>Ga0209972_10000073_pt1 | contig 90570 bp, 77 predicted proteins | sample NOAtaG_7_FD_187302 | JGI IMG/M metagenome (GOLD analysis project Ga0209972, IMG submission 187302) | Freshwater lake microbial communities from Lake Erie, under a cyanobacterial bloom - NOAA_Erie_Diel1S_2200h metaG (SPAdes) (version 2) | ecosystem: Environmental > Aquatic > Freshwater > Lake ... | reverse complement strand
GGCTCTTGAGAAAGCAGGTGATTTAGCTTCAATACTTACCAATATTGAGGCTGGAGATATTTTATTTATTGATGAAATTCATAGACTATCTAAGACTTTAGAAGAGATTTTATACTCAGCTATGGAGGATTTTGTCTTGGATATTATTGTAGGGAAAGGGCCTTCTGCTAGAACTTTGAGACTAGATTTACCAAAATTTACTTTGATTGGGGCTACCACTAAATTTGGATCATTATCTGGACCATTCCGTAGTCGATTTGGGAATATTTATAGCTTTGATTTTTATAATCAAAATCATATTATAGATATTCTCAAGAGGTCTAGTAAAATATTAGGTGTCAGAGCAGAGTCTAATGAAGTCTATCAACATATTGCAACTCGAAGTCGTCATACTCCTAGAGTAGCTAATAGATTATTAAAGAGAGTCAGAGATTATTCAGAGGTTCATAATAATGGAGTCATTGATGAAACAGTGATACAAGATACTTTTGAGCTTTTAGATGTAGATGATAAGGGGCTTGAGGCTGGGGATAGGAAAATCCTTGAGACTATTATGAATGTATTTAATGGTGGGCCAGTTGGTTTGTCTACCTTGGCAGCTTCAACCTCAGAGGAAACTGTGACTATAGAAGAGATTTATGAGCCATTTTTGATGAGACAAGGTTTATTACAAAGAACCCCCAAGGGTAGAATGGTTACAAATTTATGTTATGAGTATTTTGGTAAAATCCCTCCTCAAAAACCTTTAATATAAAAATTTTATGTCAAATCAATTATTTATTATAGTTTATTTAATTATACTTATAGCTTATATTATAGGTAGTATAGTGATGATTTATCATATCTTTGCTTTTGGTATCAATACTAGAACAGCAATTATCTCAACTATTAGCTATATTGTGGGGAGTATATTTTTGCTTGTCTTTTTGTATATAGATTTACAATCAATTTTGAGTTTAACTAATTAAAATATATGATTGATAAAGTAACAGGTAAGAATTTACATTTTCCTGGACAGCATAAAGGTGAAGAGGTGAAAATTGTATTTAGAAGGTCAATGTTTTTCTTAATTGTACCGTATATATTGAATATAATTTTATTAGCAGGGAGTTTGATTATAGCTAATGTTTTACCAGCTAGTATACCAATATTACAAGAACCATTTTTGGCAGCTGTTTTTGATTTTATTATAACCTTGATAATTATATTTATTTTTTATACCGCCTTTTTGACTTGGACACATTATTATTTAGATGCTTATATTGTCACTAATCAAAGAGTTTTAACCATTGACCAAATTGATTTTTTTCATCGTAAAGTTTCTGAAGCAGATATTGGCAATGTTCAAGATATAGAGGTTGTGGTGCAGGGATTTTTTGCTAATACTTTGAATTTTGGAGATGTTAGAGTACAGACTGCAGGAGCAGATCAGAGAATTTTATTCTTAGATAATATTCCTTATCCATATAAAGCTAAGGATATTATATTACAATTTGCTGAAGCTAATAGAAAAGTAGAATTACATAATGCATATACATATGAGCCAAATAAAACAGAAACTAATCAAAACCCAAAAGACAGCTCAAATAATCCAATCTCCTAAATTTATAGCCCTTATATTGGGGCTGTTTTTGTTTAATCCTAATATTACTTGGGGTGGCTTTCAATCTGTAGAGATAAATGAGATTAACTATACAGGCTATACAGTTTGGGCAGATGATAATTCTACAGACTCGAACGATGAGTTTATTGAGCTTAAAAACCCTAATCCTAGTAATCCCATCTCCTTGACTGGTTGGACTTTAAGAATTTTATCAGGTTCAGGAGATAAGACTATAGCTTTATCAGGTAGTATTACTGATTATATAGTGATTCGTAAAATCACCTCTTCTCAGACTAGTCTTGCTCCTATTGATAAAGTTCTCAATATTACACTTAGTAATTTTGGCTCTCTTAGTAATGATGCTGGAGCTTATATTGAGCTTAGAAATAGTGCCGGAATTACTATTGATTCTGTAAATTTTCGTAATAAATGGCCATTTACTACTAATAATACACAATCTTTACATAAAGTTAATAATTTGACTTGGGAAGTTAAACCATATTCGCCATTGAATATTTCTCCCACCCCAATTCCTACTCCTACTCCCACACCCACTCCTGCACCAGAACCAGAAAAGATAATATATGGGGGAGTTATAATTTCAGAAATTTATCCTGACCCAGCTGTAGGTCTGAAGGAATTTGTTGAATTATATAATACTACAGATAAAGATATTGATCTTAAGAATTGGAAATTAGATGATATTCCTGATACTGGCTCTAGTACTATACAGACTTTAACAGGAATTATCCCAGCTAAAGGATTTATGCTCTTAGAGAGTGGAGCAGAGCTTAAAATTGGGCTAAATAATGATCAAGACTCAGTCATATTATATGACCCAGATGGTAAAATTCAGTCTCAAGTTGATTATAAAAATCCTCCCAAAGGGTCTAGCTATATGTGGATAGATAATAATTGGTTATGGAATAATACTACTTCTCCTAATGCTGTTAATACAGCTCCAGTGGTATCTCCATCACCGATAATAGTAAATCCTATAACTCCTAATCCTAGTATTACACCCATCATACAATTGCCAAAATATGATATTGGCAGTGTGATTTTATCTGAAATATATCCTTATCCAAATTTGGGGGAGGAATTCATAGAACTTTATAATAATACCGAGCAAAATATTGATCTTACAGGTTGGAAATTGTCTGATTTAGCCAAGAGCTATACTTTATCAGGCATTATACCAGCTAAAGGCTATAAAGTTTATAATCAATCAGAGACTAAAATTGCTCTTAATAATACCAGTGAGACAATTACTCTTATAGATAATTATAATCAAACTCAATCCACCACCTCTTATACCAAAGCCTATAAAGGCTTATCCTATATTCCAGTTTTACAAACTTGGAGCTGGACTCAAACCCTCACCCCTAATACTTCTAATATATTCACTGAAAATACAAATCTAGAAAATTTTATAACCTATACTAAAGTTGAGAATATAGAGAATTTATTACAAATTGAAGATGGCGAATATATAACAATAGAAGGTCAGGTTATAATACCAGTAGGGGAATTACTAGATAATAGCTTTTATATTATCAAAGACAATAGAATAATCAAAGTATATGATAGACAAAAGCGATTTCCAAGTCTCAAATCAGGAAATATAGTTAGAATACAAGCCGAATGGCATAATACCGACACTCAACAGTATCTCAAAATTAATTCTCCAGACAATATAGCAATAATCTCAGAACAAAATCTAAATATACAGTCGGAGAATAAACAGATTCTAGACAATTCAGATTGGGGAAAAGTTGTCTCTATAAAGGGAGTGCTAGATACTAATAGTAAGACAAAATTAGTTTTAGTTAGTAAAAATAATAATTTACCAGTAAAATTGTATGCTGATAAAATTACCAAACCAAAGATGAAAAAAGGGGATATAGTAGCTATAACTGGCTTTATAGAAATTTATGATGGAGAAATAAGATTAATACCTTGGGACGCTAGTCAAATTAAAGTTACAACAGCACTCAAAACTAAAGCTAAAGAGAATAAGCAAGCTATAAGTACAATAGAAAATCCACAAATAACACTATCACAGAATGAGACAGAATATATAGGCTTAGAAGATTATCAGATTCCAGGAAGTAGCGATAAAAATATTGATAAGAGTAAAACAGGGAGATATAATTTGCGGCAATTACTAGAGCATAAATATTTTAGCTTAGCTATTATTCTTAATCTGATTTGGTGGGGGCATCTCATAGTTCAGAAATATAAACCACTAATTAAGAAATAAAATTTCAACTAGCACTTTATATACTGTTAAATCAAATATGTAAAAGTACTCCACCCCTCCCTTCGGGCATCCCTCAATTTATCTCCCGTAGGGAGAGAGGGGAATTTAATTACAAAGCATAGGCTTATTGTGAGTGTTCGACTATTCTAAATAAAATAGTTTTTTGAATATCCATTAGCAAAACTTTTGGCATCAATTGAATTTTTACCTTCAATTTTTAACTGGCTGACAATTATATTCCCCTCTATTGTGCCTATTATAAGTTGGTTGTTTTGGGAATTTAATTGCCAATATCCTGTTTTTAATTTTATAGAATTATTGACTTCTAGTTTTATCTTTTCAAAAATTACTTTTTTGTCTGTATTGAGTTGAGTATATACTTGTGGCCAATTGATATAGGCTCGGTATAAATTGATTATATTCTGGGCTGTATGAATTTGCCAATTTATTTGGCCGTCTTGTTTGGTTACCATTGAGACTATGCTAGCTTGGCTATCATCTTGGGGTTTAGGTATGATTTCTCCAGCTATAAACTGTGGTATAGTTTTTACTAAAATATTTGAGCTAATCTCGATAATTTTTTGTTCTAGCTCAATATATGTATCAGTAGTGTGTATGTCTATCTCTTGTTGTGCAATGATTGGCCCATGATCCATTAAATGATCTAATTGCATTAGACTAACTGCTGTTGTGGTGTCTCCATTTTTGAGACTAGCTTGGATAGGTGAGGGCCCTCTATATTTTGGTAATCTGGAAGGGTGTATGTTTAGGACTTTGTTGGGCATTATATCTAGTATACTTTTGGGTATGATTTTTCCATAAGCTATTACTAACCAGATATCTGTCTTTAGCTCTTGTAATAGTTTTGTTGTCTCAGGGGTATTCAGTTTATCTGGATTAAGAACAGGTATATTATGTTCTTGAGCAAAGATTTTGAGTGGGCTAGGGGTGAGTATTTTTTTCCTTCCTTGAGGGGTGTCTGGTGTAGTGACAATTGCTTTAATATTTGTCCAGCTTAAAAGTGATTCAGATATGGCTACACTTAGATATGGTGTTCCCCAAATTACAATACTTGGTTTAGACATAAATTTTACCACTTTGTTTTGGCTTGATTGGTAAGGCTTTATCTGCAAATAATATTCCATCTAAATGGTCTATTTCATGTTGTATTATTCTAGCAAATATCCCTGTTGCTTTGCCACCTATTGTTTCTCCCTTCAGATTTAGTCCCGTAAAAACTACACTTGTGGGTCGGACTACATCAGCAAAATAGTCTGGTAAAGACAAACATCCTTCTTCCATCATGGCAGTATCTGTACTAACTGAAGTTAAAACTGGGTTTATAATTATATAATGCTGATCTAATTGACAGTCTGCAAAACCACTTTCTTCAAAATGATCTCCTGGAATATTAAGTAGAATCATCCTTACATTATGTCCAACTTGTGGAGCAGCTAGTCCCATACCATGGTTGGGTTTGATACTAGCCTTCATATCCCGAGCTAATTTATGAATTTCTCGGGTTATATCTTTGATTGATTCAGATTTAGTTCTAAGAATAGGGTTTTTTAGCCCTGTTTCAATATCTAAAATCATAGGTACAATATAATAATATTATTAATAATAATAGCATAAAATGTCAAAAATAGCAAGTATTTATAACAAATTTTGTGGGTTTATCTCAATGCTTTGGCCTCTCTCTAATATGGGTACTAGTTTAGCTTTGATAGCCTTAGCTTGAACTGGTTGGCTTTGTATGATTAATGTGAATTGGTATATCCCTTTACCCTTAGCTAAATATTTTTCTAATGGACCTAATGTTTTTATATTGATACTATTTAGGATGTTTTTTACTCTAATAGCTTGACTCAAAGATTTTTCTCTCTGACTATGTTGTGAATGTATGGCTATAATTTCATAATTTGGTGGATAATGATATATTTGTCTATTTTGATATTCTTGTTGCCATAATTCTGCTATGGGATGATTGAGTATATTGTGTATATGCGTTGGTAGTTCTTCTTCTCTATTCCAAGTGCTAAAAGTTTGTATGATGGTTTTTTGGCTGTGTTGTATGAGTTCAGTTAAAGTTTGAATTGATTTTTCTCTAATACTATAGTCTGGGAAATTGATAAGGGATTCAGCGGATGGAATGATGGTTAGAGTTTTTGGGATTTGGTCCAAAAATTTATGTATCATACTCGTGGTGAGTAGTATGGCAGGTTTTTGTTGTATGAATCTATTGATAATTTCTTTTTGGGAATTGATATCTGAGGCAGCGTCGCTAGATAGTATGAAATTGGGTATTTCAGGATATAATATTTGTATGATTGATTGAATTTTTTCTATACCTATGCCTCCTTGCTTTAGATTGTTAGATTTACATTGGGGGCATTGATGTATCATTTTAAACCATTTCCTAGAAGTATGTGACATCAAAATATAGTTGTCTTGATAATTAGGAATTTTTTTTGGGAGAACATCTACTTTATGAACAGTTAATAAATTGCCAGACTTAGGGTCTCTCAAATGATATCCACAATCACGACAATATAGGTATAAAGATTCTCCTCGACGATTAACATAGATAATGATAGATTGATTTTTATTTATAGCTTGACTAATGGCTTTTTGGGCTGGTACTGCTAGTAAATCTTTATTCCCTTTATAAAACTCTATCGGCATTTCAATTAATTGAGTTTTTTTATTGTTAGATTCAGGGTAAAACTCTGCTGGCAAGCTGAGATTAGCTTCTTCTAGTATAGAGAGGCTATTTATGCTAGGGAGACAAGATCCTAAAATTAAATTAGATTTATATAATTTCGCTAACTGTATTGCGATATTTGTAGTCTGATAATGGGGTTTAGTCTCAAAAGAATAATAAGCCTCGGAAGTTTCATCTTCGATTATAATGTTCTCAAGATTTTGAAATGGTAAGAATAGGGTACTTCTATTGCCTATAATTAAATTAACCTCTCCTGATTTGACTTGTGTCCAAACTTTTCTAAATTCGGTAGTTTTAAGTTGTGAGCTAAATATAGTTGGATTATATATCTTAAATTCTTTGGTTACTGTCTCAAGGCTTATATTGTCTGGGGTTATTATTAGAGTTTGTCCCTTGGAGGTTTTAATAATATTATGATAATGCTGTAGTCTTTTTGAAGTTGGATATATGACTAATTTGGGTATGTATTTCTTTCCTAATCGGGTCTCTGATATTGGAATGTCTAAAACTTTTGGATATCTTTTGATTTTATTAGATAGTTTTGGTAAAAACCACTTAATGATACTGCCTAGAGGATGGGCATAATAATTGCTAATCCACTCGGCTAATTTTAATTGATTTTCTGTAAGTAGGGGAGTATTTGAAAAACTTTTTTCTATTGGTTTGGGGCTAAAACTAGCAAATTTTCGAATATTTTGCCTATCTTTTGTCAACTCTTGACAAAAATAAACAATTGCTGTAATATATACAGTACGAACTTCCACTATAACAAGACTTCCCGGGAGTACTTTCTCGGATGAATAATAAGTTAAAGTGTGGCTAATCTGCCCAGGAAGTTTGATGAGGGGTACTACTTGCAAAATATACATATATATAGTATACTCCATTAACAGTAAAAGTGAATATCAAATTACATCAACCAGAATCAATCTGAATATAAAATATAAGGCTCTACTTTATTTTATTAATTGTAATTATACATAATCTATGAAGAAATATCACATGACACAATCTGGACTTGAAAAAGCACAAGTAGAACTTGAAGCTCTTGTTTTGAGACGTAAAGAAATTATTGAAAAGATCAAGGCTGCTAAAGAACAAGGAGATTTAAAGGAAAATGGTGAATATCATGAGGCTAAAAATGATATGGCCTTTAATGAATCTAAGATTTTAGAATTAGAAGATTTAATACGTAATGCTGAAGTAGTAGAATCTCCTACAAATTCACAATTTGTGTCTTTAGGATCTCAGATCAAAGTCGCTAATGGAGCTGGGGAAAGAGAGTTTCTTATCGTTGGTCCAACTGAGGCTAATCCTGCTGAGAGAAAAATTTCAGATGAATCTCCTTTAGGTCAGGCTTTTATGCATCGTAGTGTGGGAGAGGAAGTGGAAGTCGAGACTCCAGCTGGTATTCAGAAATATACTATTCTAGAGATTAAATAAATTATATTTTATTGATTTATAAATATGTCAAATCTAGAAAATAAAAGATTTTTTGTAACTACCCCTATCTACTATTTGAATGGTGAGCCCCATCTTGGGCATTATTATGCTACTACTATTGCTGATGTGATGGCTCGCTATAATCGGCAATTTGGGGCAGGAGCTTTCTTTTTGACGGGTACCGATGAGCATGGCCAAAAAGTAGCTCAGGCGGCTCAGAAAAATAATTTATCTCCTCAATTGTACACAGATAAAATGGCTAATATCTGGCAGGAAACTTGGAAAGATTCTGGGTTGAGTTATGATTATTTTATCCGAACCACCAATCCAGTGCATAAATCCTTTTGCCAATTTGTAATTACCAAACTACTAGAGAGTGACGATGTTTATCCAAATAAGTATGAGGCTTTATATTGTGTTGGAGATGAATCTTTTGTTACTCAATCTGATTTGAGAGAGGGTGGGTTATGTCCGTATCATGATGAAAAACCTCAAATTGTACTAGAAAATAATTATTTTTTTAGACTGACTAAATATAAGGATAAAATCAGGCAATTGATTGAAAATGATATAATTAAAGTTATCCCTGAATCTAGGAAAAATGAAGCTTTAGAATTACTCAAAAATTCAGATGTAGGTGATTTCTCTGTCACTAGAGAAAAGGTTAGTTGGGGCATTTCAGTACCATTTGATACTACTCAGACTTTATATGTTTGGATTGATGCTTTGTTTAATTATATGTCAGGAATTCTGGCTAGTCAGAATATAGATATTCAAGATTTATCTGTGGATGAGATTTTAGCTAAAATCCAAGATATTTGGGCTCCTGATTTACAAATATTAGGTAAGGATATAATGAAATTCCATACTATATTTTGGCCAGCCTTTTTATTGGCTTTAGGTGTTCCTGAAAACAAATTACCAAAGACAATGTTAGTCACTGGGTTCTTCTTGTCGGGGGGTCGAAAAATGTCTAAAAGTCTTGGTAATGTTATAGTTCCAAAATATATAGTGGAGGAGTTTAACCAAATTACAGATAAACTTGGTAATGATATTCTAAGATATGTGATTTTAAGAGAAATGCGAATTGGTAATGATGGAGATATTACCAAAGACAAAATATATTCAATTTATGAATCAGAATTAGTAAATAAATTTGGTAATACTTTTAGTCGAGTAGTAGGTATGGCTAAAAAATATGGTATAGAAAATCTAGATTTTGAAATTAAATCATCAGTGGAGTATCATAAAGCTATGAAAGAGTATGATATCTATGAAGCTATTCATATTATACTGAACCAAGTCAGTGTAATTGGACAGGAAATTGAAAATATCAAACCTTGGGAATTATATAAAACAGGTAAAATAGAAGAATTATCACAAAATATTCAGAAGTGGTTGCAAGATTTAGCTTGGATTACAGAAGCTATTAAACCCATTATGCCTAATACCTCAGAGCAAATGCAAAAGCTCTTAGATGGTGAGAATTTACAGATATTCCCTAGATTGTAATTGTAAACCTGCCACCCCTCAAGAGGGGAATTTAAGTACAAACACAGCCTACACAAAGGTACTTATATGGTTCAAATACCAAAACAATTCAAAAACAAACTAATATTCCTCAAAAATCTCTTGACAAAAGTCTATATTTCAATTATTATATACATACCGTCTTAAATACATAAGACAGTTCGTTTATAATTCAATCAACTTACAACCAAAAATTGTAAGGTTCAATAACTATATTCCTAAATATTCAATAAACAAGTAGATGTTTTTTAAGAACAATCTGGCGTTTTCAATGAGAGTTTGATCCTAGCTCAGGATGAACGCTGGCGGCGTGGATAAGGCATGCAAGTCGAACGGATGTTTTTTGGTGCTTGCATTAAAGAACATTAGTGGCGAACGAGTCAGTATAACCTTGGTAACTTGCCCCAAAGTCTTGGATAACCTGCGGAAACGCAAGCTAATACAAGATGGTCAGTCTATTCGTAAGAGTAAACTGTAAAGCTTCGGTGCTTTGGGAGAGGCCTTGGACGTATCAGCTTGTTGGTGAGGTAATGGCTCACCAAGGCTATGACGCGTAGGGGACCTGAGAGGGTGACCCCCGACGATGGAACTGAGACACGGTCCATACTCCTACGGGAGGCAGCAGCCGAGAATCTTCCGCAATGCGCATATTTGCGTGACGGAGCGACGCCGCGTGAAGGATGAAGCCCTGTGGGGTGTAAACTTCTGTCGAATGGGAGCAATTCAAGAGAGAGTACCATTCTAATAGAGGCTGCTAACTTCGTGCCAGCAGCAGCGGTAATACGAAGGCCTCAAGCGTTATCCGGATTTATTGGGCGTAAAGCGTCTGCAGGTTGAATAAAAGGTCTTTACTTAAATTCTCGGGCTCAACCCGAGGTCTGGTATTGAAACCATTATTCTAGAGCATGTTAGAGGTAAGCGGAACTCATGGTGTAGCAGTGAAATGCGTTGATATCATGGGGAACACCAAAGGCGAAGGCAGCTTACTGGGACATTGCTGACACTCAGAGACGAAAGTGTAGGTATCGAAGCGGATTAGATACCCGCGTAGTCTACACCCTAAACGATGAACACTAGACATTTCGAGTATCGACCCTCGGAGTGTCGAAGCTAACGCGTTAAGTGTTCCGCCTGGGAAGTACGATCGCAAGATTAAAACTCAAAGGAATAGACGGGAGCTCGCACAAGCGGTGGAGCATGTGGTTTAATTCGATATTAAGCGGGGAACCTTACCAAGGCTAGAAATCTAACTGTGGGTCTCTAGAAACAGAGACTGTCTTCGAGATCGTTAGACAGGTGATGCACGGTTGTCGTCAGCTCGTGCTGTGAAGTGTTCCGTTAAGTCGGGAAACGAGCGCAACCCTCAGACTCAGTTACAAGTGTCTGTGTCGACTGCCTGGGTTAACCAGGAGGAAGGAGAGGACGACGTCAAATCAGCGTGTTCCTCGACGCCTTGGGCTACACACGTGCTACAATGGGAAGGACAATGAGTCGCGACACTGTAAAGTGAAGCTAATCTCCTAAACCTTTCCTCAGTTCGGATAAAGGGCTGCAACTCGCCCTTTTGAAGCTGGAATCGCTAGTAATCGCAGATCAGCCTCGCTGCGGTGAATACGTTCTCGAGCTTTGTACTCACCGCCCGTCAAGTCAGGGGAGTCGGTAATACCCGAAGCATGTCCATCTAGGGCATACCACGGTAGGATCGATAACAAGGACTAAGTCGTAACAAGGCATCCGTAGCGGAAGCTGTGGATGGATCACCTCCTTTCTAAGGATATGCCTGTTGAAGTAATTCAACAAGGAATGGTCGGTCAAGATTTTATATCTTGATAACTTTTACACCAACAAATCCTTGTCTTTTGAGACAAGGTGCGTCAGATTGTTGCTAAAAGATATTTACTTAAATATATAGTTATAAATTGATTGAATAAAACAGATTTCTCCACAGTGAGAAATCTGTTTTATTTTATACTCAAATAGTGTATAATAATTATATTATGTTTACAGTCAAAAAAATCAAGCAGTTTTTACCAAAGTCAGCTATTATACATATAACTGGGTATTTAGTCGTGTTGAGTATTCTGTCTCGCTTATTGGGACTGTTTCGAGATAGACTGCTGACTAGTAATTTTGATACAGCTACATTAGATGCTTATTTTTCAGCCTTTAGAATACCTGATTTTCTCTATAGTATATTGATTTTAGGCACATTATCTAGTGCTTTTATCCCACTATTTAGTAAATTAATTCATCGAAAAGATAAACAAGAGGAGGCTCAGAGTTTGGTGGATGATGTTTTGCTAATTGTAGGAGCAATAATGGGATTAGTTTCGATTATAATGATAATATTTGCTCCATATTTAGTAAAATTAGTAGCTATTTCTTATGAGGGGCAGAAATTTACAGATACAGTTACTTTAACACGTATTATGTCCTTATCTCCTTTTATATTCAGTATATCTAGTGTTTTATCTAGTGTACTTAATGCGTATAAAAAATTTATAATTGTAGCTTTGGCTCCTATTGTATATAATGTGGGTATTATTGTTGGAATAATATGGTTTTATCCTATTTGGAGTATTGCGGGACTTGGTTATGGAGTCGTCTTAGGAGCAATTTTACATCTATTGATTCAAATTCCAAGTGTCTTAAATCTAAACATTAGTCTAAAAGTTAATACTAAATTATACTTCAAAAACTTAAAAAGACTCTGGGATTTATATTGGCCAAGACTGTTAGTAATAGATACTGCTATGCTCAGTTTATTTATTGGTACTATTATTGCCTCTACCAGACCAGATGCGGTTACATATTTTACTTTAGCCTTTAATCTTAATGCTCTTCCACTAGGAGTAATCGCAATTTCTTTTGCTACAGCCATATTCCCATATTTGACAGAAGCTTATGCTAAAGAAGACGAAGAGTCTTTTCGAAATTACGTCATCAGTGGTATTGCTAAGAATTTACTATTACTAATCCCAATAATGATGTTGATGCTCAACTTTAGGTCTCAAATTGTTAGAATAGTATATGGAGGTGGAGCTTTCGATTGGGAATCTACCAGGATTACTTTTAATACTTTCACTATCTTAGCTCTTTCCATTCCATTTCAAGGACTCATACCATTACTTAGCAGAGCTTTGTTTGCAAGACATGATACCAGAACTCCGATGATAATTGGACTAGTTAGTATGTTTATAAATATAATTTTAGCTTTGGTATTGAGTCATTATTGGGGGGTGTTAGGAGTAGCAGCTGCTTTTTCAATCACTATGGCAATTGACTGCTTGATATATGGAGTTATTATATTTAGAACTATTAATCATGGTAGTGTTACTAAAACCATTGTGTATGGATTACAAATTTCACTTTGGTCATTTGGAATGCTAGGAATAGCCTATATCTTTAAGCAATTAATAGGTAATCTTATAGGGACTGAGACATTATTAGCATTGATTGTTCAGGTTTTAGGAGCCTCCGCCCCGGCTCTAGCCATTTATATTCTAATCACTTGGAAATTGGGTCTTACCAAAGTATTGTCTAATACTCAAAATAAATCTAAGTTGTAATTTGACAAAATAGGGAATAGTGGGGTATTATATTTTGGATGTTGCTCTTTACCTTTTTATGATCTTTATATCTAAATTGTTTACTAAGTTGTTTACCTTTTTAAAGAGAGACCCAATGAATTTATTTTATATTCGTAATATCCCAGTTGCTCTTATAATAGGGGTATTAGTATATTGCTTGAGTGGTCCATTTTTGATTAAACTTATAGTTTGGTTGGTATGTGGTGGTGATATAATATTTGCAATATGGCTACTTTTCGATAACAACTCATAACCGAGCCCCTTGATAGGTCTCGGTTTTTTTCTTTATCTTATATAATAGAAAATTAAATATACACTTTTTAAAAGTAGACGAACTTAATAATAATTGATATACTTAATTTATATAAAATATATCAATTTATGAATAATGATATTTTGCAATATATATCAATAGAAAATCCTTTTTTCTTATTTCAGGCTATAGCTTGGTCTTGGTGGATTTGGCTACCTATTATATTGTGGACAATTCTAAAAACTCTATATTATGATTATATAAAGGGTAATTGGATGTCTAAGAATTTAGAGTTTGTTTTATTAGAAATTGTATTAGAAAAAGGAGAGGAGAAAACTCCTAAGTCTATGGAACAGTTCCTAACTACTCTACACGGTGGTCAATCTTCGTATTCTTGGTGGGAAATTAATGTAGAAGGAGCTTTACCAGATATGTTTTCTTTGGAAATTGTGTCTATTGGGGGAAATATACACTTTTTGATTAGAACTCATACTAAGTATAGGAAAATGATAGAAAGTGGTATCTATGCTGCCTTCCCAGAAGTTGAGATTATAGAAGTTTCAGACTATACTCAAGGATATAAAAACGATAAGTTAGAAGTAGAATATGATATTTTTGGCCTAGACTTAGGTATGGCTAAAAATGATGCCTATCCTATCAGAACTTATCAACAATTTTTAGACCCAACTGTAGATGCTCAAATCAATGATCCCTTAGCTCAAGTTTTAGAGGTAATGGCTAATATTGATCCAGATGAGCAACTATGGATGCAGTTACCAATAGCTCCTGTAGATGATGCCTTAGCGAAGGTTAGTAAAAAGGAATTAGATAAAATTTTGGATAGAGATTTTGAAGATAAAAGAACATTCTTAGATAAATATATAGCTCCTATTATTGAGTTTATTTCTTTTGGGCTTGTGCCAGCTCCAAAAGCCCCATCTCCCAAAGAACAAAAATTTGGTATAGATCAGAATCTTACTCCTGGTAAAAAAAATATGATTGAGACTATTGAATATAGTATGGGAAAACCTGGATTTCTAACTGCATTTAGAATTGTCTACATTGCTCCTAAATCAATATTTAACCCTGCCCCTTTAAAATCAGTATTAGGAGCTCTAAAACAATTCAATGATGCTAATCTCAATTCCTTTAGGCCCGATGAGAATACAATTCCGTCAGTAACAGATTTCTTCAATAGACCAAATAGAGGGCTTGAGAGATTGAGAAAAATTCTATTATTAGATAATTATGTAAAAAGAAAATTTGCTAGTACAAAATTCATTTTTAATACAGAAGAATTAACTACTGTATTTCACTTTCCAGGAGGCTCAGTCACTACTTCTACCTTGAAGAGAGTGCAAGCTAAAAAAGCTACCCCACCAATTGGACTTCCTTTTATTGATAATTAACAAAAATTATTTATGAACTCTAATAATAATCAGGATATAACTATTTTAGCCAAAACCAATTTTCATGGGCAGGGTAGACTTTTTGGTATTAAAAGAGATGACAGGAGAAGGCATATGCATATTATCGGAAAAACCGGTATGGGAAAGACTTCGCTACTTCTTAATATGGCTGTCTCTGATATTAGAAATGGTTCTGGGTTAGCTTTTGTAGATCCTCATGGAGATGTGGCAGATGCTTTGTTAGATTATATCCCAGAGCATAGAATTAAAGATGTAGTTTATTTTAATCCTCAAGATTTAGACTTTCCAATTGCCTTTAATGTTCTAGGTGATGTAGCAGAGAATCAGAGGCATATTGTAGCTGATGGTCTAGTAGGAGTTTTTAAGAAAATTTGGGCAGATTCTTGGGGGCCTAGATTGGAGTATATTTTACGTAATACAATTTTGACTTTGTTAGAGAATGAAAATAGTACATTATTAGATATAATGCGAATTTTGGTAGATAAAAATTTCAGAGCTAATATTGTCTATACAATGCAAGATCCAGTCTTAAAACAGTTTTGGTTAAATGAATATGATGGGTATACGGATAAATTATTAGTAGAGGCAATTTCTCCAATTCAAAACAAAGTAGGACAATTTACATCCTCTCCCTTGATCAGAAATATTATAGGTCAGCCGAAGTCTTCTATCAACTTGAGAGAGATAATGGATCAGAAGAAGATTCTAATTATGAACTTATCTAAGGGAGCTGTAGGAGAAGGAGGAGCTCAATTATTGGGGGCTATGATGATTACCAAAATGCAGTTAGCCGCTATGAGTAGGGTTGATATACCAGAAAAGGATAGACAAGATTTTTATGCCTATATAGATGAGTTTCAAAATTTCTCTACAGATTCTTTTGCTGAGATTTTATCCGAGGCTCGTAAATATAGATTGAGCCTAATCTTGGCACATCAGTACGTAGAGCAATTATCTGAAGTTGTAAGGGGAGCAGTATTTGGTAATGTTGGGACTACAATTGTATTTAGAATTGGGGCAGCTGATGCTGAGTTTATGGAGAGAGAATTCACTCCTGTATTGACAATTGAGGACTTAGTGAATTTGCCAAAATGGAAAATTTATCTTAAGCTTATGATAGATGGGGTGACCAGTCAGCCATTTAGTGCAGACACTTTACCAGACCCAGAACCTGAATTAATTTCAAATAGAGATAAAATCATAGAATTTTCTCGTAATACCTATGGTAAGCCAAAGGCATCTCTACAGAATAATATAATTGAAACTGATAAGAATCAGAACTCTAATTCTAATTCTAATTCTAATTCTAATTCTAATTCTAATAAAAACAATAATAACAGGACTAATTATAAACATAATTATAATTCTCAAGCTAAGAGTGCGGAGAATAAAGTTAGCTCTACAGTTATATCAACAGAAGCAACTCCTATCCTTAATAAGCCTGATGATAAAATCATTTCAGAAATTACTCCAGCTTTGGATAGCTCTCAAATATCTAATCCAGTAAAAGATGAAAATAACCTGACAGATTATAGTAATCCGATAATGGCGAAAAAATTAAAAGAGGTGTTTAGTCGTTCAACATCTCCATATGGACAGTCAGAATATTTGGTTAAAGAAAAATTATTAAAAGATATTGATAAAAGTAATAATGAGATTAAGTTAGATATGAATTCCTTAATAGATGAATTATTAGTCGAGGTTAAATCAAATTTAATGTCTCCTAAGGAGCCTAAACCTAGTGATATTCCTAAAGGTAAACATATTAATTTTGGTAAGTAAAGTATGCGATTGAAGTGGTTAAGAAGTGAATTGTTATTAAAGAAAAATATCTGGAATATAGGTATTCTAGTTATATTTTTCCCCATATATTTATATATTATTCAAAGTAATCAAAGATTCTTTAGTATTTTTGGAATAACAGGATTTTTAGTTTTAATTGGATATTTATTAGCTTTATATAAATATAAGATTAGATTTTATCAAATACCGCTACACTTTATCATTGCGTCTATTTTATTTATGCAAGTTATCAAAGGAGACACTGTTCCTTTAGCTTTGATAGTAGCGGTATTGGGATTGAGTTTGTTTTTTGTACAAGACATTATCTCTAATGAGGAATATAAAAACTCTGAAATCATGAGGCAAATTGTTATATCTGGTATAATTTTTATGTCATTTGCAACTTTTGCTTTTTTGTTTGGTATAGTGTTTATTAGCTCTAATTCAATTTCTGGATTCGTATCAATTTTATTAAATATATTAGTTTTCATAGGATCTTTTAATATCATTACATATACTTTGTGGATTTATAATATCGATAAAAAATATTACTTAATCGTCTCTATAATATCGTCTTTTATTATGGTTCAGTTATTTGTTGGACTTAGAATTTTGCCTTTTACACATTTAACTCAATCTATGCTACTAACTACTTACTTAATATTTTCAATTTCAATTTTTAGGGACTCGTATTTAAAAAGATTAAATACGCAAAAAGTATTATCTAGACTAGGATTATTAGCTATATTGATAGGCTTGCTTATATTTACTTCTTTGATATAATATGTTATAATATAATATATAAATTTAGCATAAATATATGGATGCACAAAAGTTAGAGTTCTACCGTAATAAATTATTAGAAAAAAAAGAAAGAATCTTATCTGAGCTTAATTCAATGGCTGTAAAAGATAAACTTAGTTCTAGCTATGAAGTTAGATATGAAAACTTGGGTGATGACGAGGAAGATAATGCTCAGGAACAAACTAACTATGAGAGAGATGTCTCTGTTGAAAGCACCCTAGAAGATACTCTAGAAGCTATTGATAGAGCTTTACTTCGAATAGAGAACGGAACTTATGGTAGAGATATTCATACTGGTGAATTGATTGACGAGAGAAGGTTAGATATATTGCCTGAAGCAGAGGAAGTGGTTTCATAATAATATTACTCCTTAGAATTTGAGTTATATATGACTAAAAAACATCATTCTAAAGAATTAAAAAAGGTGGTGTATAAAAAACCATCTTTCTGGAATAAAAAATGGGTTAAAATAACATCTAGAATACTATTGGGTATATCTGCCTTTTTGCTTTTATCATTTATTATTTTATATATTTATGTTGCTAAGGATTTGCCTAGCGTTGTTAATTTAGATGATAGAAAAGTAATTCAGTCTACTCAAATTTATGATAGAACAGGTCAGGAATTATTATATGAAATTTCTGGAAATGAAAACCGTACTATTATCCCTGAAGATCAGATTCCAGACATACTGAAACAAGCTTTTATATCAATTGAGGACCAAGAGTTTTATAAACATTGGGGAGTAAGACCTACTGCTATCGTGAGAGCTGGATTCCAAAATATCACTGGGCGAGGTGTTGGTGGTGGAGGTTCTACTATCACTCAACAATTTGTAAAAAATGCTTTACTGACAAGTGATAGATCTTTGATGCGTAAAATAAGAGAGGCTATCCTAGCTATTCAAATTGAACAAAAATACTCTAAAGATGAAATCATAGCTTTTTATTTGAATGAGATTCCATTTGGAGGAAATATTTACGGAGTTGAGGCTGCTTCTCAAAGTTTTTTTGGTAAAAAACCCAGTGAATTAGAACCATATCAGGCTGCTATGATGGCTGCAATCATTCAAAGACCAACTTTTTATTCTCCATATGGATCTAATTTTGATAAATTAGAGTCGAGGCAACAATTGGTTTTATTAAAAATGAAAGAACAAGGTTATATAACTGAAGAGATTTATAATCAGCAAAAAGATCAAAAGTTAACAGTTAAACCTTTTGCTCAAAATATTAAAGCCCCCCACTTTGTATTTTATGTAAGAGAAAAATTAGCTGAGAAGTTTGGAGAAGAAGCTCTAGAGCAAGGAGGTCTTAAAGTACAAACTACATTAGATTGGAATTTACAACAAATTGCTGAAAAGGTAGTCAAAGAAGAGGTTGATAAAACACGCTCTAGATATGATACTCAAAATGCAGCTCTAGGGGCTATTGATCCTTCTAATGGTGATATATTAGCTATGGTAGGTTCAAAAGATTACTTTAATACCAAGGAAGATGGTAATGTTAATGTTTTGACAACTCAGCAATCACCAGGTTCTTCTATTAAGCCATTAGTTTATGCTCAGGCCTTTAGTAAGGGGTATAATCCAGACTCTTATCTATTCGATTTGCCAACTAATTTTGAAACATCTGCTAATGCTCCAGCTTATGAACCAAATAATTTTAATTTACAATTTAATGGACCGGTTAGCATTAGAAGAGCTTTAGCAACTTCCTTAAACGTTCCAGCTGTAAAAGCTTTATATCTAGGTGGGATTAAAGATACTCTAGATTTAGGAAACAAGTTAGGTATAACAGATTATAGAAAAGATCGTGAAGCTGGATTAGCTATGGCTTTGGGGGGATCAGAGTTGAAGTTGATAGAGCATTTTGGTTCATTTTCAGCTTTTGCTAATGATGGAAAGTTTAATAATATCACTCCTCTAATGAAGGTAACTAAAACTTCAGGAGAGGTAATCTATTCTTGGGAAAAAGAGGAAAAGCAAATTTTAGATGCTAATGTTGCAAGACAAATTACAGATATATTAGCTGATAATAATGCTAGATCTCCTGTATTTGGGTTTACTAATAATCTTAGTATCCCAGGAGTAGAAGCTGCTGCCAAAACTGGAACTAGTCAGGAATTTAGAGATGCCTTAACTGTTGGATATACTACTAATTTAGTAGCTGGAGTTTGGGTGGGTAAGAATGATAATAAGCCAATGCGTAATGGGGCAGATGGTTCTGTAGTAGCTTCTCCAATTTGGAATAGATTTATGAGAGAGGCTATTGCAAGTGGTAGAAAACCAGGTCAATTTACTAAACCTGAAATTAAAAGAGGTAAAAAACCTATGGTAAATACAGGTGGATTTGAATATAATCAAAAATTAAAGATTAATAAGACAACTGGAAAGATTGCAACTGATAGAACTCCTCCTGAGTTAATTGAAGAGAGAGAGGTGAAAACTGTACATAGTGAGTTATACTATGTAAAATTAGATGATATTTTAGGAGATTGGCCAAAAAATCCAAAAGAAGATCCTCAGTTTGAAAACTGGGAAAGACCTGTTAGAGAATGGGCGAGTTCAAAAGGGTATATTACTAACTTGCCTGACAATCAAGACGATATTTATACAGATGAAAATAAACCCAAGATAACAATTAATAGTCCTACTAAAGGTGGTGTGATTAGTGGTAATATTGTGCCTTTAGATATAAGTGTAACAGCTTCTCAGGGTGTAAAACAGGTTGATGTGTATTTAGATGAAACAGTTGTATTATCTACAGAATCAGGTTCAATTAAGCAAACTGTAATTGCTCCTTCTGGTGGAAATAAAACTTTAACTGTTAGAGCTTTTGATATTTATCTTAATAAATCAGAATCTAGCGTTAGTATTACTATAAAATTAGATGCAGTTAGTCCAATAGTAGAGAGTTTTAATGTATCTGGAGATAAAATATCAGGATTTAATTTGTCTGGAAATATAACTGACTTACAAGGAGTGGCTCAAGTGGAATTTTATGATGAAATTCAAGGTCAATTAATTATACTTAAGAATCCTACTACAACTCCAAAAACATATTCTTATTTATATAAACCACCATCAGGTATTAATAGTTTTAGTTTTTATATAAAAGCTACAGATACTTCTGGTAATGTTACTACCAGTAATAAAATAAATAGATAATGATTGATACACATTGTCATTTACATTCTCATGAATTTGATAGTAACAGGTCTGAAATTTTATCTTTATTACGACAAAATAATATACAAGCTATTTTAGTTGGTACTAGTATTGAGGATAGTAAATCAGCTCTAAGAATAGCTGAGAAGTATAAATTTTTATATCCTACTTTAGGAGTTCATCCCCATGAGTACGAGAATTTAGATTTAGCTCAAGTCAGAATGGATATGGAACAGATTATATCTAATAGCCATGATATAATTGCATTAGGTGAATGTGGTTTTGATTTTTATTATCATAATTCAGATGAAGTCAAAGATAAACAAGAAAATTTGTTCAGATTACATTTAGATATTGCACTTAAATATAATAAGCCAGTTATTATTCATACTAGAGATTCTTTTGAAGATACATATAGAGTTTTATCAGAATATACAAATTTAACTATTATTTTACATTGTTTTACTGGAGATAAATATTGGGTAGATAAATTTAGTAAGTTGAAATTAAACATATATTTTTCTTTTTCTGGAATTATAACTTTTAAGAATGTCGAATCTATTCAAGAGGCAGTTAAATTTGTAGAAATAGATAACTTACTAGTAGAGACAGATGCTCCTTATCTAGCTCCCGTACCACATAGAGGTCAACAAAATACCCCCTTATTTTTAGAATATAATATTAGGCAAATTGCTAATTTAAGAGGAGTTAATTATGAGGAATTAGTGAGAATTTTAGATAAAAATGCGACTAAGGCATTTAATATATAAAATTCAGTTTTTCGACCTATTAGCAATCTTGACAATAGACTGCTAATAGGTGTATAATAAATTTGTAAAAATTAATATATTATGAAGTATGAGTAAAATTATTGGTATTGACCTTGGTACTACTAACTCAGCAGTAGCTGTGATTGAGGGTGGGTCTCATAAAATTCTAGAAAATTCTGAAGGAAGTCGTACCACTCCTTCTATAGTAGCAGTTTCTAAAAGTGGTGAGAGGTTAGTTGGAATTGTAGCTAAGAGACAGGGGGTTGTAAATCCTAAGAATACTATTTTTTCAGCCAAAAGATTGATTGGACGAAAGTTCTCTGACCCAGAAGTACAGAAAGATAAAACTCTTTTACCTTATGAATTGAGAGAGGCTTCTAATGGTGGAGTTGAAATTAAATTAGGTGAAGAGTGGAAGCAGCCAGCTGAAATTGCAGCCATTGTGTTACAAAAACTTAAAGCTGATGCTGAAGCTAAATTAGGAGCTCCTGTTACTGAAGCTGTTATTACAGTTCCAGCTTACTTTGATGATGCTCAGAGAAAGGCAACTAAAGATGCAGGTAAAATTGCAGGTCTAGATGTTAAAAGAATTATCAATGAGCCAACTGCAGCAGCTTTAGCCTATGGTTTTGATAAGAAAAAAGATCAGCAAATTGTAGTCTATGACTTTGGAGGAGGAACCTTTGATGTCTCTGTATTAGAGGTTTCTTCTGATACTATTGAAGTAAGATCCACTAATGGAGATACTCATCTTGGAGGAGATGATCTAGATCAAAGAGTAATGGATTATCTGTTAACTGAGTTCAAAAAAGATCAAGGAATTGATTTGTCAGGAGATAGTCTTGCCATTCAGAGATTAAAAGAAGCTGCTGAAAAGGCTAAGATTGAATTATCTAGCTCCCTGCAAACTGAAATTAGTATTCCATTTATTGCTAATGATGAGACTGGTCCAAAGCATCTAAATATTCAATTAACTAGAGCTAAATTAGAGGAATTAGTTAAAGATTTGATTGAAAGAACTAAAGCCCCTTGTGAAAAGGCCCTCTCTGATGCTGGATTTAAAAAAGAAGATATTGAGGAAGTAATTTTAGTTGGAGGTCAAACTAGAATGCCAGCTATACAAGAATTTGTTAAAGGCCTATTTGGTAAAGAAGCTAATCAGGGTATTAACCCAGATGAAGTTGTTGCTATCGGAGCTGGAATTCAAGGAGGAATTCTACAAGGAGATGTAAAAGATGTTTTATTGCTAGATGTTACTCCATTATCCCTCGGAATTGAGACTATGGGTGGAGTAGCTACCAAAATTATTGATAGAAACACTACAGTTCCTGTATCTAAATCACAAGTTTTCTCTACAGCTAGCGATAATCAGCCATCAGTAGACATAAATATTGTACAAGGAGAGAGAGAATTTGCCAAAGATAATAAATCCTTGGGAAGATTTATTTTGGATGGTATTCCGCCAGCACCACGAGGTATTCCTCAAATTGAAGTTACATTTGATATTGATGCTAATGGTATCTTGAAAGTAACTGCTAAGGATAAGGCAACTAACAAAGAGCAGTCTATCCGAATTGAAGCTTCATCTGGATTATCTGATGCTGATATTGAAAGAATGACTAAAGATGCAGAACTCCATGCTGAAGAAGATAAAAAAGCTAAGGAATTAGTAGAAATCAGAAATCAGGCAGATACTCTCATCTATTCTGTAGAGAAACTACAAAAAGATAGTAAAGATAAGATTAAGCCTGAAGATGATAAAACTTTGACTGAAAAGGTTGCTGCTCTTAAAGAAGTTAAAGATAAAGACTCTAAAGAAGATATTCAAAAAGCTTTGGATGAATTATCCACAATTTCTCAAAAAGTAGGGGCAGAGCTATATCAAGCTGAACAGCAATCTCAAGCTAATACTGATCCTCACTCAGGCCATGACCATGGACAAGCAGATGAAGCAAAAGAAGAAGCAGGATCTAATGCTGAAGCTCCAAAAGATGCTGAATTTGAAGAGAAGAAATAATATTCTATCAGTCAATTTAGTAAAAGAAAACACCCTGTTTTAAAGACAGGGTGTTTTCTTTTAGTTAATGATTATGTTTATTTGTGTTAAAATAAACCCAAATTAACCACAGAATAAGATAAGCTAATAAGAATCCTATCAAGTCAAAGGCTATATCAAGAGGCTTTCCTTCTCTGCCAGCTACCCAAGTTTGATGCCATTCATCTAATAAAGTCGCTATAAAGCCTATACATAAAACTCTAGTGTGAATAAAATTAAAATCTTTATAAGATAGTATATTAAATTTTTGTTCCCAAAATCCCCAGAATAAAGCTAAATACAATAAAAAATATTCTAAAATATGGGCTCCTTTTCTCAAAAAAAAGTCTATAATTGGTGTGTAGTCTGACTTTAATCCTGGTTTGTCTGATAGATACCAAATTATACTAAATATAATAATAGCAGGGATAAAACGTAAATATTTCATATATTGCTAGTATACCATAAAATATATAAAAATAATAAGCATATAAACCTCAGTATCTAGCCGGTATGATTAAATTTCTTCTTCTCATTTGAACTATATGGACGTAATTTAAAACTCATACTTTCAAATTATAACTTATCCACAATTTGACAAGATTATTGGATGGGCACTATACTATTAAGTATAGAAGTAAAATATAATAATAAAATAATTAAAAATCAAATTAACAATATGTATCAACATCACAAAGGTAGAATAAAAGGATTCACCTTATTAGAAGTTTTATTGGTGATAGCAGCTATAGGAATATTAGCAGCGATAACATTGGTAGCAATAAATCCAAATAGACAAATAAGTCAGGTAAGAAATACACAGAGAAGGTCAGATGTAAATATAATATACAAAGCATTAGAACAGTATAATATAGATACAGGAAGTTATCCCACAGGAATCACAAGCACATTAAAAGATATATGTATTACAGGAATAGAACAAGTAGGAGGAGTAACAAATTGTACCAATAAAGTAGACCTAAGAGTTTTAGTTCCAGACTATATAGCGTCAATCCCAGTAGATCCAGCAGGAGGAATATATAGTGTAAGTGTCAATGAAGAAAATAGTAGAATAAGGGTCTTAGCGAGTAATTCAGAGCTAGGACAGATAATAGTAGTCAATCCAGCAGTAGAAGAGAGACTCCAAGCTCAAATCACAGCAGGAGCTCTAGTCCCCACAGCAACCCAGCAATTAGTAGAGGGTAGATTAGTCTATACCAATAATGCAAATACTCAGACCTATATAGATAAACCAAGTACTAATATAATATGTCCTACAGGCTATATCCCAATCCCAGGAAATAGTATGTATAATACAACCGACTTCTGTGTGATGAAATATGAAGCTAAAGCAGTAGCAATAAGTAATCCAACAGTAGGTTTAAAAACTCCAATAACAGGGTTTAATACCATATCCAACAATACCACAGCCACCACAGCTGCCAATGGAAGAGCCATAGCCAGTGTAGCCAGTGGATATCCAATAGCCAATATAAGTCAGACCACAGCAGCAAGCTATTGTGTCACAGCAGGGGCTAATCTCATCACCAATGCAGAATGGATGACAATAGCAAGGAATATAGAAGGAGTAAATAGTAATTGGACAGGAGGTTCTGTGGGAAATGGAGGGTTATGGAGAGGTCATAGTGACTGGAACCCTAATACTACTCTAGAAGCTAGTACAGATAATGATCCCTATAATGGTACAGGTAATATAAGTCCAACTATACAGAAAAGAACTCATGCTCTAAGTAATGGAGAGTTAATCTGGGACTTAAGTGGAAATAGTTTAGAATTAACCAATGATACTATAATGGGATCTAATAAACTTACATCATCTAGTACACTTACAGGAGTTAGTGAATTTACCAATATAACTGGATATGGAAGTCTAAACTATGATTTAGTAAGGCCTAGTAATAATACTTGGAATAGTAGTCAGAATATGGGACAATTCTTTATATCTTCTACTTCAGGAGGGCCTTTTGTCTTGGTTCGAGGTGGTGCTGTAGATACTGGTTTTGATACTGGTATATTTAATCTTTATATGAACTTAGTTACTTCAGGATGGTCTCCCATAGTAGGCTTTCGCTGTGTATTTCGTTAATTGGTGTAAAGTAACTACCATTATATATTAAAAAGAGATGTTGCTATAAGTCATACGCTATAAAAATTGGAAATTATTTTTATATTATGATAGAATATAAAAAATAATGTATTATATTTATGATAAAAATTGATGCCTTAATTTTAATCGGTAAGCCAGGAGCTGGTAAAGGAACTCAAAGCGGTATTTTGAAGCAGAAGTTTCGTATGGATACCATCCCGTATGGAGACTTTTTTCGTAATGTAGCTTCAGAACAGGGATTTTTAGCTGATAAAGTTGCAGGCATAGTTAATGGAGGAGAGTTTTTACCTTATTGGATGTCTAGTTATGTCTTAATTGATTATTTGATCAAGAATCATAATAATAAAAATGGTATTATTTTAGATGGAGCTGCCAGAGCCAAAGAAGAAGCTATTATTGTACATAAAGTTCTAACTTGGTTTGAAAGAGATTATAAAGTCATTTATATAGATGTACCTGATGAAGTGGCCATAGCTAGATTATCAGAGAGATTATATTTATTAGATAGAGAAGACGATAAACCAGAGCATATACAACATAGGCTAGAGACTCATAATAAGTTTGTTATCCCGTCTATTGAATATTTTAAAGAAAAAGGAAAATTAATTACGATTAACGGAGCCCAGCCAATGGAGAAAGTGTCAGCTGATATATTAAAATCTTTACAATAATTTATGGCACAATATAAGCCCAAGACTAAAGAGGAAATTGAGGCAATGCGACAAGGAGGTAAAATCTTGGCGGAGGTTTTACTTTGGTTAAAAGAAGATAAAATAAAAGCTGGTATTACTACAGAGATTGTAGATATTTATACTAGGGAATTTTTTGATAAAAAAAAGGTTAAGCCGGTATTCCTAGGTTATTATGGTTTTCCAGCTGCTATTTGTATCTCTGTCAATGATGCGGTTATCCATGGTGTTCCTAATACTCAAACTATTATCCAAGATGGTGACATTGTGTCATTAGATTGTGGGGTACTACATAATAATATGATTGTGGATAGTGCTATTTCCTTTGGGATAGGTGAGATTACAGAGGAGGCTAGATTATTATTGGAGAGAACTAATAAATCTTTAAATAAAGCCATTAAAGTAATTAAGGCAGGAGCTACAACTGGAGATATTGGTTATGCGGTAGAGTCTTATATTGATCAATTTGGGTATGGTATTATCAGAGATTATGCTGGGCACGGAGTAGGGCATAAATTACATGAAGATCCAACTATACCTAATTATGGGAAAGCTGGAGCAGGAGAAAAGCTAATTTCTGGGCTTACTATTGCTGTAGAACCTATGATTACATTAGGTTCAGAGGATGTTTTTACAGATGCCGATGATGACTGGACAGTTTATACTGATGATGGGTCTTTGGCTGCCCACTTTGAACACACAATTCTAGTCACTGATAAAGGTGCTGAAATATTAACTCAAATATAATATGATAAATTCTACACTTACTGCTATTGAGGTTGAGCGAAATCATCGTATAGAAAAAGCTAAATTATTGCAAGCTAAAGGTAATAATCCATATACTGAACAGGTCAAAAGAGATATGACTTTGCACGATTTAAGCCAAAAATTTGATTCTATCAAGGGGGAGACTGTGACGGTAGCTGGATATATCAAATCTCTTAGATTATCTGGTAAAATTGGGTTTACAACTGTAGAAGATGACTCTCTACCAGACGGTTTTCAATTTATTTTCAAGTCAGACTTATTAGAAGAAGCAAGACTTAATTTTCAAGATTTTAAAGAATTAGTGGATAGGGGAGATTATATTCAGGTAACAGGGACATTAGATTTATCCCAAAGAGGAGAGCCTAGTGTGTTTGCAAGTTCTTATACAGTTTTGACAAAGTCTCTGAGATCCTTGCCAGAAAAGTTAGATGATATCGAGCTAAAGTATCGTAAAAGATATGTAGATATGAAATTACATCCAGAAGTAAGAGAAATATTTAGGATGAAAAGTAAATTCTGGCAGGCAACTAGAGAATATATGCTCAAACATGATTTTCTAGAATTACAAGCTCCAACTCTAGAGCATACTACCGGAGGGGCTGAGGCTAAGCCATTTTCTACCCATCATAATGCACTAGATGAGGACTTTTATCTTAGAATTAGCTCGGAATTATTCTTGAAGAGATATATTGCTGGAGGATTTGAGAAAGTATTTGATATAGATAAGAATTATCGTAATGAAGGAATTGATGATGAGCATTTGCAGGAATATATTGCATTTGAATTTTATTGGGCATACTCTGAATTTGAGCAGATGTTGAATTTCTCTGAGGATTTGATTAAGTATGTTATACAAAATACTTTCAATACTTTGGAGTTAAAATATCAAGATAGAATTATAGATTGGAGTCAAAAATGGCCTAGATTTTCTTATTATGAATTTATAGAAAAATTTGCAGGAATCTCTCTTCAAGAATATGATACAGTAGAAAAGTTAAAATCTCTGGCTGACACTCTAAACCTTAAATACAGCAAAAGTGATGGCTACGGTAGAATGCTAGATTTGATTTATAAAAAAACTGCTAGGCCAAAATGTATAGAGCCAGTTTGGTTAATTGACCATCCTGTAGCTATCTCACCTCTAGCTAAGAGAAACCCGAATAACCCTGAATATACTTTGAGGTCTCAATTGATAGCCTATGGCTCAGAATTAACTAATGCCTTTGCTGAGCTCAATGATCCAGTGGATCAGTTGGCTAGATTTGAAGAGCAACAGTCTTTGAGAGATCAGGGAGATGATGAGGCAATGATGATAGATACTGATTTTGTGGAAGCTTTGGAATATGGAATCCCTCCAACTTGTGGTTTTGGTTATTCAGAGAGAGTATTTAGTGTTTTGATGCAAAAATCAATTCGAGAAACTACCGCCTTTCCACTTATGAAGAGAGAAAAGTAAACTATGAAAGACAAGCCTAAAATTGCTTTGGTTCACGAATATTTGACTCGTCTAGGAGGGGCAGAGAGAGTATTGAAGCATTTGTTTGATTTGTATCCAACAGCTGATATATTTACCTTATTGTATAATCAGGACAAGGTTTCCAAAGTTTTTCCACCAGAGAAGATTAGAGCAAGTTTTGTTAATAATTTTCCTAATTGGATAAAGTCTAGGGTAAAGTTTTTAGCTCCAATTTTACCATCAGCTATAGAATCATTTGATTTGTCGAAATACGACATAGTTATTTCCAGTACGAATTCTTTTGCTAAAGGAGTAATCACTAAACCCCGTGCGATTCATATTGCTTATTGTCATGCCCCAGCTACTTTTTTATGGAATGCTTTTCACTCATATCGTAAACAACAGAGAAAAGGTGGATTTACTAACTTTATGATTTTACTCTTAACTCATTATCTCAGACAATGGGATAGGCAGGCAGCTGATAGAGTCGATTATTATATTGCTAACTCAAAATTAACTCAATCAAGAGTACAAAAGTATTACCGCAAGGATTCCAAGGTTATATATCCCCCAGTTGACATTGAAAGGTTAAAAGCCACTAAAGAGCATAAAGAATATTTTTTGATAGTCTCACAGTTAACTCAATATAAAAATATAGATATTGCTGTGGAAGCTTTTAATAAATTAGGTTTACCATTGGTTATTATTGGAGATGGGCCAGAGAGAAAGAGATTACAAAAATTAGCTAATAAAAATGTAGAATTAAAAGGTTTTCTAGATGATGATACAATAGTTGAATATTATCAGAATTGTAGAGCCTTTATCTTTGCTGGGAACGATGATTTTGGGATTGCTCCAGTAGAGGCTATGGCAGCTGGTAAACCAGTTTTAGCTCTCAGAGAAGGAGGGGCTTTAGAGACTATAGTAGAAGGTAAAACTGGAGAATTCTTTGATGCTCCAATTATAGAATTATTAGCAGATGGAGTTAGAAGAATTACCGAGAATACTTATGATTATAAATATATCCGTAAGCATTCTGAGCAATTTAGCACTAAGCGATTTATCAAAGAAATAGAAGATTATATCAAACAAATTATCCATCAAAAGAATAATGACAATTAATCAAGCGAAAAAAATTATTTTAGAGCAAATTGAAAATCAAAAAAGCCAAACATTTTTAATTGAGGGCTCTTATAAAGTTGGTCAATTAGCTTTAGCTAAGACAATTATACAAAATTATAATCAAGATAATTCACAAGATGTTTTTTGGGTGGATAAAAATGCTGAAAAATCTAGTATAGGACTTTCAGAAATTGAAATTATAAAACATCATATCAATCAAACCCCATTATATAGTAAATATAATTTCTTTATAATCAATAATGCTGATTTACTGAATAAAGAAGCTCAAAACTCACTATTAAAAGTTATAGAAGAACCAGGTAAAAATAGTATAATTTTGTTATTGTCTACTTATCATCAATTATTGCCGACTATTTATTCAAGATGCCTTAATTTGTATTTAGACCCTATAGATCCTATCACAGATTTAAGTTTAGGACATTATGATTTACAATTAGAAATGAATAAAGATGTAGATTTATACAATACAGTAGAACAAATTTGGCTAGATTATATTAACTTTTTACAATCTGATGAAATTGAAATCTTTAATTATGTTCAAAAGGTCAATGATTACTCGATGGAATTGTTTTTATTTGTTTTGGAAAGTATACATTTTATAATATCACTTGCACATACTGATAACTCAAGTTATACTAAAATTAGATTACCTAAAAACTTAAATAAAATTTTAGATAATATCGTGCCACAAATCAACGCTCAAAAGAATTATAAAATTTTAAAAGACTTGCAAAGCTTGAAAAAAACTATTCTCTTTAGCAATAGCAAAAATATCTTAGCTATAGAAAAATTTTTAATCTCTAATAAAATACATATATGAAGTTATTTATATTACCACTAACTATTCTAATCGGAGTTTTGATTATCACAGCTATTATATTTAATAGTTATTCCCCAATTTCACTGCCTTCTAATAATGAAAATCAGTCTAAAAAAGAAGAGGTTAAAGGAGCAATTTGGAAATCTACTGATGGAGGTCGTAATTTTGCTCCAAAGTCTAAGGTAGTTACTAATACTAATTTAGACTTGAGTCGTAATGTTACTCAGCTTATATCAGGAGCTAATAATGACATTTTAGCACTTACATCTAAAGGAGGAGTATTTAGGACTAATAACTGGGGTGAGGAGTGGAATTTAATACTTGATGGTAAAATTATACCTACTGCTATGGGAGTTAACCCTAATAAAACTGAAGAAATATATATTGGTGCTATAGAATCTAAGAGAGCTCGTTTGTATAAAACTACTGATTTGGGTAAAAATAATAATTGGCAGGAAGTTTATACTGAACCAAAAAGTGGCACTTCTTTTGTATCCATAAAAATAGATCCCAAGAATGATAGTATAGTTTATGCACTTCTATCTAGTGGAGTCTTATTAAAATCATATAATAAAGGTTTAGATTGGGTCTTGGCTACTAATCTTAAAAGTACAGTTATAGGTTTGGAAGTAGATCCAACCAATTCTAAAAATATTGTAGTGATAGGGACAACCAAAATCTTTATTAGTACGGATGAAGGGTTTAGTTTTGAGGAGTCTATTCCAAAATTAAAATTACAAGCAATAACTGGAAGTCAAATCACATCTTTTGCTATTAACCCTAATAACTCTCAAGAAATATATTTAGGAGGAACTGGTGAGATAATTAGGACTGTAGATAGAGGTAAAAATTGGGAAAACATTCGTATTTTAACACCAAATTTGTCTTTACCTATTGCTAATATTAGAGTTAGTAAATCTAATTCTAATGTTATATATTATAATGTAGGTACAGTTTTATACACTTCATCTAATAAAGGAGAGACCTGGAATACTAGTGATTTATCTTCTATAGTAAAAAATATCTCAGACATCTTAATAGATAAAGAAAAAAGTGATATAATATATTTGAGTAGTAATTAATTTATTTTATATGCTAAATACAGTTGAAATTAAATCCCAATTTACCAAAACTATAGATGCTTTTAAAAAGGCAATTCAATCTCTTAGAACAGGTGAGGCTAGTATAGATTTAGTAGCAGATTTATTGGTGGAATATTATGGCACCCCCACTCCATTAAAGCAAATTGCAGCTATTAGTATACCTGAGCCAAGAGTGATAATGATTTCTCCTTGGGATAAATCTAGTATCTCTAGTATTGAAAAAGCAATTCAACAAGCTACTCATCTTGGACTTAATCCTATCTCTGAAAGTGCGGGCGTAAGATTAGTTATTCCAGTTCCAACTGAAGAGAGAAGATTATCTTTGGTAAAAGAACTTAATCATAAATCTGAAGAATTCAAAACAGAATTAAGACAAGTAAGAGATGAAGCTCGTAGTAATGTTAAAGTTCAATTAAAGAATAAAGAAATATCGGAAGATGAACAATATAAATATTTTGAACAAATCGATTCATTAACTAAAGATTATCAAAGTGAACTAGATGCTATTTCTAAACATAAAGAACAACAAATTTTAACTATTTAATATGTTGATTACCACAATTTTATTTATATTTATTTTAGCTATTGTAGTCATAGGACATGAGTTTGGTCACTTGATAGTAGCTAAATGGAACGGGGTCAAAGTAGAGGAGTTTGGCTTTGGATTGCCTCCTAAAATTTGGGGATTTAAGCCAAAGGGGAGTGAGACAGAATATAATATCAATGCTTTACCTATCGGAGGTTATGTTAAATTATTAGGTGAAGAAGGAGATAATAGAGATAATCCTAGATCTTTTGCTTCCAAAAAACCTTGGCAAAGAATTTCTATTTTATCAGCTGGAGTAATTATGAATATAATTATTGCTGTAATAGCTTTCACTATTGTGGGTATGTTAGGTTCTCAAGTTGGAATTAGTGAATCTGATATAAATTCAGCTAAATACACTAATATTACAACTATTATTGAAACAGTAGCAGAGGATTCTCCGGCTGAGAGAGCTGATCTTAGGTTTGGTGATGAAATACAGACTATTGCTGGAGTAAAAGTAGTGACTCAAAATGATGTATCCAAAATAATTCAAGCTAATTTAGAAAAGCCAGTCGATATAGTAATCAAGAGAGGAGATGAGACTTTAATTAAAACTGTAGAACCTCGCAAAAATCCTCCAGCAGGACAAGGAGCTATTGGAATTAGCACTGCCTTAACTGGTTTTCTAAAATTATCATTTCTCGAAGCTTTCCAGACAGCTTTTATAAAGATTTATATAATTATAGCTACTACAATATATGTGCTAGGGCAGATGATAATGAGTTTATTCACACAGGCTCCATTACCGGCAGGAGCTGAGTTTACAGGACCTGTAGGATTGGTGCAAATTGTAGGAGATGTGAGAGATTTGGGAATAGGATATATAATAACCTTTATTGGACTGATTAGTACTAGCTTAGCTTTTTTTAATATATTACCAATACCAGCTCTTGATGGGGGTAGAATATTATTTGTTTTGATAGAATGGGTCAAAAAATCTCCAGTAAATCAAGAATTAGAAAATAAATTTCATCTAATTGGGTATAGCTTACTTTTGGCTTTAATTCTATTAGTGACTGTCCGAGATATTATCAAGCTATTCTAGAATATGGGATTATATAGATTAAAAGAAGATTTGACAGTGCAAATCTATAGTATATTAGCTATAGATAAAAATATAGAGATTGAATTTGAATATCCTAACTCTCAATTTGGAGATTTGGCTATTCCTTGCTTTCAATTTGCTAAAATTCTCAAAAAATCTCCCCAAGAAATCGCCAAAATACTACAAGACAATCTTTCTCATATTGATTATATTCAAGATATCAATATAGTTGGAGCTTATCTTAATCTAAAAATCAAAAGCTCATATTTAGTCCGGAATATTCTATCAGATACATTACCAGAATTATCCACACAGAATAAGCAAAAAATAGCTCTAGAATTTGCCTCCCCCAATACCAATAAACCCCTACATTTAGGGCATATTCGTAATATTGCCATTGGTGAGGCTTTATATAATATTCTAACATCTCAAGGACATCAAGTTGTCAAAACCGAAATTATCAATGACAGAGGTATTGCGGTAGCTAAGATGATGCTAATTTATGATAAATTTCATAAAGATGAAATGCCAGATATAAAATCTGACCATTATGCTGGGAACTTGTATATTGAGTTTGAGCATAGGTCTCAAGATAATCCTAAACTGATAGACGAAGCTCAAGAAATTCTATCTAAATGGGAAAATGGTGATAAATATTGGTATGATATTTGGCTAAAACTCAGAAACTGGGTTATAGAAGGTATACAAACAACCTATCAAAAGCTAGGTACTTCTTTTGATGAGCATATTTACGAATCAGATATTTATAAGCAAGGTAAAGATATTGTACAGGATGGCTTAGTAAGAGGAATATTCAAACAGCATCCAACAGAAGGTTATATTTATGCAGATTTAGAAGCCTATAATCTACCCAATAAAATTCTCTTACGATCTCAGGGTACAGCTCTCTATATTACTCAAGATTTATATTTGTTAAAATATAGATTATCCGAACAATCTAAATGTCATAATGCAGATAAACTAATTTATATTACAGATTTCTCTCAAAATTTACAATTTCAACAATTATTCGCTATAGCCGAGCAGTTGGGTATTAAACAAGATGGACTCTATCATATTGGATATGGGCTATTTCGCCTCCCAGAAGGTAAAATGAGCTCTAGAAAAGGTACTGTAGTCAATGCAGACCCTCTAATTCAAGAAATTGAAGACAAAGTCAGAGAAATATATTTCAAAGATACTCAACTAGAGAAGTCTGAGATAGCAAGACGAGTAGATATTATTGCCAAAGCTAGCTATATCTATTATATCCTAGCAATTTCTACTCGAAAAGATATTGTCTTTGATATTAATTCCTCCATTAGTCTTACAGGTAAGACAGGACCATATATACTCTATACTTATGCTCGTTTACAATCAATTCTCAATAAATCAGGTATTATACCAGAATATAATATAGAAACAGATTATAATATAGTAGAGCATAATATAATCTTAAAATTAGCTAAATTTCCAGAAATTAGAGATCAAGCAGCTAGAGAATATGACCCAGCCTTTATAGCACATTATCTGTATGAATTAGCTGAGATGGTAAATTCCTATTATCATACTACTCAAATTCTCAAAGAGACAGATATTAGTGTAAAAAACAATAAATTATATTTATTAGAGCGAGTAAATACCGTAATTAGTAGAGGACTACAATTATTGACTATACAGACTTTAGATGAAATGTAAAAATTATGGCAAATATACGAAAATCAACTAAAGAATATAATAAAGAAAAAGCACCTATATTACATAATAAAATTCCACCTCAGGCTGTGGATATGGAACAGTCCGTCTTGGGAGCAATTCTTATCGACTCGGATGTTTTGATTAAAATAGTAGATATTCTGATTCCTGAAGATTTTTATTATGAAAAAAATGGGCTAATCTATCAGATGATATTAGAATTATTTAATAAAAAAGAGCCTATAGATTTGATTACAGTAAGTCATAAATTAGAGCTAATAGAAAAACTAGAAGAGGTTGGGGGAGAGGAATATTTAGCTTCTTTGGTTGATTTAGTACCATCTTCTGCCCATATTGAACATTATGCTAATATAGTTAAGCATAAATCTACTTTAAGAAAATTAATAGCTGTAGGTTCCTCTATAGTTGAACTGGGATTTGATGAAAATCAAGAAATTGACCAAGTATTAGATCAGGCTGAGCAAGCGGTATTCAGTGTAGCTCAAAAAGTGGTCAAACAGGAATATGTCAGGATGAGTGATGCCCTGCATGATGCTTTTGATAGAATTGATGATGTCCATAATAATGGAATCGGAATGAAAGGTGTAAAAACTGGATTTGACGCCTTAGATAATGCTCTAGGAGGATTACAGCCATCCAATTTAGTCATATTGGCTGCCCGACCTTCAGTAGGTAAGACCTCTTTAGCACTCGAGATTATTAAAAATGTAGCTATAACTTCAGGTAAAGGAGCTGTATTCTTCAGTCTAGAAATGTCCAAAGAAGAAGTGGTAGATCGCTTGATTAGCTCTGAGGCCAAAGTAGATTTATTCAAGATGAAAACTGGTAAATTGCATCCCCAAGACTTTGAACAATTAGCTCCAGCACTTGACTCTCTATCCAAATCACAGCTATTTATAGAAGATAGTCCAGGAAGTAGTGTTATGAAAATGCGAGCCGTTTTAAGAAGAATCATGGCTGAAGTAGAGGAATTGGGATTAATTGTAATAGATTATCTACAGCTGATGGAGTCAAGCCTCAGAACAGATAATGTAGTACAGCAAGTCTCTGAAATCTCAAGGTCACTCAAAGGTCTCGCTCGTGAATTTAATGTCCCCGTAGTAGCTTTATCCCAGCTATCTCGTTCGGTAGAAAGTCGCTCACCACAAATCCCAAGATTATCTGATCTTAGAGAATCTGGTTCGATTGAGCAGGATGCTGATGTAGTATTATTTATCTATAGAGAAGAGCGAGAGAATCCAGATACTGAAAGAAAAGGAATAGCAGAAATACATATAGCTAAGCAAAGAAATGGCCCAATTGGTAAAGTTACTTTAGGATTCAAAAAAGAATATGCTACTTTTGTTAATCTAGACTATAGACATCAACAAAACAATGAATAGATATGAATCGTAAAATTACCCCGCCAGCCTCAGTCAATGAGATAATAGAAGATATCAGGCAATTCCCAGGAGTAGGTCGCAAAACCGCTACCAGATATGCCTATTGGCTAATCAATCAAGACCAAACTTATCTTACCAAGTTAGCCAAAGAAATACATAAAATCAAAACTTTAGTCAGACAATGTAGGATTTGTTATAATACATCTGAAGGAGAGATTTGCTCTATTTGTAACAATGAGATCAGGGATACCGGCAGTATTTGTGTTGTAGAATATGCAGAGGATATTCTACAAATAGAGCGAACAGAAGTCTATAATGGCAGATACCATGTACTAGGCGGAGTGATAGACCCCCTCAAAGCCTCCCAACCTGAAGATTTACATATCACAGAATTATTACATAGAATTAAAACCGAACATATACAAGATATAATAATCGCCACCAGCCCCACCGCCCAAGGAGACAGAACAGCTCAATATATTAGACAACAACTCAAAGAATTTACCGGCAATATCAGTAGCCTCGGTAGGGGACTCGCCAACGGCACCTTACTTGAATATGTCGATCAAGACACCCTCATCGCCGCCTTCAATAATAGGAAGTAGTCGGATTAAAGATAGGAAGACAGCCAATTTTGTCCTCCCTTGGGGGAGGTGGCACGGAGTGCCGGAGGAGGACTGAGCTATTTTATTCAAACCCACCACTTAGTTGTACACCCTCCCCAGCGAGGGACAATAATAGCACGTTGACTCACAGGTCGACCTTAATAAAAAAATCCCAGTTCATTTTATGACTGGGATGATATATTATAGCATATCTAATATTTTAATCGAATCTATGCTATACTTACAATGCTTTAATCAACACATATACTATGCAATCAAAAAAAGTATTTAATATTTTATCTCAGTTTTTGCTACCAGCCTTCACATTAGGAGCACAATTAGCTTTGGCATTAAAATTCCCTCAGCTAAGTCTTTTACTTAATTTGCTAGCTCAACCATTTTGGATATATTCTTCTTGGCAAGCCTTCAAGCAAGCTGGACAAATAGGTGTGTTTATTAATACCATAGCCTTTACACTCATCACAGCTTTTGGGATTATTAATTATTGGGTTTAGAGTTTTTAGGGATAGATCTATTTTTCTTATATGCTGGTACAAAATCTTCCTTAGCAAAATAATTAGCTTTACTAGTCCATTCAGATATAAACTCCTGTAGTATTTTATACACAAAAGAATCTTTTGTAATCTTTCTATCCCAAATATCTTTAGCAGAATGATATGAAATACCACAATCTGCAAAGGATCTTTTGTCTATATCTGTCACCCCAACTTGTCCAACTAATTTGTCCAAAGCATAAATAAATTTAGCTTCTTGATTGAGATTTTCCTCATATTCATCTATAGATTGAAGCATTTCTGGAAAATCTGTAAACTCACTTTTTAGTAATTCAAAACCCCTTAGCTCATTTTCTAGCTTTTTCTTCTCAAAATCTTTATCACCAGAATGCATAAATCCATCAAAATCTTCAACCTTAGTCTCTACCAAATCATGCACCAAAGCATATTTTAATAACAAATTAGTATCAAGCCCAAGATCAAAACAATTATTGAGATACCAAGCTACCATCGCTAATTCATAAGAATGCTCAGCATCATTTTCAAATCTTTTTGGCTCAGTATTCGCCACATAAACCGTTCTTTCAATTCTCTTGAAATCATTTATCAGAGTCATAATTTTGAGCAAAGAGTTTTTTAACATATAGTTTATATATATATTCTTGATATATGTAAGTATAACATATCTATATGGTAAAATATATGATATAATAAGATAAACACTAACCTCACACTCTTATGATAAAAGCTATAATATTTGATTTATATAATACTCTAATATACTTTGATAAAGAAGTAAGGACTTATAAAAATCTATTTTCTGACTTAGGTATAGATAGTGAATTAGAATTAAAATTAGCCAAAAAAATAGTAATGACAAAGAATTTTAATAGTTTAGAGGAGGTGGTTCAGGAGTTAAAACCTAATACAGATATTTCTCTTGATATATACAAAAATCAAATTCAGTCTAAAATAGATTCAGTTCAATTATATCCAGAAACTATATCAGTGTTGAAAACTCTTAAAAATAATGGATTAAAATTAGGTCTAATTTCAAATTCCGCATTTAATTATAAAAGCCCATTTTATAAACTAGGACTTGATAAATACTTTGATATAGCTATATTTTCTTTTGAAGTAGGTTTGCAAAAACCAGATCCTGAGATTTATAAATTACTCTTAGATAATTTAAAGATAAAGCCAGATGAAGCTATTATGGTAGGGGATAAGTTTTTAGAAGATGTCCAAGCTCCTCAAGAATTAGGAATAAAAGGGATTCTTTGTAGCAGAGACAAAAATATAAAAGATAGTCTTCATACATTGGAAGATATATTTTCTTATCTTTAACTTCTCACCTCCCAACCCTTGCATTATTTTAGATTATGTGTCATAATAGATAAGCACTATATAAATCGCGGGATAGAGCAATGGTAGCTCGTCGGGCTCATAACCCGGAGGTTGTAGGTTCAAGTCCTGCTCCCGCCACAAAAATGTATCTTTCTCATATTGGCGATATAGCTCAGCTGGTTAGAGCGCGGGACTCATAAGCCCGAGGTCGGAGGTTCGATCCCTCCTATCGCTACCAAGGTGAGCTTATCCTTGAGAAATTCATTGAACATAATAATAAGGGCGATTGGCTCAGCTGGTCAGAGCATCTCGTTTACACCGAGGGGGTCGTAGGTTCGAATCCTACATCGCCCACCCCAAATTAAGATTATAAGGGAGAATATATAAGATAATGATATGAGTACACTAGCCACACCTACAGAGTTACCATTCGAACCAGTTAATATTGGAGATACTGTTCGAGTTCATCAAAAAGTTATTGAAGGTAATAAAGAAAGAATCCAGATTTTTGAAGGAACTGTAATTGCTAAACATTTGAGAACTAATATCTCAGCTACTTTTACAGTTAGAAAAGTATCTCTTGGAGTAGGTGTAGAGAGAATTTTCCCTGTATATTCTCCTAATATTGCTAAAGTTGAAATTGTAAAGCATGCTAAAGTTAGAAGAGCTAAACTATTCTACCTAAGAAATGCTATAGGTAAAAAATATCGCCTCAAAGAAAAGGCTAAAAAAGTTATCACTACAGAATCAAGCAAAACAGCTGAAGCTACTCCAGCAACAGAAGTACAATCAGCTGAGTAAATAGTAAATTCACAATATTTAGAGTAAAAATTAAACTCTAAACAAAGCGCAGGTGGTGGAATCGGTAGACACGCAAGCTTGAGGTGCTTGTGGGAAAATACAAAGTACCGTGGAGGTTCAAGTCCTCTTCTGCGCACTATATAAACAATATACCTAGACTGTAGTTTAGGTATATTGTTTATAATAAGTATTGAAACCGAGTAGTTTCAAGGAGCAAATCTTATTTGCGACTAAAGTCTCCCTTCTGGGTACTATATGAAATACAATCTTAGGACTTATCCTTAAACTCAAAGATCTATATAATTAACACAAATCATACTATGAAAACAGATTATATGGTAATCGGGAGGTCAAGAAATGCTCATAATATTCAGCGACTCGTGGATGGGATAGAGGCTAAAGGCTATAGTTGCTATAATTTCCTCAATATACCAGCTAGTCCTGAGAATCCAGATTTACCTTGGGAGGAGCAGATGAAGATAGCAGAATCTCACCCTGATTTTTGGAATTCAGCTGATTATAAAGAAACTTTTCAGAAGGATATGGCTGGGCTACAAAATGCTAATACTATTATAATGCTTTTGCCAGCTGGACTGGCAGCTCATATGGAAGCTGGGGTAGCTTTTGGACTTAACAAAAAGCTTATCATAATCGGAGAGGTAGAGAAGCCAGAGACTTTATATCTGATGTTCCAAGAAAGGTATAAGGATATTGAGGAATTTTTGGCTTCTATTTGAGTGTAGTTGTGATATAATATATTTAACTAATATCATTATAATGAAAATATACATAGTTCGGCACGGACAGGATCAAGACAATGCAAATGGTCTATTAAATGGGCATCGAGATACTGCATTGACAGAGATTGGGCTTGAGCAAGCTAATCAAATTGCTAATAAAATCCAAGAGGCTAATCTTGTCTTTGATAAAATTTATAGTTCACCTCTACAGAGAGCTTACAGAACGGCTGAGATTATAGCTAACAGATTACAATTATCACAACCTGAGAAATTAGATTTACTAATTGAGCGAGATTATGGGATTATGTCTGGTAAAAAAATTACTGATATAGAAAAATTATTCTCATCAGATATTATTCTAAAAGCCCAAATTATCACTTATTTTCTAGAAGCAGAGGGAGCAGAGACTTTTCCTCAAGTTCAAGATAGAGCTAAACAAGTATTGGAGTTTTTGACTCATAATCATACTGACCAAAATATACTATTAGTCACTCACGGGGACTTGGGTAAAATGTTATATGCTGAATATTATAATCTATATTGGAGAGAGGTTTTGGAGACTTTTCACTTTGGAAACTCTGAGTTATTGTTATTATCTCCAGATTCACCAGCTGAGAATACTCATATTTTTAATATAGAGCAATATAATCATTAAATAAAAAACCACCCCGTAGTGCTACGGGGTGGGAGGAGGATAGAGTTTTAATTTTTAAGTTAAATATAGACTACTTACTATCTACTCATCTAGTACAAATTTGACACAAATTCTCAAATCCATGCTATAATATATTTAGTATTAAACTACTAAATAAAAATATGTATAAAATAATCACAAAATCTATAGCTCTAGTACTTGTACTAGCGTTGTTTTTAGTTAATTTTGGGGGAGTGGGAGTGGCCCAAGAAGCTAGTAGCTCAGTAGCTCCAGATATTGGTAGAATTATGCCGCCTATGGCTCCAGATACTTCCAACTCACTTTTGTTTGGTCAGAAGCATTCATACAGTTTGGTTTTCCGTGGTAATGGTGAGGCTATTACTTATGCTAAAATAGTTATCCCCAATCGTGAGGAGCAGGCTCTGAGCGAATTTAGTTTTGAAATTCCCAAAGTAAATCCATCTGAGATTATAATGTATCAGATGAAATTACCTAAAGAGTGTATAAGATATAATTATACAGATCCTAATAACTCCTGTGTAGAATATCGAGACCCAGACTATGGACAAGATTATTATTACTATGGCTCAGGTCAGACAGCTGAATATACCAAAATCAAATATACTCAATCTGGTAATATCTATAATCTGACTTTACCAAATGCAGTCGAACCTTCTAAATCTACAGCAATTATAATCTCTTATGCTGCCAAGGGTTATGTAGATAATAATTTTGGATTATACAAATTTAACTTTGAGACTATACGAGTAAATTCTAGAATACAATCTATGAGAGTTGCCGTAGATGTAGATAGTGATTTATTACTCAAAGGTAAGCGTTCCTCAGTTAATTATAATGAAGATACTGTGTCTATGCCTATGGCTAAATTGGGAGATTCCTCAGCTGTATCTAGTAGAGAATTAGATAGAGTAGTTAGCAATATCGGAGTCTCAGGAGCTTTGATCAAAGAGTCTAAAAGCCTATCTCCTAATGAGAGCTTCAATGTCAGAGGAGAATATGCTAAGAATTGGTTTAGATTATACCTAAATGAAACTATTATTGCTGTATTAGTGATTATTGTAATCATTTTCCTGATTTATCTTATCTCAAAGTATATAAGTTCTAAGCCTAAGAATAATTCTGCTGAAACTACATTATCTCAAGATAAAGCTAATAATATTGTCAATAAAAATTCTATTAATCTTTTTAATTTAACTAATGTCCTGGTAAGCTTAGGATCGGTTGGATTAATAATTACTGTGAGTGTTGTGTTAAGAATATTAAATCAATATAATAGCTGGCAATCTATATCTTATGATCCAACCTTTAGTTCGCTTATATCAATTATTATAACTTTAGTATATGCACTTATCCTCCTCGCTCCGGCTATTATTATTGGCTTGAGAAAAGGTTGGGGTAATTTATTGTCAATTTTAATCTTACAATTTATCTGGTTTGTGATTATATTGGCTTTGTATTTATTACTCTTCCAGTCTGGTCTAAATGAAGTAATGCCAATGCCAAGACCATTATATTAATTCTAAACTTATGCAGTATACCCCTGAACTATTAGACAAAGTTATTAAAGAAAGTTATGAGGATAATCATATTGACTTTAAGGAGAGCTTTAATTGGCATAAATTTAATGATTATCATAAAACCAAATTAGCGAAGCATATTGCGGCTATCTCTAATATGCCAGATGGGGGAATGCTTATATTCGGTGTGTCAGACTCCAAAATTATAGTAGGACTTAGTCCTGAGGACTTAGATAGTATAGATAGAACTTGGATAGATAATCACTTAAGTCAATACCTTGACCCATTACCAAAATATAATATAAAAACCGTAGATTATGAGGGTAAAAAACTCTTAATCTTCGAAGTAGATGAATTCCTGACTGTACCTACAATTTGTAAGAGAGATTATCCAGATGTACTGAGAGCCGGAGGGGTTTATCATAGGCAACATGCAAGCTCTATGATTATTCAAGATGCTAATAGTATGCATGAATTATTGGAGTTAGCAGTCAAAAAGAAAAAGGAAATTCTCTTGAATTCAATAGAGGACATTTTGTAGTTTTAGATACAAATTTATATTTATCAATAGTAATTTTGATTCTTTAAAATTACTGGTTTTTGTTTTATATTAGCTATAAAATAGTATTTTATACTAACTTTTGTCAACTCTTGACAAAAGTTAGTATCTATGCTAATTTTGATTATGTAGTCTCATTAATAGCAATTATTATAGATATAAGAAATGGTAAATAATATATTAAGCATAATCAATAAGATAATTTGGATAGGTGTATTTATTAGTTTAATTATTACTTTATTCATTGGTTTGAATGCATCCATGCCCAAAGAGTTTTCTGTACAAAATAATTATATATTCTCTAATCAAGCTATGTTAAAGGCATTATGGGAAAAATATAAAGATGATTATATTGATAAATCTAGCTTTAGAACTGTAGACAAGCAAAGAGATAATATTACTACATCGGAGGGACAGAGCTATACTATGTTAAGAGCAGTTTGGCAGGATGATAAAGAGACTTTTGACAAAAGCTGGCAGTGGACAAAGGACAATTTATGGAAGGAAAATAAACTATTTGCTTGGTTATTTGGAGAGAAGGAAGATGGATCTTATGGAATATTGGATGATATGGGTGGTAATAATGCAGCTACAGATGGAGATACAGACATTGCTATGGCTCTCTTATTTGCTTATGCTCGCTGGGGAGATTCTACTTATTTACTTGAAGCCGATAGTATTATTAAAGCTATTTGGAAAGAAAGTGTGGTTATAGTTAATAATAGACCATATCTCACAGCTAATGATATTGAGCAATTTAACCCAAATGAAATTCTATTAAATCCATCTTATTATGCTCCTTATGCTTATAGAATGTTTTCACTTATAGATACAGAAAATAATTGGCAAGGGGTGGTGGATACGTCTTATGAAATAATTGTCAAATCTTCCGCCTTTCCTTTGGATAAGGACAATTCTGTTGGACTACCTCCCGACTGGGTTGTCTTAAATAGAGATACCGGAGCTTTATCTTCACCAGCAAGTATGGAGATTACAACTAATTATAGTTTTGATGCTCATAGAGTAAAATGGAGATTGTATTTAGATTATTTGTGGTATGGAGATAGTAGGGTAAAAAGCTATTTTGAAAAAAATAATTTCCTTTTCTCGATTTGGAGTTCAGATCAAGAGATTTACAATACTTATTCTCATGATGGCAAAGTATTAGATAGAGGCTCTTCCCCATCTGTTATTGGGACTAATATTGGATATTTTGCAGTGGTTAATCCAGATATTGCAAAAGATATATATGAGCAAAAATTATTACCTTTATATAATCGAGATACTCAAAACTGGAATAAAGAACTAGGTTATTATGATAGTAATTGGGCTTGGTTTGGTCTGGCTATTTATAATAATTTATTACCTAATTATTTTGCTACCCTCTCTGAGAAAGATATTAATGAAGCTTATAAATAACTATATCTCTATGAATTATACTCCTAAAATCATTTTCCTTAAAAATACTCAAGCCACTAAATATCTACTTACTATAGGAGCTATAGTTTCGGTTATTTACTTTATATTTATTACTTTCTTTATAACCCCTAGTAATTATTGGCTATATGGAGCTTTGATTGTTGGAGAAACATTCCATTTATGGCAAATTGTTAGCTATATTATTACAATCTGGGATACTAATAGTAAAAATACTTGTGAGACGAAATTTCAACCAGAAGTGGATATATTGATAACAGTAGCGGGTGAGCCAATTGAAATTATTAGAAAAACGGCAATTGCTGCTAAGAATATTGATTATCCAAAATTTAATATTTATCTATTAAATGACGGTTTTGTGGCTAAAAAGGATAATTGGAAAGAGGTTGAGCTATTAGCTACTGAATTAGGTATAAATTGTATTACTAGGAGAATTCCACATGGAGCTAAAGCTGGAAATATTAACAATGCTTTGAAGCAAACTAAAAGTAAGTTCTTTGTTGTCTTTGATGCGGATCATATTCCAAATCCAGATTTCCTCAATAAGACTATGGGCTACTTTATAGATTCTAAAGTAGCCTTTGTACAGACACCACAATATTATAAAAATTATAATCAGAACCTTGTTACAGAAGGAGCTTGGAGACAACAGGAATTATTCTTTGGGGCTATTTGTAAGGGTAAAAACTCTAATAATTCTGTTTTTATGTGTGGTACGAACATGGTTTTGAGAAAAGAGGCTATTCTGGAGGCTGGAGGTATGTGTGAGACGAATATTGCTGAGGATTTTTTAACCTCTCTGTTTGTACACTCTAAGGGTTGGAAATCGGTGTATGTACCAGAGGTATTAGCTGAAGGGCTTGCTCCAGAGGATTTTATGTCATATTATAAACAACAATTTAGATGGGCAAGAGGTAGTCTAGAAATAATATTTAAACAAAACCTATTATTTAATAAGGGTTTATCTTTTATTCAAAAATTACAATATTTAGCGTCTGCTAGTTACTATCTATCAGGAATTATATTTCTTTTAAATATGGCTTTGCCAATTATATTTTTATTTACAAATCAGGAGCCTTTAGTAAACTCCAGTATGACAATTGCTTTAGTATTTATTCCATACATATATCTAGTAATGTATATTTTGCAGAGAAGTAGTAATTTTACGTATTCCTTTAAAGGACTAGCCTTCTCAATGAGCTCTTTTATGATTCATATACAAGCTCTTATAGCAGTATTAAGTAATCAGAAAAACGGTTTTAGTATTACTTCTAAGACTCAAGTTTCTGGTAATTTCATACACCTCAATTGGCCACATATTCTATATATATTAACTGGAGTTTTAGGTATTCTTTATTATATATATAGTAATGGAATTAACTCTTCTTTGATAGCTAATACTACATGGATAGTTTTGAATATTATGATTATGATTCCATTTATAATGGCATCATTGCCATTAAAGCAAAAAAATATAGTATTTGATAATCAAAAGTCATTTCAGACAATGCCAGTATCTTCTAAACTAACTATAGATTAATGATAAAGTATAATATTAAATTTTCATCTTCAAGTAATCTCTGGGATATAAACTCAGTAATAGTAATAATATTTGCTACTTTAATTAGTCTAGCAATATCTGTTTCAATTATATATTTGAATAGTATAAGATTAGATGAAGCTCAGAGTATTTGGCAAGTTAGTCATAGTGTGTCAGAAATATTAGACATAGTAGGTAGAGATGTGCATGTACCTTTATATCATATAATTCTACATTTTTGGCAAGCTATATTTGATAATAGTATTATTTCAGCTAGATATTTATCTTTGTTTATATCTATAATTTCAATACCTTTTGTATATATTCTATCTAGTAAAATATATAATAAGCAAATTGGCTTAATGACTACAATTATTTTTATACTATCGCCATTTATAAATTGGTATGCTAATGAGGCTAGAATGTATAGTTTATTATTACTATTAGCGGTTCTTAATAGTATCTTTTTTATAGATATACTTAGAAAAAACAAGAGAATTAGTTGGATAGGTTTTATAGCCACAGCAATCTTAGGTATATACACTCATTATTTTTATTGGTTATTCTTATTATCCAATGCCTTATTCTATCTTATTAATTATAGACAATTCCCAAGAGAATTATTTCAGAAATTTAGCATAGTTGGAATTATTTTAATTTTATCCATATCTCCTTGGATATATTATGTAGTTAATTTAGGTTCAGCTGCTAATACAAAGCCTATCTTAAAGTCTCCAAGCTCAGTTGATTTATTCAATACATTTTCTCAATACATATTTGGCTTTCAACCAGACCTTATTAATAGTATTATTTTGGCTGCTTGGCCAGTAGTTGTAATTATAATATTTACTTCATTGCAGAGAAAACTAAAATATTCTATTTTTACAACATTTGTAGCTATACATATATTAATCCCAATTGGATTAGTATTCATATTAAGCTACTTAAGACCTATGTTTTTATCACGATACCTTATTATCAGTGCATTGTTTTTTTATCTTTATATTGTTTATATAATAAATACTTATTTTAGAAAACAGAGTTTAATATTATACATAGGACTTATATTTAGCATAGGTTTGGCTCTATTTTTACAAATTACAAGTCCATATACTCCTGCTAAGGAAAACTTTGAAGACTTGTCTTTATATCTAACTACAAAAGCAACTGCCAGAGATACCATAGTATTGTCTGCTCCATTTATAATATACCCTTTTGAGTATTATTATCAGGGGATTACAAGTGTGGAGACATTCCCAATTTGGGATAGGAGTAAAGTTGTCTCTATACCAAATTTTGACAGTTCACAAATAGAGGGTCAGGTGAATAAAATTAAAGATGGGCATCAGTATATGTACGTAATATTGGCATATGATCAGGGTTATGAAAAAGAATTCAAAAACTATTTAGATAAAAACTTTGAAAAGATATCTGAGAGAGAGTTCTCTCCCGACCTAACTCTATATCAGTATAAGATTAACTAATATGCAGTATTTATCTATTATTATCCCAACTTATAACGAGGAACTTAATATAAAAGAATTATTAAAAAGGATTCATAATAATATGAGTCAACATAATATTCGGTATGAAATTATAATTATAGATGATTTTTCGGATGATAGAACATTAGATGTGTTAAGTAAACTAAATGCTAGATATCCATTAAAAATTTGTCTTAAAAAAGGTGTAAAAGGTAAAGCTCAGTCACTATTAGAGGGATTTAGTAAAGCTAAATATTCTATTGTAGCAATGATTGATGCTGACTTACAGTATCCACCAGAATTATTATATAATATGTTCGTGAGAATAAGGGAATTTGATATTGTTATTGCCAATAGGGTGGTACAGAATATTAAATGGTATCGTAGGATATTAAGTCGCATATATTCTAAAGTTTTTGGTAAAATTATATTGGGATTGCCTTATGATATTCAATCAGGAATGAAAATATTTAAGAAGAAAATTCTCAAAGACATAACCTTAAGCCCAACACCATGGGGATTTGATTATGAATTCTTATATAAAGCTAAGAATAAAGGATATAGCATTACTCAAGTCCCAATTAAATTTGATGCTAGGAAAAATGGTAAAAGTAATATTACTCTATTGAGTAATTTTGAACTATTATTTGGGATTCTAAAATTAAAATTGGAGAGATTAGAAAAATAGTTATATTAAGAGTAATTAGTATATTGAAAAATAATATGATATAATTAAAAATATAATCAATAAATAATAGCTTTTTTATGTCGATTAAATTAGATACAATTGTAAAATATGCTCATCGTAATGGTTTTATATTCCCATCTTCAGAGATTTATGGGGGATATTCAGCGATTTATGATTTTGGACCTTTGGGTAAATTACTCAAAGACAATCTAGTACAGGCTTGGCGAAATTGGATGGTAACTTTTAGAGATGATGTAGTAGAGATTGAGGGAGCTATTTTCTTACATCCTAAAGTTTGGGAAGCGAGCGGACATATTGGGGGATTTTCTGACCTTTTGGTAGAAGATACCATTACTCACAAGAGATATAGGGCTGACCATTTGATAGAAGAAGCTGGGATTATGGACAATGCCGATAGCTTATCTCCAGAAGAAACAGATAAAGTTATAAAAGATAATAATATATTGTCCCCAGATGGGAATCCATTGAGTAGTGCCAAACATTTTAATCTATTAGTCAGTACCCATCTTGGACCCACAGTAGATGAGTCTACCATAGCCTATCTAAAGGGAGAGGCCTGCCAGAATATTTATGTTAATTGGAAATTAGTACAGGAGACTAGCCGTAGACAATTACCTTTTGGAATTGCTCAATTAGGTAAAGTTTTTCGTAATGAGATTACAGTAAAACAATATATTTTCCGTACTCGTGAATTTGAACAAATTGATTTGCAGTTTTTCGTCAAACCGGGAGAAGAAGATAAGTGGTATGAATTTTGGAAAGATTATCGCTACAAATTTTATACGGAGTATCTTGGTTATAATAGTGCTAATCTAAAATTTAGACAGCATGAAAAGCTAGTATTCTATGCTAAAGATGCTTGGGATATAGATTATAAATTTGGGGCATTAGGTTTTAAAGAGCTAGAGGGTATTCATAATCGTACCGACTATGATACCAAACAGCATAGTGAATTTAGTGGTAAGGATTTGAGATATCGTGACCCTAAGACTAATGAGCAATATTTACCTTATATTGTAGAAACTTCACTGGGAGTAAATAGGCTATTATTATCTAGTCTTTTTGAATTTTATAATGAAGAAAATGTAGCTAACGGTAAAGAATCTAGAATTGTGATGAAATTTCCATATATCTTAGCTCCATATAAAATTGCAATTTTACCTTTAATGAAAAAGGACGGACTAGCTGAAGAAGCTCATAAAATATATACCGATTTGAGGAAAAAGGGGATTATGGCAGACATAGATTTAGCTGGGTCAATAGGGAAGAGATATCGCAGGCAAGATGAAATTGGGACTCCTTGGTGTGTGACGGTAGATTATGAGACTTTATCTGAGGGAACTGTAACTATTAGGCATCGAGATACTATGGAGCAACTCAGAATAGATATTGAGGATATACCTGTTTATCTCAATACTGAGACTTTTGCTGAATTTTAATCACTAAATTATAATCTATGACAGTTATCCTTAGCTTGTACTATTTAGCACATTCTAAGGCTGCCAAAAATATGTTTTGGTTTTTGGTTGGCTTGTTTTTGATTCACTTTATAATTTCTGGAATTATAATTTGGGGACTAGAAGATACCATCGATCAATGGAAACAATATATTGGACTTATAAATAGTTATGTATTGATTTTATTTGGTATAGCTTTGATTATCTATGCTCTAATTCCAAAAAAGCCTAAATCTCAAAAAGTCAAAACCTATCCTAAATATTATGGAACACTACCACTTATAATGGGAATAATCGCTCCTTTTATAGACTTCCCAGCTTTGGTTGAATACGTATTTTTAGCAATTCAAATTAATATTTTATTTGATAAAACTATTTATAGGATTATAGCTAATACTGGACTTAATATAGCTTTTCATCTACCGATTATGGTATTCTGGTTCATTGCAATTACCGAAAATCAGGAAATGTTAAATGGCCTAAAGGACAAATTACATAAATTAGGAGAAAAAATAGACGCAAAACAACCCTATGTCAACCTAGGGATAGGATTGATTCTAATTGCTATTGGAGTATTTTTACTATATTAAATTTACTCAAAATTTTCTAAAAATTTTTGTAATTCAGACAAAGTAACTTTACTCTCACCTTTATGAGTTCGGATGCTTACTTGTTTAGCCTCTATATCTTTTGGGCCAACTATTATAGTAACTGGGATTTTTTGTAATTCTGAGTTACGAATTTTTTTACCAAGAGACTCAGAAGATAGGTCTAGATTATATCTTAGCTCATTATATTTGAGAGGGGATGATAATACTACAGTATCTAAAATCTGCTTGATAGAATCTATATATTCCATAACCTCAGCCGAATCATTGACAGATAATACATTTACTTGTACCGGAGCTAACCAATAAGGAAATCTCCCGGCAAAATGCTCAATGAGAATGGCGAGGAACCTTTCATAAGATCCTAAGATGGCTCTATGAATCATAACTGGAGTTTGGGTATTCCCAGCTTCATCTATATATTCTAATTCAAATCGTTTAGGAGTAGCAAAATCTAATTGAATTGTAGCTAATTGTCTCTCATTTCCTAAAGCATCATAGAACATAAAGTCAAGCTTAGGACCATAAATAGCAGCCTCTCCTTCACATCTTTTAGCCTCAAGTCCACTTTCTTTGGCAATTTCCTCTAGCATTTGCTCAGCTTTATCCCAATCCTCAGCAATACCAGTATATTTAGTCAAATCACCATAATCTCTTACTGAAAGAGAAACCCATTTATTCTCCCATAGCCCAAAACTAGTATAGAAGTCAGCAATAGTTTTAATCAATAAACTAACTTCATCTTTGATCTGATTTACAGCCAAAAATGTATGCCCGTCATCCACTGTAAATCCACGAGTACGAGTCAATCCTCCAATTTGACCAGGTTTTTCATCTCTATATTGCATAGTAGACTCAATATACCGAATAGGCAAATCGCGATAGCTACGAGGCTCAGAGGCAAAAAGTTGAGTATGATGGGGACAATTAACTGGTTTTAATGCAAAGTCTTGTTTGTAGTGGCTATGCACACTTAATAACTCTTCTGAAAACTTTTGAGCATGGCCACTAATTTCATATAATTCTTTTTTAGCAATATGTGGTATAGATACTTCTTGAGAACCATATTTTTTACTAATTTGTCTTAGTAATCCGGCAATATTATTTTTAAGAGTAGTCCCAGTTGGGGTATAAAGCGGTAGTCCAGAACCAACTAGTTCTGAGAAGGTAAATAAACCTAAACTTTTCCCTAATACTCTATGATCCCTTTTCTTAGCCTCTTCACGATTATGTAAAAATTCCTTTAATTCCTTCTTAGAGTTAAATAAAATCCCATAAACTCTCTGCATACTCTCACGATTCTGGTCTCCACGAAAATAAGAAGCAGAAATACTGTCTAATACAAAAGCCTGTGAGTCAATTTGTCCAGTAGACTCAATATGCGGACCACGACATAAATCTACAAAATTACCAATTTTATATACACTTACAGTCTGGACATCAGCTTTATCTTGAGTTGAATTAGCCTCATCAGAGCCATAAATCTCAGCAAAGTTAGTAGTCCCATGAGTCTTGAGATCTTGTAATAATTCCACCTTTAGCATTTGCCCAGCTTGTCGGAAATGCTCAATAGCCTCATCAATATTCATCTCAGCTCGCTCAACTAGCAGATTGGACTTAATAATATCTTTCATCTTAGACTCTAGAATAGCCAAATCCTCAGGTATTAAAGTTCGTGGTAGTAATACATCATAGTAAAATCCATTTTCAGTCGTAGGTCCAACCCCAAATTGAGCTTCAGGAAACATGTCATAAATCGCAGTAGCAAGAATATGGGCTCCAGTATGTCTTTTGGTATCTAGATAAATTTTTTCACTCATATAATTATTTTGAATATATAACACATTATACAATAAAATAGGGGAATTATCAAATTGAGAGGTATGGTATTCTGTCCCTCACTGGCGAGCGTGGCGAAGTCGACGGGTGTGGACAGACTCGCTGGACTGGTTGGATATATTTTTAAAACTTGTATTTAATCTTCTTATTTAAGGGAGAGTGAATTAAATCTATAGTTTGAAATTCAAAATAAAGTCCTCCTCCGTCACCTATGGTGACACCTCCCCCAAGGGAGGACAGCCAACAACCACTTGAACAAAAGTATAAAAAAGAAGTATAATATACCCACAGGAGAGATCGCATAGTCCGGTTTATTGCGCTGCATTCGAAACGCAGTATAGGGTCAAACCTATCGGGAGTTCGAATCTCCCTCTCTCCGCAATTAAAAAGAAGTAGGGATTTATTCCTTCTTCTTTTTAATGTGAATAAAGTGTAGCAAGCAATGGTATTGCTTGCGTGGAGATTTGAAAGTCGGAACTTGTGTGAGTTTGTGCGAAGCACAAGGCGAACACCGTGAGACGGGGTCGCGGAAATTTTCCGTCAGGAAAATTATCTGTGACCGAATCTCCCTCTCTCCGCAAATATGAAAAAATGGGGTATATCCCCAATTTTTTATATTATGTGTAGTAGTTGGGAGAGATTTGAAGTCAGGGAAGGGGTCGGGAAACGGGAGTTTCCCGTGGAGGATGTATTGAAACCGAGTGGTTTCAAGGAGTGAATCTCATTCACGACGAGTTCGTAATCTCCCTCTCTCCGCAAAATTCAATATATGCTATAATATAATTACCAAATAACTCACCACATATATGGACATAAACGAATATAAGAATAAGGCTCTGAGGACGGACTATGCGGATTATAGTGACTTTCATACTGGAGATGTGAGTGCTAGATTAGATTATGCTAGTATGGGATTGGTGACTGAGTCGGCTAAAGTACTGGATATAATAAAGAAATCCAAAAAATCTCTAGCTTCACTAAACCGAGAAAAGCTCAAAGAAGAATTAGGGGATTTACTCTGGTATATGAATTTGACTTTAGATGAATTGGGGATAAGTTTTGATGAATTAATGGAGGCGAGTATTGCCAAAATTGACCGTAAACACCCAGAGGGGGATCCTGTGATTAGGGGAGGGGAGTGAAAAAGTATGATTTATATAAATAAGCCATCAGTATTTAATTCAAAATTTGAAGTGGTTAGTTACTTTGTCGAGTATAATCAAGAAATATTATTACTACATAGACAAGATCACAAACCGCAAGGAGGCACTTGGGGAGTACCTGCTGGTAAAGTTTATTTTAATGAAAATATTTTAGATACAATGCAAAGAGAAATTTAAGAGGAAACTGGTATTATTTTAGAAAGCTCCCAACTTAATTATTTTAAAAAAATTTTTGTTAAATATGCAGACTATGACTTTATTTATCATATTTACCATACTAATCTAGCATATAAACCAGAAATTATATTAAGCCCAACAGAGCATAAAAATTATAAATGGATTGATCCAAAACAGGCCTTGAATATGAATTTAATCCAAGACTTAGACCAGTGTATAGATTTGTTTTATATTTAAACTATAAATAAATATTTTTGTATTGTTTCGTAAAATTTATATTTTTACCTTTTCTGAACCAGAGACAAAATCATAACTTATACCTGCAAAGCATCCCCATGTAAAATACCATATCAATTCTGTTACAGGGATATTTCCCAATACCTCAATCCCAAAACTAGTATTAGCTAGGAGCCAGTATTTGTCCCAGTATGTTGGGGAAATATAGTTAAATAGAATAATATAAATTGGAATAATAATTAAAGTTACTAATAATCCAGATACTATGGATGGTATTATTAAATCTTTTCTGATAGATACAATTATAATAGAAAAGCCTAAGAAGGCAAATGAACTTACAAATATTGAGTTAATACCTAACCAATTATTGAATATAAATAAAATAATTACCCCAATCAAGAATAAATTACCAAAAAATTTTTTTCTTTTTTTATGCTTTTTAACATATTTTTTGTTAAAAACAGTGTCATATATTGATGCTGAAATACCAGTAATTAGAAATCCAAACAAAAAGTCTTCTATTGAAATTACCGTATTCCCAAATAAAGATGGAGGTCTCCAATAATCTCTAAAATACCAGAAGTTAGCAATTAGTCCAGCTACTCCACCAATTAAACTAGTCTTTATAACTTTTCTTCTAAGATCTGGTCTTTTGAATATAATTATAAACCATGGTATGAATAAAAATAATGAGATAAAAAGGTAAGTATATCTATCCATATTCATCATATTAACTTATTTGTATAATTATACTCCATAAATATATATTTTACTAATTTTTATCACTAAATAAACCCCTCAAAAACTTTAATCTCTTCTCCTCAGGGAATCGCTCTATTGCATATCTGAGGGTGGTACGGGGGAGTTGGGGATAGTTATCTATGAGGAATTGCTCTACTGATTGGGGTGACTTTTTCCAAGCCTCTCTCAGTGTCCAGCCGACGGCTTTGTGAATTAGGTCTTCTTTGTCTATGAGTAGTTTTTTAGAAATATTGAGACTAGGGGCTATGTCTCCTTTGGATATAAAATACATGGTCGAGATGATAGCAATTCTTCTCTCCCATAGTATGGGGGAGTTAGCTAATTTATCTAATATACTCATTGGTTTTATAGCATCAGCTATGGCTCGGCCTAATATATAATTAGCGGATAAGTCGACTAGATCCCAGTTATTGATATAATGCAAATTGACAATATACATATTAGCTATATCTTTTCTCTGCTCTAGAGTAGATTTTTTATTCTTATTTACTAATAATATTAAAGCACAAAGTCTATCCTCGTGAATAGGGGAGTGTAATAGTAATTCTATTTCCTGTAAATTTATATCCTTGTACTGCCTAGCTACTTTCCTAATATCCGGATTAGTCACTCCGATGAACTCATCTCCCTCGCCATACTGCCCTTTCCCAGTTTTAAAAAACCACTCAATTTTTCTCTTTCTCTCTGGAGTGGCATATTGTCTGAGAGATTTCTGGATATTCTTATAGGTTGTAGGCATAGCTTATTATCGCTTAACCTTCTTCCCAAAATATTTTTGGGCTTTGGGGTTGCGATGTGGGCAACCCGGCCAACAGCAAGGGGTTTTATGTCCTGTTTGGATATCTTCTAGCATTCTTTGGATATGATTGAGGCGAGTTTCTGATTTTTTGACAATTGTAATCCAGCATATCCACTCATTTCTCTGAATTGGAGTTAATTGATTCCATTTTTCCAATACAATGTTATTGTCTTCTAAAGCCTGACTTATGTCTTCTGTAATTGTGTGTAATATACCTGAGAGTGGGGTTGAGTTTGTCATAGATTTTGATCTTCTTTAATTCTAAATTTTACGATTTGTTGGATTAAATCTATTGGCAAGGGTTGGTCTAATGGGAATTGAATTGCTGCTTTGGAGGTTTTGTATGGCTTTAATTCTTTTTGGAAGTGTAATATTGGACTTGGGGTAGGGTAGAAGCCAATATGATTTTTATTAACTGCATAATAGACCAAAACTTTATTTTGTTTGAAAGCTGGCATATTATAGCTGATGACTTCTTCTGCCTCCGGAGACACATCTCTGATAGCCTGTCTTAATAATTCTAATTTTGGCTGAATACTTTTTGCTTGATTTTGATGATATTCATCTATAGATTTCATATATAGATTATATTATATATATTTACATTATATAGGATATTGCTTTAGATGTATAGTTTATATATCCTATACTATAATATTATTTTACTTAATTTAGACATATTGAGAACTGTATGTAAATATGTTAAACTGAAAAAAGTTAATGATATTATATAAATATAGTTTTATGAATAAAAATAGGAAAATAAATTTAATTTTAATAATAGTTCTAGCTTTCTCATCTTTAGGGTATGTAGTATACGAATTTAGTAATTCTAAACAAGAGCAAGAATCAAAAACTAATGAGATACAAAACATCCCTCAAGAGTCATTAAAATCTAATTACCAAAATACCTATACTATAGATCAAGTAGCTCTAAAAAATAAGTCTGATGCTTGTTGGACTATTATAAATGGTAATATTTATGATATTACTTCATATATACCTAATCATCCTGGTGGAATAGAAGAGATTATAAAGATTTGCGGTAAAGATGGTAGTAAATTATTCTCAAAGCCAATGGAACATAAAGAAGGTGGTGCAGATAATATATTAAATAACTTTAAAATAGGAATATTACAACAGTAATATGAAATTATAAGATAATCTCTAAACTTATGTTATTACAAATTTTGCTTTGGATTGTGGCGATTACAGCCTTTTCTCTGTTTGGTTCTTGGTATGCACGGAGATACAATAGGGTAGATGCTTTGGTGGGTTTATTTATATCTTTTGTATTAAGTAGTAATATTATTGCTTATAAAATTGCTACTTTTGACCTTGGGTTTATTACATTTTACTCTGATTCAGCAACACTAGTCTTCCCAGTAATATTCCTCTTAACCGATATTGTAAATGAGAAGTTTGGCAGGAGAGAAACTCAAAAGATGATATTCATAACTTTTATCACTCAAATTGCCATAGCCTTCTTTATCTGGTTGGCTGTTTCTTTGCAACCTGCTCCTTTTTGGCCAGATCAGGAGAATTTTGCCAAGATAATAGGGTATACTCCAAGAATTATGATTGCTAGTTGGATAGCTTTCCTAGTAAGTGGGAATATAGATGCCTATATTTTTGATTGGTTCAAAAAAGTAACTAAAGGAAAGTATCTCTGGATGAGAAATGTCTTTAGTTCTCTGCCAGCTATGGCTTTGGATACTGTAATTTTCGTGACCATTGCCTTTGCTGGAGTACAACCACTTTTGCCTATTATTGTCGGTACCATGGCTATAAAATGGCTAGTCGGTATAATAGATATTCCATTTATGTACCTTAACCGTATGATTCTGTATAAGAAGTAAATTATTAAAAAACTCTATTCTTAATATCATATCTAATTTTGTAGGCTCTCTCAGCATCTTTGAGTATATTTGTATCAACTTCTTGTATAAACATCTCTTCTTTCTGATGATTTAATTTGTGAACCGCACCTATAAAGGGAACTGTTATCTGAGAATGTCCGAATAATGTACCATCAAAATTGGGTAATCTTAATTTTCCAACTGCATTAGCATAAACCAGAATAATCTCATTTTCAAAAGCTCTCCCGACACATAGAGAGTCAACGAGATTAGGATCAGAATTTTTATCCCATTTCAAACCAATAGAGGCATCCTCAAAAGTCCAATAACTAGGACAAATTACAATATTAACTCCTTTTCTTAGCATTTTTCTAAATATTTCAGGAAACATCAAATCCCAACAAATTATTAGCCCAATTTTACCAAATTTTGTATTAAATACACTGATTTCACTACCTCTGTTAAGATAACTTTGCTCCGGATGCCATAAATTGATTTTCTTATACTGACCTTTGACCTCACCCTTTGAATCTATATAATAAGTTTTATTATAGTATCCCAAACTTTCTTTTTCAATAATACTCCCCGGTACGATATTAATTTTATATTTTTTAGCTAAATTTTGAAAATATTGACAGTATTTTTGTGAAATATCAGCAAATTCTTCTAATCTAAGTTTTATTGGTCCAGTAATAAAATCCTCTGGAAAAACAATAATATCTGTCTTAGATTCTGAGGCTTCTTCTATAAATTTCTCAGCTTTGCTAAGATTATTATCAGGATTATATTGATTAATTTCAAATTGTACTACCGCAATTTTGACTTTCATAAAATATCTAGTTAATTATATATAAACTGGATATTATCACATCATAAAAACTCTGTAAATAGGCTTAAATATTATATTTTTTAATAAAAATAAAAACTAATTTTAATAAATTTTTCTCTCAATATGTTATAATGTTATTTAACAATATTTGTAATGTTCAATTATATGAAGAAAAAGATTTTGATTGTATTTGTGGTGATTGCTGTATTGACTGGAATTAGGTTAATTGGCTTTGAAAGAGAAGGGGTGACTTATGATGAGCCTGTTTATGTAAAAGCTGGGAGAGAATATATGTCGGCTTTGAGTAAATTAGACTTTAGTAAAGAAAGTTGGTCATTTAATAAAGAACATCCACCAGTTACCAAATATGTCTATGGTACTTCTGAAGTTTTTCGTTTGATTTTTGATAAATTTACAAGCTGGGAGAGTAATATCAATAATATTTACACATTTCCTAGGCTGATGAGTGTTTTGTTAGGTTCTGCTACTTTGCTTTATACTTTTTTGATCGCTAGATTCTTTTTGAACTTTTGGCTTTCTCTTTTAGCTATGATAGTCTTGGGCTTAAACCCTTTATTTATTGCTCATACTCGCTTAGCTGGACATGAATCTGTGTCTTTATTTTTTGTATCAGGCATGTGGTATTGGTATTTGTTATACAATAATACTAAATCCAAATTACATTTTGCTATTATGAATTTGCACGGCATTTTGGCTTTTGGTACTAGATTTAATAATGTTTTGGCTATGTTTCCAATTTGGATTTGGGAAGCTGTATCTTGGATCAAAAGTTTAGCTAATAATAAAAATATTTTTCATAAGATTCCATGGAAAATTATCTGGCTTCCTGCTAGCTTGTGGATTGGAGTATTTTTGATTTTCCCTTATTGGTGGAATAATCCTATTGAAAGTATTCAGTCTACAATTAATCATTGGGGTGGAGACCCAAAAGAAGTATTCTTTGGGGAAATTAGGACAACACCATGGACATATTATATTGTTTATTTTATGTCTCAAACCCCAATTATACTTATTATACTTGGATTATTCCAAGTATTTAATATATTATTTTCAAAATCTAAGTGGAAAGCTAAAAATTTATTCTTAATAGCTGTTTTTGCAATTTGGTTTCTGTGGTCATTGTCTACAATAAAGCAAGGAGGTATGAGATATCTCTTACCTTTATACATACCATTTTCTATCCTAGCAGTAATATCTTTAGGACAAATATTCAATAAGTTTAGGACTGTTCTAATTACTTCTGCCTCTATACTAATAATTTATTTAGGTGTTCAATTAAAATTGACACATCCATTTTACTTAGATTATTATAATGAACTTACTGGAGGATCATCTAGAGTATTTAATAATAATATTTTGCCTATTGGATTTTGGGGACAAGGCACTTTGGAGGTAATTAAGTCTCTAGATAAATGGGTTAATACCGGGGAGTCGGTAGGATTCTATACTATTTTGATGCCAGAGCATTTATTAACTGCTTTTTTACCAGAGGGGGTTAATGGAGTTTATAAAATTGATAAAAATGCCTTGTTCCAGTCCAATTGGATTTTACAACAGAGTATATTCAAGGATAATTCTGAGCCAATCCCAGATTATTATGAATTGATACATACTTTTTATGGAGCAGGTGACGCGCCTTTATTTTATCTATACAAAAAATAAATATATAATCTTAGTACTTACATAAAATAAACATATAATGTATAATAACATTATATGAAAATACTAAAATACTTAATATTATTTTTAACTATATACTTTAGTGCTAATGTAGTCTATTGGGGCTATCAGGAGTATATTTATTATGATGATACCCAAAGAATACAATTTCTGGGTAATACTATTAATATTTCAAGAGTAAGGATAGAGGAGGTTCAACAGATTATAGATAAAGAAAGGAAAAAGTTAGATATTAAAAAAGAAAATTTAGATAACTTATTACTAGAAAAAAAATATGTTCAGTATAATTCTCTTATAAACGACTATAATCAATCAGTAGATTCTTTAAATAGATTAGTATTAGAGTATGAAGATTTGATTAAAATTTACAACTATAATATTAAAACAATTAATGAGCTATTGATTAAATCTGGGACTAGAAATTATATTTTCCCAATACATGCTTATAGTCCAGAATTATATGAAGAGATAAAATAATGTATATATATGAGTTTTTATTAGAAAATTATTTTGTTATAATTAGTTTAATTATTCTATTTATAGTTCCAAGATATAATACAGTTTTTTGGAGATTAAGCTATTCTCATCAAGATATCTCGAATCATAAAATTCGGTCCAATAATATTGATGCTATCAAAGGGATAGCAATAATATCTGTTATTATTATTCATGCTTGCTATCTTTTGTTGAGTAAATATAATAATGGGTATGAATCTATTATACTGACTTTTATTAATAATATTTTTCGATTTGCTATCCCAGTTTTTTTGTTTAGTTCAGGATTTTTATTAAAAGCATTTGTTTGGAGGTCTAAAAATATATTTAACTTTTATACTGATAAAGTACTACGAATTGGAATTCCTTATATTTTAGTCAATATAGCGCTATGGCAAATAGGCTATAATAACTCTTCTCCTCTTAACCATTTACTTTTTACTGGAGAAATGGCTGTTCCATTTTATTTTGTTCCAGTTTTATTTCAATTATATCTTTTGTATCCGCTACTAGATTATTTTCGAAGACTCAATCCTAAATATCTGTTATTGATCTCCTTGATTATTTCTATAATTTCATTTTTGCTTCCTATTACTTGGAATATTAATGGATTTCCTTTATTTACACAATATTTAGTATTTTTTGTATATGGGATGGTGAGACAAGATGCTTTAAAGCAAAAGTCAGTTAAAACCTGGATTGAATTATTGTTAATTTACTTTATTTTACAAATCGGTATGGCTAGTATAATAGGTTCTATAATTTCGGATAATAATATCTGGGAGTACATTTACTTTTATAATTTTCAAATTATATTAGGATTTAGTTTTATATTTACTAGTCTATTTTACTTAGAATCTAAAAATATAGGGTATAAAGTCATACAAAATATTTTTGCACCTTTAGGTAGGTTAAGTCTATGGATATTTTTATTACATTTTCCAATCCAGCAGTTTATATTCAGTATTTTTTTGAATAGCAACACAATAGTATTAGTTGAATTGATACAAAATATTATATTAACTTCTATTATAACAATACCTCTAGCCTATATTTTAAATAGGATATACTCTATACCTAGATTGTCAAAATTATAATTTGATAATTTTTTTATTTTATGGTATGATATTAAACATAAGTTATAAATATAAATTAATACAGTATGTTGAGTGAGTCTGCAGTTGAATCCAAGTCTAAAAAGAAGAATTATAGATTAACTATGGTATTAGTAGCTTTAATTTTAGTCTCAGGGACCTATTTATTTGACATTCTATATAGCTCTAGTCGTGCTAATCCAGTAAAAACTATCCCTGTTGATACGTCACAGAATAACTATCCGATTAATCAGCCTACTTATACCCTAGAGCAAGTAGCTGAGAGAAATTCTAAGTCCGCTTGTTGGACTATTATAAAAAGTAGTATTTATGACATTACTTTTTATATTCCATACCATCCAGGTGGAGAGGAGGAGATTCTACAAATCTGCGGTAGAGACGGTAGCCAGTTATTTGCTAAAACCCGAGAGTATCAAGGGGATGATGTAAGTACATTCAATGGTAAACTTTATCGCGGTAAATTAGCTCAATAATATTAAATAATAATACTAATATGGAAACAAATGTATTTGGACAACCAGAAAATTTACAACCTGAACAAATTGAGGAAGAAGGTAACAATCCTACCCTGATTGTGATATTGCTGATATTGATTATAGCTGGTGGAGGTGTGTTAGGATTCTTACTTTATAGACAAAGTCAGGAGCCGGCTCCAGTATTAGATGAAGTTGTTGAGACTGTAGAATTACCAAGTTCAACAACCACTCCTGCTCAATAAAATATTGTAAAAATATTATTTTTATGGCATAGTATTAAAAATATATTGTATATACTATGGTAAAGAAGGAATTAATTCGTATATATAACCTTGAGAAACATTATGGACTCAAGGTTATATTTAATGAAGCAAATTGCTCAATTCATGAAGGAGAAATCTATGGAGTGTTAGGAAGAAATGGAGCGGGTAAAAGTACTCTCTTTCGGATGATTTTAGATTTAGAGGAAGCAGATGATGGTTCTATTACTTTAGATAAAACTGCTAGAATTGGGTATATTGCTCAAGAAGATGAATTTGATTTAAATCAAACCGGTCTAGAGTATCTTTTATCTACTACCAAAGCTCAAGATTGGGAGATTATTAAGCAGGCTCTCGAATTTGATATGCCAAAAGAGAAATTAGAATTACCAATTAATGATATCTCTGGAGGATATAGAATGAGATTGAAGTTAATCAAGATGTTAATGGCAAAACCAAATCTAATCCTATTAGATGAGCCGACCAATTATTTAGATTTATCTACCATTCTATTATTAGAAAATTGGCTATTATCCTTCAAAGGGACAGTTTTGTTAATCACACATGATAGAGAGTTCTTAAGACGAGTAATGACTAGTACAATTGAAGTAGATCAAGGTCAAATTACCCTTTATCCTGGGAATATTGATGCCTATTTTGAATATAAGCAAATGTTACAAAACCAGATTATTCGTACTAATTCTAATATTGAGAAAAAACAAGCTCAATTACAAGAGTTTATTAATCGTTTTGGAGCTAAAGCTACCAAGGCTGCCCAAGCTAAGTCAAAGCAAAAGCATATTGAGAGACTAGAGCAAGAGAAAAAAGATATTTATATACCTAATTCTAAAATCCGAATGCATTTACCATATATTGCTAAAAGCTCAGGTATGGGACTCGATGTAAGTAATATAACTATTGGATACGGCCAAACTAAGATTGCAGTAGGACAAAATTTATATGTAGAAAGAGGACAAAAAGTTGCAGTACTAGGAGATAATGGACAAGGAAAATCTACTCTCTTAAAGACACTAGCTGGAGAGATTCAGGCTTTATCGGGAGAATTTAAATTTGGGAATGGGCTCAAAGTTGGTTATTTTGCACAGAGTGTTGAATTTGACACCCAAGATCAAGCGACAGTTTATGCTTATCTTAGAAAAGTAGCCGATATAGAAATTAGCGATGATGATGTCAAAAAAACTTTAGGTAGTTTCTTATTCTCTAAAGCCGAACATGATAAATCTCTTACTGTGCTATCTGGAGGAGAGAAAGCTAGATTGAGACTCGCAGCTGTATTTTTAGAAGGATATGATGTCCTAATTTTGGATGAACCCACAAACCATCTCGATATGGAAACAGTTGAGATTATGGGTAGCTCTCTAGCAGAATGGGGAGGGACTCTAATTTTTGTAAGCCATGATAGAAGTTTTGTGAATAATTTAGCTACAATAATTTGGCAAGTCAAAGATGGGAATATCACCAAATATAATGGAAACTATGAAGAATATGTCTGGAGTTTAAAACAACATACCGAAACAACTCAAGCAAAAAATACTGAGCAAATCCAACAAGAAATCCCTAAATACACTGGAGATGACAAAACTCGTAAAAGAGAACTATATCAAGCTCGTAAAGAACTTAATAAAATAGATAAAAAAATAGTTAGCTTAAAAGAAGATGTTAGATTAGGTATTCCAGAGGCAGTAGAAAAGCTAGCTAAAGAAGAATCGCTTTGGGTTAAGGTTATGGATTTGATTGAGCATTTAGAGAATTAAATTTATGCAAAAAGATAATCATTACAATTCTCAAAAAAGACAAACTTATGCTCAGAATTTTGTCAAAAATCCCAGTTTAATTAGATATATAATAGATTTTATTAGATTGCCAGAAGGATCACTAATACTAGATTTAGGAGCAGGGCAGGGAATTATAACTAGAGAATTAATTAAAAGAGATTACAGAGTTGAGGCAATAGAATTAGACACAGAGTTATACAATCAATTACAAATAGAATTCGGAGACAAAGCTAAAGTTACACAAAAAGATATCCGCCAAATAAAATATCCAAGAGGAGAGTTTTATATAATATCCAACCCACCGTTTAATATCTTCTCTGAACTAATTAAGAATATATATCTATCCGAAAATAATCCAGAATCAGCCCTTATATTCGGTCAAAAAGAAGCTATCGAGAGAGTAATTGGTAAAACTGAACCAAGTATTATCTCAATAGTACTAAATTCATTATATCGATGTGAAGTAGTCTATACTTTTGAGCCGACAGATTTCTCCCCAGCTCCTAGTGTGACCGTAGAGTTACTCAGATTAGAAAAATTCCCAAGTTCAATCTGGCAACATAAAGACGACTATATCAAATTCATTAGCTATGCATTCTCCCAACAAAAATCTAGTCTGTATAAAAATCTAGAAAAAATTTTCACCTATGAGCAGTGGAAGAGACTCGCCAAAACTCATCAATTTAACCCCAAAGCTACCCCACCAGAATTATCTCTCTCACAATGGAAAGGAATATATCAATATTATCTTACTAGTATAGATACCCAAAAGAAAAGGCTAGTAGGGTAGTGTGAATAAGATGAGAAACATCGTAGGCAAGTAAACTAGTATAGCAACTGTCCTCCTTTGGAGGAGGTGGATTGGATTGCTATTGTGTACATTAAATAGGTTATTAATTAAAATATATATTGTTATTTTAGGTTTTTTGTGATATAGTCTTTTAGCCTCTCTTGCATCAGTACGATGAACCTTATTGTAAGATTTATTGCGAAATATGCAAAGATTATATTTTGGTTAGCATTTTTCATTTTTGCATTAATTATTTTGATAAAATATCCATTGCAGTATCTAATAATATCAATTATCTCTGCTGTTGGATTGTACATACAATTCAATAGCAGTCATACTCCCCACCGTCGCAGATAGAGTGGGTTTTTTTCTTTGATTGGCTCAAATTATCTTTTTATGCTAATATATCCAATATATTGAAACTATCTATGCAATCATTTTGGCAACAATTACCTAAACCATTTTTTGTCTTAGCTCCGATGGAGGAGGTAACTGATACAGTTTTTCGGCGAATTATTAGCTCTTGTGGTAGACCTGATGTAATGGTGACAGAATTTACCAGTGTGGAGGGGCTAGCCTCTGAAATTGGAAGATCCAAAGTCATACATCGCCTACAATATACCCCAGAAGAACAACCATTAGTAGCCCAAATTTGGGGTATTACACCAGAACATTATTATCAGGCTGGAGTGTATGCTAAAGAGCAAGGTTTCTCTGGCCTAGATATCAATATGGGATGCCCAGTCAAAAAAGTAATCAAACAAGGAGCCTGCTCAGCTTTAATCAAAAATCCACAACTCGCCTCAGATATAATCCAAGCTGCCAAAGAGGGAGCTAAAGACATCCCAGTTAGTGTCAAAACTAGAATTGGATTTAGTGAAATTAATACCGAAGAATGGATTGGATTTTTGTTATCCCATAATCTATCGGCTCTCACCGTGCATGGGCGGACAGTCAAAGAATTATCAGATTATCCAGCTCATTGGGATGAAATTGGTAAAGCAGTGGAAATTAGAAATCAAGCCAAATTAGACACAGTGATTATCGGTAACGGAGATATAACATCCTATCAACAGGGAATAGAAATGGCCGAAAAATATAAAGTAGATGGGATAATGATTGGTAGAGGAGTATTCCATAATCCTTGGATATTCAATCCTGACATAGATCCTGCCGTACTTAGTACGGAGACAAAAGTACAAAAACTAATTGATCATATACAATTGTTTGAAAAAACTTGGGGACAGGATAAAAACTTTGCCGTAATGAAAAAATGTTTCAAAATGTATCTCAATAACTTCCCCGGAGCCAGTGAAATTAGATCTCAACTAATGAATTGTAGTACCCCCATAGAATGTATTGAGATTTTAGAGAATTTATAACTATTCTATATTCAAGATATGCCCCTCATAGCCTAAGGGAATACTCCTCCAAAAAGGGTAGGATGGAATTTTATCCCCCAGTCCATTAGAGATATCAATCCCTGGAGAAATAAACTTAAGAAAGTTAGTTATAGCCAATAGCTAAACATTCACAATACATGCACCTTAATAAGGGCTATCATCTCCAGCTAGGTGTTTAGGTGTTATTAAAACTTGACAAATTTAAATTAGTGTGGTATCATTTTACCTAATGTGGTCATAGATGTCGTTTATACTGAGTATGTATATGATTGGTATCTATATTCCATATCATATTTTTTAAACATATTTTGTATGGCGTACTCTAATAATAGTAGTAGTCGATTTTCAAGTCGCTCTAACTCTTCTAATAGATATAATAATAGTTCTTCTCGTAGTTCTTTTGGCTCTAGGTCACGATTTGGTGGTGCTGGAGGTGGTAGAAGATATGGAAGGAAAAAATCAGGTCCGAAGCAATTAGATCAGTCTTTATTCGTAAAAGTTGCTAAACCTACTCCAGCTGCTGAAGTTGTGATTTCTCACACTTTTGCCGACTTTGGTTTTGTAGATTGGATTCAACAGGCTTTGACTGAAAAGGGTATGATTAATCCTACTCCCATTCAAGATCAGTCTATTAAGCCGATTATGGAGGGTAAGGATATTATTGGTCTGGCTGCTACTGGTACTGGTAAGACTTTGGCTTTTCTTTTACCTCTTTTGCATAAGATGACTAAGAATCCTAAAGATTCTGCGGTTATCTTGGCTCCTACTCGTGAACTTGCTCTGCAGATTGAGCAGGAATTACATAAAATTACTAATCGTGGTAAGGGTATTTATAGTACAGTTTGTATTGGAGGTACTCCGATTCGTAAGCAGATGTTCCGATTGTCTCGTCATAATCAGTTTATTATTGCTACTCCAGGTAGATTTAAGGATTTGATTAACCGTAAGTCTATTGATATGAATAGTTTTTCAACTATTGTCTTGGATGAGGTGGATAGAATGTTGGATATGGGATTTATTGATGAAATTCGATATATCTTGGAATTACTTCCTAAAGATACTCAAAAATTATTCTTCTCTGCTACTACTGAGGGTAAGACTAAGCAATTGATGGAGACTTTCCTTGTGGATCCGGTTAGTGTATTGTTGTCTGAGAATGTTTCTAGTAACAATGTGCATCAGGATATTGTGCCTGTGACCCGTAATGATAATAAGATGGACTTATTGATGGATATCCTTAATAAGGATGAGGTCAAAAAGGTTCTGATTTTCTGTGAGACTAAGATTGCGGTTGAGAATTTGTATAAGGATTTACAACAACATGGTTTTGATGTTGAATCTATTCATGGTGACAAAACTCAGATGCATAGACAAATTGCTTTGAAGAAGTTCAAAAACAATGAGGCTTGGATTATGATTGGTACTGATGTTGCCTCTCGTGGAATTGATGTTGGAGACATTACTCATGTAATTAACTATGAACTACCTAGAACCGAAGAGGATTATATTCATAGAATTGGAAGAACTGGTCGTGGTGGCAAAATTGGCTGGGCTTTAACTTTTGTAAAAAAATATTAAGCTCAAAAGAGAAGTGGAGTGAGTTATATTTAAGACTCACTCTCTTTTCTCTAAAAATTTGACCAAAAACAAAAATTTTGTTACAATAATCTAATCTTATTGGCCTCGTCGTCTAGTCCGGTCTAGGACGCCAGGTTTTCATCCTGGTAACACGGGTTCGAATCCCGTCGAGGCTACTACTTTACCTATTTTGCTCCTGTGGTGAAACTGGATATCACTACGGTCTTCGGAACCGTCATTCGGGGTTCGAACCCCTGCGGGAGCACAGATTATAGTAATATGCTAGTAGCATATTACTCAAGGGGTTCGAAAGTCGGAGCCAGTGTGAGTTTGAACGAAGAGAAAGGCGAACACGGCGAGACGGGGTCGCGAGAATTTCCCGTCAGGGAAATTACTTGTGACCGAACCCCTGCGGGAGCACAGATTATAGTAATATGCTAGTAGCATATTACTCAAGGGGTTCGAAAGTCGGAGCCAGTGTGATCGTTACTATTGACTATACTCAAATTTTGTTGTATAATTTGTTTAATGGATGAGTGATGAGAGACTTTGAGTTTATTTAAGGAATATTTCCAAAGCTAAATGATTATACAGATATATAGTAATTGACTTATTATAAAGTGAAAGATTTTCTTTTGCTTATTTTGTGTTATATAGCTTTGTAAAGTTGTCCTTAAATTAAAATTTATTAAATAACTGAGAATGTATATGTCTAAAAATCAGAGAGTTTTCTTCAAAAAATCAGTTGATTTGGAATTACCTAATTTAATTGAGCCACAATTAACTTCTTATAAATGGTTTTTGCAGGAAGGTTTACGAGATTTATTCGAAGAACACTATCCTGTTTTAGACTGGACTGGAGATGAATATAGATTAGAATTTAATGGTTATAGAATAGATGAACCTAAACTCTCTGAGGTTCAATCTAGAGATAAAAATGTAACTTTTGAAGCGGCTCTTAGAGCTAAAATCACTCTTATTAATAATGAAACTAAAAAGAAAACTACTCAAGAAGTTTTTCTTGGTGATGTTCCTATGATGACTGAAAGAGGAACTTTCATAATTAATGGGATTGAAAGAGTTATTATTGCTCAAATTTTAAGATCTCCTGGAGTTTTCTTCACTGAAAATATCACTCGTGATAAAAGATATTTTGGTGCTAAACTTATTCCTACTCGTGGGGCTTGGATTGAAATTGAAACCGACGGTGCTGGTGTAATGTGGGTCAAAATTGATAGAAAGAGAAAAGTAGCTTTAACTGCTCTACTTAGAGCCTTTGGACTAGGTAAAAATAATGAACTTATTTCTACTTTTGCCGATGTTGATACTGGTAATGTTAAATTTATCAAAGAGACTATTGCTAAAGATATTGCTACTGATCAGAAATCTGGTTTTGTTGAAGTTTATCGTAGAATTAGACCAGGTGATTTAGCTACCGATGATAATGCTAAGCAATTAATTGAAGGTATGTTCTTTAATTTTGGTCGTTATGACCTTGGTAAGGTTGGACGATATAAAGTTAACTCTAGATTAGGTGTAAATCTTAGTGAGGAACCAAAACATAGAGTTTTGCAAGTTGAGGATTTTATCATGATCGTAAAAGAAATTATTAGACTCAACAATAATCCAGAGGCAATGCCTGATGATATTGATAATCTTAGCAATAGAAGAGTTCGTTTGATCGGTGAGTTGGTGCAAGAAAGAGCTAGAGTTGGTTTTGCTCGTATGGAAAAAATAATCAAGGACAGAATGAGTACGGCAGATCCTGAGACTATTACTCCTACTAGTGTAATTAATGCTAGGCCTCTTGTAGCTGCAATTCATGAATTTTTCTCTTCTAGCCAATTATCTCAGTACATGGATCAGATTAACACTTTGTCTGAATTAGAGCATAAGAGAAGAATCTCTGCTTTAGGTCCTAATGGATTAGCTCGTGACAGAGCTGGGTTTGAAGTTAGAGACGTACATCCTACATCATTCGGTAGAATTTGTCCTATTGCAACTCCTGAGGGACCTAATATTGGTTTGATTGGACAGTTAGCTACTTATGCTCATATAAATGAATATGGCTTTTTGGAGACTCCTTTCAGAAAAGTAGTTAATGGTAAGGTGACTGATGAAGTAGTTTATTTCGATGCTGCAACTGAAAAAAATTATCTAATCGCCTCTGCTGTAGTAGAGATTGATGAGAAGGGTATGATTCAAAATGAGAGAATTATTGCTCGTAAAGATAGTAATGTAATTGTAGCTGAGAGAGATGAAATTGAATTTATTAATGTTTCTCCAAAGCAGCTTATTTCTGTATCTACTTCCCTAATTCCTTTTGTAGAGCATAATGACTCAGCTAGAGCTTTGATGGGTTCAAACATGCAGAAGCAGGGAGTGCCGTCTATTAAGAGCGACTCTCCTATGGTAGGAACTGGAATGGAAAGAGATGCTGCTATATATAGTGGTCAGTTAATTTTAGCTCCTGAAGATGGGGTTATAATTGAAGCTGATGCTTCACATATTGTCTTTGAGTCTTCTAAGTCTAAAAAGAGAACTAGATTTGATTTGACTAAATTCTTAAACTCTAACCAGTCTACTAGTGTTAATCAGAAAATTAAATGTCTTCCTGGACAAAAAGTCTCACGAGGAGATTTGTTAGCTGATGGATCCTCTATGCAAGATGGTGAGTTGGCCCTTGGTCAGAATTTGAGAGTAGGATTTATGTCTTATGAAGGTAATAACTTTGAGGATGCTATCATTATCTCTGATAGATTAGTAAAAGATGATGTATTTACCTCTGTTCATATTGAAGACTTCTCAATTGATGTATCTGATACTCGTTTAGGAGAAGAGCAGGTAACTAGAGATATTCCTAATGTTTCTGAGGAAAGACTTAAAGACTTAGATGCTGAGGGTATTGTTAGAATTGGAGCTACAGTTAAAGCCGGAAGTATTCTAGTTGGTAAGATTAGCCCTAAAGGAGAAACAGATTTAACTGCTGAAGAAAGATTATTAAGAGTCATCTTTGGTGAGAAATCAAGAGAGGTGAAAGATACTTCTCTAAAAATGCCAAATGGACATCAAGGAAAAGTTGTTGGGGTTAGAATATTTACAAGAGCTAATGGAGACAAACTTCCTAGTGGAGTAATCAAAAGAGTTCAAGTTAGTGTAGTTCACTTAAGAAAAGTTAGTGTTGGAGACAAATTAGCAGGACGACATGGAAATAAAGGTGTTATTGCTAAAATTTTACCTCAAGAAGATATGCCATTCTCAGCTGATGGGACTCCACTTGATATTCTATTAACTCCTCTTGGAATTGCTTCTCGTATGAATCTAGGGCAAGTTTATGAAACCCATTTAGGATTAGCAGTATCTGCTCTTGGAATGAAAGTTGCTACTCCAGCTCTAAATGGAATTAGTATAGATAAGATTAAAGAGTTGTTAAGAGAGGCTAAATTACCTGAAGATGGGAAAATACAACTATATGATGGTAAGACCGGAGAGCCTTATCGTGAAAAGACTACAGTAGGAGTAATGTATGTAATGAAACTAAACCACTTAATTGAGGACAAATTACATATGAGATCTACTGGGCCTTACTCATTAATTACCCAACAACCTCTAGGAGGTAAAGCTCAAATGGGAGGTCAGAGATTAGGAGAAATGGAGGTATGGGCTTTTGAAGGTTATGGAGCTTCTCACATGTTGCAAGAAATGTTAACTATTAAATCTGATGATGTGATTGGAAGATCCCGAGCTTATGAATCTATCATAAAAGGTGAGTCTATTCAGGCTCCATATATTCCATCTTCTTTCCACGTATTAGTGAATGAGTTAAAAGGTCTTGGAATCAATGTGAAATTAAAAAATGCTCAAGTCATCTCAGAATCTGACAAAGAATAATCATCATTTAATAAGATATCTCTATGAATAATCAACTTACCCCTAAAAATAGTACAGAGACCATATCTATGAATGTGGTTGACTTTGATTCTATACAATTAAACCTTGCTTCCCCTGAGGATATTTTATCTTGGTCTTATGGTGAGGTAACTAAACCTGAGACAATAAATTATCGTACTCAAAAAGCAGAAAAAGATGGACTTTTTTCTGAAAAGATTTTTGGACCAGTTAGAGATTATGAATGTTCTTGTGGTAAATATAGAAGAATTAGATATAAAGGTATTGTCTGTGATAAATGTGGAGTAGAAGTAACCAAAGCATCTGTAAGAAGAGAGAGAATGGGACATATTGAGCTAGCAGTACCAATTGCACATATCTGGTTTTTAAGAAATGTTCCTAGTAGAATTTCATTAATTTTGGATCAGACTTTATCAGATGTAGAAAAAGTAGTCTACTACTCTAGTTATATCATCACTGAAGTTGATGAACATCTTAAAAAAGATTATATAAAACAAGTTGAGTCTGAGTATAAATCTAAATTAAAAGATTTAACTAGCGGTGGTAATGATACAGATGAAGCTATGAAGGAATTGCTAGATTCCAAGCAGCAAAATATGGATTTCTTAAATTCTCTTGAAAAGTGGAATATAATTTCAGAAATAGACTACAGACTAATGTCTATGAAATTTGCTCCTGTGTTTAAAGCTGAGACAGGATCATCTGTATTGAGAGACATTTTTTCTAATATTAATCTTGAGACTGAACTTGCTAATCTAGATAAGGAATTAGAGGTTGCAGATGGAGCAAAGGCTCAGAAAATATTAAAGAAAATTAGATTTCTAGGTGGATTGCATCAAGCAAATGTAAGACCAGAATGGATGTTTCTAACTCATCTTCCAGTAATTCCACCAGATTTAAGACCTATGGTAGCTCTAGATGGAGGTAGATTTGCTACTTCTGATCTTAATGATTTATACAGAAGAGTGATTAACAGAAATAATCGTCTCAAGAAATTGATGTCTCAAAGAGCTCCTGAAGTCATTGTTAGAAATGAGAAGAGAATGTTACAAGAGGCAGTAGATGCTTTGATTGATAATTCAATGAGAAAAGGACAGTCCACTACAGTAGCCTCCACTGGACAAAAAAGAGCTCTGAAATCTTTAGCTGATTCTCTAAAAGGTAAACAAGGAAGATTTAGACAAAATTTACTAGGAAAAAGAGTAGATTACTCAGCTCGTTCTGTAATTGTGGTTGGACCTAATCTTAAAATTAATGAATGTGGTATTCCAAAAACTATGGCTTTGGAATTGTTTAAGCCATTTATTATCAACAGATTGATAGAGGATGAGTATGCACATAATATTAGAAGCGCTACCAGACTAATTGAACAAGGGCTAGACATAGTTTGGGATATTTTAGATGAGGTAATTGAGCATAGATATGTTTTGTTAAACAGAGCTCCTACTCTACATAGATTGAGTATTCAAGCCTTTAAACCAGTTTTGATTGAAGGTAAAGCTATTCAATTAAGCCCTATAGTATGTAGCCCATTTAATGCGGACTTTGATGGAGATCAAATGGCTGTTCATGTACCTCTATCTGAAGAAGCTGTTAAGGAAGCTGGGGAATTGATGATTTCTGACCATAACCTTATTAAGCCTTCCGATGGTAGCCCTTCTTCTGCTCCATCTCAGGATATGGTATTGGGAATTTATTACACCACTTTAGTTGATTATAGCAATGGAGATATCAAAGTATTCAATACTTTTGATGAAGCTGTAGGTGCCTATGATCATAATCAAATTGGATTAAGAGAATTAGTTGAGATTAGAAAAGAAACTAAAGTAGGTGAAAAAACTATTCAAACAACAGTTGGTAGAATATCATTTAATGAAATTTTACCTGCTAGTTTTGAATATATAAATGATGTAGTTGGTAAAAAGCAACTTAAGAGTATTCTAAACAAGGCTTTATATGAATTTTCTCAACCAGAAGTAGGAGAGCTATTAGATAGAATTAAGAAATTTGGATTTGAAGAAATGACTAAATCTGGATTATCTTGGGCTATTAGTGACTTTACTGTATCTGATGAAAGAGATAAATTGATTCAAAAAGCTGAAGATAAGGTTGAAGAAGTTACTACTCAATTTGAAGATGGTTTGTTGACTGAAAAGGAAAGATATGCTCAGATTATAGATGTTTGGAGTAAAACATCTATGGATATAGGAGAGTTAGTCAAGTCAGAAGTAGATAAAAAAGGACCTGTATTTTCAATGATTGATTCTGGAGCTAGAGGATCATGGGGACAATTGACTCAGATAGCTGGAATGAAAGGGCTTATGATATCTCCATCTGGTAAGATTATTGAGACTCCTATCACCTCTAGTTTCCTAAAAGGATTAACTGAATTAGAGTACTTTATTTCAACTCACGGAGCTCGTAAAGGACTTGTAGATACCGCTCTTAAAACAGCTACATCTGGATATTTGACTAGAAGATTAGTAGACGTAAATCAAGATGTAGTAGTTAAAGAAGCTGATTGTGGTGATACAGATGGACTACTCTTGACTAGATTAGATGCTGAATATGCTGGAGATAGCTTTGAGAACTTTGTATTTGGACGTATATCAATAAATGATATTATTGATTCTAAAACTAAGAAAGTCATAGTTAAAGCTGGAGAATTAATTACTCATCAGCAAGCTAAAGCTATTGAGGAATCAGGAGTAGATAATGTAAGAATTAGAAGCTTGGTTAGCTGTAAAACTATCCGAGGAGTTTGTCAGACTTGTTATGGAGTAGATTTAGGAAGAAATGCAATCGTAAAAGTAGGTGAAGCTGTAGGTATTGTTACAGCTCAAGCTATTGGTGAACCGGCAACTCAGTTAACTATGAGAACTTTCCATCAAGGAGGATCTGCTGGAGCTGCTGACGTTACTAAAGGTCTTCCAAGGGTAGAAGAAGTATTTGAAGCTCGTAATCCAAAGACCCCTGCAATTATGTCACCCGTAAATGGAGTAGTTGTAGATATAGTTGAAACAGCAGGAGAGATTAGAGTTAAGATTAAGACTGATGATAATAAAGTTACAAAATCTAAAGCTGAGATTAAAGAGATTGTAGCTGATCCAGTTGTAGATATAGTTATTGTAAAAGTAGGAGATAATGTTTCAATAGGACAACCTATCACAGAAGGACATCTTGACTTAGAAAAACTATATAAGCAGGCTGGAATTGAGACTTTGACCAGATATATTATCCAACAAATTCTAGAAATATATAACTCTCAAGGAGCTGGAATTGCAATTAAACACGTTGAGATGATTGTAAGACAAATGACTTCCCGATATATGGTAACTGAACCTGGTAAATCTACTTATCTGAAGGGACAGACTATAACTAGAGATCAATTATTAGAGTTTAATCGTGCAACAGAGATTAAAGAAGATTTAATTCAAGTAGATCCTCTATTACAAGGAATTACCAAAGTTGCTCTTAATACAGAAAGCTTCTTATCAGCTGCATCCTTCCAAAATACTACTAAAGTTTTGATAGAAGCTGCTTTATTTGGTAAAGAAGATCATTTGAGAGGACTTAAAGAGAATGTCATCATCGGAAGATTAATCCCAGCTGGAACTGGATTTGGAACTGAAAGATAAAGTTCACAAAAGAAAGTAAATAGTGTATACTAAGTGTATACCTAATAATAAAATAAAAAATTATGAGTAGAAAAGCCATTATAATATGGAGTATAGTCATAGTAATAGCCATAGTTGGAATTATTATAACCTCTTTACTCCTGAATAATGGCTCTTCTTCTGTTAATAATAATGCAAATAATAGCTCTAATTCAGGCGATACCAACAATATATCTAATATCCCTAGCGAAGAAAATATTGAGAATATAGAGCAAAATCAAGGTAGTGGAGACTATTATTATTGGAGTATAATGCCCCTAACTTTGAAATCAAAATTACCTGATCCTAGAAGCTCTATTACCATAGACCATTATTACTCCAAAGAATTAGGTATAGCTTTTGCTTATGAAGTTATTAGCCTTGTAGATAAAGATAAATTTATAAATATCACTCCACCAGAAAATGCAGGGACTCCGAATACAATTTATCTACATCATTTTAATGAAGCTAAAGAGTCAGGACAATCAATTGAAATCATAGCTATAGAAGATAATCTTAGATTTAGTACTATCCCTGAGATTATTACCACCCAAATACTAGATGCTAAACAGAAAGAAGCTTGTAAAATAGTAGAGCAAAAGAATAGATATAGTGTTATTGCTAAGGATACTAAAGTTAAAGATTCTACTTCGATTTGTGGTAAATATGCCAAAGGTAATAATAGATTTTTCATTAAACCAAGACAAGAGGGGGCTACTACTAGCAAATTAATTTTTGTTAATGCTGGAAATAAAGAATTTAGTTATGATGGTAGTATGCAAGGGCAGTATTGGTATGAATCGGTTATATTAGAATAATTGTACTGAATAATATGAGATGCATCGTAGACAAGTTGGGACTTTTGTAGGTGATACATACAAGTAATTTATATAGTTATAAGAAAGAGTTCTTAATTTTGTCCCCCTTCGGAGGGGGAAGCCTGAAAGGCGGGGGTGGATAAAACATAAACTAGAACTCAATCCACCTCCGGCACTCCGTGCCACCTCCTACAAAGGAGGACAATTACTATTCAATTTACTGTTATTAGTCTAGTAATGTATATAATACATTTTGTCGACGATAACCTAATCTTGTACATGTACTATACATTTTTTGTATATGTATGATATACTTAAATAGTATATAAAATATACATTTATTTTACTATTTTACTGCATATTATATGACTGCAATTTCAATATTGTGGTTTGGATTAAGCTCATTAGCTGGTATTGGAATAGGATATGGTCTAAGATTATATATTATAAAAAGATCAATCCATGAAAAAGAAGCTCAAATTCAATCACTACAAGCCAAATTTGACAAAAAATCTGCTCAATTAGAAAAAGAAGCAGAAGACAAAGCTGAGAAGATAAAAGATAAAGCTAGACAAGAAGCCTCCGATATTCGTAAAACTGCAGTTTTATTGGAGGAAAGTGTTTTAAGAAGAGAAAAAGATTTAACTGAACAAATTAAAGATTTAGAATATAATCGGCAAGAATTAAAAGGTAAAGCTGAAAAAATAAAAGAATTATATAGAGAAGTAGAGGACTTAAAACAGCAACAATTAGATAAATTAAGCAAAATAGCTGGACTCAGTAAAGATCAAGCTAAAACTGAGTTATTAGAAAAAGTTGAGGAGACCTCAAACTCAGATTTACTATTACAAATCGAGAGACTCGAGGGTATAAGAAAAAATCAATTAGAGCAAAAAGCTAAAAATATTATGGTTTTAGCTATGCAAAAATATGCTCAGGGACAATCAGCTGAGTTTAATACAGCTACAGTAGCAATTGAAAGTGAAGAAGTCAAAGGTAGAATTATTGGTAAAGAAGGTAGAAATATAAGAGCTTTGGAAAATGCTACAGGAGTGCAGGTCATAATAGATGATAGCCCCGATAGTATAGTTTTGTCTTGTTTTGATCCAATTCGCAGACATATTGCCAAATTATCTTTAGAAGCTTTGATTGAAGATGGTAGAATACAACCAGCTAGAATAGAAGAGTTTGTAGCTAGATCCAAAGAATTAGTTCAACAGAATATCAAAGAAGCTGGAGAAGCGGCTCTTTATGATACAGGAATTACAGGTATAGACCCTAAACTAACCTATATTCTAGGTAGATTACAGTTTAGAACTAGTTATGGACAAAATGTTCTTATGCATAGTGTAGAAGTAGCTCATTTAGCAGGAGCTATAGCTGCTGAATTAGGGGCAAATGTAATGATAGCCAAAATGGGAGGATTATTCCATGATATAGGTAAGGCTCTAGATCATGAAGTAGAAGGGACTCATGTTGAAATTGGAAGGCATTTGTTGGGGAAATATGGTGTCAAAGAAGAAGTTATCAAGGCTATGCAATCTCATCACGAGGAATATCCCTATGAAACTTTAGAATCAAGAATTGTGCAGGTAGCAGATGCTTTGTCAGCCTCCAGACCAGGAGCTAGAAGAGATTCTGTGGATAACTATATTAAAAGATTAGGGGAATTAGAGTCAATTACCAATGCGTTTTATGGAGTAGATCGTAGCTATGCTATTAATGCTGGAAGGGAGATTAGAGTATTTGTCACACCATACAAAATTAATGATACACAAGCCAAAAAAATGGCTCGTAAAATTGCTATGAAGATTGAAGAAGAACTAAAATATCCAGGAGAAATCAAGGTCACTTTAATTAGGGAAACTCGTATAATTGACTATGCAAGATAAAAACCCTTTACAATTTGGCATATATACTATATTATGAAAATAGGATAAACAATATCCAAGCAAAAATAATAACTTAAATAATTAAATAATATGAGAAAGGGGGTGTGTGTAAATGGCAACTAAAGCAGAATTAGTATCAGCAATCGCTGAAATGGCTGGAACCTCAAAGAAGGATTCTGAAGCTGTACTTCAAGCTTTCATTGATGTAGTAACCAAAACCCTTTCTAAAGGTGAAGACGTTACCCTAGCTGGATTTGGATCTTTCTCAGTAACCAAGAGACAAGCCCGAACTGGTGTAAATCCACGAACCTTAGAAAAAATTACAATTGCTGCAACCAAAACTCCTAAATTCAAGGCAGGAAAGAAATTGAAAGAAGCAGTAAAATAATTAACATTACTTTACATTCATAAAAAAGCGTCCGCAAGGCGCTTTTTTGTGTTGACGAATTTTGAATGATTGTCCTCCTAAATAAATATAGGAGAGACAAAAGCCCTACGAAAAAACTTTATATATTACAATCCACCAATTCTATGCTACAATAAAGCTATATGATAATTCCAATCAATAAGCCAGCTGGAATAACTTCTCACACAGTAGTCAATAAACTACGAAAATTTTATGGTATCAAAAAAATTGGACATGCGGGGACGCTAGATCCTTTTGCTACTGGGGTCTTGATTTTATTAGTTGGTAGAGAATCTACCAAAAGAAGTCAAGAATTAATGAAGCAAGATAAAATTTATAGAACCAAGCTCAAATTAGGCTATATAAGTGATACTTATGATAAGGATGGTGTAATACAGGAGTATAATATACAAAAAGTACCTACAAGGCTAGAAATTGACCAAATTATAGCTTCTTTTGTAGGAGAAATTAGCCAAATACCACCAATGTACTCAGCAATCAAGATAAATGGCAAGAAAATGTATGAATTAGCACGAAAAGGGCAAACAGTAGATATCCCGCCTCGATTGGTAAATATTTATAATATTATAGTTTTAGATTATACTTATCCCTATCTAACTCTGGATATCTCTTGTAGTAGCGGGACTTATATCAGGTCGCTTGGATATGATATTGGTATTAAACTCGGAACAGGAGCTTATCTCGAGGAATTGGAGCGCAGACAATCAGGAGAATATAATATTGATAATTGCTATACCCTGGATACTTTACCAGAGTTAAAATAAAAAGATCGGCATTATGATGACGGCCTTTGCTTTATTTACTTTAATTGAATTCATCTTGTCAAGTGTAGATAACATCACTTTTTGAGGGGGTGGAAATTATCATGGGTGTCTTTGGCATAATTATCGGAGGCATGTACATATTTGGTGGTGGTCTCGAGGGATTCATGTCCGAGTAGGACTTTGATAGCGGCTGGATTGGCTCCTGATTCAGCTAAATAAGTGGCAAAACCATGTCGGAGGGTATGGGCTGAGATAGGGTAGGGGATATTGAGTAATAATCGATAAGATTTGATTTTGGATTGGAGATAATTCTCAGAGATATGGGAATTAAGTAGGGAAGAGGGGAGTGTCTGGTCTTGGATTTGCTCAGCTAAAGTGTCAAAAGTTTTTTTGGTGATGAATACATATTTGAATTGCTGTATATACTCCCCTGTTTGATATTGAGAGGGGAGAGCTTGTTTGATAATTTCTGATCTAGCCTGTAAGTAGGTATTAAGAATATTTTGAGCTCTAGGTGTCAGATAAACAAATCTTTGCTTATTCCCCTTTCCATAAATTAAAATTTTAGAATCGTCTTGCTGGATTTGCTCTATTGTCAGATTTGTGACTTCAGAAATTCGCATTCCTGAGGCAAAAATTAATTCTAAAATAGTCTGATTTCTAAGTCCTATGAATTTATTAGACTCTAATTGGCTGGGAGCTTCTATAAATCGGATAAGAGTTTCTAACTCTGGTAAATGTAATTTGTACTTCCCTAGTTTCATCAATTTGATTTGCTGAGGTAATATCGGGCAAGGATGCTCATTGTCTATGAGGTAAACAAAATATGACCTGATACTGGTTAGCATTCGGTTGATAGTTTTAGGTTCTAGAGGTTTGACTTTGTTGTGATTAGTTTTGAGTTTGAATAATTCTCTATCTTCAGCTAATAAATCTGCTTGGTATATGGTGATGGTTTTTTTGGTGATATTCTGGAATTCAAAATTATTATCATTGAGGAATTTCTCAAAAACTAATAAATCTCGCTCATAATTACGAATAGTTGCCTTTGAGTAGTTACTAGTAGTCAAAAAAAGTAAAAAGTCTTCTAATAAGGGCAATTTTTGGGATATTGGCATATATATGGTATTTAATTGGTATTTAGTTTGGGATGAGCCGATTTTGAATTGATAGACATTAAATTGCTACTTAATCTCAGAATCCACCCCCGCCTTTCAGGCACCCCCTCCAAAGGGGGACACAAATTTCCTGAGTTTTTTGTCTCCCTTTGGAGGGAGTACCCGTAGGGGGAGGGTGGATAAGAATATAGATTTGAATTACTTCCACCCCGTCCAGCGAAGCTGTCCACCCCTCAAGAGGGGAATTTTATAAAAGGACAAATTCACAAAAGGGGAGAGTGATTGGGGCTTGAATTTATTATACCTTAAAGTTTTTATATCTACAACAGAGTATAATAATAATTATACTCTGTTTATTTAATATAGTCAAGAAGAGTAAATTATTTATTTTCTGCCTATCCTCCACTAACTATATATTTTTTTACTAATAAGATATTATTCCCAATATGTATGCTATATTTGGTGAATTACCTAAGACACTATTTCTTTTGATTATATTCTTCAGTCCAGACTATTTCAGGGATAGCTGCTATAATACCTAAAATCAACCAAGTAAAGCCCATTAATAAATTATCATTGAACATTCCAGTTATCATAGTTGCTAATATGCTCCCGAATAATATTGTAGCTAAGGTAGGCTCGTTTCTAATAATTAGAAATCCTTGTTTGGTAATAATATAAAGAAATGATAAAAATAATGAAATAGCTAATATTCCACCAGCTACAGCTACGGCTAATAGAATGTTATTAGTATTATAGCCCTCCCCTACCATATTTTCGTAGCCAGCTAGTCCAACTCCTGTAAATATATATCTATAAATTATAACTCCAGCATTGATATATCCATCTTTTCTACTCATTACATTAACATCTGCTTGTTTGTCTATGACTAGATTATCTTTATTTTTTAAATTATTTATATCGGTAACTATTCTTTTCTCTCCTGTTTTATCATCTATTTCATAGTAATAAGTTGTCTCTTGACTAATAATAGAGGTAAATCTATCTTTTAGATTAAAGTCAGTAAGTCCCAATTGGCTCATCCCAGCTGCTCCAAAAACAACTGCAAACAATACTATAGCAAAGTTAATTAATTTTATATATTTTCTTACAAAAATTATCTGATATACCAAATATATGGCTGTAATCATAATAATAGCCAACCAGCTAGCTCTGGTGACGGATAAAATGCTCATCAAAATTATACCTAATATCAATGTCCAGACAGAAAACTGTTCTTTAAATTCCTTAGCTACAAAAGCTAAGGGTAAACTTATAGCATAAACTACAGCTAACCACATACCAAACCAATTTGGCTCTGGTAATAGGCCATCTACTCTACCTGGGAAAATTTGAAAACTATTCCAACCTAATTGAAAAGCTATAGCCTCATATAGACCAATAAGTATCAAAACTCCTGTGCTTAAGAATATCAAATTAAAAGCTTTATATAATCTTTCTCTAGTATTGAGATATTTATAAATAGTATAAAATACTATAATATAACCTAATAATACTATATTTCTGACTATGGTTGTCTTTAAGTCTCCCCCATTGATAATACCCCCAATTAGAATTATGACCCACATCAATGATAAAAGTACTAAATGCATATTATTATAATACCAATCTCTGGAGACTATATTTTTAAATAAATTTTTAATTGAGATTTGCTTTATAAATCTAGGGATTAAAAATAATACAATCAAAGCTAAAATTACTTGATGTATTCTAATATCTAATCCTGATATAGAAAATTGTAATACTTCAAAAGGTAGAGTAAATATTAGTAATGATATTAGTATATTTAACATAAGACTTAAATTATAGATTTAATAATATTATAGGTCTCTTGCACTTCATCTGCAGTAGTAAACTGAGAAAGTGAAATTCTGATACTTTGCTTGGCTTTGATAGGCTGATCAGGATTAATTGCCTTAATCACTTCTGACTCCTGCATCGCCCCACTATGGCAAGCCGAGCCAGCTGAGATAGCCAACCCAGCTAAATCAGCTGCTATGACTAATTTTTCAGCTGATTGTCCAGCAATGGTTATATTTATATTTTGAGGTAATCGCATTTCTCTATCTCCATTGAGGGTAATTCCCTCGATTTGTAATAACTGATCTAGCAAAGTATTTCTCAAGTCTCTAATTCTTACTAGAGCTTCTTGATGTTCTGGTAAAGTTAATAATCTGACAGCCTCCCCTAGTCCAGCAATACCAGCAGTATTGAGAGTCCCAGACCTTATCCCATATTCTTGTCCCCCACCATAACATATAGGCTGAATTGGAGTATTCTTCTTAATATAAAGAGCTCCTATCCCTTTGGGGGCGTACATTTTATGTCCAGAAATACTATATAGATCAAGATTAGCATAATTTAAATTGATGTCTTCGGACCACATAGCTTGTGCTCCATCGGAGTGAAAAAGTGGATAAATTGAATCCGGATTATATTTTTTGAGCATTCGGCCTATATCTCTTACTGGTTGAATGGTCCCGATCTCATTATTAGCATGAATTATACTGACTAATACGGTATCTGGAGTAAGTAAATTTTGAATATCCTCCACTTTTACTATTCCAGTAGCATCAATAGATACAATTTTATGTATAATTCTATCTGGATACTCCTGGATTAAAGCTTGAATTGGAGCCATAACAGCACTATGCTCTATTGGAGTGGTAATAATTTCCACTTTTTCTTTTGTTTCTAGAGCCTTTTTAATTATACCTTGAATAGCAATATTATTACTCTCGGTAGCTCCACTGGTAAAAATTAGTTCTGAGAATTGTATACCTAGATATTCAGAGATAATTCTTCTGGCATTATCTACAATATGCATAGCTTTTTGTCCAAAAGTATGTTGACTATGTGGATTTGCAAAATTATCCTGCATCACTTGAGTAGTTAGCTTTAATACCTCAGGATGAATTGGAGTACTGGCTTGATTATCTAAATATATCATAAGCTAGCTAAAATATGTTCTAATTTAGTATTATCTGTAGCTGATATATTCCCAATCAAAGCTAAATTCAAATGTTCAGATATTGCATATTTTTGCATAAATTCTAAGATTTGCTCTTTGGTGACAGCTTTGTACTGCTCCATCTCATATTCTAAATCAAAAGGTTTATGTAATAGCAATTCATTCATCCCAACAATAGCTGCAATTTCATCACTAGACTCAAAGCTCATAACTGTTTGGCCTTGAATATGCTCTTTAGCAATATTTAGTTCTTTATCACTGACAGGATAGGCTTTCATAGCTTGTAATTCTTTGAGTATTAGTTTAATGGTATCTGTGACTTTATTATTTTGCACTCCAGTATTTATATTAAATACTCCTGTATCATCAAAATGATGGCTATCTGATCTTATATAATAAGATAACCCTCGTTTTTCTCGAATTTCTGTGAATAATCTAGAACTCATATATCCACCTAGAATTGTACTAGCAATAGATGAGATATATCTATCTGTATGGTGAATATCTGGGATATGAAATCCAAGCATAAGATGAGTTTGATCAGTTTTTTTATGCCTGATATTTACTCTGGGCTTGTTTTGGTTAATTTCAATTTCTAATTTTTGAGGGGCTTCAGCTTGTCTAGCATTATTAAAAGAAGCTTCAACTTTATCTAACATATTAGTATCTACCTCTCCAGCAACGATAATATAGGTATTATTAGTAACATATTTATGATTAAAATAATCTACAAAATCATGTCTACCAAAAGAATTAATAGACTCTTTAGTACCAATAATTGGCCTGCCTAAAGGAGTATCATCTCCATATAAAAGAGTCTGAAAATCACTATGTATCTGCCTAGTTGGCATATCTAAATACATATTTAATTCTTCAATAATAGCTCCTCTCTCAACCTGTATATCACTTTCTTGTAAAAGAGAATTCTGAAAAATATCTGCAATTACATCTAGAGCAATATATTTTTTTTGATTTCGAACTTTGACCCAATAACCAGTATATTCATAACTAGTAAAAGCATTATAGGAGGCTCCTAGACCATCTAATTCTTGAGCAATCACTTTAGCATTAGGTCTCTTTGTGGTTCCTTTGAACATCATATGTTCGAGAAAGTGTGATAACCCCTGTTCAGTATCTGATTCATATCTTGACCCAACTCCTACCAAAGTCAAAACAGTAGTAGTTTTAGAATCTGTAAGAGGAATTCCGATTATAGTCAATCCATTCTTTAATTTACGAGTTTTATATACCATATTCTAATCTATCTAATTACAAATGAATCAAGCATTCGTTGATATATTTCCTGATAAGTTATGTTTTTATTATAGCATAAATATAGAGATTTATCATCTATATCTAGTTTTTTCTCACAAGTTCCAGCTGGGTAATTGGGTTGTTTATCTGTAACCTCAAGTATAAATTCAAAACCATCAGTAGAATTAAACTTCACTGGATATCCATTTTGATTAGCCATATTTACAAAGTCAGGGTATTGCAATTCAAAGTTTGGATCTTCAAAATTTTTCCAAGATTTGACTTCAGTGAATGGCCTCACCTCTTTATTTGTATTAGAGTTCTCTGTAATAGAACTAGATTTCTCTAACCAGGGTTTGTTTGGGTATTTTTTAATTAAATAATCATATAATTTAGTATATTTGCCAGTAGTCTCATCAAATAGAGGAGTTCCTCCCATATATACTGTATCTGGCTTATCTCCATATTGATTATATCCATTTTTCTCTAACCAAGCTTCAATTTGAGATTTTTCAGCTTCTGGTAGATCTAAGTTTAAGCCTTCTTTATTAGCACTATTTTCATCTTTTAGCATAATATCCTCAGTATAGGTAATTCCATTATAAGTACATTGGGCTGGATAAGATTTTGTGATTACTCCATTATTAGCTTCTTTACAAGAATTAAAATCTGTTACTTTAGCTTTAGGATTATCTAGTAGTACAAAATTTATATATAAATATCCTATAACTATAAATATTACAAGCCCTAAAGGGAATATTAGTTTAGGATTTTTATTTAACCAGTTTTTCATATATTTGATTTATTTACTATTTACCGTGACATTTTTTATATTTTTTACCACTACCACAAGGACAAGGATCATTTCTTCCGGCTTTTGAGATATTTTGATCTTGTAATTTACTCTGAGCCTCTATAGCTTGAGTATTCAGGGTTGGCTCTACACGTAAAATTGTATTGATATAGTTGTTTTGAATAGAAGTTAATAATTTCTCAAATAGCATAAAGGCCTCGTTTTTATATTCAATCAAAGGGTCTCTCTGAGCATAACCTCTGAGCCTAATTCCTGTTTTAAGATAATCAATTATTTCTAAATGATCCATCCAGAGATTATCTAAAGTCTGAATATATACCGACCCCATAATAGACTGATACTGTTCATCTGAGACAGACTTAAATCTATGAGACAAAATATCTTCTATAGTTTTGACCAAAACTGCAGTAATAGCCTCTCTTTTACTTTCAATAGTACCATCTTGATCTCGAATATTTTCAATATTAGATCTAAAATCAATTTTTGCTCCAATTAGTCCAATTATATCTTCTTTTATAGCTTTTAAATCCCATTCTCTAGGGCTTTCAATAGCAGTATAAAAGGATACAATTTTGTATACACTTTCTTTAATCAAATCAGAAGTGTGAGTTTTAAGGTCGGTTTTTTGCAATATAATGTCTCTTCTTTTTCTATAGATAATTTCTCGCTGTTTGTTTAGCACATCATCATATTCTAATAAATGCTTACGAGAATCAAAATGAAATCCTTCAATTTTAGTCTGAGCACCCTCTATGGACTTAGCAATCAAAACATTCTCAATTGGCTCATCTTCAGGGAAATTAAATCTCTCCATCAGAGACTTGATTCTATCTCCACCAAAAATTCTCATAATTTCATCATCTAGAGACAGATAAAATTGAGTCATACCAGGCTCTCCCTGTCTACCAGATCTACCTCTAAGCTGATTATCTATTCTTCTTGCCTCATGTCTTTCACTACCAATTACATATAATCCACCCAACTCCAAAATTTCATTTTTTTCTTGCTCAGTAGCATTAGCTCCACCTAGCTTAATATCCACTCCACGACCTGCCATATTGGTGGCAATAGTAATAGCTCCTTTTTTCCCAGCATCTGCAATAATAAGACCTTCAGCCTCATGTTGTTTAGCGTTTAGAATAGTATATTTTAGCTTTAATTTGTCAAAGACCTTACCCAAAGCCTCGCTTTTTTCAATGGAAGCTGTACCCAACAGTACAGGCTGTCCTTTTTGAGAAGTTTCTTTTACCTTTTGGGCTATGGCTTTGAATTTAGCCTTTTCATTTTTATACACTACATCTGGCAAATCAATTCGCTTGATTTCCCTGTTAGTAGGCATAATTACTACATCCAATTTATAGACTTTATGGAATTCCTCAGCACTAGTGACGGCAGTTCCTGTCATCCCAGCTAATTTATCATACATACGAAAATAATTCTGCAAAGTAATCGAAGCCAAAGTTTTAGATTCTTGTTGAATAGCTACACCTTCTTTTGCCTCAATAGCTTGATGTAAACCTTCTGAATATCTTCTACCAGGAGTTAATCTACCGGTAAATTGGTCTACGATAATAATTTCACCATCTTTGACAACATATTCTTTGTCTAGATGAAATAAAGCCTGAGCCTTCAAAGCCTGCTCTAGATGATGCACAAAAGCAATACCTTTTTCCTCATAAATATTATTAATATTAAGAGATTTTTCTACTTTATCAATACCAGATTCAGTAATATTCACTGTTCGCATTTTTTCATCTACAGTATAATCAGTCTCAGGCTTCAAAGTTGGTACAATAGAGGCAAAAGTTTTATATAAAGCAGGAGATTCAGTGTCAGGCATAGATATAATCAGCGGAGTTCTAGCCTCATCAATCAAAACACTATCCACCTCATCTACAATGGTAAAATAATATTCTCTTTGTACCATATTGGCTTTAGAAGTTGCCATATTATCCCGAAGATAATCAAAACCAAATTCATTATTAGTCCCATAAGTAATATCAGCCTCATAAGCCTCTTTACGAGATACTGAGTTTAGAAATTCATCTTCAACTTCATAGGAACCTTTATCGTCTCTATCCTTATCCTCAGCTGGTACTTCTTTATATAAATAAGAGCCCTCAGCAGTCACAATACCCAGAGAAAGCCCTAAAAAATTATAAATCTGCCCCATCCAGACAGCATCTCTCTTAGCAAGATAATCATTGACCGTCACCACATGTACTCCCCTACCAGTCAAAGCATTCAATACTGTGGGCAAAGTAGCAACAAGAGTTTTACCCTCTCCGGTTCTCATCTCAGCAATTTTACCTTGATGCAAAACAATCCCTCCAATCAACTGCACATCAAAATGTCTCTGCCCTAAAGTTCGCCGAGAAGCTTCCCTCACAAGAGCAAAAACTTGTGGCAAAACTTCATCTAGACTAGTCACCTTTTCTTGAATATCTGTTTTAATCTTAGTAATATCAGCTCTAATATCTTCATCAGACTTAGCTTTATAAGACTCCTCTAGAGAATTAATAGTATCTACAATAGGTTGAATTTTGGATAAAGTTCTAGCATTTGGGTCCCCAAATATTTTTTGTAAAAATGTCATATACTATATTTGCTATCGATTAATTTTATTTATATAGTATACACCGATTTGAGGTAAAGTTCAAATTTTAAATATAAAAATAATATGAAATCTTTGAGTTGGTAAGAATTATGAATTAATAAAAAAATAAAATTTCTATAAAGAATTAATATATAATATTACCTCATATCACAATGTGTATGATATGATTCTACCAAGACAAAAGTAAACCCAGCTTTTCTACATGCATTAGCAATTTGTTGTAAAGTCGCATTATTCCTGGAACCTCCTGATACTGATTGAATGTCAACTGCTAAGCCTTGATAATGCTGACTTCCTGAAGAATGTCCAACTCCATTACTCCAAGCTGCTGTAATATGAATAGGAGTTCCCGATGAAGCCATTTCATCCTGAACTTTCTTAGTTGCTGTTGCAACTTGAGGAAGCACCTTATCTGTTCTTCCTGGTCCATTTGTTCCATTCCAATTGGCAACTGTGACACCTTGTGACCTGAGTGATACACATCCATCACAATTCCTATTGCCTGGAACACTTGTCCCTGGACCACCCAAAGTAGGTTGAACAGGACCAGTTCCGGTACTACCTATAGGAGGTATACTACAATTTCCCTGCAATAAACCTGGATTTATTATGTTTATGATTATAAAAATAGACAAACCTATTATAAGCCCTGTGATGGTATTAGTAAATATTTCTTTAGCCTGATTAACCTTCCCTGCATTTACACCCGCTGTCACATATATATATCCTCCCCATAAGAACATACCCAAGACTGAGGTCAGTAACACCGCAAACCCAAGATACCACAAAGCTGTGATTAGTTGACATAAATCACTAATTCTACCTACTCCTGGAAAATTTGTATATGACTCATAGCTGACAGTCCCTGCTGTGGTGGTAGGAGAAAAACTAGTAGATACAGAGGATTCTGTAGAAGGAGTATTTGTATTAGGATTTATTTCTCCTGGATTACTTGGTGGTTTTTCTGTTGTATCACAAGATATTCCTCTCGGTCCTCTTGTTCCACAAACACCAAGCTGATTACCATCTTTACAGGCATCTCCAGATATTGTACAAATTTCCCAACCATTTGCATCATTTCCTGATTTACAAGTCAAAGGATTACTATTTGCATCACCTCCTCCATTACTTCTATCACAAAATCCATCCTTACTAATACTTGTTGTCTGGGTTCTTCCTCCTCCTAAAATCTCTTGATAAGTACAAGCATCCCCATTCCTTTTATTATTACAAGATGCTTTTTGGTTTAAGTCTGTTGTCTGAGCAAATATATCTGGAGTAAAATAAAATATTGTTGGTAATAAAAGAGCAAATATAAGAATATATTTTTTCATATTTTATTTTATATATTATATTTTTTCATTTTAATATTAACCAGATGTAATAATGAGCGGGTAGAGGGATTCGAACCCTCATCATCTGCTTGGAAGGCAGAGATAATTAGCCCTTATACGATACCCGCATTGATTTATAATATAATTATATCATATATTGGAGTAAATGTACAGAGTAAAATTTATGAATTTATTCTACAATCACAGATTCATACCAATATTTCCCTTTCCCACTTCCATCATAACTTAATTCTTGGCTACCAGCATTGACAAAAATTAGTTTACTAATAGAACTACCATCCTCAGTTGGTCTCATAAAAAATCTATTATTACCTTTAGCATAATTACCACATATTTTAGTAGAGTCTTTAATTTTAGGATCTTTGGCAATAATACTATATCTATTATTTTTCTCCTCGACTTTACAATTTTTTTTCTCATCGGAAATTAATATTTGTTGGGTTATAATCTCAGGAATGGTAGAAAATCTAAGGTTAGGGTCAATATTAATGACTTCTATTGATTGACCTGATTGAATATTATCTTTTTCAGTTAAGAAAAGATAAATTTTTTCTTCATCTCCAATATCTGGATGCCCTTCTGTCACAGTTATATCTTTTTTATTATCCATGCTTTTTATTTCATAAGTTAAGGCTATTTTATTTTGCGAAGAGTAATAATAACTCATATTAAGATTACTTTCATTTATTTTTAATTTATAAAGCAGGGATTGAGGAATAATATATGGACTATTTATAATATCATTATTATTGAGCAATGTATTTGATTGTTGTAAATTAAAATTATTTGAAGTAATTAAATCATTATTTTGATTCTGTTTCTGATTTTGATTTTCATTATTATTAAAGAAAACTAAATTAACTATAATAATAGTTAATATAAAAAGTATCCCTGCTATGCTAAATATAAAAATATTTTTTTTACTCATACGTTTTTATTTATTAGGAATTAGAATAACAACTTCCTTTGCATCACCATATATAATAGGCGACATAGGTGCATAATTATGAGTAATTCTACCACCATTTCTAACTATACCCATATCATTTCCAGATGCCCCTCCTCCATAATTCCATCCATGACGAGTTTGGAATATAATAGATCCACTTGGTATTTGACCATTTTTTGCTAAAGTTTCATAGGCATCAGCATTTATAACTGAAGCTTGTATAGATCCATATGAACTAGATATTGTTTTACTCGTACTTCCAGGTAAAGCACAAGATGTCCAATTTCCACTTTTTACTAATTGTACCATTGCTCCTCTAGAATTATTAGGATCATTAGTTGTGCCCCCAGAAAAGCTAGGAATTCCCAACCTATCCATATTATCTAAAGAAGTTTGCACACAACTACCAGTTGGACCTGTATTTAGAGTAGAACTACCTAATTTCTGAAGCCAAGGATGATTAGGATTAACATTACATAATACATTTTCTCCACC
>Ga0209972_10000071_pt1 | contig 91842 bp, 82 predicted proteins | sample NOAtaG_7_FD_187302 | JGI IMG/M metagenome (GOLD analysis project Ga0209972, IMG submission 187302) | Freshwater lake microbial communities from Lake Erie, under a cyanobacterial bloom - NOAA_Erie_Diel1S_2200h metaG (SPAdes) (version 2) | ecosystem: Environmental > Aquatic > Freshwater > Lake ... | reverse complement strand
CCGCACCCCCTACTTTTCGGGGGTGAGCGAACTCCCTCAGCCCCCTGCCTTCGACCCGGAGGCACAGTACATCCGCGGCATCCCGTACCCCCTCCCGAAGGGCGAGCGCATCCTGTGGCAGGGGGGACCGGAGTACTTCGCGCTCGCCAGGCACGTCTTCAAGGTCCCGGTGTTCGTGTTGTACTTCTCGGTGCTGGTCGTGGTGCAGGGGTGGTACGTCACCGTCACGCGCGACTCGCAGGCCGCCGCGCAGGTGCTGCTGCCGCTCACGGTGGCGGGGATGGGCACCTGCCTGTACATGCTGATGTTCGCGTGGCTCACCGCCCGCAACTCGTGGTACGCGGTCACGACGCGGCGCGTGGTGCTCAAGGTCGGCGTGGCGCTGACCGTCACGGTGAACGTGCCGCTGCGCGTCATCGCCAGCGCGGGGGTGCGGCGCTTTTCGGACGGGTCGGGAGAGCTGGCCTTCCCGCTGGCGCCCGAGGAGCGGCTGTCGCTCTTCCAGCTCTGGCCGCACTGGAGGCCGTGGAACATCAACCGGCCGGTGCCGCAGATGCGTGGGCTGCGCCAGCTCGACGCCGTCGCCGAGGCGCTCAAGCAGGCGCTGGAGGCCACGCGGGACGACATCGCGGCGGGCGCGGCGGCACCGGCCGAGGCCCCGCGCCACCCCGCGCCGGTGGCCGGCGCGGCGACCACCGAGGCCGTCGCCGCCGGCTCCGGCGCGCAGGCGGGCTGATGGCGGCCAACGACACATACGTCACCTTCGAGCCCGAACCGGGCCAGAACGAGCGCATCGAGGTGCCGCGTGGCCCCCTGCTGGGGGCGCTCGGGCTCGTGATCCTCACGTTCTCGCTGGCGATCACCGCGCGGTTCACCGGGTGGTTCAAGCTCCCCGAGCCGGTGAGCAGCCCGGAAGCGCGCCGCGCGCTGCGCTTCGCGGACGCGAGGGACGGCGGCATCTTCGTTTACGACAACGCCACCGACTCGCTGATCATCAACCTCCCGGCGGGCTACAACGGCTTCGCCCGCGGCGCGCTGCGCGCGCTGGCGCGCAAGCGGATGCTCGCGAGCGTCCCGAACGAGGCGCCGTTCGTGCTGACGCTCTGGCGCGACGGCCGCCTGACGCTCGACGATCCGAGCACCGGGGACAACGTCGAGATCTCGTCGTTCGGGCCGGTGCAGATCGAGTCGTTCATGCAGTTCCTGGTGCCGGATCCGAAGGGGCGCATCATGGGGACCCCGGCGGCGGGGACACCGGCCTCGAAGGCCTTCACGGCACCGATGAAGGGCGAGACGCCGGTCAAGCGGCCCGGGGACCCGGTCACACCCTAGCGTCGCACGGGGGGCGCGCCGCCCTCGGGCGGGACGCCCCGTGACTCAGCGCGGGGGCGGGTCCGGGTCGCCGGTGCCGGGCACCGGCCGCAGCGCCGCGAGCCACAGCGGCTTCGCCTGCCCCAGCGGCTCGTCCTCGTAGAACCGCACGCGGCCCGGGGCCATCGCCTTGGCGAGCAGGATCATCTGCCCGGTGTGCATGGCGAAATGCTCGACGACATGGAGCACCGCCGAGAGCACCGAGATCTCGCGCGACTGGATCGTGCGGCGCGACAGCAGGTCGGCGGTCGTGAGCCGTGCGAGCACGGCGTCGGCGTCGCGCAGGGCGGCGTCGAGGTGCGCGAGGAGGGTCGTCGCGTCGGCCCCGTCGGTGGCGGCATCGGCGGCGAACTCGCCGTTCCGGTCGCGGGCGAAGGTCGAGCCGCCGACGCCGGCGACGATCCACTGGCGCACGTTGCCGGCCAGATGGCGCAGCAGGTTGCCGATCGCGTTGCTTCCTTCGGCGGGCCGCTGCCAGAGCACGGCGGGGGGAAGGGCCTCGAGCAGGTGCGCGATCTTGGTGCGGTACTCGACCGTCAGGTAGAACCGCGCCTCGGCCACGACTTCGGCGCCGAGGGAGCCCGGGGCCGCGTCGGCGGGCGGGAGGCGCATCGGCGCTCAGAACTCCCGCTTCTTCATCGTGCGGAAGATGTCGCTCGCGTCGCTGTCGTCGGCGGTCTGCTTGGGGCGCGTGGCCTCGAGCGTGGGGTCGAACGACGGCTTGGACTTTGCGGCCTTCTGGGCCGCCTTCGCCTGCGTCTTCTTGAGCAGGGCCTGCATCTGCTTCTCGTTCATCGCGCCTCGGGGCGGACGGGGGAGGTGGAGCCGGGCACCTTCGGTCGAAATTGCGGGCTGGGGCAGGCGGGCGTCAACCGGCGCGAGCCGCCGGGGCCGCCGGGGCCGCCGGCGTCACGCCGACGGGGCGCGGTGCGGCCGGCACTTCCCCCAGATCCATCGGCGGCGGGCCGAACCACCCGATGTCCCCGGTGGCCGCCTCGCCCATGCTCATCTTCCCGAAGAGACTCTTCGCCAGCAGCTCGTACGACGCGGGCGTCATCCCCCAGAAGGGCAGGGGGTCGCGCGGCGCCCACACGACGTCCCGCGCCTGCCAGAGGTTCACGAACTGTTCGCGCGAGGGCCGGCCCGAGAGCAGCGCCCCCTCGGCCTCCATGAGCGTGGCGTAGAAGTGCTGCAGGTGCGTCTCCGGCCGGTGCGGCACGGGGCCGCTCGCCCCTTGGGAGAGCACCGCGCGGGCCACGGCAGGGTGGTCGAAGAAGTGCATCCCGCTGGTGACGCGCGGGTTGCACTCGATGGCGTAGGGGGTGCCGTCGCCCGCGACGATGAAGTCGAACGAGACGAAGCCGGAGTAGCCGGTGCGCGCCACGAACGCTTCCACCCACGCCTCGATCGCCCGCGCGTCCGCCACGCGGCGGAAGCACACCGCCACCGTGCCGGCCATCACCACGCCGCGGTACACCGTGGTGCCGAGCACGCGCCCCCCGACGGCCACCGAGCAGGTGCTGAGGTGCGTGCCGTCCACGCGCTGCTGCACGAGGGCGGGGCCCGCCGCGCGCGCCGCCGGCAGGGGGGCGCCGTGCTCGAGGAACTCGACTCCCGCGCCGCCGCACGACCAGATCGGCTTCACCACCGCGGGGCCCGCCTCGACGACGGCGCGCGCCGCGTCGTCGCCAAGCGGCGCCGACGGGGGCACCGGAAGCCCGAACGTCGCGGCCAGCCGGTTGAAGCGCCACTTGTCGTGCAGCGTGTGCACGAGCGCCGCCGGCCCCGCGAAGAGGCGCGTGCCGGCCGGCAGGCGGTCGCCGAGCCGCACGACGTGCATGGTCTCCTCGGACACGGGCACGACGAGCTCCACCCGTTCGCGCGCGACGATGTCGGACAGCTGCTCGAGGTAGCGGTCCGGCTCGCGGGCCGGCGCCACTGTCCGGTGGGTCGCCGCCACCGCGCGCGACAGCCGGGCGACGTGCCAGCGGTAGGGATCGGCCACGACCACGCGGCAGCCCTCGGCCGCGAACCCGCGCGCGAGGTCGAGCCCCTTGGGCATGCGGCCCACGGTGATGAGCACCGTGCGGCTCACGGTCGCCCCCCCGGCGCGTAGCGCCGCGTCTCGCCGTGCCGCAGCACGCGGAAGCGTTCGGCCGGCACGCCGCGCGCGGCCAGCGCCGCGGCGAGGTCGCGGGGCGGCTGGTCGAGCGGCTCGTCGGTGAGCTCGAAGGTGCCCCAGTGGATCGCGAAGGCCTCACGCGCCCTCACGTCGTGCATGATCTGCACGGCCTCGTCGGGATTGCAGTGCTGCCCCTTCATGAACCACCGCGGCTCGTAGGCCCCGATGGCGATCGCCGCGGCGTCGAAGCCCCCGAAGCGCCGCCCGATCTCGGCGGCGTCAGCCGAGTAGCCGAGGTCGCCCGAGAACCAGAACGAGAAGCCGTGATGGCGGATCGCCCAACTGCCCCACGGCGTGTCGTTGCGCGAGAAGGGCGAGCGGTTCGACCAGTGCTGCACCCGCAGGAAGTCGAACGTCAGGCCCGGGGCACGCGGGTGGTCGGCGAGGACGTCGTCCCACTCGAAGCCGCGCACGGTGGCCGCGTCGCCCGCGAGCACCGTGCCCGGCACGTTGGCGGCGAACCAGCGCTCGACGCCGGCCGGCACGAGGAAGAGGGGCGGCCCGCCCGCCTGCCGCGCCAGCGTGCGCACCGAGCGGCGGTCGAGGTGGTCGTAGTGGATGTGCGAGAGCAGGACGACGTCGATGCGCGGCAGCTCGGCCAGCGGCACGCCGGGGGGCTGGTGTCGCCGCGGGCCGCCGATCGGCAGCGGCGACGCGAAGCACGAGAACATCGGGTCGGTGAGGATGTTCACGCCCCCCACCTGCAGCAGCACCGTCGAGTGGCCGATCCAGGTGGCCGCCGGCGTGTCCCGGTTGGCCGTGAGGAAGGCGAGGTCCGGGGCGATGCCGCGCACCGGCGACCGCGGTGGCCGGGGGAGGCGCCTGACGGTGCGAGTGGCGAACCACCGGAGCGCCTGCCAGCCGCTGACGTCCTCGCCGGACGCGTTGCGATAGGGGCCGGGCATTGCGGGGAAAGCTAGTGCCTCGCTTCGCGGGCGTGGGTAGGTTTGGGGGGTGTACGTGCCGCTCTGGATCCTCGTGCCCGCCGTGGTGTTCGTGCTCTGGGCGCTCTTCGCCGTCAACGGCCGCAACCTGCTGCCATTCCCCGATCCCGGGTCGCGCATCTTCCTGGCGGCCTCGCCCGCCGCGCAGGACGCGGTCGTGACGCTGCTCGAGCGGCACGGGCCGCGGCAGCGCTACTGGGGCATCACGCGCGGGGTGCGCCGCGCGATCCTCTGGGACTGGACGATCGTCAGCAGCGCCACCCCCGAGGTGCGCGCCCGGGTGCACGGCGCCACGTCGAGCATCGGGCTCGTCGTGGACGACCCGCACCGCCGGGCGGAGGAGGCGGCGACCTTCCTCCGCGACCGTGGCTTCGCCGCCACCGTGGTCCCGGACGCCGAGCCCGAGATCCCGATCTGCTTCGTGGTGACCGACGCGATGCCCGGCACGACGCTCAACTTCCGCCGCCATGCGGTGAGGTTCCCGATGCCGCAGCGGCTGTCGTTCGAGCGCCGCTCGTGACGGCCGCCGCGGGGTACCGGCCGCCGGCACCGCGCCCGATGTCGCCGCTGCCGTCGCTGCTGCGCACGGTGGCGCGGCGCGACCGCGACCTGCTCTCGATCCTGCCGGCGGCGGCGTACACGCAGCTCGTCACGACGCTCGGCTGGTCGCGCCGCGGCATCCTGCTGGTCAACGACCCGCCGGAGGTGAGCCGCATCCTCGCCGATCCGGACGGCGACTTCCCGAAGAACGACCTCATGACCGGGGCGCTGATGCCGCTGGTGGGGGAGTCCATCTTCGTGAGCAACGGCGGGACGTGGCGGCGCCAGCGGCGGATGATCGAGCCGGCGTTCTCGCACATGCGCATCAACCGCGCCTTCGCCCCGATGTCGGCGGCCGTGGACGCCTTCGTGCCCGAGCTGGCGCGCCACGCCGCCGACGGGACGCCGCTGGTGCTCGATCACGCGATGAGCCAGCTGACGGCGGACATCATTACGCGGACGATCTTCTCGAAGTCGCTCGCGTCCGACGCGGCCCGCGCCGTGTTCTCGGCGTTCGCCGAGTGGCAGGGGCGCGTGGCGAACGTCGAGGTGGGGCGGCTGCTCTTCGGCGCGCCGTTCGCGGACGTGCCGCAGCCCCCCAACGTGGTGGACGCGTGCACCCGCATCCGCGCGCACATCGGCGCCCTCCTCGACGAGCGGCTCGCGCCGGGCGCGCCCGTGCTCGACGACATCGCCGGCGCCGCGATCGCGGCGCGCGATCCCGACACCGGGGCGGCCTTCTCCCGAGACGAGCTGATCGACGAGATCGGCACCTTCTTCCTCGCCGGCCACGAGACGACGGCGAGCGTCCTCACGTGGATCCTCTTTCTGCTCTCCCAGCTCCCCGACGTGGCCGCGCGGCTCCGCGACGAGGTGGCGCAGGTGGTGGGGGACGGACCGGTGGAATTCGAGCACGTCAAGCGGCTGCCGTACGTACGGGCCGTCTTCCGCGAGACGATGCGGGTGTACCCGCCGCTGACGTTCATCCCGCGCGTTGCCTCGCGCGACACCGTGGTGGCCGGCCGCCGCGTGCGGCGCGGCACGATGATCATGATCGCGCCGTGGACGATGCACCGGCACCGGAAGCTCTGGCCCGAGCCCGAGCGCTTCGACCCCGACCGCTGGGCCCCCGAGCGGGAGAAGGGGCACGTACCGGGGGCCTACATCCCCTTCGGCGCGGGGCCGCGCGTGTGCGTGGGCGCGGCGTTCGCGCAGGTCGAGGCCGCGCTGATCATCGCGCGCGTGGTGCGCGACTTCGACTTCGTCCCGCGCGACCCGGCGGGCGTCGCGCCGGCGTCCCGCCTCACCACGCGGCCGCGGCGGCCGATCGTCGGCACGGTGCGTCGGCTGGGCTGACGCGCGCCCGCGGCCGCGCCTACGTCGGGACGACCGCGCTCGCCGGTGCCTGCCGCGCCCGCAGCCGGATGAACCGCGTGAAGTGGTAGATGATGATGGACAGCCCGACGACCAGCGGGATGGACCACAGCACCGGCGAGAACACCCGGTCCGGCATCAGCCGCACCAGCCCGAAGGCCAGGAACGCGGTGTAGGCCGAGATCGCCGCTCCCACCAGCGCCTTCACGTGCTCGATCATGTACGCGAAGCGCTTCGGGGCCGCCTGCCACGCGAACCAGAGGTTCGTCACCCCCGACGCCACGCCCACGACGGGCAGCCCCAGCATCACGTACTGCCCCAGCCGGATGCCCTGCCACGCGGTGTTGAGCGCCGTCACGATCACCACCACCTGCAGCGCGACGTTGAGGGGCCGCCGGTTGAAGGCGTGGTGCGCCTTGTGCCGCACCGCCCCCCAGCCGTGCCATGCCAGCGAGATGGTGAGCAGGGCGAGGAACTGCATCATCCACCCGAACAGCCCGCGCACGAGCGCGGCGTCCTTGAAGATCGGGTGCTGCACGAAGTGCGGGTGCGTCGCCATCGGATCGACCAGCGTGAGGGTGCTCATCCCCACCGCCATCGAGCCGGTGAACAGCATGCAGTACACGAAGACGAGCCCCCACCGCTTGTGCGGCGTCGCCCCCTTCCGCGAGAAGACGCCGACGACCCAGAACAGCACCAGCCCCACCGCGCCGGTGACGAGGTGGGCCCAGACGAGCACCCGGAACAGGTCATGCAGCATCGGTCAGCCGGCGCCGGCGGCAGCCACCGGGCCGCTGTGGTGCATCCGTTCGCGCCGCGGCGTGCCCGGGGCGCGGCCGATCAGGTCGGCGACGATCTTCCCGCTGGCCACGACCCCCGGGATGCCCGCCCCCGGATGCGGCCCCGCCCCGCAGAAGTACAGGTTGGGGATGTCGGCCGAGAAGCTGTGCGGGCGCATGTAGGCGCTCTGCAGCAGCGTCGGCTCGGGACCGAAGGCGGCCCCGAGGTAGCTGTTGAGCGTCCGCTCGAAGTAGCGCGGGTCGATGAACCGCTCGCTGACGACGTGCTGCGAGAGCCCGGGGAGATAGCGCTCCTCCAGGTACCCCATGATGCGGTCGCGGTAGCGCTCGGCCGCGCGCTCCCAGTCGATCGTCCGGCTGCCGAGGTGCGGCACCGGCGACAGCACGTACCAGCAGTCGTGGCCCGGCGGCGCGAGCGAGGGATCCGTTGCCGTGGGACGGTGCAGGTAGAGCGAGAAGTCGTCGGCGAGGACCTTCCGCTCGAAGATGTCCTCGAGCAGCTCGCGGTAGCGCGGCCCGAGCAGGATCTCGTGGTGTGCCACCCCCGGGTACTGCTTCGTCGTGCCGAAGTAGATCACGAACAGCGACATCGAATGGCGCATCCGCTCGAGCCGGGCGTCCGGCATGCTGGGCCGCGCGCTCGGCGGCAGCAGCGTCCGGTAGGCCTGCGCGAGGTCGCCGTTGCACACCACCGCGTCGGCGGCGAGCACGTCGCCGTCGGCCAGCCGCACGCCGGTCGCACGCCCGCCGCCCGGCGCCAGCAGAATCCCGGTCACCTCGGCGTTCGTGCGCAGCGTGCCGCCGATGTCCTCGAAGCAGCGGACGAGCCCGCGCACCAGCGCCCCGGTGCCCCCCATCGCGAACCACACCCCCCAGCGCTGCTCGAGCGCGTGGATGAGCGAGTACATCGCCGAGGCGCGGAACGGGTTGCCGCCCACCAGCAGCGGGTGGAACGAGAACACCTGCCGCAGCCGCCGGTCCCGCAGGTAGTGCTCGGCCGTCCCCGCCACCGAGCGGTCGGCGCGCAGCTTCGCGAGCGTCGGCACGACCTTCAGGGTGGGCCAGATCGTGTGGAACGGCTGGTCGATCAGCGCCATCCCGGCCTCGAGCACCTGCTGCGAGTGCGCCGAGAACCGGCGGTAGCCCTCGACGTCGGCGGGGTCGAACTCGCGGATCTGCCGCTCGAGCTGCGCGCGATCGTCGTTGTAGTGGAAGACCGACCCGTCCTCGAACCGGATGTTGTAGAACGGGTCGAGCTTGACCAGCTGCACGTAGTCCTTCGTCTCCCGTCCGGAGGCGGCGAAGAGCTGGTCGAGCATCCACGGCACGGTGACGATCGTCGGGCCGCCGTCGAACGTGAAGCCGTCGCGCGTGAAGACGTAGGCGCGGCCGCCCGGCTTGTCGAGCTTCTCGACGATCGTGACGTCGTGCCCCTGCGCCTGCAGCCGGATGGCCGCGGCGAGGCCGCCGAACCCGCTTCCGATGACGACGATGCGCATCGCGATGTCCTACGCCCGCGGCAGGCGGGCGAGATGCCAGAGATGGAGGGCGAGCGCCGCCGTCATCGCGAGCCCGAAGCCCGCGACGCCGTCCGGCCGCCGGTGGAAGTAGAGCGCCGCCATGAGCGCCGCGCCACTCGCGAGGAAACTCACCACCAGCCGGGGCGCCGGCCCGCGGCCCGTCCGGCGGCGTCGCGCGAGCAGCACCAGCCCTTCGAGCGCGATCACCCCCAGCGCGGCCAGCGGGATCAGGTCGGAGGCGAGCAGGGTCGGCAGGTCCACGGAGGTCGGCTCGAGAGCGGGGGCGCCGGCGTCGGCGGGATCGTCCCGGGACGCCGTCAGTCGCCGGCCGGCGCCATGCCGCCCAGCGTCGGAACCGCGCGATGCGCGGGGGCGGGCAGGGACACCGGCTCGCCCGGCGGGGCGAACGGCACGGCGCGCCACGCGAACCACAGCGGCAGCCCCATCACCGCTCCGCCGGCGAGCCCCGCCCACGCCATGTCCTGCCGCAGGCAGATCGCCAGCGGCAGCAACCCGTTGACGCCGTAGAGCACCAGCGGGAAGCGCCATGGTCGTAGCGCCGCCGCCCACGCGCTCGGCGGCACCACCGCGAGCGCCGCCCGCGACACGACCGTGCCGGTCAGCAGCCAGCCCAGCCAGTTGGTGATCGGCATCCCGTACACGATCGGCTCGCCGATGAACCGCTGCCACGCCGGCGCCCCCGACAGGTCGGGGACGCGCCAGATCCAGTGGTACGTCTTCACCATCGCCGGGTCGAGCAGCACGTCCCACGCCGTCAGGCACGCCCCGCTCACCAAGGCCCACCACCACCGGCTCGTCGCGTCGTCCTTCGCCGGCAGCAGTCGTGCGCAGATCGCCAGGCAGCCGACGATCATGTAGAACCACGACGCCGGGATGTTGAACGGCACGAGGTCGAGGATCTTGTACCCGAGCCGATCGGAGTAGCCGTACACGCCGAACGGGACCCCGAAGTGCGTCCCCGACAACTCGGCCAGCAGCGACAGCACGAACGTCACCACGAACGCGAGCGTCGCCGCCCGCACGCCGAGCACGCGCACCGCGAACGCGTAGCCCGCGACGGCCCCGAGGACGACCGTGATCTGGCCGCCGAACTTCAGGCCGAAGTTGAGCAGCCCCAGATACTCCGGGCGGCTCAGCCACGCCGGGTACGGCTCGACGAGGAACGTCGCGAACGCGACCGCCGAGATCGCCTGCGACACCGCGTGCACGACCAGCGCCCAGTACGCCGCGACGTACCACGGCGAGGCCGCGAGCGGCGCGGGGACCATCGAGTCGGGCAAACGGGTCATGGCGCGGGGCGGGAAGGGCCGGGGGAAGTATCCCCCGCGCTGCGGGGCGGTTCAAGCGGCGCGGGAGCGATCACGGCGCGACCGGCAGCCCGAGGGCCTCGCGTACGGCGTGGCGCACGACCGGCCACGCCGTCGTCCACGGTGCGACCAGCTCGAAGTGCCCCGCGCCCTCGACCGGCCGCACGGCGATTGCCCGGCGCGGCTGGGCGGCCACGAGGGCGTCGCCCTGCGCGGCCGGCACGATCGGGTCGCGCGTCCCCGTCACGAGCCACGTCGGCACCGCACTCCCCCCCAGCGCCACCGGCGAGGCCATCGCCACCCGCGCGGGCACCTCCGCCGGGGCGCCGCCCAGCAGCAACGGCACCGACGCGCCGCACCCCGTGCGCGCGGCATACGTCGCGAGGTCGGTGATCGCCGCCAGCCCCACGATCCCGCGCACCGGGAGCGGGTCGGGCATCGCGAGGTCGCCGGAGGGGAGCAGCGTCTGCCGCGCCCCCACCCACAGGGCGAGGTGGCCGCCGGCCGAGTGCCCCGCGACCGCCACGCGCCGCAGGTCGAGCCGGTGCGTCGGCGCGAGAACGCGCAGGTGGTCCACGGCCGCGCCGACGTCGCGGAAGGTCCCGGGCCAGCCCCCGCCGGACTCCCCCAGCCGCCGGTACTCCGGCAGCCAGACCGCGACGCCGTCGTCGCGCAGTGCCCCCGCGAGGTGTCGCAGGTACATGCGGTCGTACTCGGCCCGCCAGCAGCCTCCGTGCAGCAGCACCACGACCGGGTGCGGCCCGCCGCCCGACGGGACGAACAGGTCGCCCACCTGTACCGGCAGCCCCGCGTACGCCACCTCGGCGTCGGGCGCGGGATACGGCCGCGCCGTCAGCGCGCCGAACGGCATCGGCTGCGCGTCGCCCGCCTCCGCCGTCAGCGCCACGGCCAGTCCCCGGAGGATCGCACGCGACGCCCTCACGCCTCGTCGTCGGCCAAGGCCCTGCCGCAGGCCGGCACCTTCGCGTCGGGCCGGCGCAGGGACTGCGTCCGCGGCCACCGGTGGTCGATCAGGGGGGACAGCAGGAAGCGCTCGCGCACCGTACGGCTGCCGGCGAACGCGTGGGGCTTGTCGCCGAGCGCGTGCTGGCGAACGGAAGGCGTGGACATGCGGGCTGGGGCCGTACCGGGCTGGGGATCCGGCAAACGTGCAGGACGGCCCGCGCCGCGGCCAGTCCGGGACCCGCGAAAATCGGGGAAACCCGCACTCCACCACCACCCTTCCCCCGTTTCGCCCGCGCCCCCCCGCGCCCACCATGGGGGATCGCCACCCGTGCCCTCATCGGAGGATCGTCATGACCACCGGTACCCTCGCCCTGATCGCCCCGGAGCAGTTCGATGCGCTCAAGCGCGGCGACGAAACCGTGCTCGCCGACCTCTTCAAGGCCGACTACGACCCGCTCGAGCAGGCCGCCGAGCAGGAACTGCACGACCCGGCAGCGGCGGCGCGCGCGGTGGAGCACGCGTTCGTCCACGCCTACGCCGACCTCGACAAGGTGCAGTCGCCCGAGGGCTTCAACGCGGCGCTCGTCGCCGCCCTCCATGAGGAGACCGCCCGCGAGCGGCGGCGCCTCAATGCCGCGCACCGCATGGCCGCCTCCCAGGGGCGCGAACCGCCCGCCGCCCGCCAGCCGGTGTCCGTGGACGACGCGTGGCGCAAGGTCCAGGAGGCGCTGCATCCGAAGGCGGTGGACGCCGCCGGCGCGGCGGCCTTGCGGCGCGAGGAGGCCAAGCACCACGCAGCGGCGCACGTGAAGGAACTCGGCAACAAGCGGAGCGGCTGGGTGGTCGGTGGCGCGGTGATGGGCGTGGCGGTCCTCGCGACGGCTGCCGTCCTGTGGCTCGACAAGGGGAGTGAAGGGGCACGCGTCACCGCCGCGCTCAACAGTCCCGACGCGGCCAGCGTGAAGACCGAGCCGGGCCAGTCGGGGTCGCTCAAGCTGTCCGACGGGGGCGAGGTATCGCTGGCGCCCGCCAGTCTGGTGAAGGTGCCGCCCGGCTACAACAGCAAGTGGCGCGCGGTGCTCATCGAGGGGGCGGCCACGATCACGGTGGCGCCGAACGGCACGTTGCCCTTCGAGGCGCGCCTCGGGCGCGCGGCCGTCGTCGCCACCGGGACGCGCTTCGCCGTGCGCCGCTTCGACAACGACGGTGTCGGGGTCGTGCGCGTGCTCGAGGGGAGCGTCAGCGTCCGCTTGGGCGACGTCGCGACCCCCGTCGCGGCCGGCCAGGCCGTCGTCATCACCGACGACGCGGTGCGGCCGGCGACCCCCGGCGAAGCCGCGCGGCTGACCGGCTGGGTCGATGGCGTCGTGCACATCGAGACCACCTCGCTCGAGGCCGCCCTCCCCGAGATGCGGCGCTGGTGGGGACTCGTCATCACGATCGCCGATCCCGCGATCGCCTCGCGCCCGGTCTCGATGCAGGCCCCGGCGTCCGACCCGACCGCCGCGATCAGGATGCTCGAGCAGGCGGCCAACGTGACGCTCGCGTGGGAGAACAAGCAGATGGTCCTCCGCCCCGCGCCGACCAGGTCCCGGCGGTAGGCGCACGACGAGCGGGATGTCGCACGGGGGTGGGCGGCTCGCCGGACGCGCACCCCCGCGCGGCTCGGTCGCGCGGCTCGGTCGCGCGGCTCGGTCGCGCGGCTCGGTCGCGCGGCTCGGTCGCGCGGCTCGGTCAGCCGGCGCGCCTGCGCCCGGTCGCCGTGAGCGTCGAGTAGCAGCTGATGTCGCGGCCGGTCGGCTGCCGCCGGTATCCGATGATGTTCACCTCGCCAATGAACCCGTCGGCGGTGAACTGACCGCTCAGGCGGCTCGTGATCGCGCTCGACCCGACGGACGCCTCGGTCTGCGGCAGCAGCGAGGTCGCGAAGTTCGCCCCGGGGTCGATCACCGCGCTGAAGGTGCCACCGTTGTCGGCCCGCAGTGAAAGAGTGTCCGCGCCCGGCAGGTGCACGACGATCAGCCGGTCGTCCGCGGGTGGCGTGCGCCACAGCCCGCGGCACTCAGGCGATCCCTCGACGCGCGCGAGCCGGTAGCTGACGTCGTATGTCCCACCCACGCCGCGTCGGACCAGCGGCCCCATCGCCACGACCGCCGGCGACGCCCCCGCCGAGCCGTCGAAGCGCACGCGCGTCCCGAACTCGGTGATGATCTCGCGGATCTCGCGCTTGGGAATCGCGTACCGCAGCCGCGACTCGGCTTCGTAGAACTGCACGTCGCCCGTGCGCACCACCTCGACGCGCCCGGCGAGCACGTCGCCGTTGCGCTTGACGACCCGGTCGAGCGACCCGGTGCCGACGTTCCGCAGACCGAGCCCGGGCCGCTCTGCCGGAGGTGCCGCCGCCCGACCCGGCGGCTCGGGGGCCACCGGGGCGCGCAGCGGCGGTCGCACGTACACGAGGCGCGACGAGTCGGCGGCGGTGGCCGGCAGCGCGCCGGATGTCACGCCCGGCAGCGCCGGCGGCATGACGGGCACGCCGAGGGCGGCGGCATTCGGGCGCGGCGTCGCGGCTGCGCCGGGCCCCGGCATCGCCGGCGCTGGCGGGGGTGACGCGTCGGCCGCCGCTGACGCCCGTGTCGCGCCGGGGGCTGCCGGTACCGGCTGTCCCGGCGCGGTGCCGATGCCGCGGCGCGGTCCCGCGACCACGAAGATCGCGACCGCGAGGGCGCAGAAGACGCCCACGCCGATCACGGCGCGCTGCACCACGCGCGTCGGCAGCCCCCCGCCCGTCGGCCGCGTGCCCAGCGGGCCCACGTTCGCTCGCGGCGGACGGTATCCGGCCGGCGCGTTGGGGGGCACGTACGGCCGCGCCAGCGGCGAGGGCGATCCCGCTGCGCGCGGGGGCGGCGGCACGGGTCGCGGCGCGCGCGCACCGGTGGACGCCGGCGGTGGCACCGCCAGCGGTGGTACCGGGGGCGGGACGGGGCGCGCCACGCCCGGGGTCAGCTCGTCCAGCGCCGCGAGGCCGAGCCCGAACGCCCACGTCTCGACAGCCCACTGCGCCATCTCGCGACGCAGGAACAGGTCGTCCGTGAGCGACACCACCAGCGGACCCCGCGCCTGCGTCCACGGCGTGCCTGCCGCGCGCGCTCCACGGAGGCGCGCCACCACGCCCGCATCGGCAGCCGTGGCCAGCAACAGGACGAGCGGGCGCGCGTCGCTGCCCACGTAGTCCAGCAGGCGGCTGCGGAAGACGAGCGGCGTCGGTCCGGGCCAGGCGTCGGGATCGGCGTCGAGCAGCTGCCGCAGTCCATCGCGGACGGTGAAGCGGACGTCGGACATCTGCCGTCAACGCCGCCGGACGCCTGCAAGGTCCGCGCGCACCCAGCAGCGCCGGACCTTGCGCCACCGCAGCGTCGTCTCCGTGCGCAGATCGGTGGTGGCCACGAATCCCGCCGGGGCGAATCGGCCCGCCATCGCGAAGCGCCAGCGGGTCGGGCCGTCCACGCCGTCGGTCGGGCCGGCCGAGAACGCGCCGTCGGCGGCGATCCGCAGAGTCACCCGCGCGCGCGAGGTCAGCGTCGCGGTCGTGGCCCCCGGTACGTGTGCGATCGTCTCGGTGAGGTCGCGCCCCACCGCGCCCCACGCGTCACGGCAGTCGCGGTCGCCGTCGATCGACGCGCTGCGCACCGTCACCCGATACGTGCCGCCCACGCCCCGCTCGCGCAGCGCGACGGCCGGGGGCGTGCGGCGGCCTGCATCGCTGCCGCCGGCACTCCCGCCGCCCGGCGCCGCCCAGGCCACCCGGCCGTCCGCAGTGCGGACCTCGCTGACGAACGCGAGCGGCATCGCGATCGGCAGCCCGGTGGATGGGTCGTGCAGGAAGACGTCGCTGGCCGTGACGAGGTCGATCACGCCGTTGAGGCGTCGCCCGTCGCGCAGGCGCACGTCGCCGCGCATGCCCGGCGGCACGGCGGGCGGTGGCACGGCGGGCGGTGGCGGGGCGACTGGCGCCGGCGCGACGGCCTCGGGCGGCGGGACGACCGGCGGCGGGGTTTCGAACGCCGGACGTGCGTTGCGCGCCGGCCGCAGCAGGCGAGCCCCGCCGATCGCCACCGCGAAGAGCCCGCCGATGAGCCCGAGCAATCCGAGCACCGCACCGACCGGTGGGCCCTTGGGGAGCGGGCTCCGCGGGGTGCCGGGCGTTCCGATGCTCCAGCGCCGCCTGGGAGGTGGGATGGGCCCCGGCGTGGCAGGCACCGCCATGCCGATCGCCCCTGTCCGTGCGGGCCGCGGCGTGTCGGTCGCGCGGGCGGGTGCTGCGGCGCGCGCCGCAGCCTCGGGGCCGTGCGTCAGGCGGGCGAGCGCCGCAGCGTCGCCGGCCACCATCGCGTCGGACACGATGCCAAGGGCGAGCCCCCAGCTCACCACCCCCCACAGCGCCGCCTCTCGGTCCAGGAACGCTTCGGCGGCGAGGTCGCGCGCCACGGCACGGCATCGCGCCATCGGTGCCCCGTCGGCCCGCGCCAGCCGATCGGCCACCCCGAGTTCGTGCAGCCGCCACGCCAGCTCGACGTGGGGGCGCGAGTCCCCGCCGCCTTCGTCGAGGAGCCGGTTGCGGAAGGCCCCCGGGTGGGTCACGGGCCACCAGCGCGGGTCACCGACGAGCAGTACAAGGCCGCCGCGGACGCGCTCGGCGGTCGCGGGCTCGGCCATCAGCGGGCCGCGGCCATCAGCGGGCCGCGGCCATCAGCGGGCCGCGGCCATCAGCGGGCCGCGGCGAAGGGACGGCCGCGGCCGCCCGGCATCAGCGATACCGCTCCTTGAGGACGCGCACGTGGTGCGCCTCGTGCCCCGCGCAGATCCACGCCAGCGCGCGGGCCGACACCCCGTAGCCGTTGGCGCGGCCGTGCCGGTCCCACGCGTCGGCCCCGAGGTTCCGGATCAGCTGCAGCGTGGACGAGCGCACCGCGACGAACTCGGCCTGCAGCGAGAGCAGCGTGCGCGCGTCGGCATGCGAGGCGGGCACGTACGCGTCCTGGTCGAAGCCCGGCAGGTCGGTGATGTCGCCGCGCGCGATGCGCAGCAGCCGGTACGAGAAGACGCGCTCCGAGTCGATCACGTGCAGCAGCGTCTCGGCGATGCTCCACTTGCCCGCCTCGTAGCGGTGGGTGCGACGCGCGTCGGGCATGCCGGTGATGTACGCGGCGGTCTCGCCGGTCTGGCGCTCGAGCGTGGCGACGAGGTCGCCGTCCGGCACCTGCGCGATGTAGTTCGCGTAGAAGGGGGCGAATTCCGAGGGGTCGGGGCGACGGGAAAGCATGGGGGCTCCGGGCGCGGCTCAGTAGCCGCGGGCGTCGAGGAAGAGCTTCCAGAGGGGGGCGTCGAACACGCCGCCGAGCACGAGGTGTTCGACGACCGCGAGCACCAGCACGGACGTCAGCAGGGCGAGCCCGTGGCGCACGTAGCCGAGCCGCGTCCGCACCGCCTGCCAGCCCAGCAGCGCCGCGAGCATCCCGAGCGCGACGACCGTCGCGCCGAGCAGCGGCGAGTTCTCCGCAGGCCCGAAGTAGCGCTCGAAGTGGCGCAGGTGCCGCGGCAGGAACTCCGCACCGGCGTGCGCGACACCGAAGAAGATGTTGAGCTTCGCGCTCTGCTGGACGAACCAGAACAGCGCGTACGCCCACACCGCCATGCGGTTGGCATGGCCGGCGGTGAGGACGAGTAGCCACCCCCCGAGCCCGAGGCTGATCAGGTCGTTGACGATCGTCGCGCGCACCGCCTCGACGGCCATCGGCCACGAGCCGCTGGCCCATGGCAGGGCGCGCAGCGGGGCGTCGGCGGGGCCGGCCGGCAAGCCGGCGTAGAGCAGCGTGGCAGGCCACGCCCACAGGAAGGCCGCGCCGAGCCACGCCCGCATCGCGCCGCGCGCCGAGGCGTCGTCGCGCGAGTGCACCACGAGCCACGCGCCGAACCCCGCGACGGCCGTCGCCGCGAGTACGCCGCCGACCCGCGTCAGCGGGTCGCGCTGGATCAGGAAGATCAGCCCGGTCGCCAGCCACCAGTACAGCAGCACCAGCGCCACGTCGCGCGCGACGACGAACAGCCCCTGCGCCGCGAGGTCCGTGCGCGCCACCGGCACGGGCGTGCCCTCGAGCGCGTCCAGTCGCGACATCGCCAACGACTCCCGGGCAGGCGTCATTCAGCTCCCGACCATCGTCTTGACTGCGCCGGTGACGACCTTCGCATCGGCAGTGGGTAGCAGAAGGTACCGCGCCCCCATCGCCTCCGAAACGGCCCGGGCGTTCCGCTCGCCGCGCGGTGACGTGTCCACGAAGAGGCCGGGGATCCCCGCCACCCGGATCGCCTGCGCGGCGGCCAGGGCGTCGGCCTCCGCCTTCGGCCGGCCGGGCTGGCCGTCGCGGCCGATGTTCGCCCGCGCGTCCGTCAGGAAGACGCAGAGCACCTGGTTCCCCTCGCGCCGCGCCTGCTGCGCCAGCCCCAGCGCCAGGTCGATCGCCGAGGCGAGCGGCGTGCCGCCGCCGCCCGGCAGCCCCGTCAGCGCCCGCCGCGCCCGGGCCAGCGCGCGCGTCGGCGGCAGCAGCACCTCGGCCTTCGGCCCGCGGAACGCGATCAGCGCCACCTTGTCGCGACGCGCGTAGCTCTCCGCCAGCAGCTGCTCGACCGCGCCCTTCGCCTCGTTCATGCGGTTGAGCGCGCTCGAACCGCTCGCGTCCACGGCGAAGATCACCGTCGTTCCCGCCTTCTCCACGAAGCGTCGGATGCGGAAGTCGTCGCGCCCGACCTCGACGCGCTCGGGGCGCTGGCCCGCGGTGGGCTCGGCGGCGCCGCGGAGGCGACGCCGCACGCGCTGCCACGGCGCCGCGGCGCGCAGGGTGTCGAGGACGTGCAGTCGCTTGCCGCCGCGCGGCTGGCCATGGCGCGAGCCGATCTGCCGGCCGCGCATCGCCCCCTGCTGCTCGCCGCCGCTGCGCCCCTGCTCGCGGCCGCGCATCGGTCCCGCCGCGAGCAGGGCCAGCAGGTCGGCGGGGATCGCCGCCGACGCCGCCTCGACGAGCGTCTCCTCGAGTTCCTTCGGGTCCTCCCGGTCGCCCTCGGCCTCCGGTTCGGGCGGCTCGTCGGGCGGCGGCGGCGGCTCCGGCTGGTCCTCGGGGGCCTCCTCGGGGGGCGCCGGCAGCCGGGTCGCCCGTGGCGCGAACACGAGCTGCACCGCCACGCGCAGATCGTCGTCGGTGGGGACGTCGCGCCCCCCGAGCGCCGCCGAGGCGCGCGCGGCGCGCGCGGCGAGCAGCGTCGCGCGCAGCGGCGCGACGCCGAGCACCGCAGCGGTGCCGGCCAGCGCCTCGACCTGTGCGGGGGTGAGCGTCACCGTCCCGAAGCCGGCGCGTGCCGCCGCGAGGTCGTCGGCGTCGGGCCACGACTGATCGGCGGCGTCCCATCGTGCCGGCACGGCGACGGCGAAGGCGAGCCGCTCGGCGAGCGGCGGCGCCACGCGCTCGTCGTCGTCCACGTGGTCGTCGAGGGCGACGATCCCGGCGCGCGCACCGAAGGTGCCCGTCACGCCGTCGCGCGCGAGCTGCACCTCGCCGTCGTCGAGCACGGCGCAGAGCCGCGAGACCACCGCGCGCCCCAGCCGCTCGGCACCCGGCACCAGCAGCAGGCCGCCGTCGGCCTCGGCGAGGAGTCCGCGCTCGGCCACCGGGCGTCCCGCCGCGAGCGTCGCGGCGAGGTCGAGCCCGCCGAGCAGCCGGTCGTCGGTGACCGACGCGGGAAGCCGGCGCATCGGCGTCCCCCGCGGGAACAGTCGGGCCAGCGCGGCCGTCCAACGCTGCGCTTCCTCGCCGCCGGCGGCGCGCACCACGGCACCACCAAGTGCGTGCGGGGCCACGGCGAGCAGCACCGCCGCGGAGGCCGCGACGGCGCACGCGGTGGCGAAGGCCTCCTCCGCCGCCGCGCCCGCGTCGCCCGCCGCCGCCCCTGTCACGCTGCCCCGGAGGGGCCCAGCACTTCGTCGAGCGCGCGCGCGACCCGCGCCGAGGACCCCGTGTCGTCGAGCACGTTCTTGCGCAGCCGGTGCCGCAGCGCCAGCGGTGCCACCCGCCGCAGCTGCGCGTCGCCCGCGTGCTTCCTCGCGTCGAGGGCCGCGAGCGCGCGGGCCGCGCGGAGCAGCGTCAGCTCGCCGCGCAGTCCGTCGGTCCCCAGGGCGAGGCACAGCGCGGACGCCTGCTCGAGCACGACACGCGGCACGTCCACCTCGTCGAGGTGGCGGCGCGCGCGCTCGATGCGCTTGCGGATCCGGTCGTCCTCCGGCTTCCAGTGGGCGGCGAAACCGGCCGGATCGCGGTCGAAGGCATCGCGCCGCAGCACGACTTCGACTCGCGTCGCGACGTCCACCGGCGTCCGGACCTCGACGGACAGCCCGAAGCGGTCGAGCAGCTGCGGGCGGAGCTCGCCTTCTTCCGGGTTGCCGGACCCGACGAGCACGAAGCGCGCGGGGTGCCGGATGGAGACCCCTTCCCGCTCGACGACGTTCTCGCCCGTCTGCGCGACGTCGAGCAGGAGATCCACCAGGTGGTCCTCGAGGAGGTTCACCTCGTCCACATAGAGGAAGCCGCGATGCGCGCGCGCCAGCAGGCCCGGCTCGAACGCCTTCTCCCCCTTCGCCAGCGCGCGCTCGAGGTCGAGCGAGCCGACGACGCGGTCCTCGGTGGCCCCCAGCGGCAGGTCCACCACCGGAACGGGGGCGTGGGCCGACGGTACCCTCGCCTTGCCGTCGAGGTGCGCCGAACAGCCCGGCACGTCGCACCCGGCGGCGCGGGCCGCCGGGTCGCAGCCGTACCGGCAGCCCTTGACGACCTTCATCTCGGGCAGGAGCCCCGGCATCGCGCGCACCGCAGTGGACTTGCCGGTGCCGCGGTCGCCGAAGACCATGACGCCGCCGATGGCGGGGTCCACGGCGGCGATCATGAGGGCCAGTTTCATCTCCTCCTGGCCGACGATCGCGGAAAACGGATAGACGTATCGCATCGCGGCCGGACGCTAACGTGCGCTCGTCGCGCGTTCAATGTGCGACCCGGGGGCCGGCCGCGGCGTTGCGCCGGCCGCCGGCCGGCCGTAGCATCGCATGGCCATGCACGCCCCCGACGCCGTCGCCGCGCCGCCCCTCGCGACCGCCCCTGCGGTCCCGCTCTCGCTCGCGGACCGGCTGCTGATGCTGCGCGACCGGCTCTACGCGAGCCGCGCCTTCCACCGGTTCGCCTCGACGTACGCCCCGTGGCGGTGGATCACCCGCGTCCGCTCGCGGCAGGTCTTCGACCTCGTCGGCGGGTTCGTGTACACGCAGGTCATCACGACGTGCTTCGCGGTGGACCTCTTCCGGCTGCTGGACGGCGGACCGCAGGACGAAGCGACGATCGCCCGGCACACCGGGCTGGGGGACGAAGGGACGCGGCGGCTGCTCCGGGCCGCCGCGAGTCTGCGGCTGGTGAGCACGCGCAGCCGCGGCCGCTGGGGACTCGGGCCCCTCGGCGGGCCGCTCGTGCACGACCGCGCCCTCGCACGCATGGTCGCGCACAACCAGCACTTCTACCGCGACCTCGCCGACCCCTCGGCGATCCTCCGCAAGGCGAGGGGGGAGACCGAGCTCTCGCGGTTCTGGTCGTACGGTGCCGCCGAGCGGCCCCACGAGATCGACCCGCTGACGGCCGCCGAGTTCTCGGGAATCATGGCCGACACGATCCCGCCTCTCGCCGAGGACGTGCTCGACCACTACGACATGGGGCGCCACCGCGTCCTCATGGACGTGGGCGGGGGGGAGGGGCTCTTCCTCGCCGCGGCGGCCCGGCGGCACCCGACGCTGCGCGTGCAGCTCTTCGACCTCCCGGCGGTGGTGGCGCGCGCCCAGGCGCGGTTCGAGCGCGAAGGCCTGGCCGACCGCGCGCAGGTCCATGGCGGCGACTTCCACCGCGACGCGCTGCCGACGGGCGCCGACGTGATCACCCTCGTGCGCGTGCTGCTCGATCACGGCGACGACCGGGCGCAGGCACTGGTCCGCGCGGCGAAGGCGGCGCTGCCGCCGGGCGGCGCACTGCTCGTCGCCGAGCCCTTCGCCGGCCAGCGGAACACCGGTCCATTGGCCGACGCCTACTTCGGGCTGTACCTGTGGGCGATGGGGCAGGGACGGGCGCGGACGGAAGCGGAGCACCGCGGAATGCTGGAAGCCGCGGGCTTCACTCGCATCCGGCGGCTCCCCACCCGAACCCCGCTCTGGACCGACCTGCTGGTGGCGTACAACGACGACTGACCGCCGCGGCGGCGATCTCCGGACGGGATGTGCGACAATCCCCGACCAGGAAGTGTCAGGAATGGTTGACACTCATGGGTGTCCGGATAAGTTGACAGTCGAATTCTGGCCTTGTGATTCGGGATTTGGAACGACTCATCCGGGACTGCCTCCGACGTGGACACCCTCGCAGTCGTCTTCGAGCAGCCTGAGGTCCTGAGCATGAAGCGGTTGGCTCTGGTGGATCCGGGGCCTGCCGACGTGGTGGTGCAGGTCGAGTTCACCGGTATCTCCACGGGGACCGAGCGGCTCCTCTACACGGGGAAGATGCCGCCCTTCCCGGGGCTGGGTTATCCGCTCGTCCCGGGCTACGAGACCGTCGGGACGGTGGTCGAGGCGGGGTCGGCGAGCGGGCGCACCGTTGGCGAGGTCGTGTACGTGACGGGCGCGCGCTGCTACCAGGAGGCGCGCGGCCTCTTCGGCGGCGCGGCGCGCCGGCTGATCGTCCCTGGGGCCAAGGCGTGGCCGGTGCCGGCGAACCTGGGGGAGCGGGGGGCGCTGTTCGCGCTGGCGGCCACGGCGTACCACGCGATCGTGGCGAGCGACCGCGGGTTCCTGCCCGACCTCGTCATCGGCCATGGCGCGCTCGGGCGGCTGATCGCGCGCATCACGATGGCGCTCGATCCCGCGGCGCGGCCGGTGGTGTGGGAGACGAACCCGGTGCGCCGCCAGGGGACGTACCCGTACCTCGTGATCGACCCGTCGGAGGAGACGCGCAAGGACTACCGGTGCATCCACGAGGTGGCCGGCGCGAACGGCATCGTGGACCAGCTGGTGCCGCGCCTCGCACCGAAGGGGGAGATCGTGCTCGCCGGGTTCTACCACGAGCCGGTCGCGTTCACGTTCCCGATGGCGTTCATCAAGGAAGCCCGGATCCGCATCGCCGCCGAGTGGACGGATGCGGACCTGCAGGAGACGATCGCCCTCGTCCGCGACGGTCGGCTGTCGCTCGACGGGCTGGTCACCCACCGCGTGGCCGCGGCCGACGCCGCCGCCGGCTACGCGACCGCGTTCACCGATCCCGGCTGTGTGAAGATGGTCCTCGACTGGAGAAACGCCGAATGAGCAACGACGGGCTGGTGCAGCTGCGCACGAACCTGAAGTCGGAGGCCGCCGTGGAGCCCGATGCCGTGCACACGGGACCCGTGACGAAGGAGACGCAGATCATCGCGATCTACGGCAAGGGTGGCATCGGCAAGAGCTTCACGCTCGCCAACCTCTCGTACATGATGGCGCAGCAGGGCAAGAAGGTGCTCCTGATCGGCTGCGACCCGAAGTCGGACACGACGTCGCTGCTCTTTGGCGGCAAGGCCTGCCCGACGATCATCGACACGTCCTCGAAGAAGAAGCTCGCCGGCGAGACGTTGCGCATCGAGGACGTCTGCTTCAAGCGCGACGGCGTCTTCGCGATGGAGCTGGGGGGCCCCGAGGTGGGGCGCGGCTGCGGCGGCCGCGGCATCATCCACGGGTTCGAGACGCTCGAGAAGCTCGGCTTCCACGACTGGGGCTTCGACTACGTCCTGCTCGACTTCCTCGGCGACGTCGTCTGCGGCGGCTTCGGCCTGCCGATCGCCCGCGACATGTGCCAGAAGGTCATCGTCGTCGGCTCGAACGACCTCCAGTCGCTCTACGTGGCGAACAACGTCTGCAACGCCGTCGAGTACTTCCGGAAGCTCGGCGGCAACGTCGGCGTCGCCGGGATGGTCGTCAACAAGGACGACGGCACGGGCGAGGCGGCGCGGTTCGCGGAGACGGTGGGGATCCCGGTGCTGGCCAAGGTGCCTGCGCACGAGGACATCCGCCGCAAGTCGGCCAACTACGAGATCATCGGCTTCCCCGGCGGGCAGTGGGGGCCGCTCTTCGGCGAGCTGGCGACGAACGTCGCCGAGGCCCCGCCGGTGCGCCCGAAGCCGCTGACGATGGACGCCCTGCTCAACCTGTTCAGCGCCGACTCCGTCGGCCGCGACGTGAAGCTCGAGCCGGCGACCATGAAGGACATGTGCGGCAAGGACGAGATCGTCCGCGAGTCGCTCGAAGTCGTTTACGACGAAGTCTGAACCGTCCCACGCCAACGCCGGACTCCCGATGGAATCCAAGGCCACCGAAGTCGTCTACGACGCGGCGGGCGCCGCCCCGATGGCGAACGACGCCGACCAGCCGGGTGGGCTGGGCTGCGGCGCCGGCGTCGCCGCTGCGGGCGCCGCTGCGGGCGCCGCTGCGGGCGCCGCTGCGGGCGCCGCTGCAGGCGCCGCCGTAGGCGCCTCCGCGGGCGCCGGGGCCCGCGCCCTCCCCGTGGTCGAGGGCACGCCGGTCAACGTCGCCGCGACGCAGGGCGACGGGCTGGGCTGCCACGCCGGCCGCGACGAGATGATGGCCGCCGCCAAGGCGGCCGGGAAGTCCGAGGTCCTCGAGCGCTACGAGCGGGACTACCCGCGCGGGCCGCACGACCAGCCGCAGTCCATGTGCCCCGCCTTCGGCTCGCTCCGCGTCGGGCTGCGCATGCGCCGCACCGGCACGATCCTCAGCGGCTCGGCCTGCTGCGTTTACGGACTCACCTTCACCAGTCACTTCTACGGCGCCCGCCGCACGGTCGGCTACGTGCCCTTCAACTCGGAGACCCTGGTCACCGGCCAGCTCTTCGAGGACATCCGCGACGCGGCCTTCAAGATGGCCGACCCGGACCGCTACGACGCGATCGTCATCACCAACCTGTGCGTCCCGACGGCCTCGGGCGTGCCGCTCCAGATCCTCCCCAAGGAGATCAACGGGGTCCGCATCATCGGCATCGACGTCCCCGGCTTCGGCGTGCCGACGCACGCGGAGGCCAAGGACGTCCTCGCCGGCGCGATGCTCAAGTACGCGCGCACCGAGGCGGAGCAGGGCCCGGTGGCGGCGCCGCGCGGCGGCCGGGCGCAGAAGCCCACCGTGACGCTCGTCGGCGAGATGTTTCCCGCCGACCCGGTGGGGATCGGCATGATGCTCGACCTCCTCGGCCTCGCCGCGGGCCCGGTGGTGCCGACGCGCGAGTGGCGCGAGCTCTACGCGGCGCTCGACTGCGTCGGCGTGGCCGCGATCCATCCCTTCTACACCTCGGCCTTCCGCGAATTCGAGTTCGCCGGCCGGCCGATCACGGGCTCGGCCCCGGTGGGCTACGAGGGGACCGCGGCGTGGCTCGAAGCGATCGGTCGGATGGCCGGCGTCCCCGACGCCACGGTGCAGGCCGCGCAGCAGCGGCTCCTCCCGGCGATCAAGGGCGCCCTCGGGAAGACACCGATCCGGGGCCGCATCACGATGTCCGGCTACGAGGGCTCCGAGCTCCTCGTCGCGCGGCTGCTCGTCGAGTCGGGGGCCGACGTCCGCTACGTCGGCACCGCCTGCCCGCGCACCCCGTGGTCCGACCCCGACCGCGAGTGGCTCGAGGCGAAGGGGGTGCACGTGCAGTACCGCGCCTCGCTCGAGCAGGACTGCGCGGCGATGGACGAGTGGAAGCCCGACCTCGCCATCGGCACCACGCCGGTGGTGCAGCGGGCGAAGCAGAAGACGATCCCCGGCCTCTACTTCACGAACCTCATCTCGGCCCGCCCGCTGATGGGGCCGGCGGGCGCCGGGTCGCTGGCCCAGGTCGTCAACACGGCCATCGCCAACAAGGCGCGCTTCGACCAGATGAAGGCGTTCTTCGGCGACGTCGGCGACGGCTACAACGCCGGGGTCTGGGAGGACGTCCCGGTGGACCGGCCGGAGTTCCGCGAGCACTACAAGCGGCACCTCGCCAAGCAGGCGAAGAAGAAGGCCGCCGAGGCGATGATCTGAGATGACGCTCATCCTCGACCTCGACCGCGCCGGCGGCTACTGGGGCGCGGTCTACGCCTTCACCGCCATCAAGGGGCTGCAGGTCGTCATCGACGGCCCGGTGGGCTGCGAGAACCTGCCGGTGACCTCGGTGCTGCACTACACCGACGCGCTCCCCCCGCACGAGCTGCCGATCGTCGTGACCGGGCTCGCCGAGGAAGAGCTCGGCCAGAAGGGCACCGAGGGGGCGATGCGACGCGCGCACCGCACGCTCGATCCCGAGCTCCCCTCGGTGGTGGTGACCGGCTCGATCGCCGAGATGATCGGCGGCGGCGTCACGCCGGAGGGGACGAACATCCAGCGCTTCCTCCCGCGGACGATCGACGAGGACCAGTGGCAGGCGGCGAACCGCGCCATCTACTGGCTCTGGACGGAATACGGTCTCAAGCGCGGCGTCCGGCCCGAGCGCACCCCGCGCGCGCCCGGCGCGAAGCCGCGGGTCAACATCATCGGCCCGATCTACGGCTACTTCAACACGTGGTCGGACCTCGCCGAGATCCGCCGTCTGGTCGAGGGAATCGGGGCCGAGATCAATCTGGTCTTCCCGCTGGGGAGCCACCTGCAGGACGTGCCGCGGCTGGTGGACGCCGACGTGAACATCTGCATGTACCGCGAGTACGGGCGGATGCTCTGCGAGGACCTCGCGGTGCCGTACCTGCAGGCGCCGATCGGGCTGCACTCGACGACCAAGTTCCTGCGGACGCTCGGCGAGCTCCTCGGGCTCGATCCCGAGCCCTTCATCGAGCGCGAGAAGCACACGACGATCAAGCCCCTGTGGGACCTCTGGCGGTCCGTCACCCAGGACTTCTTCGGCACCGCGTCGTTCGCGATCGTCGCCAACGAGACCTACGCGCGCGGAGTGCGGCACTTCCTCGAGACCGAGATGGGGATGCCCTGCACCTTCTCCTTCGCCCGACGGCCCGGCGTGAAGCCGGACAACGAGGCGGTCCGTCAGGCGATCAAGGAGAAGCCGCCGCTGATCCTGTTCGGGTCGTACAACGAGCGGATGTACCTGGCGGAGCTGGGGGCGCGGGCGATGTACGTCCCGGCCTCGTTCCCCGGGGCGATCGTGCGTCGCCACACCGGGACGCCCTTCATGGGCTACGCCGGGGCGACGTACATCATCCAGGAAGTCTGCAACCAGCTCTTCGACGCCCTGTTCTTCATCCTCCCGCTGGGCACCGAACTGGACAAGATCGACGCCACCCCGAGCCGGCTGCACGAGGAGATGCCGTGGTCGGACGAGGCGAAGGCGGCGCTGGACGAACTGTGCGAGCAGCAGCCGGTGCTGATCCGGATCTCGGTCGCCAAGCGGCTGCGGGACGCGGCGGAGAAGGATGCACGGGACCTGGGGGATCCGGTCGTCACCAGGGACCACGTGCTCGCCTCGCGGCGGGCGGTCTCGGCGGCGAACGCGTAGGGGGCGGGGCATTCGGAGCGCAATTCCGAATGCCCCGTTCGGTCCTTCGGACCGGCGGTCAGGGGACATCTAGCGGATTTGTAGGGAAGTGGCAGTATTGAGGCGTGTGACGTGGAACACGTGTTTGCACGCGGGGCGTCTTCGGTGATTCCCGCGTTGAGAGTGGCGGCACCCGGTGCTCCCACACGAGGGTGGGACACCCCCGCACCGCACGGGCGCTTGCTGCGGGATCCTGATTTGGAGGCTTTATGGCCGAGAACAAGAGCGGGATGAATGAAGAGGAGGCGCGGATGTTCCACGGGTACTTCATCGTGGGCACCGCCGTGTTCGTGGGCACTGCCCTCGTCGCGCACCTCCTCGCCTGGTCGTGGCGTCCCTGGTTCTGAGCTAGACCACCCCACACCGTCGAGGTGACTTCATGTATCGGATCTGGATGGGCCTGAACGCGCGGATGATCATGTCGGCGCTGGGCACCGCCATTGCCGGAATGGTCCTGACGCTGCACGTCTGGGCGTTCGGTCAGTTCGGGTGGCCCAAGAGCGTCAAGGCCAAGTACAATCCCCCGGCCGCCGCGCAGACGCGGTAGGAGACCACAGTGCACAAGCTCTGGATGGCCTTCGACCCGCGCCGCGTGCTGGTTGCGCTCACGGGCTTTCTGGGGATTCTCGCGCTGCTGATTCACTTCATTCTCCTCAGCAGCACGCGCTATTCCTGGATCGAGAACGGCACGCTCTCCCCGGACCAGCTCGCCCCTGCGGGCGCGTCGGCCCCGGCGGCGGAGATGGCGCCCCTGCCCCCTGGGCAGTAAGTCCGACGCAGTTCGGTTGACCACGTGACCGTCGGGCGGGCCGGGGACTCCTCGGTGCCGCCCCCCGCCCCCCGGCGGACACGTCGCCCGGCGCCTCGATCGCCGGGCGCAGCAAGGAACCGGCGACCGACCGGTCGCGGTTGTGGCAGGTGCGGGACCGCAGTGCCGCAGGTGTCGTGGCAGGACAGGCGAGTCGCAGGTGCAGGCCCCCCGGACGTCCGTACCACCCGCGCCGCGTGCGAGCACCGGCGCCTCAGGAGCCCCCAATGGCCTTGATGAGTTTCGAGCGGAAGTACCGAGTGCGCGGCGGGACGCTGATCGGCGGAGATCTCTTCGATTTCTGGTTCGGTCCGTTCTACGTCGGGTTCTTCGGCGTCACCACCATCTTCTTCGCGGTCCTCGGGACGCTGCTCCTCGTGTGGGGCGCGGCGATCGGGCCGACCTGGAACCTCTGGCAGATCAACGTCGCGCCCCCCGACCTGAAGTACGGCCTCGGGCTCGCGCCGCTGCGCGAGGGCGGGCTCTGGCAGATCGTCACCTTCTGCGCGACCGGCGCCTTCGGGAGCTGGGTGCTCCGGCAGGCCGAGATCGCGCGCAAGCTGGGGATGGGGCTGCACGTCTCGTGGGCCTTCGGTGCCGCCGTCGCGGCGTACGTCACCCTCGTGATCATCCGCCCGGTGCTGCTCGGGGCGTGGGGCCACGGCTTCCCGTACGGGATCTTCTCGCACCTCGATTGGGTGTCGAACGTGGGGTACCAGTACCTCCACTTCCACTACAATCCGGCGCACATGATCGCCATCACGTTCTTCTTCACCAACTGCCTCGCCCTGGCGATGCACGGCTCGCTGATCCTCTCGGTGACCAACCCGAAGCAGGGCGAGCCGGTGAAGACGAGCGAGCACGAGAACGTCTTCTTCCGCGACCTCGTCGGCTACTCGATCGGCGCGCTCGGCATCCATCGCCTCGGCACCTTCCTCGCGATGAGCGCGGGGCTGTGGTCGGCCATCTGCATCGTCATCAGCGGGCCGTTCTGGTCGAAGCCGTGGCCGGAGTGGTGGAACTGGTGGCTCAACCTCCCCATCTGGGGCAAGTGAGGACGCGCTGATGCTCGAGTACCAGAACATCTTCACGCGCGTCCAGGTCCGGACGCAGCCCGAGGCCGGGCTCCCCATCCCCGATTCCCTCATGGGGCCGGGGCGACTCGGCAAGGGCATGTTCGGGCCCCTCGCCTACTGGGCCGGCAAGTTCGGCGACGCGCAGATCGGGCCGATCTACCTCGGGACCACGGGACTCCTGTCCCTGATGTTCGGCTTCCTCGCCTTCGAGATCGTCGGCCTCAACATGTGGGCGTCCGTCGGCTGGGATCCGGTCGAGTTCGTCCGACGGCTCCCCTGGCTCTCCCTCGAGCCGCCGCCGCCCCAGTACGGGCTCAAGATCCCGCCGCTCAATCAAGGGGGATGGTACCTGCTCGCGGGGGCCTGCCTGTCGCTTTCGATCGTCCTCTGGTGGATCCGCACCTACCGCCGCGCCCGGGCGCTCGGCATGGGCACCCACCTCCCGTGGGCGTTCGCCTCGGCGATCTTCCTGTTCTCCGCCTTCTACTTCCAGCCGCTCCTCGTGGGCTCGTGGAGCGAGATGGTGCCCTTCGGCATCTTCCCGCACCTCGACTGGACCTCGGCGTTCTCGATCCGCTACGGCAACCTTTACTACAACCCGTTCCACGCCCTGTCGATCGTCTTCCTCTACGGGAGCGCGGTCCTCTTCGCGATGCACGGGGCGACCATCCTCGCCGTCTCCCGGCTCGGCGGCGAGCGCGAGATCGAGCAGATCACCGATCGCGGCACCGCCTCCGAGCGCGCCGCGCTCTTCTGGCGCTGGGTGATGGGTTTCAACGCCACGATGGAGTCCATCCACCGCTGGGCCTGGTGGTTCGCGGTCCTCACCACCTTCACCGGCGGCATCGGCATCATCCTCACCGGCACCGTGGTGGACAACTGGTACCTCTGGGGCGTCAAGCACGGCCTCGTCGCCCCCTACCCGGCCCAGAACGTCCTCACCGAGGAGCAGAAGCTCGAGCTCCGCGGCCGGTACCAGGGCACCTCGCCCGACAGCTTCCCGATGTACAACGTGCCGGTGACGCCGGCCGCGCCGGCGATGCCCGACTCGATGCTGCCGGGGATGACGCCGGCGCCGGGCGCCGCGCCGTCGGCCACGCCGTCGGCCACGCCGTCGGCCACGCCGCCGGCCGCCACCACCCCGCCGGGAGGGACCAAGTGATGCGTGCGTTCCCGTTCGCCCGCGTCGCCCTCCTCGGGTTCGCGGCCACCTCGCTCGCCGGCTGCAAGTACTGGAAGTCCGAGGAGCGCGTCACCGTCCAGACCGGCTACCGCGGCACCGCGATGGAGCACACGGTGAAGAAGTCCGATGTCATGGCGCAGTTCGCCGCGACGTCCGTCCCCGAGCCCGTCCCCGCCGCCGGCCCCTCGCCGCCGGGGCCCCTGCCGTGGAAGAACGTGCAGGTCCTCAACGACATCTCGGTCGCGGAGTTCAACCGCACCATGGTCGCGATGTCCACCTGGGTGGCCGGCACCGGCAACTGCGCCTACTGCCACAACGTGGTGAACTTCGCCAGCGACACCGCCAACGACGGCAAGCCGCTCTACACGAAGCTCACTGCGCGCCGCATGCTCCAGATGACGCGGCACATCAACGGTCAGTACGGCCAGCATGTCGCCAACACCGGTGTCACCTGCTACACCTGCCACCGCGGCAAGCCGGTGCCCCAGGGCATGTGGACCTTCGGCGACGGCAACCAGTACCAGCGCCACTACCTCGACCGCGACGGCGCCCGGGTCATCTCGCACGAGATGGCGCCCTCGAACGCCAACCGCTCGAGCGTCAAGCAGACCGAGTGGACGTACGCGCTCATGATCTCGATGTCGAACTCGCTCGGGGTCAACTGCACGTACTGCCACAACACGCGCCAGTTCGCCTCGTGGCAGGAAGCACCTCCGGCCCGCGTGAAGGCGCTGCACGGCATCAACATGGTCCGCGACGTCAACACCAACTTCGTCGCCCCGCTCGTCTCGATCCTCCCCCAGGTGCGCCTGGGCGAGATGGGCGATGCCCCGAAGGTGCAGTGCCAGACCTGCCACCAGGGCGTCTACAAGCCGCTCTACGGCGCCAAGATGGCCAAGGACTACCCCGCCATCTGGGGCCGTCCGGACTGGGCGGGGACCCCCTTCCCGGGGCTCTACCAGACGGCGGCGGACTCGACCCAGAAGGTCGCGGACGCCGCGGCGACCGCGCCGGTCGGGGGGCGGTAGCCGGTCCTCGAGGGTCGCTTCCCGGCAACGGGGACGCTGGAGACAGCAGTCATGCGAGGGGGGCGCGCGCCGGAACATCGGCTCGCGCCCCCCAGCGCGTTGCGGGGCCTCCTTTCTCCGAGCTCCCCGCCGGCCCGGGAGTGAGAACCAGGCCACCACGACCGTCAGGAACCTGCGTCGTCGGGGAGTTCTTTACCTTCCCAGACTCTCCCGAGCTCCCGAGACCATGAGCACCCGTCGCCTCCCCGTTTACATCCTCGCCGACGTATCCGGCTCCATGTCCGGCACGCCGATCGAATCGGTCAAGAGCGGCATCCGGCAGCTCCATCGCGACCTGATGAGCGACCCGCAGGCGATCGAGTCGGCCTTCCTCTCGGTGATCACCTTCTCGGACAGCGCGCAGCAGCTCGTGCCGCTCACCGAGGTGGCCTCGTTCAATCCCCCCGACCTGCGGGCCAGCGGGCAGACCAACTTCGGCGACGGCCTGCGCCTGCTCCTCGACTGCTTCGACCGCGAGGTGGTCAAGACGACCGCCGACCAGAAGGGCGACTGGCGGCCGCTGGTGTTCGTCCTCTCCGACGGCGCCCCGAGCGACGTGGACTGGCCCACCTACGCCCAGCAGCTGCGCGACCGGCGGCCGGCCAACATCATCGCCGTCGCCTGCGGCGACCAGGCCGACGTCAACGTCCTCAAGCAGGTCACCGAGGCGGTGATCCTCATGCAGGACATGTCCCCCGATGCCTTCAAGGCGTTCTTCAAGTTCGTCTCCGCCTCGGTCAAGCAGACGTCGGCCAAGGTCGGCTCGGTCGCCGACGGGCAGGGGATCACGCTCCCGCCGCCGCCGCCCGGCATCACGATCGTCCCCTGAGCGGGACGACGTGATCACCGCCCGCACCACCGACGGCGCCGCGATCACCTTCGAGGGGTCGTCGCTCGCGTCCGGCGGCGAGAAGACCGTCTTCTGGTCGCGCGACCGGCAGCACGTCGTCGGGTTCTTCTACGGCACCCTCAAGGACCGCCGCGAGCGTGCCCAGCGCCTGTCGCGCATCCTCACCAAGTACAACCCCACCACCGGGGCCGCCGGCCCCTACTGGCAGCCCTACTTCTGCTGGCCCACGGCCGTCATCGACGGCGAGGCGGGGATCCCGGAGCGCTTCGCGCGCGACCATTCGCTCGTCTGGCCGCCGCTCGCCGTGGTGGCCCCGGCTTACCGCTCCGCCTTCTTCTTCACCGACACCTTCGGCAATCGGCAGGAGAAGGAGGTGAAGTGGTTCACGGGGAAGAAGGCCCGCCGCTTCGTCCCCGACGCCGAGATGGGCACCCTGCTCACGCGGCTGCAGGTGTGCACCCGGCTCGCGCGGGCCGTGCGCCGCATGCACTTCGCCGGCCTCGCCCACAGCGACCTCTCGAACAAGAACGTCCTCGTGGACCTCCGGGGGGGCGACGCCTGTGTCATCGACATCGACTCGCTGGTGGTGCCGGGCGTCGCTCCGCCGACGGTGCTCGGCACGCCGGGCTACATCGCCCCGGAGGTGCTCGCGGGTGGTGCACAGCCGTCGATCGACACCGACAAGCACGCGCTCGCGGTGCTGATCTACCAACTGCTCCTCGGCCGGCACCCGCTGCAGGGGCGCAAGGTGCACAGCACGCGGTCTGCCGAGGAGGACGAGCAGCTCGCCATGGGACGTCGCGCGCTGTTCATCGAGCACCCGACCGACCGGTCGAATCCGGCCGTCGAGCCGGTGCGCGTCCCCTTCCAGCGTCTGGGCCCCTACCTCACCCCCCTGGTGCTCAAGGCGTTCGTGACGGGGCTCCACGCCCCGTCGCAGCGGCCCGACGCCGCCGAGTGGGAGTCGGCCTTGTATCGCACCCTCAACCTCCTGCACCCGACCCCCGATCAGCGCGACTGGATGGTCGTCGTGCCCGGCGAGCCGCTCAGCGACCCGCGCACCGGTCAGCGCCACGCGCGCCCGATTCCCTACGCCCGCTGCCTCGTGCCCGCCGAGCCGGAGCCGCGCGACGAGCGCACGACGCTCACGCTCTTCCACCACCTGCGGCTCCACGCCTGGCACACGCACCACACCGTGCGCCCCGATGAGCACGCCGACCGCGCGCCGCGCGGCTACTGCGCGCAGCACCAGGGGGCGTTCTGGCTGGTGAACCTCGGCGACGACGCGTGGACCGACCTTGGCGCGAACCGGCGCATCGGCCGCAACGAGGCAGTCGAGCTCACCTCGGGGCGGCGGATCCTCATGGGCGAGTCGGACGGGGCGCGGATCCTCGAGATCCACTACGCCGCCGCGTAGGCCGCAGCGTAGGCCGCGCGCCCCCCGCTACGGCCGCGGCTCCGCCGCGCGTTGCCGCTGCTGCCTGACGTACTCGGCCACGGCCCGCCCGATCGATCCGGTCCCGAGCTTTCCCTCGAAGAAGCGCACTCCGCTCCGCTTCGCGCGCTTCTTGATCTCGTCCGTCTTGGCGTGCGGCGCGAAGGCGACGTCGCTGACGACGATCACGTCCTCGGGGAAGCTGTCCGGCGCCCGGGTGCGCAGCGACTTGTTGAAGTACACCGTCACCTCGGCCCCGAGCGCCTCGAGCGCCGCCGCCTGATCGGCGCGCACCCCCTCGCGCTCCTGGTTGGTGAACAGGTAGATCCGTTCACCGCGGAGCGGGTGCGGGTCCTCGGGTTCCGGGGGCGGGGGTGGCGGGGCGGGCTCGTCCGCCGGCGCGTGGCCCTCGTCGGAGGCGGGCTCGTCCGGGACCGGATTGAGCAGACGATCGAGCGCCGTCTGGGCGCGCGAGGCCCGCACCCGCGCATCGGCGGCATCGCGACGCGCCGCCGCGAGGGCCTCCTCGAGCTCGCGGATGCGCGCCTCGGCGGCCTTGAGCGCCACCTCGCCGGCCTCGGCGGCCCGCGTGGACCCTGCGGCCGCGGCGGCCCGAGCCGATTCCTCGGCGGCTGCCTGCGCCTGCCGTTCGCGCTCTTCCGCGGCCCGCAGGGCCGAGTCGAAGGCGTTCACCGATTCCTCGGCCGCCAGCAGCAGGGGCCACGCGATCCGCGTCGGGTCCCACGTTCCGTCAATGGCCTGCACGACCGTGGGCCACGTCGCGAGGTCCCGCGCCCTGGCGTGGCGGTCGAACGCCTGGTGCAGCTTGTCCGCCGCCGGGGCGCGGCGGCGGTCGGGGGGCACGGCGAGGTCCATCGTGGCGCTCGCCACCAGCGACACCATCGCCAGTGGCGCCTCGGCGCGGCCCAGCCACTTGCGCAGGGCCTCGGCCCACTGGGGCGCCGACACCGGCGCCGCCCCGTACAGGCGCTGCAGCAGCGCATCGGCGACGAGGCGGCTCGCCACGTCGGCGGACTTCTCGAACTGGTCGTACACCGGGGTGTAGGCCGGATCGCAGCAAGCGCAGCCATCGGGGAGGCCCCGCAGGCCCTCGAGCCACGTCGGCGCCTCGATGACGATCGCTCCGATCCCCTTGCCGTACACCGCGTCCACCTCCGCCTCGAGCGCGGCCGGCTCGAGTCCCATCGCCGCGGCGAGGTCGGCAGAGAGGCGCGCGACGGTGGTGACGAGCGCCGGGACGAGGAAGGTGTCGCGGTAGGGGGCGTGGGCGTCTTTCGCCTTGGGCATCGGTCAGGGCTCGAACGTCGGGAACGTGCCGCTCGATCGCAGGGCCTTCGTCGCGCGCTTGACCTGCGCGGCCACGGCGTACTCCTTCTCGAAGATCCGCAGCAGCTCGAAGAAGTACGTGATGGCCAGCGGTCCCACGAGCACGCCGAGGAGGCCGAAGTAGCGGAGCCCGGCGAAGGCGCCGACCAGCGTCGTCAGCGGATGGATGTCCGAGAGCTTCTTGAAGATGAGAGGCCGGATGACGTTGTCGATGTTCGACACGAGCAGCGCCCCCCAGAGCCCCAGGAAGATCGCATGGTTGGTGTCGCCCAGCGCGAGCAGCGCGAGCGTCGCGGGCAGCCAGACCATCGCCCCACCGACCAGCGGCAGAATGCTCGCGAAGGCGGCCACGGTGCCCCAGAAGACGGGGCTCGGGATGCCGGAGATCCAGAACCCCGTGCCGGTCAGCGCCCCCTGCACGACCGCCGTGACGATCGTCCCGTAGAAGGTCGCCTGGGTGATGCTGTAGAAGCGCTCCCGGAGCAGCTCGCTCGAGGCGTCCGAGAAGGGGAGGTACTCCTTCACCTTCTGCCACGCCGAGCCCCGGCCGCTCAGCAGGAAATACACGCCGGTCAGGGCGATGACGAGGTTGATCACCGATCGCGCCGCGACGCCGAAGAGGTCGAAGGCCTGGCTCGAGAACCAGCCCACGAGGTTGCGTCCCGCCTTGCCGAGCTCAGTGCCGACGTCGATCTGCCCGATCCGCACGTCGCGGAGCTTCTCGAGCACCGCATTCTCCTGGAAGCTGCGGATCGCCGACGGGGCCTGGTCGAGCACGAGTCCCAGGACGATCAGGGCGGGGACCAGCACGAAGAGGGCGATCAACACCAGCACCAGCACCGCGGCGCGGTCGGCAGACAGGACCCGCGTGAACCGGGCGTGCATCGGCTGGCCCAGCACGTAGAGCACCAGGATGCCGAGCAGCCCGACGAAGTACGGCGTCATCGCGACGACGATGCCGAGCCCCAGCAGCACGATCACGATTCCTGCCTGCGATCGAGGGTGCAGCAGCGACGAGGTGGGCGTCGGCGGGGTGGGTGCCGCCGGGTCCTCGACGATGGGGGCGACGGGGGCGGAAAGGTCGGAGGTGTTGGTCATTCGTAGCGGAGGGCTTCGATGGGGTCGAGCCGGGCGGCGCGCTGCGCCGGCAGCAGGCCGAAGGCGAGGCCGATGGCGATGGACACGACGGTGGCGATGGCCGCCGCCGTCCACGGCGGCGACGACTCCACGGCGAGGGCCCAGCCCGCGACGCGGCCGAGCCCGAGGCCGACGGCGATGCCGACGCCGCCGCCGAGGAGGGTGAGGGTGGCGGCCTCGACGAGGAACTGCTGGCGGATGTCGGCGCGCGTCGCGCCGATCGCCTTGCGGACGCCGATCTCGCGCGTGCGGTCGGTGACCGAGACCATCATGATCGCCATCACGCCGATGCCGCCGACGAGGAGGGCGACGCTCGACAACGCGATCATCACGAGGAAGAAGACGCTCGTCAGCGAGTTGAACGTGTCGAGGATCTGGTCCTGCGTGACGAGGTCGAAGCTGTTCGGGTCGCCGGGCTTGAGGCGGCGCATCTCGCGAAGGGCGACGGTCACCGCCGACTGGGCCTCGGACACCGAGACACCGGCGCGCGGCTTGACCGGGATCCAGAGCGCGTTCGTCTTGTCGTACGTGTAGCTCCGGTCGAGGAACCGGAAGGGAATGATCGCGCCCACCTCCTGCCCGGGCGGCGCGAAGATGTTCGCCGGCTCCTGCCACAGGCCGATCACCGTCGCCGGCCGTCCGCCGACGCGCAGCACCTTGCCCAGCGGCTCCTCGCGGCCGAAGACGCGCCGCGCCTGGGTCTCCTGCAGCACGACCACGTTCGCCCCCGCCTTGAGCTCGGCCGGCGTGAACCACCGGCCGGCGACCAGCTCGCCCCCCTGGATCTCGGTGTAGCGCTCGTCCGCGCCGAAGACCGCCATCCCCTGCGTCCGCACCCCCGCGTACTCCAGCCGCACGAAGGTCTGCGCCCAGATGGACGCGTACCCCACTTCGGGGAGGCGCTTGACGCGCTCGGCCTCGGCGACCGCCAGCTCGGGCCGGATACGGACCTCCTTGGGAAGGTTCTGCGGGTCCACCGGCGTCGTCGAGAACCAGCGCAGCACGTAGAAGGTGCTCGGGCCGGCCACCTCGATCGTCCGCACGATCTGGTTGCGCACCCCCGAGACGATGGTCGCCATCGTCATCACCGTGGCCACGCCCATGACAACGCCGAGGATCGTCAGGGCAGACCGCAGCTTGCTGGCGCGCAGGTTGTCGAGCGCCATCGTCACGTTGTGGCCGAGGCGGTCGAGGTCGGGCACGTGGCGCATCGGCTATTCGGCCCGGAGTGCGGTGATCGGATCGAGGCGCGCCGCGCGGGCGGCGGGATAGACGCCGAACGCCACGCCGGTGACGCCGCCGAGCGCGATCGCGAGGCCGACCGCCCACCACGAGATCGTCGCCGGCAGCGGCGTCACCTCGCCGATGAGCCAGGCGAACGTCGAGCCGGCACCGACGCCCGTCAGCGCTCCCACCGACGTGAGCACCATCGTCTCGACGAGGAACTGCCGGCGGATGTCGCCGCGCGTCGCGCCGACGCTCTTGCGCAGCCCGATCTCACGCGTGCGCTCGTTCACCGACATGAGCATGATATTCATGATCACGATACCGCCCACCACGATGCCGATCGCCACCACCGCCGGGATGACCGAGAACAGCACGCGGGTGAGACTCTTCCAGAAGGCGACCAGCGCCTCGGCCTTGTCGATCGCGAAATCGTCGGGTACTCCGGGCCGGAGCCCGCGGCTCACGCGCATCGCCTCCTGCGCCCGCGCGATCGCGTCGTCGATGTCGCCGCCGTCCGGCATCTTCACCGAGATCGTCGTCGTCAGCCGGCGGCCGTAGAGCATCTCGAACCGCGTGATCGGCAGCAGCAGGAAGCCGTCGAACGACTGGCCCAGCACGCGGCCCTTGGGCGCGATCGTCCCGACGATCGTGATCCGCTCGCCCGCGACCCGGATCTCCTTGCCGACCGGGTCCACCCCGTCGAAGAGCTTCTTGGTGATGTCGGCGCCGACCACGCCGACCGCGCGCCGCTCGAGCACGTCGAGGTCCGACAGGGGACGGCCTCCGTCGAAGACGTAGTCCTGCACGACCTGATACGGCGCGGTGACCCCGAAGACGAGCACGCTGCCGAGCGTGCGGTCGCGCCAGACGAGGTCGGCCTGCGGGGTGGGGTAGCCGGACTGCGCCGCCACCGCCGCGGCCATCGGCAGCGCCTCGCGCACCGCCTCCGCCTCATCGAGGGAGATCTTCGGCCGCCGGTTGATGCGCTGCGTCTCGTCGTCGTTGTACGGCAACAGCGAAAGCGGCGTGCGCCGCACCTGAAAGGCGTTCGTGCCGATCACCGCCCCGGCGACGTTGTTCTTCACGTACGCATTCATCCCCTGGATGATCGCGACGACCGCCACCAGGAAGGTCACCGAGACGATCACGCCCAGGAGCGTGAAGAACGACCGCAGCTTGTTCGCGACGAGCTGCTGGAGCGCGAGGGAGAGGACGTCCGGCCAGCGCATCGGGGAAAGCTAGTCCGGGGTGCCGCCGAGGCGCGCGGGCGCGCCGCCGCGCCGGCACCCTACTCGTAGCGCAGCGCTTCGACCGGATCCAGCCGCGCCGCCCGGCTCGCCGGGAGGATCCCGAAGAGGATCCCCGTCAGGGCGCTCCCGATCAGCGCGGCGGCCACGGCCGTCCCCGGGACGGCGGCCGGCACCGGGGTCGCGGCCCGCACCCCCGCGGCGATCCCCCAGCCCAGGGCCAGGCCGATCGAGGCGCCGATCGTCGTGAGCGTCGCCGCCTCCACCAGGAACTGCCACAGGATCAGCCCCTTCGTCGCGCCCAGCGCCTTCCGCACCCCGATCTCCCGCGTCCGTTCGGTGACCGAGATCATCATGATCGCAACCACGCCGACGCCGCCCACCAGCAGCCCCACGGCCGAGAGGCCCAGCCCGACGAGGAAGATCGCCCCGAACAGCTTGTCGAAGGTCTCGAGCAGCCGGTCGTTGGTGATGAGCGCGAAGGTGTTGACCTGCCCCGGGCGCAGGCCCCGCAGCGAACGGAGCAGGGCGGTCACGTCGTCCATCACCTCGGACTGCGGCACCCCGTCCCGCGGCTTGACCAGCACGATCGCGTTGCGGTCGAAGAACTGCAGCGATTGCTTCGCCGTCAGGTACGGCAGGATCGCCCGCGGCCGGTCGGGCCCGCGCCCGTCGAGCGACTTGAGGAATCCCGCCGTCGCGTGGTACACGCCGATCACCTCGAAGAGCACCCCGTCGATGGTGATCGCCTTGCCCAGCGGATCCGAGTCCCCGAAGAGCTGGGCGCCGAGCGAGTCGTTGACGATCGCCACGCGGGCGGCCGTGTTCGCCTCCTGCGCCGTGAAGTTGCGTCCCGGGCTGATGTCCCCCCGGTCCACTTCCATCCACGTGGCGGACGACGCGTCGTATCCCACCCCCGGGAGCGTGCGGTCGCGGTAGCGGAAGGTCGCCGACCCCGACCACTGGTCGGTCGCCGACGCCACCGTCGGCAGCCGCCGGATCGCCTCGCGCTCGGAAAGCGTGATCGCCGGGTTGCGGCGGTCGGTGCACGTGTCGTCGGTCGGCGAGCAGCCAGAGAGCCGGATGTCCCGGCGCCGCACCTGGAAGGTCGTGGCCCCGAACGCGTCCACGTCCGACTGGAAGCTCGCCTCGATGCCGTGCGTCGCCGCCGCCATGACCACGACGACCAGGACGCCGATGGCGATCCCCGAGATCGTCAGGAAGGCGCGCACCTTGTTTCCGCGGATCGCCTCGAGGGCGATCCGCACCCCCTCGGCCACCAGAAAGACCCGGTCGGCGAGTCGCATCGGTTACTCCTGCCGGAGGGCGACGATCGGATCCAGCCGCGCCGCCCGGCTGGCGGGGTACAGGCCGGCCACGACCCCCACCCCGATGCCCACCAGGAGCGCCACGCCGATCGCCCACGGCGCCACCGCCGCCGGCAGGGGCGAAACGGCGGCGATCACCTTCGCGAGTGCGAACCCGAGCGCGACGCCGATCGCCGCCCCGAGCAGGGAGAGCGTCGCCGACTCGACGAGGAACTGCGACAGGATGTCCCGGCGCCTCGCGCCGAGCGCCTTGCGGATCCCGATCTCGCGCGTCCGCTCCGCCACCGCGACCAGCATGATGTTCATGATCACCATCGCGCCGACGACCAGCCCGATCGCCGGCAGGGCCGTGCCGAAGACGATCAGCTTGCTCTTGATGCCGTCGAAGAACGAGAGCGCCGCTTCCTGCGTCGAGATCGAGAAGTTGTCGTCCTGCCCGGGCCGGAGCCGCCGGAAGGCCCGCAGCGCCTCGCGCGCGTCCTCCATCGCGGTGTCCATGTCGTCCCGCGACTCGGTCTGCACGACGAGCCCGCCGACGTCGCCCGCCGGGTTGGTGACGCGCGAGAGCGGCGACGCCGCCGGGGCGATCGCGAGCCGGTCGAGGGAGAAGCCGAACACCTGCCCCTGCTTCGCGATCGTGCCGATCACCCGGTAGGGGATGCCGCCGATGCGGAGCTCGCGCCCCAGCGGGTCGAGCCCGTTGAAGTAGGCCTCGGAGACTTCCTGCCCGATCACCACGACCGGCACGCCGAGTTCGGCCTCCTGCGGCGTGAAGACGCGGCCGGTGGCGATGTCGTACTTCTTGATGCGGAAGTACTCGGCGTCGGTGGCGACGGCCTGCACCCGCTTCGGCCGCGCGTTCGGGGCCTGCGCGGTGGTGAACGTGATGTTCTCGACCGCCGAGCGCGCCCCCGGGGGCAGGGCGGCGCGCACCACCTGCACGTCGCTCGGGGTCAGGCGCGGTCGGCGCTGGTATTCCCGCCACTGCGCCTCGCTCGTGCCGCCGGGCTGGAAGAACGGTCGCCGGACGACCGTGAAGGTGTTCACCCCGAGCAGCCGGGCCGCGAAGTCCTCCTCGACGTAGCGGCTCATCCCCTCGACGATCGAGACCACGGTGATGAGGAACATCACCCCGATCATGACGCCGAGGAGCGTGAAGAAGCTCTTGAGCTTCTGGACACGGATCTGGGCCAGGGCCAGCCGGAACGCCTCGAGGAACGCCATATCCGTGGCAAACGCCCCGCGCGCCGGAAACGTTGCCTCGCGGCGGCATGCCTCGCCGCCCGGGGGCCCGATCCCGGGGGCTACTCGTACCGCAGCGCCTCGACCGGGTCGAGCCGACTCGCCTTCGCCGCCGGGAACAGCCCGAAGAGGATCCCCGTCACGGCGCTGGCGCCAAGGGCGATCACGACCGCCAACGGAGGCACGGAGGTCTCGATCGGCGTTGTCGACCGCACGATGGCCGCGATGGCCCACCCGAGGGCGAGCCCCAGCCCCGCCCCGATTCCGGTGAGGGTCACCGCCTCGACCAGGAACTGCCAGAGGATCGTGAGCCGCGTCGCGCCGAGCGCCTTGCGCACCCCGATCTCGCGGGTCCGCTCGGTGACCGAGATCGTCATGATCGCCACGACCCCGATCCCGCCGACGAGCAGCCCGACCGCCGAGAGGGCGATCATCACGAGGAAGAACGTCCCGACCACCTTGTTGTAGGTGTCCAGCAGCTTCGCCTGCGTGAGGATGTCGAAGGTCGAGGTCTGCGCCGGCCGCAGGCCGCGCAGGCCCCGCAGGGTGGCCGTGACGTCGTCAATCGCCTCGACCTGCGGGACGCCGGCCGCCGGCTTCACCGAGAGCCCCATGCTGCGAATGCGGGCATTGAGCGCGCGGCCGAGCGCCTGCAGCGGCATCACCACCCGCGGTCGCTCGCCCCCCGAGAAGATGCTCGACTTGTCCTTGTACACGCCGATGACCCGGAAGGGGACGCCGTTGATCAGCACTTCGTTGTCGAGGGGGGCACCGTCCCCGAAGAGCTGCGTCGCCGCCATCGTGCTCAGCACGACGACGCGGGTGGCGGTGCGATCCTCCGCCTCGGTGAAGGCGCGGCCACCGGGCAGGATCTCCGGGGCCGACAGGGCCGCCCACTCGCCGGTGTAGGCCTCGATCGGCGCGGAGGGGATCGTGCGGTCGCGGTACTTCACCTGGCCCTGCCAGTTCATCTGTGCCCCGACGACCGCCACGCTCGGCAGGCGCTTGAGGGCCGCGACCTCGGCGAAGGTGATGGGCGGGTTCGAGAGCCACGCGCAGCTGTCGCCCGAGTCGTCGCACGCCTCGAAGGAGATCGGGTAGCGGCTGACGAAGAACGTCGTCGGGCCCGTCGTCTCGAACTCCCGCGACACGCTGACGTTGATGCCGTGCACCGCGGCGGACATCACGACCACGACGAGCACCCCGACGGCGATGCCCATGATGGTGAGCCCCGCACGCACCTTGTTCGCGCCGATCGCATCGAGGGCGATGCGCACCCCCTCGGTGAGGGGGTGCAGGCGGGCGGCCCAGTTGTGCCGCGACATCGGCGTCACTCCTGCCGCAGGGCGGCGACGGGGTCGAGCCGCGCGGCGCGGCTCGCCGGGTACACCCCGGAGACGACGCCGACGCCGGCGCCGAGCGCGACGGCCACCGCCACGCTCCACGGGGCGACGCTGGTGGGGAGCGGGGTGAACGCCGCGATCGCCTGCGCCAGCGCGTAGCCCAGGCCGATCCCGATCCCCGCGCCGACGGTCGAGAGCGTCGCGGCCTCGACGAGGAACTGCGAGAGGATGTCCCGGCGCCGCGCCCCCAGCGCCTTGCGCACGCCGATCTCGCGCGTGCGCTCGGCGACGGCGACGAGCATGATGTTCATGATCACGATCGCGCCGACGACGAGGCCGATCGCGGGGAGGGCGATGCCGGCGAGCACGAGATAGCCCTTGAGCCGGTTCCAGAACTCGAGTGCGGTGTCGTTGGTCTGGAGGGAGAAGTTGTCCGGCTGGCCCGGCCGGAGCTTGTGGCGGGTCCGCATCACGGTCCGGGCCAGCTCCATCGCCTCGGTGAGCTGCGTCTCGTTCATCGCCTGGACCTGGATCGCGTCAATGACGCGTGGCTGCCGGTTGAGCAGGCGGTGCACCGGTGCCCGGTACGGGGCGATCGCGAAGTTGTCGAACGAGATGCCGAAGGCGCTCCCCTGCGGCTCGGCGATGCCGACGACGGTGTAGGGGACGCCCCCGATCCGCAGCGTGCGCCCGACCGGGTCCAGGCCCGGGAAGAGCCGCTCGACGAGGTCCACGCCGAGGATGATCACGTTGTCCCCGTTGGTGACTTCCTGCGGGGCGAACCGCCGCCCCCGCGCCACCCCGAGGTTGCGGATCTCGAAGTACTCGCCGTCCACCGCGTACACGGTGGTGCGGCGGGGGCGCGAATAGCGCGAATCGACCGAGAGGACGTCGGCGGAGTACACCGACCAGCGCGTGCCGGCGGGCATCGCCTCCACCACCGGGGCAACGTCGTCCTCGAACAACCGCGGCCGCCGCCGGTACTCCTCCCAGACGGCGGGATCCACGTCGCCGATGTTGATGCTGGGGGCGCGCCGCACCTCGAAGACGTTCACCCCGATCAGCTTGCCGACGAGGTCGCGCTCCATGTAGCGCCCCATCCCCTCGACGATCGAGACGACAGCGATGAGGAACATCACCCCGATGCACACGCCGAGCAGCGTGAAGGCGCTCTTGAGCTTCTGGGTGACGAGCGTCGCGAGCGCGAGGCGGACGGCTTCGAGGATTCCCATCGTGACCCCGCCTACGGTGGGGCGAGGCCGCCGGTTTCGCCCCACCGTAGGCGGGGCCGGACTGCGGTCAGTGCCCCGCGCCGGTCGCCTGGAGCCGTGCCGCGAACTGGTTCTGCTTCTCGTCCGACGCCACGACGCCGTCGCGCAGCACGATGATGCGCCGGGCGTGCGCCGCGATGTCCGGCTCGTGGGTCACCATGATGACCGTCTGCCCCTGCTGCGAGAGCGACTCGAAGACCTTCATGATCTCCGACGAGGTCTGCGAGTCGAGGTTGCCCGTCGGTTCGTCGGCGAGCAGGATCGAGGGGTCGTTGACGAGGGCCCGGGCGATCGCGACGCGCTGGCGCTGGCCGCCGGAGAGCTCGTTCGGCTTGTGGTGCATCCGGTGGTCGAGCTGGACGCGCCGCAGCGCGTCCTCGGCCTTGCGGCGCCGCTCCGCCGCGGGCAGGCCGGCATAGACGAGCGGCAGCTCGACGTTGTGCAGCGCCGAGGCGCGGGGGAGCAGGTTGAACGTCTGGAAGACGAACCCGATCTCCTTGTTGCGCACCCGGGCGAGGGCGTCGTCGGACATCGTCGAGACGAGCTGCCCGTTGAGCCAGTACTCGCCCTCGTTCGGCGTGTCGAGGCAGCCGATGAGGTTCATGAGCGTGGACTTGCCCGAGCCCGACGGCCCCATGATGGCCACGTACTCGTTGCGGCGCACGGCGATGTCCACGCCGCGGAGGGCGCGCACGATCTCGCCCCCCATGTCGTACGAGCGCGTGAGGCCCCGGGTCACGATCACCCATTCGGGCGACGGGGCCGCCCCCGCCGCCGCGACGACGGCCTGACGTTCGGCGGTGACGCCAAGCGCGGCGTCGGCCATCGCGCTCACGAGCCCGTCCCCGCAGGCTTCTTGCCGCCCTTGGCGGCCTCGTCCTGCGCCTTGATGAGGGCGCCGTCCTTGAGCTCGCGGATCGCCTGGTAGCTGCCGGCGACGATCCGCTCGCCGCTCTTCAGCCCCGAGACCACCTCGAAGTACTTCTCGCCCGCGATGCCGACCTTGACCGGGCGGAAGGTCACCTTCGCGTCGGCGCCGACGACGAAGACGCCCTCGACATCCTTCCGGCCGACCTGCTTTGCCGGGGCCGCCTTGCCGAGGCCGACGGCGGTGTCGCCCTTCTGCAGTTCCTCGTTCTCGCGGACGGTCAGCGCGATGATCGGGATCGACAGCACCTGCTGGCGACGCGCCGTGATGATCTTCGCCGTCGCCGAGAAGTCGGGGCGGGTCTCGGTCGGGGGGTTGAGCAGCTGGATCGTCACTTCGTAGTCGATCGCCTGGTCGGACGCGCTGGTCGTCGAGGCCCCCTTCACCGAGGAGTTCGAGATCTTCACGACCTTGCCGACGAAGGTCGTGTCCGGGAAGGCGTCGATCTGCACCTGCGCCGAATCGCCGATCGCGATGCGCGCCACGTCGGTCTCGTCCACCTTTACCTTCGTCTCCAGCACCGACATGTCGGACACGGTCAGCAGGGTGCCGAGGTCCTTGTTGAAGGTGCCGGGCACGGCGGTCTCGCCGAGCTCGACGTTGAGGCGCGTGATCTTGCCGCTCATGGGGGCGTAGATCGTCGTGCGCGAGAGCTGCCAACGCGCGTCCTTGAGGCCCGCCAGCGCCTGTTCGAGCTGCTGCTGCGCCGCCTCGAGCAGCGCCTTGTTGACCTCCATCTGCGTCCGGAGGTTCTCGACCTGGTCCTCGGAGAGCAGCGCCGGGTTCTGCTTGCGGATCTCGGCCGAGCGCACGTACTGCCGATCGGCGTTCAGGAAGTTGGCGCGCGCCTGCGCCAGCTGCGCCTTGCCCGCCGCCACGCTCGCTTCGGCCCGCGCCACGGCTCCTTCGAACTGCTGCGGGTCGAGCTGCACGACGAGCTGCCCCACCTTGACGAGGTCGCCCTCCTTCACGGGCAGTCGGACGATGCGGCCCTGCACCTCGGCCGAGACGGCCACCTTCGTGCGCGGCTGGATCTGCCCGCTCGCGGTGACGGACGCGACAAGGTCGCGCGCCTGTACCGCGTCCACGCGGACGTCCACCGCCTTCGGGCCGCGCTTCGACCCGACCGCCACCGCGATCAGGACGACGACCAGCACGGCGCCGCCGGCCAGCGACCACTTCATTCGCTTCGACATGGGCATCCTCGGAAGTTAGCGCAGCGGGCCGGTGACGGCCTCGAGCTGGGCGTAGTCGCGGTGGAACGTGTAGATGGAGGCGATGTAGTCGTTCGAGGCGCGCTCGAGGTCCGCGCGCACCTGCACGAGGTCCACCAGGTTGGCCAACCCGAGCCGGTAGCGCTCTTCGGCGAGCGTGAGCGCCTCGCGCGCGGCGGCGAGGTTGGCGCGGTTGATCTCGACGGCGCGATAGTCGGCCTGCAGGATCGTGACCTGCGTGACGACCGTCGTCTGGACCGCCAGCTCCGTCTGCCGCAGCTGGGCCTCCGCGTCGCGGCGGTCGGCGTTGGCCACCTGGATCTGCTGCTCGCGCTGGAAGCCGTTGAAGATCGGCAGCGACAGTCCGGCACTGAGCGTGTAGGGCTGCCGGACGAAGTCGAAGGGGAAGGTGCCCTGGCCGCCGGTCGGGGCACCCGCCGGCACCGTGCCCAGCAGGCGCTGCGTGGCGCCGGAGAGGTTCGCGCCGAGGTTGAGCGTCGGGAGGTACTGCGCCTGCTGGGCGCGGTACGCCTGTTGCGACGCCGAGAGCCGCGCGCGCCGGCTGCGGAGGTCCGGGCTCGCTTGCGTGGCCTTCGCCAGCAGCACCTGGAGGTCGCTCGGGGGCGCGATGATGGGGAGGTCGCCGCTCAACTGCACCGTGGACGATTGCGAGACGCCGATCTGCTGGAAGAGCCGGAAGACCTCGACGTCCGCCTGCGACCGCGCCTGCAGCAGCGCCACTTCCTGCTGGCCGACGCTCACCTGGCTCCGGCGCACGTCGAGGTCGGTGGCGAGGCCGGCCTTCGCGCGGGCTTCGGTGAGTGTCAGCTGCGAGCGGGCCGAGGCCAGCAGCGTGTCCTGCAGCGTCACCCGCGCCCGGGCCTGCAGCGCGTTCATGAACTGCACCGTCACGTCGCGGCGCAGCTGCAGCAGCCCCAGGGTGACCGTCTCGTCGGCCGCGTCCATCGAGGCGTTCGCCGAGCGCAGGCCGAAGCCGACGCCCGGTGAGATCGTCATGTTCGCGTTGATGCCGTAGGACGACCCGACGGTGTTGTTCGCCGCCCCGAACGCCACCCCCGCGAAGAACTGCTGGATGCCCTCGCGGTAGTTGACGTTGAAGTTCGTGCCGAGCGTCGGGATGAGGGCGCCGTACGCCGTGCGGCGGTTGGCCGCAGCCCGCGCCTGGCCCGTGAGGGCAAGCTGGTAGGTGGGGTTGTTGCGCTTGGCGATCGCCAGCGCCTCGTCGAGGGTCAGGACCGCCGGTGCCTTCGCGGACGGCTGCGCCCGGAGCGGCGGGGCGGCGCTGGCAACGGCGACGGCGACGGCGACGGCGACGGCGACGTACAGAGCACGACGTGGCGGCACGTGGGGAGGGGCTGAGGGCATGCGATGCGTACGCACGCCCCCATCCCCATGTTTCAACGGCCCGCCGGCAGGTCGTCGCGCAGGTACGAGAGCCCGTCCCGGCCGACCTGCACCTGCAGCAGTCGGCCGGCCGCGTCGATCCAGACGTCCCGGGGCGGGGCGTCCCAGTCCGGCGTCAGGAGAAAGCGCCGCGCCTCAACGCTGCGGCCGCCCACCGTCAGCGTCTCCGCACCGCCGCCGGTCACGGCAACCACGCCGCCGACGCCGTCGCGAGGGCGCAGCACCGGTACGCGCCCCGATGTCGCCCGGCGGAGGAGGAACCACGCATGGTGCGCCACCTCGTCGTCGAACAGGATGGCTGCGGGTGGCGCCGGGGACTCCGTGGAGGACTCCCCACCGGCCGACCGGAGGCGCGCCACCGCCCGTCCGCTCCCGACCTGCACGGCCCAGCGCGCGGTCGTCTCGCGCCCCTCCCGCAACTCGAGCTGGTACGACACCGGGGCCCCGGTCGCCGTGGCCGCCAGCGCCGGTTGCAGCCGCCGGTTGTCGATCGCCACCGTCCCCTGCGCTGCCAACGGTCCTGCCGCGTCGGCTGTCGCCCGGATGGAGAAGTCCTCGCGCCCCACGCGGGTCTCGCCGCGGAGGATCGTGAAGCTCCCCTCGTCGAGCACCCGCACCTGCCCGGAGGCGACCGCGGGCGACGTCAGCAGCACGGCGCCGAGGACGGCGCGCGACAGGGCGGATCGCAGGAGGGCCATCTGGTTATCATACCGGCGCATGACCGAATTGGCACCGGACCGCGGCCCAGCGGCGCGCGTCGCATGGCCATTGGCCGCGATCACCGCGGTGCTGGCCGCCGCGTGGTGGCTTCGCCAGCCGGGTGGCGCCCCGGTGGGGGCGGCGTGCGTCGCGGCGGCGGGGGGCGCGTGGTGGGCGGCCCGCCGGGATGTCGCGCGCACCCGCGGAATCCTCGCGACCGTCGCGGTCGTCGTGCTTGCCGCGACGCTCGGCGTCGCCGAACGGAGCCGCCGGCAGTCCGACCGCTTCCCGGAGCGCCTGCGTGCGGCCCGCGATTCGGCCGCGGTGGCGCTGCTGCGCGACGCGTTCGCGACGTGGCAGCAGCGGCTGACGTACGCCGCCACCGAGGCCCTCTCGGCGCCGGCCGATCCCGACGCCGCGTTCAACGCGCTGGACCTGCTCCCCGACGGCACCCCCGAGGCCGGCGTCGTCCTCTTCCGTGACGGGCGTCCCGTCGCCTGGCGGGGGACCGTCCGCGTGCCGCTCGTGGGGGCGCGGGACAGCGCGGGGACGATCATCACGCCGTTCTACGTCGCCGTGTATGCCGCAGCGGCGCGGGGGGCGGATCGCGCCATCGCCACGGTCCTCGTCCACGCCGCGCCCCCCGCCGACCGCTTCGCGCGGACACTCGACCGCCAGGTCGCGGACCGCGCGGGGGTGCGAGGGTTCCTGGTCGCTCCGCCCGTTGACGGCGGAGGGGCCCCCGTCTTCCGCGTACGGGGCGTCCCGGTGCTGGCGGCGCTGCCCGTCGCGCTGTCCGACGGGGCGCTCGCGCTCGAGGTGGCCGAGACCGGCCGACGCGTCGTCGGCGCGGTGCTCGTCGTCGCCGTGGCGCTGCTGCTGGTGGCCACGTGGCACACGGGGGCGCCGATGACGGGACGGCTCGGGGTGCTGGCGGCCGCCGTGGCGTGCGCCATCCTTGCCCCGCTGAGCGCCTACTCGAACGTCACGCGGCTCTTCGACCCTGCCGTCTATTTCACGTCGCTGGGCGGCCCGCTGACGGCTTCGCTCGCGGCGCTGCTCGTGACCGGCGCCGCGGTGGTGGTGGCGCTGCTGACGCTGCGCCGGTCGTGGCGTCGCGCCCAGTCGCGCGCCGGTGCCGTCGGCGTCGTCGTGCTCGTCGCCGTGGCTGGCCCGTATCTCCTGCGCGACCTCTCCAGCGGGATCGCGATGCCCGCCGACGGCGCCTCGACGTTCCTCTGGGTGGCGTGGCAGCTGGGCATCTTCCTCGCTGCGATGGCGCTCCTGCTCGTGGGGACCTGGGCCGGCCGCGTGGTACTGGGCGCGTCGCGCGGCGCGCCGGTCTGGGCGGCACCGGTGGTGGCGATCGTGGCGGCGCTGGTGGCGCCCGTCCTCTGGCGTGCACCCGCGGGATGGCCTGAACCGTACGTCCTGATGTGGTGCATGGCGGTCGGGCTCCTCACGGTGGCGCGGCGCGGGCACGGCCACATCGTCGCCGCGGCGCTCGTGGCGGCGTGCGGCGCCGAGTCGCTGGTGTGGGGGGCGGTCGCACGGGCTCGGGCGCAGCGCGCCGCCGAGGACGTGGCGAACCTGCGGAGCCCGGATGCCTCGGCGGCCGCGCTCCTGGCGCGGCTCGCCAACGCGCTGGCCGGCGACCCCCCGCCGCCGTCGCGCGAGGCGCTGCTGACGCGGTACGCCGACGCCGATCTCGTCGCCGCCGGATACCCGGTGCACCTCGCCTCGTGGGCCCCGGACGCGGACGAGCCGGTGGCGCAGGTCGCGGTGGCGGCGTTCGCCGATCCGCGCGAGGCGCTCGGGCAGGCGGTCGCCGAGGCCCGGCGGCAGGGGCGTGGCGTCGCCGTGCTCGCCGACGTGGCGCCGTGGCACGAATTGATCGCCGCCGTGCCGCACGACAACGGCTACGTCACGACGGTCGTCGTCGGTCCGCGCACGCGCCTCCTGGCCGACGAGCCGTGGGCCGGCCTGCTGGGGCTCACGCGCGGCGGCGGTGGGGAGCCGCCGTACGACATCCTGCTCGGTGACGGCGGCGGGGCTTCGCCGACCGACACCCCGCGCTGGTCGCGCCGCGGCAGCGCGATCCTGGGCGACTGGGTCATCGTGGGGAGTGACGGCCCCCTGCGGGTGCAGGCGTCCGTGGACCTGCGACCGCTCGATGCCATCTGGCAGCGCGGGGTGCTGCTCGGGTTGCTCGACGTCGCGGTGGCGTTGCTGCTCTGGGGGCTGCACGCGACGGCGCGTCCCGGCCTCTCGCGCTGGGTCCGCGGCCGGGTGCAGCTGATCCGCCGGAGCTTCCGGGCGCGGCTGACCCTCGCGCTGTACGCCTTCGCGCTGGTGCCCGTCCTCGCCTTCGCGGTGTGGTCGGTGCGACGCATCGGGCTCGAGACGGTGCGCAGCCGCGAGCTGGTCGTGCAGGAACTCCTGCGCAACGCCCTGGCCCCCGGCGGCGAGGCCTCGCTCGAGATGCGGGCGCAGCGGGCGGACGCGCCGCTGCTCGTGTACCGGGACGGCGAGCTCCTCGCCGCGAGCGAGCCCCTGTTCAGCGCCCTCGCCCCGGCCGGCCGCTACCTGCCGGCGGCGGTGCAGCGCGACCTCGACTTCTCGGCGGCGCTGACGGCCACGGCGGTCCAGCGCGTGGGGACCGGCCGTGCCCTGCTCGGGTATCGCGCGGCCTCGCCTCTGCCGTCGAGCGGTGAACTGACCGTGGTCGCGTCGCCGGCGCGGGCGGACGACCCGGCCAGCGATCGCCAGCGGGCCGACCTCGCGGTGCTGCTGATCGTCGCGGCGGTGGCGGCCGCGCTCGCCGCGTGGTGGCTCTCGGGGATCGCGGCCCTCGCGCTCGCGACGCCCATCCGCCGGATCGGCGAGGGGATCGCGGCCGTGGCGGCCGGGGAACGGCCTGCCCTGCCACCGGAGGCGGCCCCGGTGGAGTTCGCCGGGGTGTTCGGCGCGTTCAGCCGGATGGCCGACCAGTTGGGGGAGAGCCGGGTCGCCCTCGAGGAGGCGCAGCGCCGTACCGCCGCCGTCCTCCGCCAGGTCGCCAGCGGCGTGGTGGCCGTGGACGAGCACGGTGCGGTGACGCTCGCGAATCCGTCCGCCGAGTCGCTGCTCGGGGTGCCGCTGCCGGCGGGGACGCCGCTCGCGCTCTTCGCCGACGCGGGGCTGGCGGCGACGGTGCGCGGGTTCCTCGCGGGCGGCGCCCCACTCGAGACCTTCGACCTGCGGGCCGGTTCGCGGCAGTGGCGCGGATCGCTCGCGCGCCTCCTGCGTGGCGGGGCGGTGCTGACGCTCGACGACGTCACCGCGCTCGCGCGGGCGCAGCGCGTGCTGGCGTGGGGCGAGATGGCCCGGCAGGTGGCGCACGAAATCAAGAACCCGCTGACGCCGATCCGGCTCGGCGTGCAGCACCTGCGGCGCTCCTTCGCGGACGGGCGGGAGGACTTCGGCCGCATCCTCGACGAGAACGCGGGGCGCATCCTGGCCGAGATCGACCGGCTCGACGAGATCGCGCGCACGTTCAGCCGGTACGGCACGCCGGCGGAGGCGCAGGCGCCGGCCGAACCGGTGGACGCCGCAGCGACCGCGCGCGACGTCGTCGCCCTCGAGCAGCTGGGCGCCTCGGCGGTGACGTGGAAGGTGCACGCGGCGGAGGTGCCGGCGTGGGTCCTCGCGCGCGAGGCCGAGCTGCGCGAGGTGCTGCTCAACCTGCTGGAGAACGCGCGGCAGGCCGGGGCACGGCACGTGGCCCTGTCCGTCGAGCGGGCCGGCCGCGAGGTCGTGCTCCGCGTGCGCGACGACGGCCATGGCATCCCGGACGACGTGCTGCCCCGCGTCTTCGAGCCCCACTTCAGCACGACGACGAGCGGGAGCGGCCTCGGGCTCGCGATCAGCCGCCGCCTCGTCGAGGGATGGGGGGGGCGCATCGCGCTCGAGACCCGCGTCGGCGCCGGGACCACCGTGAGCGTGGCGCTGGTCGCCGCGCTCGCGCCACGCGAGATTCCGGCGTGACCCGGATTCCGACGCCGGCCGGAGGCCTGCCGGCGATCCACCTGCGCCTGCCCGCGCACCTGCAGCCCTGGACGCTGCCGCCGGACTGGCACTGGGGCGACGAAGGACTCGCCCTCGACCATCGGCACTACCAGAAGATCAGCGACGCGCTCGGGCGGTCGTTGTCGCTCGTCAGCTCCCCGGATCGGGCGCACCGCGCCTGGCTCGATGCCGAGGCGCGGACGCTCGCGCAGTTCGACCACCCGTCGGTCCCCACGACCTATCACTACTGGACCGGCAACGATGCCTCGCCGCGCGGGCCCGGCTACCTGCGGCGGTGGATCGCGGGCGAGACGGTCGGGGCACGGCTGCGTCGCGCAGGCGCCGAGGGGGTCGGCCACGCCCTGCTCGTGCTGCGCACGGCGGGGTCGGCACTCGCCTACCTGCACGACATGCGGGTCGTGCACGGGGCGGTGTCGGGCGAGACGCTGTGGTCGAGTCCCACCGGACGGTTGTGGCTGATCGGCTGGCAGTGGGCCGTGCCCCAGGACATCATCCCCACCGGCTTGCGCCCCGACCCGGTCGCGACGCCGGACGCCCCGGAGTGGGATCAGGGATGGGCGCCGACGACAGCCAGCGACCAGTGGCAGCTCGCGCACGTGGGGTGGTCGCTGCTCGTCGGCGAGCCGGCGCCGCGCCGCGACGTCCCACCGCTGCGGCTCGTCGCCCCCGACGCCCCGACGGGACTCGCCGATGCGATCGACCGGGCGCTGCACCCCGACCCGGCGGAGCGGCATCCGTCGGTGGCGGCGCTGTTGCGCGCGGTGGACCGCGTCTCCGGGACGCGCTCGCTCCTGATCACGGGGGCGGGGGCCGCCGGCGACGAAGTGGGCCCTGCCGAGGCCTCGTCCGATGAAGCCCGCGTCCGCTGGGTCACGGGCGACGACTACGAGGTGATCGCCCCCCTCGGTCGCGGGTCGTTCGGTTCGGTGTGGCGGGTGCGCGACCTGTCGCTCGGCCGCGAGGTCGCGCTCAAGGTGCTGCACCCCGAGGTGGCGCGCGACGAGCGGGTCGTCGCGCGCTTCCGCCGCGAGGCGCGGCTGACGGCGCAGCTGTCGCATCCCGCCATCGTGCCGATCTACGACTGGGACCAGCGCGGTGCGGTGTCGTTCTACACGATGGAGCTCGCCGAGGGGGGCTCGCTGGCGCAACTCGTGGCCCAGAAGGGGCCGCGTCTGCTCGTCGAGGTCGCGCCGCAGGTGCACGCGATCCTCGACGCACTGGCGGCCGCGCACGGGATCGGCATCATCCACCGGGACCTGAAGCCGGAGAACATCCTCATCGACCGCTGGTTCCGCTGGCGCATCACCGACTTCGGCATCGCCAACGTGGCCGGCGAGGAGAACGCGGGGGCGTCCGGTACGCCGGCCTTCGCCGCGCCCGAGCAGCTCCTCGGCGAGCCCCAGGGGCCGCCGGCCGACCTCTTCGCCCTCGGCGCGATCGTGCACTTCGCGCTCGACGGCCGTCCGCCCTTCGAGGGGCGCGAGCCGCAGGCGATCCTCGCCCGCCAGCTCGAGGGCTCGCTCGACCTGTCGGGGTTCCATCCGGCGGTCGCGGCGTGGCTGCGCACGGCCCTCGCGCCGCAGGCGGACGACCGCTTCCCGGACGCGGTGACGACGCGCGCGGCGTGGCTCGACGCGGTGGAGGTGGCCATCGAGGCGGAGCGGGCGGGGGACTCGTGGTGGAGCCGACTGGTGCGCGGGCTGGGCTCTCGGTGACGGCACCGCAGGGGGTCACTGCCCGCCCGATCCGAGGCGAGGCGGACGAGGCGGCGCGCCCGGCCTGGTTCGACGCCCTCTTCGAGCGCAGCGCAATCGCCATCTGCTTCGGTGAGGGTGACCGCCTCACGGCGGTCAACGACGCGTGGCTCGCGCTGCTCGGGTGGACCCGCGACGAGTTCGACGTGGCGCCGCCCACGTGGCGCACCATCCACCCGGGCGCGGGTGCCACCGACGACGAGTCCGCCGCCTGGCACGCGCTCGAGGCGGGGACGTGGACGCCGGCAGAACGGACCTGGCTGCGCCGCGACGGCTCGGGCGTCCCCGTGCTCCTGAGCGGCACGCTCTACGACCGCGTGCGCTTCCGCTGGGTCGCGTACGCGTTCGACCTCTCGCGCCAGCGTGCCGCCGAGCGGGCGCTGGCCCGCAGCGAGGAGCGCTTCGCGCTCGCCGTGCGCGGCTCGCGCGACGGGATCTGGGACTGGGACCTCGTGCGCGACGCCGTGTTCGTCTCCGCGCGGGCGGCGCACCTGCTGGGCCTCTTCGAGGCCGACGCGACCCGCCCGGCGGCCTCCATGTTCGCCCTGCTGCACCCCGATGACGTGGCCGCCTGGCGCGGGAAGCTCCGCACCCACTTCCGGGACCGCGGCCCCTTCCGGCACGAGTTGCGCATCCGGCGTGGCGACGGCGACTGGCAGTGGGTGCGCATCCGCGGCGAGGCGACGTTCGCCGACGACCGCGCCGTGCGCATGGCAGGGACGATCACGGACATCCACGCCCGCAAGATCGCGGAGCTGCGCCTGCAGGAGAGCGAACGGCGGCTCGCCCTCGCCATGCGCGCGACGTCCGAGGGCGTCTTCGAGTTCGTGCTCGGGGAGGACCGCGTCTGGTGCTCGAGCCGCAGCGCCGAGATCCTCGAGCTCGACGAGATCCCGGACGGCGGGGTCGTGCCGCTCGTCCGGGCCGTCGTCGGGCAATCCGAGGCGGACGTCGCCCGGCAGCGCGCGGCGCTCGAGGAGAGTCTCGCCACCGGGCGACCGCTCGACGTCACCGTCTCGCGCTCGACCCTCCCGGGCCAGCTGCGGTGGCTCCGCGTGCGGGCCTTTCCCGATCGCGACGCCGGGTCGGATCGCGTGCGCGTCGTCGGCAGCATCGCCGACGTCACCGCCGACGTGGCGGCCCGCGACGCACTGCGGGCGAGCGAGGCGCGGGTCTGGCAGGCCCAGAAGCTCGACGCCCTCGGCACGCTCGCGAGCGGCATGGCGCACGACTTCAACAACCTGCTCGCCGTCGTGCTGGGCTATGCGGAGGTCGGGCTCGCCGCCGGGCCGGGTGGCCTCGCCGAACGCGCCCTGACGGAGATCGGCGTCGCCGGACGCCGGGCTCGCGAGCTGGTCGGGCGGCTGCTCAGCTTCGCGCGCCGCGCCGACGCCCCGCCGCCGGCGGACGGCCACGCGGCGTCGGTGGCCGAGGCGGCGGATCAGACGCGGAGCTTCCTGGCGGCCACGCAAACGCCGGGCGTCGTGCTGGCCAGCGCGGTCGCCCCCGACCTGCCGCTCGTGGCCGTCGAGGCGGGGGCGCTGCAGCAGGCCACGCTGAACCTCGTCCTGAACGCGCTCCACGCGATGCGAGCCGGGGGCGGGACACTTACGATCGGCGCCGATCGGCTCGACGCCGCGGTCCCCTTCGACGCGGGCAGCCACGAGCTCCCGGCGGGCGAGTACGTGCGCGTGCGCGTCTCCGACACCGGGTGCGGGATCCCGCTGGATCTCCTCGACCGGGTCGTCGAGCCGTTCTTCACCACGAAGCCCTACGGGGAAGGGACGGGACTCGGGCTGTCCGTGGTGCACGGCATCGTCTCCGCCGCCAGCGGGGCGATCCGCATCACGTCGGTGCCCGACGCCGGGACGACGGTCGAGTTGACGCTTCCCGCGTACCGGGACGGAAACGGGGCGCTGGCCGGCGTGTCGTAGCGCGAGGCCATCGAGCGCGGGCGCCGACGCCCGGTGGGGGCGCGGATCGCTGCCGGATCAGCGCCAGTTGCCCTCGAGCGCCGCCCACACGCGGAACGCCCCGGCGGCGCTGATGCTGACGGCCGCTGCGGCCCCGCCCGCGGTCGACGCGAAGTACACCGTCCCCTGCTTGCGCGCGGGGAAGGTCAGCCCCTGGTCGTCGAAGACGATGGTGGCCGAGTCGAGCGTGATGTCCCCGACCCCCGGATAGAGCGGCACGTCGCCCATGCCGTCGCGGCCGAAGGTCACGTCGCCGTCGAGCGTCCGGCTTCCCACCATGCCCGGCGCCGCAAGCGCCGAGTCGCTCGCGGTGAAGAGCGAGTCGCCGTTGACGTCGGTCGCCCAGTAATACCGGTTGGCCGGCTGGTCGAAGATCATGCGCACGAGCCGCCGCGACCCCAGCGCCCGCGAGCGGATCAGTTCGAGGTCGCGGGTGAGCTGCAGCGCGGCGGACTGCACGACCTGCGTCGGGCTCCTCCGCAGTCGCGGGTACGCGATCGCGACGAGGATGCCGATCAAGGCCATCACCGTCAGGACCTCGAACAACGTGAAGCCGGCGCGACGCGACATCGTGGAGTGGGTTCCCGACCGCAACATATCGGCCCGCGGACGATCCGTCAGCCCGGACCGACGCCGCAACCGAAGGCTGGCGTTCGTGACGCGCCGATCTCGTCGTCGGCGGGCCGTCGGCCCATCGTGCGCGCATGCTCGCCTTCACGCGCTCCTTCGCCGTCGTCGGCGTCGATGCCGTGCCCGTCACCGTCGAGGTGGACGTGGCACCGGGCCTGCCGCAGTGGGTGATCGTCGGCCTCGCCGCCTCGGCCGTGCGCGAGGCCCGCGAGCGCGTCTCGGCCGCCCTCGCCAATGCCGGGGTCGCCGTGCCCTCGCGGCGCATCACGGTCAACCTCGCCCCGGCCGACACGCGCAAGGAGGGCACCGCGCTCGACCTCCCCATCGCCATCGCCCTCGCGGCGGCGGCGGGCGTCGTCCCGACCGCGGCGCTCGAGGGGCTGGCCTTCGTGGGCGAACTGGGGCTCGACGGCTCCATCCGGCCGGTCCGGGGGGTGCTGTCCATGACGCGCGCCGTGCGCCGCGGCGCGGCCACGCTCGTGGTGCCGGCGGCCAACGCCGACGAGGCGCGACTCGGCCTCGGCGACGCCGCGTCGCGCTGTGCGCCCGTCGGCGGACTCGCCGACCTCGTCGCGGCCCTGCGCACCGGGCGGCTGCCGACGGCGCCCCTCGCCGCGCCGCGCGCGGGCGACCCGGTGGCGCCCCCGGACCTCGCCGATGTCGTGGGCCAGCCGCAGGCACGCCGCGCGCTCGAGATCGCCGCCGCCGGCCGGCACAACGTGCTGTTCGTCGGGCCACCCGGCGCCGGCAAGACGATGCTCGCGCGACGGTTGCCGGGCCTGCTGCCCCCGCTCGACGACGACGCGCGGCTCGAGGTGCTCGCCATCCACTCCGTGGCCGGCCTGCTGACCCCCGATCGCCTCCGCTCGGACGCACCGCCCTTCCGGGCGCCGCACCACGGGACGTCCGTCGCCGGCCTGATCGGCGGCGGCGTGGGACCGCGCCCGGGCGAAGTCAGTCTCGCGCACCGGGGGGTGCTCTTCCTCGACGAACTGCTCGAGGCGCCGCGGCACGTGCTCGACGCCCTGCGGCAGCCGCTCGAGGATGGCGTGGTGACGATCGCGCGGGCCGCGCACACCGTCCGTTTTCCCGCGGCTGCGCAGCTTGTCGCTGCGACGAACCCCTGTCCCTGCGGCCTGCTCGGCGAGCCCGAGGCGAGTTGCACCTGCCTGCCGTCCGCCATCGCCCGCTACCGCGCGCGGCTCTCGGGACCGCTGGCCGACCGGCTCGATCTTCACGTCCGGGTCGGGCGCGTCGGGGTCGCGGCGCTGGCCGGCGTCACGCGGGGGGAGCCCACCGCCGCCGTGCGCGCCCGCGTCGTGGCAGCCCACGCCCGCCGGGCCGCGCGCGGTGCCGCGGCACCGGAGCGGACGCTTCGCGATGACGGCCGCCGGGCGCTCGTCGGGGCGGCCGAGCGGCTGCGCCTGTCGGCCCGCGGCTGGCACCGAGTGCTGCGCGTGGCGCGCTCCATCGCCGACCTCGACGGCCACGACCACGTGGACGCCACGGCCGTCCTCGAAGCCGTCGCCTACCGGCCCGCGCAGTGGGCGGGCAGCGCCGGCGACGGGCGGCCGGCCACGGCGTGACGCAGCACGTCGGGGCGGTCCGAGAACATCCCGTCCACTCCCGCCTCGAGCAGGCGCTCCATCTCGGCCGACTCGTTGACGGTGTACGGGTGCACCACGAGGCACCGGGCATGCGCCATCGCCACGAGGGCGGGGGTGACGTCCAGCCGCGACGGGCCGATGCCCTGCGCGTACGACGCGATACGGTCGAGCGCCTGCGCCGCCGGCAGCGTGTCGGTGGCGGTGGGGGTGGGGATCGCGCCGCGGTCGAGCAGTTGGATGCGCGGCAGTTCCGGCGCGAGCTGGCGCAGCCGCTTCAGACTGGCCTCGCTGAACGACTGCAGTCGCACGCGCACGAGCCGCACGGCGTCCCGGGTGCGAAGCCGGGCCCGCGTGAGTACGGCGACGAGCGAGTCCTCCATCCCCGGGGCCGACTCGGGGGCCTTGGTCTCGATGTAGAACCGCGCCGTGGGAAACGCCGCCAGCACCGCCTCCAGCGCCACGAGACGCTCCGTGGTGTAGGCGGGGTCGGCCCGGTCCGGGTGCCGCTCGTTGAACCATCGGCCGGCGTCGCAGCGCTGCCAGTGCGCGAGCGGTCGGTCGCGCACCGCGCCGCCGCAATCCGCGCCGCGGAGCGTGCGCTCTCCGGTTTCGTCGTGCAGCACGAGCAGGCGTCCGTCGGATGTCAGTTGCAGGTCCTGCTCGAGCACGTCGGCCCCCGAGGCCAGTGCGAGGCGCCACGCGGCGATCGTGTGCTCCGGGGCGCGCCACGAGTCGCCGCGATGGGCGATCACCAGGGGTTGGGCCGGCAACGCGGCGCCGAGAACGAGGCCGAGCAGCGGCAGGAGCGCATGGGGCCGCACGAGGCGACTCCGCGGGTGGTCCGGCGGGGAGGGAAGCATATCGGGAATGGTGGGCACGTCCGGCGCCGCGCGCGAGCGCCGGTCCGGGCGCGCGGGCCCCCTGCGACGCCACCGTGACACGCTCGCCGGGGGTTCGGACAGGCCGTAACTTTCACCCATGGCTACGCCGCTGCCCATCCTCGACGACCCCGGTGCGGCGTCCGCGGTGGCCCCCGAGACCGACGCCGTGACCGCCGAGGCGCGGGAGGCGGCGCTGATCGCATGGCTGCGGGGGCACACCCCGCTCGCGATCGGCTTCTCGGGCGGGGTGGATTCGGCGTACCTCGCGGTCGTCGCCCGTCGTGCGCTGGGCCGCGAGGGCGTGCTGGCCGTCATCGGTCGGAGCGCATCGTTTCCGCAGGCGCAGTGGTCGCTCGCACGCGAGGTCGCCGCGGCCCATGACCTCGACGTGCTGGAACTGGCGACGGACGAGCTGGAAGACCCGGCGTACGCCGCCAATCCCACCGACCGGTGCTACCACTGCAAGCGGGTCCTGTGGCATCACGTGGTGCCGGCGGCGGCGGCGCGCGGCATCGGCACCGTCGCGGACGGCACCAACGCGGACGACCTCCACGACCATCGGCCCGGCGGTCGCGCGGCGGCCGAGCGGGGCGTGCTGTCGCCGCTGGCCGCGCTCGGGTTCACCAAGGCCGAGATCCGCCTGCGGTCGCGCGCGCTGGGACTCGTGACGTGGGCCCAGCCGTCGGCGCCGTGCCTCGCCTCGCGCCTGCCCTACGGGACCGCCGTCACCATCGAGCGGCTCGCGCAGGTCGAGCGTGCCGAAGCGGCCCTCCGCGCGCTCGGGGTCGAAGGCGACCTGCGCGTACGGCACCACGGCGACCTCGCGCGTCTCGAGCTGGGGGCCGCCGCCGCGACGCGGTGGCTCACGCCGGAGTCGTGGCCGGCGCTGGTCTCGGCGACGAGGGCTGGCGGCTACGCCCGCGTCGCCGTGGACCTCGACGGCTTCCGGTCCGGCTCGCTCAACGTGCTCGGCGGGGTGCGCCCTGCGGGGCCGCCGGCGGCCGAGCCCGGAAACGCCGCCGACGCGTGGGCCGACGCACTTCCGGCGCCGGCGGTGGCGGGGCGGCTCGCGCTCTGGCGGCTGTCCGACGCCGACCGCGACGCCGTGCTCGCGAGCGCCTCGCGCCGCCGCGCGCTCGCCGCGCGGGCGCGCGGCACTGGGGCGACGCACGCCGCGCTCGAACTGACGTCGTCGTGACCCTGCGGCTCTTCGCCGCGGTGTATCCGCCCGCCGACGTGGCGGGGCGCGTGCACGTCGCGTGTGCCCCCCTGCACGACGCGGCACCGACGATCCGGTGGGAGCCCCCGGGTCGGCTCCACTGCACGGTGCGCTTCTACGGCGCCGTCGAAGCCGATGGAGTGGCGATGATCGCCGCCGGGCTGGCCGAGGCCGCCCGGCTCTTCGATCCGCTGCCGGTCGAGGTGCGCGGGCTCGGCGCGTTTCCGGCGTGGGGCCGGGCGCGCGTGGTGTGGGCCGGCGTGCGGGCGGACCCCAAGTTCGAGTTGCTGCACCACGAGATCGAGGTCCGGGCCATGGCGCTGGGGTTCGAGGTCGAGGGGCGCGTGTTCCGTCCCCACCTGACGCTCGCGCGGGTTCCCGCCGATGTCGAGCTTCCGGTGCGGCGGGCGATCCGGGAGGCGGCCCGCGGGGTACGGGTGCGGGAACGATTCACGGTGGACGAGGTCGTGCTGATGTCGAGCACGGCCGGACCGACGGGAACCCGTCACGAAGCGGTCGCGCGCGCGCCGCTCGGGAGGCACTGAGTGTTCGGTTGCATGACGCGGCAGGTGCTGGGAACGGTCGCCCGCGGGGCGGTCGCATACGCGGCGCGGGAGCGCTGGCTCCGTCGGGTGCCGGCCCTGTGGGCACCGCTCGGCTCGACGGCCGCGCTGGCCTTCGTGGCCGTGGACGGCGAGGCCCCCGCGGCCCTCGCACCGGCCGACCTCCGCCGGCGGTTGCCGAGCGGCCCGGGCGACGTCGCGGTGCACGTCGAAGGCGTGCGGCCGGGGCCGGGGCGGTTCCGGGCGCGGGACATCCGCGTCCGCGACGGTCGCGTCATTCTGTACCGGGCCACGCCGTGAGCCGCCGTTCGATTCTCGTCGTGGACGACGAACCGGGCATCCGGGCCGCGCTCGGTCAACTGCTCGAGTACGAGGGGTACGACGTGCGCGCGGTCGCCGACGCCGCGCAGGGGCTGGCGGCGTACGCCGAGCGTCGCGCCGACCTCGTCTTCCTCGACGTGAAGCTGCCCGGCATGGACGGCCTGCGGGCGCTCGAGGTGCTGCGGGCGCGGGACCCCGGGGCGATCGTCGTCATGATCAGCGGCCACGCCACGCTGCAGACGGCGGTCGAGGCGACGCAGAAGGGGGCGTACGACGTCCTCGAGAAGCCGCTCGACACCGACCGCGTGCTGCTGTTGCTGCGCAACGCGCTGGCGCAGGTGGCGCTGGTCGAGGAGAACGCCCTGCTGCGGCAGCAGGCGGCGGCACCGGGCGAGATCGTCGGGGAGTCGTTCGCGATCCGGGCGCTGCGCGAGCAGATCGCGCGGGTGGCGGGGACGCCGGCCCGGGTGCTGATCACCGGGGAGAACGGCACGGGGAAGGAGCTGGTCGCGCGCGCGCTCCACCAGGGGTCCCCCCGCGCCTCGGGGCCGTTCGTGGAGGTCAATTGCGCGGCGATCCCGTCGGAGCTGATCGAGAGCGAGCTGTTCGGGCACGTGAAGGGCTCGTTCACCGGTGCGGTGGCCGATCGGGCGGGGAAGTTCGAGCAGGCGCACGGCGGCACGCTGTTCCTCGATGAGATCGGCGACATGGCACCGGCGGCGCAGGCGAAGGTGCTGCGCGCCCTGCAGGAGCACGAGGTGACGCGGATCGGCGGGGCGAAGCCGGTCACCGTGGACGTCCGCGTGCTGGCGGCGACCAACAAGCGGCTCGAGGACGAGATCGCGGAGGGACGCTTCCGCGAGGACCTGTACTACCGGCTCGCCGTCGTGCCGCTGCACGTCCCGCCGCTTCGGGAGCGCCGCGACGACATCCCGCGGCTGGCACGGCACTTCGCGGCCGACCTGGCGCGGCGCGACGGCATGTCGCCGCGCAGCCTCAGCGAGGGGGCGCTGGGGGCGCTGAGCCGCCTCGATTGGCCCGGCAACGTGCGCGAACTCCGCAACACGATCGAACGCCTGCTGATCTTCGCCACCGGGCCGGCGGTGACCGAGGCGGACGTGGATCGGCTCGTGGGGCGTCGCGTCGCGGACGGCGCGGGGTTGGGCGGGCTTGCCGAGGCGCGGACGTACGAGGAGTTCAAGGACGCCGCCGAGCGCGCCTTCCTGCTGCAGAAGCTGCGCGTGCACGACTGGAACGTCGCGGAGACGGCGCGGGTGATCGAGATGCCGCGGTCGAACCTGTACAAGAAGATCGAGAAGTACGGCCTGGTGCGCGACGCGTAGGGGCGGCCGGCGCATCGTGCGACCCGCTTCCCCCCGCTAGGTTACGGCCATGCCACCCGGCGACTTCGACTCCCGCATGCGCCAGATCGACAAGGCCCTCGAGTCCCTGTCGGACGAGCAGTTGCTCCCCGCGCCGGCCAAGGGGGCGTCGCCGGCCGCCGCGGCGCAGGTGGCGGAGCAGCGCGCCGCGGTCCGCACGTGGCCGGCCTTCCTGCGGCTCGGGCTCGCCAGCGCACTGGGCGTGGGCATCCTCTTCTGGCCCTACGGTGCCCGGTGCGGGGCGGGCCTCGCCGCCTATCTGGGCGCGGTCGTCGCGGTCGTCGTAGGCGGGGCGTGGAGCGCCATCTGGACGTGGCGCCACCGCACGGCCCGGGCCCACGTGCTGTCGCTGCTGCTCGTCCTGTGGGGCCTGGTGCTCGCGGCGGTGGACGTGCTGCCGCGCGCCGGGTACGCCAAACCGACCGCCGATCACCCCGCGACGTGGGCGTGCGTGCCCTGACACGTCGCGCGCACCTCCTTACCGACCTTCCGGGACTTCCACGCATGGCTCAGCAGCGGTTCCTCAACCACATCGGGGGCGCCTGGGTGGCGCCGCGGACCGGCGCGTTCGCGCCCAACGTCAATCCCGCCGACCACCGGGACGTGGTCGGCGAGTTCCCGCGCTCGGGCGCCGCGGACGTCGCCGCGGCGGTCGCGAGTGCGCAGCGCGGCTTCGCCCAGTGGAAGCGCACGCCGGCTCCGCTGCGCGGCGACGTCCTGCGCCGCGTCGGCGACCTGCTCGCGGCGCGCAAGGAGGAGATCGCGTCGCTGATGACGCGCGAGATGGGCAAGCCCCTCGCGGAGACCCGCGGCGACGTGCAGGAGGGCATCGACACGGCCTACTACGCCGCGACCGAGGGACGCCGGATGTTCGGCCACACGGTGCCGAGCGAGCTGGCGAACAAGTGGGCGATGTCGTTCCGGCGCCCGATCGGGGTGGCGGGGCTGGTGACCCCGTTCAACTTCCCGCTCGCGATCCCGACGTGGAAGGCGTTTCCCGCGCTGGTCTGCGGCAACAGCGTCATCCTGAAGCCCGCGGAGGACGTGCCGCACACGGCGCACGTCCTGGTGGAGATCCTGCTCGAGGCGGGGCTGCCGCCGGAGGTGATCCAGCTCGTCCACGGCGACGGCGAGGCGGGGCGCGCGCTGGTCGAGCATCCGGACGTGCCCGTCATCTCGTTCACGGGTTCGACCGAGACGGGGAGCCGCGTCGGCGAGACGTGCGGCCGGATGCACAAGCGCCTGTCGCTCGAGATGGGCGGCAAGAACGCGCAGGTCGTCCTCGACGACGCCGACCTCGAGCTGGCCCTCGAGGGCGTGCTCTGGGGGGCCTTCGGCACCACCGGGCAGCGCTGCACGGCGACGAGCCGCCTGATCCTCCAGGCAGAGATCCACGACCGGTTCGTGACGATGCTGCACGACCGGGCGAAGGCGCTGCGGCTCGGCGACGGCCGCGCGGCGGGGACGGACGTCGGGCCGCTGATCCACGAGGAGGCGCGCGAGAAGGTCGAGCGCTACGTGGCGATCGCCCGCGACGAGGGGGCGACGGTCGCGCTGGGCGGGCACCGCGCCACCGACGGGGCGCTGGCGCACGGGACGTTCTTCGAGCCGACGATCCTCGTCGGGGTGCAGCCCGCGCACCGGGTGGCCCGCGAGGAGATCTTCGGTCCCGTGCTGAGCGTGCTCCGGGTCGAGACGGCCGACGAGGCCTTCGCGCTGAACAACGACGTCGCCTACGGCCTGTCGTCGTCGGTGTACACGCGCGACGTGCGGCTCGCCTTCCGGGCGCTGCAGGAGCTCGACAACGGCATCACCTACGTCAACGCGCCGACGATCGGCGCGGAGGCGCACCTCCCGTTCGGCGGCGTCAAGCAGACGGGGAATGGGCACCGCGAGGGGGGCTGGGAGGTGTACGAGTTCTACAGCGAGACCAAGGTCGGTTACGTGGACTACTCGGGCCGCCTGCAGCGGGCGCAGCTCGACACCTACGGCGGCTGACCGCCCGGTCTGTCCGCCGGACCGGGGGGGGGCGGCGATCGGCGCCGCCCCCCGCTTGCCCGCTGGCCACCGTTCCCTTTTGATTCCGGGACGATGGCGGACGGCACGGGGGGGGCCAGCTCGAATCACGACCACGCCGCGCCGCTCCCGGCGTCGCGGGCCGCGTTCACCGACGCCGCGCGCGCCGATGCGCTGCAGCGCGTCAACCGGCCCAGGCGCCCTTGGGCCGCGTGGCTCGAGTGGGCGAAGACGTTCCAGGTCGCGATCCTCCTGTCGCTCGCCGTCCGGGCGGTCGTCGTCGAGGCGTTCAAGATCCCGTCCGGCTCGATGGAGCGGACGCTGCTGGTCGGCGACTACCTGCTGGTGAACAAGCTGGCCTACGGTGCCGAGCTGCCGTTCACGCACGCGCGGCTCCCGAAGCTCGCCCCCGTGCGGCGGGGCGACGTGATCGTCTTCCAGTTCCCGCAGGATCCCGCGAAGAACTTCGTGAAGCGCGTCGTCGGCGTGGCCGGCGACACCGTGGCGATGCGCGACGGGTCGCTCGTCGTCAACGGCCGCCGGCCGGCGGAAGCGTACGCGCGGCAGGGTGCGGCCGCGGCCGACGCGGGCGCCGAGCAGTTCGGCTGGCAGCGCGGCTTCCTGGCCGCGGTCCCAGCCGACGGGCGATACCTGCCGAGCCGCCACACGTGGGGGCCGCTGGTGGTGCCGGCGGCCCACGTCTTCGTGCTCGGCGACAACCGCGACAACTCGCTCGACAGCCGGTACTGGGGCTTCGTGCCCGACAGTCTCATCCGGGGGCGTCCCCTCTTCGTGTACTTCAGCTACGATGCGGACAGCACGACGACGGCACCGTGGCTGTCCCGCATCCGGTGGGCTCGCCTCGGCGAGCGCATCGAGTAGCATTCGCCTTCCCGGCACGCGGCCCGTCGCACCATCCCGAGGACCCCCTCCATGGCCACCAATCCTCCGCGGACCCGAAAGGGCTCGTTCGACGAAGGGTCGCTGGACCAGTACCTCCGGGACATCAGCCGCTACGCCCTGATCACGCGCGACGACGAGGTGGCGCTTGCGCAGCGGATCCGGAAGGGCGACCAGGAGGCGCTGGACACGCTCGTCCGGTCGAACCTGCGCTTCGTGGTGTCGGTGGCGAAGAAGTACCAGAACCAGGGCGTGTCGCTGGCCGACCTCATCAACGAGGGCAACCTCGGCCTCATCCGCGCCGCCCACAAGTTCGACGAGACGAAGGGCATCAAGTTCATCTCGTACGCGGTGTGGTGGATCCGGCAGGCGATCCTGCAGGCGCTCGCCGAGCAGTCGCGCATCGTGCGGGTACCGCTCAACCGGGCCGGCACGCTGCACCGCATCGGCAAACGGGCCAACTCGCTGCTGCAGGAGCTGGGGCGCGAGGCGACGCATGCCGAGATCGCCGAGGGGATGGAGATCACCGAGGAAGAGGTCGCCAAGACGATGGCGATCTCGCAGGCGCACCTGTCGCTCGATGCGCCGCTCACGCCGGGGGAGGACAACAAGCTCCTCGACTACCTGCCGGACAACCAGCACCAGACGCCCGACGACGAGGTCTTCGAGAAGGCGCTGACCGAGAGCATCGAGGCGGCGCTCGGGGCGCTCAAGGAGCGCGAGGCGAAGGTCCTCCGGCTCTACTTCGGGCTCGACGGCGCCGCGGAGCCGAAGACGCTCGAGGAGATCGGCGCGCTGCTCGGGATCACCCGCGAACGGGTACGGCAGATCAAGGAGAAGGCGCTCTCCCGCCTGCGCCACGTCAGCCGTGCCCGCGCCCTCGAGAGCTTCCTTGGCTGACGGCGCGCCGGCCCCGCCCGCCGTGCCCGGGGCGCCGGCCCGCGACGCCAACGACGACCTCACGCTGGCCGTCCCGCCGGCCGGCACGATCCTGCGCCACCTCGCCCGCGCGGCGACGCTGCGCTGCCCGTCGTGCGGCGCCGGGGGCGTCCTCCGCCACTGGTTCCGCCTGCGCGAGCGCTGCCCGCGCTGCGACGCGGCGCTGCAGCGCGACGAGAGCGACTTCTACATCGGCGCGATCGCGATGAATCTGGCCGCCGCCGAGGGGCTCTTCGCGGTCGGGCTCGTGCTCGTGCTGGTGCGCACCTGGCCCGACGTGCCGTGGGACGCGCTCGAGACGTGGGCGCCGGTGGCGATGCTCGCCACGCCGCTGCTGCTCTACCCGGTGACCAAGCTCCTCTGGCTCGCGTGGGACCTGGCGTTCCGTCCCGACGCCCGCCACCCCTAGTTTCCCGCCATGCCCGACACCCACAGCTTCGACGTCACCACCGGCGTGGACCTCCAGGAGGTGGACAACGCCATCAACCAGGCCCAGAAGGAGATCGCCACCCGCTACGACTTCAAGGACGCGGTTGTGTCGATCGAACTCGACAAGAAGGCCGGCAGCATCAAGCTGGCCGCCGACAACGACTTCCGCATGAAGGCGCTGTGGGAGGTCGTGCAGGCGCGCCTCGTGAAGCGGCACGTCCCCGTGAAGAACCTCGACGTCGGCGCGGACACCCTCACGGGCACGACCGTCCGACGCGAGGTCAAGCTCAAGACCGCCCTCGACGGCGAGACGGCGAAGAAGGTGGCGGCGGCGATCAAGGCGGCCAAGCTCAAGAAGGTCCAGGCGGCGATCCAGGGGGACCAGGTGCGCGTCTCCTCGCCGTCGCGCGACGAGCTGCAGGGGGCGATCACCCTGTTGCGCGGACAGGACTTCGGCGTCGAATTGCAGTTCGGCAACTACCGCTGATTGCGTGCCGGCGGAGCCGTGCCACCGGCGTGGTGGCACCGGGAGCCGCCGCAACGCACACGCACGGCATCACCCCGAGGGAGTCTCGATGCGCGGTTGGATGATTCTGGGCGGCCTCCTGGCCGCCGTCTGCCTCGACGCCCAGACGCCGACGCCGCGCAAGCGGAAGCCCGGCCCGACCCTGCCCCCCAAGACGTCGCGTCCGACGCTCCCGCCGGATACCACGGCGAAGCCACCCGCGCCTGCGGCGGCTCCCGCCCCCGCCGCCGCCCCCGCCGCCGCCCCCGCCGCCGCCCCCGCCGCCGCCCCCGCCGCCGCCCCCGCCCCCGCCGCCGACAGCGTCCGGCGGACGCCGCCGCCGCCGCGGGACGATTCGCCGACGATCTTCTTCACCCCGCCGCGCGACCAGGCGCCTCCGCCACCCGCGCCACGCCGTCAGCCCGCTGCGACGCCGGCACCCGCACCGGCGGTTGCGCCCGTGCCCGCAGTCGCGCCGGCTCCGACGCCCGCACCGGCGATTGCCCCGGAGCCGCCGCCGTCGGTCGCACCCACGCCGGTTGCCCCCGCGCCCAAGCCGGCGACGCCCGTGAAGGCCCCGAGGGGGATGGCCACTCCGCCCCCGGCCATTACGGCTGATCCCAGCCCCGCGGCGGCTCCGGCCGCCGCGCCGCCGGCGCCCGCGCCCATGCCGGCGTCCAAGCCGGCGTCCAAGCCGGCGTCCAAGCCGGCGTCCAAGCCGGCTCCCAAGCCGGCTCCCACGCCGGCGTCCAAGCCGGCGCCCACGCCGGCGCCCACGCCGGCTCCCGCCGCGCCCCCGCCGCCGGCCGCGGTCGAAGCGGCACCCGCCGCGCCTCCGCCGGTCGAGGAGCCCGCCGCGCCGCGCGCCGAACCGCGCCGCGGCCGCGATCGCGCCGCACCGGTCGGCGACGCGGATGCGCCGAGGCGGCCGCGCCTCGTCTTCCGGATCGGGGCCGCCGGGTTCATTCCCACGACGGCGATCTATCCCTCGCCCTCGGCGACCGATCCCGACCTCGAGCTCGCGCCGGTTCCCTCGCTGGCGCTCGACCTGGCCCTCCGGCTCGCGGGCCCGGTGCACTTCTACCTGACGGGCACGGGCGGCATCGGCTCGATGGCCCACAGCAACACGCTCGCCCTCGGTGCTGCGGTGCCCAAGCCCACGTACGCCACCACCTCCGTCGTCGGCACGGGCGGCCTGCTGCTCGAGCCCACGTTCGGGCGGTCGCCGGTGCAGCCGTACCTGCGGGCGGGCGGCGGCGTGGTCGGCACCTGGATCACCCTCCCGGTCGGCACGGCGTACTCGGTCGCGCCGGCGGTGGACGCCGGTGGCGGGCTGCGGTTCGGCCGTGGGCGCGTCGGCGGTTTCCTCGAGGCGCGATGGCTCGGCTCGTCGTTCAGGTCGTCGTACCTGCCGCTCACGGCGGGCGCCCCGGCGCGCAACACGGCGCAGTCCGACATCCTCACCCTCGTCGGCCTCCGCATCGCCCGCTGACGCATCGGTTCCGCTAGGTTTGGCCCGTGCGCGTCGCCCTCGTCACGCTCGGCTGCGAGAAGAACACGGTGGACAGCGAACGGTACCTGGCCGAGCTGGTGGCGGCCGGGGCCGAGGTCGCGGCGTCCCCCGACGAGGCCGACATCGTCGTGGTGAATACCTGCGGCTTCGTGGACGCCGCGAAGCAGGAGTCGCTCGACGCCATCGTGCGTGCCGGCGCGGCGAAGGCCGAGGGCCGCGACCGGACCGTCGTGGCCATCGGCTGCATGGTGCAGCGACACCGCGACGAGATGGCCGAGGCGCTCCCCGAGGTGGATCTGATGCTCGGGACGAGCGACGCCGACCGGCTGGTCCCCGAGCTCATGCGCCTCGGGGCCATTCCCGAGGGGCCGGTGCGGCACCCCGGCGAGCGGCTCTTCGGGGGCGGCAACGCGTTCAGCCGCTACCTCAAGGTGAGCGAGGGGTGCGATCACGGCTGCGCCTTCTGCGCCATCCCGCTCATGCGGGGACGCCACCGCTCCTTCGCGCTTGCGGACGTCGTGCGCGAGGCGCAGCTGCTCGAACTGCAGGGGGCGCGCGAGCTCAACCTGGTGGCGCAGGATCTGGCGCACTACGGGCGGGATCGGCGCGACGGCACCGGGCTGCCCGAACTCCTGCGGGCGTTGCTCGACGGCACGACGATCCCCTGGTTCCGTACGCTGTACCTCTATGCGCAGGGGGTGACCCCCGCGTTCCTCGAGCTCGTCGCGCGCGAGCCGCGCATCGTGCCCTACGTGGACATCCCGATCCAGCACGGGCACGACGCGATGCTCGCGCGGATGCGCCGTCCCGAGCGGGCCCGCACGATCCGCGAGCGCGTCGCGGCGTTCCGGGCGGCCGTGCCGGACGTCGCGATCCGCACGACCGTCATCGTCGGCTTTCCCGGCGAGACCGACGAGGAGTTCGACGCGCTGCTGGCCCTCCTCGCCGAGGTGCAGTTCGACCGCGTGGCCTGTCACATGTATTCCGCGCAGGACGGCACGCGCGCGGCGGCGATGCCCGACGACGTCCCCGACGTGCTCAAGCGCGAGCGCCACGAGCGCGTCATGGAACAGCAGCGTCACGTGACGGCCGAGCGCCTCGGGCGGTTCGTCGGCCGGGTGGTGCCCGTGCTCGTCGAGGTGCACGAGACCGGCCCGGACGGCGCGAAGCGCCCGCGCGGCCGCGTGCCGTGGCAGGCCGACGACATTGACGGCGTCACGTGGCTCGCCGGCGACGCGCGACCCGGTGCGATCGTCGAGGCGCGGCTCGACGACGTCGTGGACGACTACGACTTCACCGCGACCGTCGTGCGCGAGGTGCTCGCGCCGCCGGTCGCGGGGCCCGCGCGTCCCCGCGGGGCGCTGCCGGTGCTCGCGACGCCGGCTCTACCCTCCATCTCCGCCTTCGGCACATGACCGCCGTCCCGCACGACACCTCCCGATCGCAGGAACTCATGGCCCGCGCCCGGCAGCGCTTCCCGGGCGGCGTGAACTCCCCCGTGCGCGCCTTCGGCGGCGTGGGGGGCGAGCCGTTCGTCGTCGCGCGCGGCGACGGACCGTACATCTGGGACGTGGACGGCAACCGGTACGTTGACTTCGTCCTGTCGTGGGGACCGCTGGTACTGGGGCACGCGCCGCCCGCCGTGCTCGCCGCGCTCGCGGAGACCGCAGCGCGCGGCACGAGCTTCGGCATTCCCTGCGCGCTCGAACTCGACCTCGCCGAGGTCATCGCCGCGCGCATGCCGCACCTCGAGATGGTGCGCTTCGTCTCCAGCGGCACCGAAGCGGCGATGTCGGCCGTGCGCGTCGCGCGGGCCGCCACCGGCCGCGACCACATCCTCAAATTCGAAGGGTGCTACCACGGCCACGCCGACAGCTTCCTCGTGAAGGCGGGCTCGGGGGTCGCCACGCTGGGGCTGCCCAACTCGCCGGGCGTGCCGGCGGCGCTGGCCGAGAAGACCCTCACTGTCGCCTTCAACGATCTCGACGCCGTGCGGACGATCGCGCGCACCACGCCGCTCGCGGCGATCTGCGTCGAGCCGATCATCGGCAACTCGGGGTTCATCCCGCCGGCGCCGGGCTTCCTCGCCGGCCTTCGCGCGGTCTGCGACGAGACCGGAGCGATGCTGCTCTTCGACGAGGTCATGACGGGCTTCCGCATCGCCTTCGGCGGCGCCGTCGAGTACTCGGGGGGCGTGCGTCCCGACCTCACGTGCCTCGGCAAGGTGATCGGTGGCGGGCTGCCGGTGGCCGCGTACGGCGGGTCGCGCGCGGTCATGCAGCAGGTCGCGCCGGCCGGCAGGGTGTACCAGGCGGGGACGCTCTCGGGGAATCCGCTCGCGATGGCGGGCGGCCTCGCGACGCTCGCGGCGCTCACGCGGCCGGTGCACGACGCCATCACCGCGCAGACGGGCCGGCTCGTCGCCGGCCTGCGCGAGATCGCGGCGCGGCGCGGGGTCCCCCTGCTCGCCGATCACGCCGGCTCGATGTGGGGATTCTTCCTGCACGACGGCCCGGTGCGCTCCTTCGACGATGCGAAGCAGAGCGACGTCGCGCTCTTCCGGAAGGTCTTCCACGCCGCCCGGGAGCGCGGCGTGTACCTGGCGCCCTCGGCCTTCGAGGCGGGGTTCACGAGCGCGGCCCACACCGCCCCCGTGATCGACGACGCGCTCGACCGGCTCGACCAGGCCTTCGCCGCGGCACTGGCGTGACCCGCCGGGCCGCGCGCGCCGCGGCCCGGGCCGCGCGCGCCGCGGCCCGGGCCGCGTTCACCGCGCTGGTCGCGGGATGCGGCGCGCTCGTGCCGTCGCCGCGTCCCGATCCCGAGCCGCCGCCGACGCGCATCGCGTCGCCGCGCGACGACGATCCCGAGCCCGGCGCGGACAGCGCGGCCGCACAGGGCGGGGCCCCGGTCGCGCTGCGACCCGACGAGTGGTCCGCACCGCCGCGCCCGCGAGGCGCAGGACTGGGCGGGCGGACGGTGCGCATCGCGCTGGCGACGGCGGCGCGCGCCGTGCAGGTCGGAGGCACCGGCGAGTGGCAGCTCGTGTCGGACGGCGGGCGGGTCATCGCGTCCGGTGGGGCGGGGCAGGCGTGGCGCCTGGCGGCCGGCGGCGACGTCGTCGAGGCGACACCGCCCGACGGCGTCCCGGGGCGACGGGTGCGCGATGCCATCACCGTCCGGCCGATCGGGGAGGCCGTCGCCACGGTGGATGGACGCCGGTACCGCGGCGACGTGCGCATCGTCCCCACCGACACGGGCCTCGTCGTCGTGAACCGGCTCGGCGTCGAGGACTACCTGCGCGGGGTCGTGCCGAAGGAGATCGGCCCGCGAACCGCCGCCGAAGCCGCCGCCGTCGAGGCGCAGGCGATCGCCGCCCGCAGCTACACGCTCGTGCGCCTGCGCGAGACCACCGCGCGGTCGTGGGACCTCGTCGGCGGGGTGCTCAATCAGGCCTACGGCGGGGCCGATGCCGAGACGCCGGTGGCCGACGCCGCCGTGGCGTCCACGGCAGGGCTCGTGCTGCTCCACGCCGGCCAGGTGATCAACGCCCCCTACCACGCGGCCTGCGGCGGGCGGACGGCGGCGGCCCAGGAGCTCTGGCGAACCCGCGGCGAGCCGTTCCTGCAGGCCGTGGACGACACCGATCCCGCGACCGGCCAGCCGTATTGCCGCATCGCGCCGCGCTACCGGTGGACGGCCCGGTTCCCGGCCGCCTCGCTGCGCCAGCTCGCGGCGCGCTGGCTGCCGCTCTACGGTGGGGCCCCGGCCGGCGCCCTCGGGGCGGTGACCGACGTGCGCGTGACCGGCCGCACGCCGAGCGGTCGGGTGGCGGGCCTCGACTTCGTCACCGACCGCGGCACCTACACCGTACGGGCCAACGACACCCGCTTCGTCCTGCGGCTCGCCAACGGCGACCTCCTCAACAGCACGAGCTACGCGATCGCCACGTCCCCCGGGCGGGACGGGACCCTGGTGGTCGAAGGGACCGGTCACGGACACGGGGTGGGGATGTGCCAGTGGGGCGCGATCGCACGGGCGCGGGCGGGACAGTCCGCCCGGGCGATCCTCCGGACATATTTCCCGGGTACGACGGTCGGAGCGGCCCCGGTCGGTGGCGACGGGCGCTGAGGGGCCGCCGGGCGGACCCGAAACCTTCAACACGCGGAACGGGACGATGCGAGTCGGGATCGTGGGGGCGGGCGCGATTGCGCAGTTGGCGCACCTGCCGGTGCTGTCGAAGATGCGCGGCGTGGAACTGGCCGCGCTCTGCGACAACGACTTCGCGAAGGCCCGCGCGCTGGGCGAGCGCTTCGGCATCCGCGACGCCTCGACGGACATCGACGAACTCCTCGAGAACGGGCCGTTCGACCTCGTCGTCGTGACGACGCCGAACCACCTGCACGAGGCCCACGTGCAGCGCCTGCTCGCGGCGCGGACGAACGTGTTCTGCGAGCGGCCGCTGTCGCTCTCCGGCAAGGGCGTCGAGAAGCTGCTCGCCACGGCGAAGAAGACCGCGGCGAAGGTGTTCGTCGGCAACAACCACCGCTTCCGGTCCGACGTCCAGCTCCTCGCCGGCTTCCTCGGGGGCGGCGAGCTGGGGGCGCTGCGCGGCGTGCGCGCCGGCGCATACCACCCGCGCGGCGCAATGGCCGGTTGGCGGGCGAGCCGGCCCGAGGCCGGCGGCGGCGCGTTCCTCGAGCACGGCTGGGCGCTGCTCGACCTCGCGCTGTGGCTCAGCAACTTCCCCCCGATCACCCGGGTGCACGCGCACATGGACCGCCCGCGCGGCGCGAAGGCGGTCGAGCACGCGATGCTGGCCGTGCTCGAAGCCGCCGACGGCACCAGCTTCTCGTTCGACGTGACGTGGTCGTACGTGGGGACGCAGGAGCGCTGGTGGTTCGAGACGATCGGCGAGCGGGGCAGCGCGCGCCTCAACCCGCTGCGCGTCATCAAGGAGCTGAACGGTCGCGCCGTCGAGGTGTCGCCGAGCGGTGGCACGGCGCGCGAGAGCGTCTTCCTGCAGTCGTATCGCGCCCAGCACGCCCACGTGCAGGCCGTCCTCGCCGGCAGCGCGCCGTACGAGGCGCCCGACGACCAGGTGCGCGTCGCCCGCGTGCTCGCCGCCGTCTACGAATCGGCCGAGGGCGGCAGCGAAGTCGCGCTCGACCGCGCGTGAGGACCCTCCGGCGCCTCGCGGCCTCGGCCGCGCTCGGGCTCGCCGCATCGGCCGGTGCGGCCCCCGTGCGCGCGCAGGTCCTGGCTCCTCCGGACGGCTCGCAGCTCAAGGTGTACCTGCTCACCATGGGGCCGGGCGAGGCCATCTGGGAGCGCTTCGGCCACAACGCGCTCGTCATCCGCGACCTGCGCACGAACGTCGGCACCGCGTGGAACTGGGGGCTCTTCGACTTCGCGGCACCGGACTTCCTGACGCGCTTCCTCACCGGCGACACCAGGTACTGGATGGCCGGGGACGACTTCGGCCGCACCATCGAGGCGTACCGGTGGATGAACCGCACCCTCTGGCTGCAGGAACTCGCGATCCCCGACTCGGCCAAGGTGGCGCTGGCGCAGGCCGTCGCGGCCAACGCCGTCGGCGACGCGAAGTACTACCGGTACGACTACTTCCTCGACAACTGCTCGACACGCGTCCGCGACGCGCTCGACCGCGCGATCGGCGGGGCGCTGCGCGCGCAGCTCGCGCGCACCCCCGCCGGCACCACCTTCCGCCGCGAGACGGAGCGCCTGCTCGAGGGGATGCCGCTCGCCGCCGTCGGCGTGGACATCGCGCTCGGCCGGCGGGCCGACGCCCCCCTCTCGCAGTGGGAGGCGGCCTTCGTGCCGATGAATCTGCGCGACGCCCTGCGGGCCGTGCGCGTCCCCGACGGTGCGGGGGGCACCCGGTCGCTGCTGGTCCGTGACGACGTGCTGTTCGTCGCGAGCCGTCCCCCGGAGGCGGCGAACGCTCCGCGCCTGTCCCTCTGGACCGCCGTCGCCGGCCTCGCGCTGGCGACGCTGCTCGGCCTCCTCGGGCGCGCCGCGCCGGCCTCGGGCGCGGCCCGCGGCGGCCTCGCGCTGGTCGGCGGCGCGTGGTCGCTCGTCGCGGGGGTGATCGGCCTCGTGCTGCTGCTGGCCGCGACGGTCACGCGGCACGTCTTCTGGGGGATGAACGCCAACCTGCTCCTCTTCTCGCCCCTCTCGCTGGTGCTCGCGGCGCTCGTGCCCCTCGCGCTGCTCGGCGGCCGCGGGGCGGCTGCGGCGCGCGGCGTCGCCGCTGGCGTCGTGCTCGCCTCGGCGGCGGGCGGGCTGGCCGCGGTGCTCGGCGGGCAGCCCTTCGCCGCGACGCTCGCGCTCGCGGCACCGGTCCATGCCGCACTGTACTGGGCCGTGCGCCGCGCGACGCTCCGCGGTCTCGCGTGACCTGGGCGGTCGGGGTGGACGTCGGCGGGACGTTCACCGACGCGGTGGCGATCGGGGCCGACGGCCGCTGCCTCGCTGCCAAGGTCCCGACCACCCCGCACGACCAGAGCGCGGGAGTGCTCGCCGCCATCGAGGCGCTCGGCATCCGCGCCGAGGGCATCGACCGCGTGGCGCACGGCACCACGGTGGTGACCAACCTCCTGCTCGAGCGCTCGGGGGCGCGGGTCGTGCTCTGCGCCACCGCCGGCGCCACCGACCTGCTGCGCCTCCGGCGGCAGGACCGCGCGGCGCTCTACGACCTCGCCGCCGACCACGCGCCGCCGCTCGTCGCGGCCGACGCGGTGGTGGGGGTGACCGAGCGCGTCGGGGCCCGGGGCGTCGCGACGCCGCTCGCCGACGACGTCGTGGCCGCGGTCGTCGCATCGGTGCGGGGGCAGCACCCCGAGATCGTCGCCGTCGCGCTGCTCTTCGCGCACGAGGCGCCGGCGCACGAGCAGCGGCTCGCCGCCGCCCTGCGGGCCGCCCTGCGGGCCGCCCTGCCCGCCGGGGTGGACGTCGTCTGTTCCCACGAGGTGCTGCCGGAGATCCGCGAGTTCGAGCGCACAGCGACGACCGCGGCCGAGGCCTACGCGCGGCCGCGCGTGGCGCGCTACCTCGCGGCGCTCGAGGCCCGCCTCGCCGCGCGTGGACTGCCCGCGCCTCTCGTGGTGACCTCGAGCGGCGGCATGCTCCCCGCCGGGGTCGCGGCGCGCCACGCGGCCGCCCTCGCCCTGTCGGGCCCCGCCGGCGGTGTCGTCGGTGCGGCGGCGGTCTGCCGCGCGGCGCGCGTGCCCCTTGCCCTCACGGTGGACATCGGCGGCACCAGCGCCGACGTCGGTGTCGTCGTGGACGGGGCGCCGCTCGTCGAGGCCGGCGGTGACGTCGCCGGCGTGCCGATCGCGCTGCCGCGGGTGCTCGTCGAGACGGTCAGCGCCGGCGGCGGGTCCATCGCGTGGGCGGACGACGGCGGCGCACTGCGCGTCGGGCCCCGAAGCGCCGGCGCGCGACCGGGTCCCGCCTGCTACGGACTCGGCGGCACCGAGCCGACCGTCACCGACGCCCACGTGGTGCTGGGGACGGTGCAGGCGCGGTCCCTCGCCGGCGGCGTGGCGCTCGACGCCGCCCGTGCGCACGAGGCGGTCGGCCGCCTCGCCGCCGTGCTCGGGGCCGAGCCGACGCGCGTCGCGCGCGCGATCATCGCGAGCGCGGACGCCGCGATGGCGCGGGCGCTGCGGCGCGTGTCGGTCGAGCGCGGGCTGGATCCCCGCACGGCGACGCTCGTGCCCTTCGGCGGCGGCGGTCCGCTGCATGCCTGCGGGCTCGCCGAGCACCTGGGGATGCACGAGATCCTCGTGCCCCCGTTCGCGGGGGTGCTCAGCGCCCTCGGCCTCGCGATGGCCCCCGAGCGGCGCGACGGCCTCGCCAGCGTCCTCGCCGGGGCCGAGGGGCTCGATGCCGCCGCGGTCGGGGCGGCCTGCGCGGCGGCGGATACCGCGACCGATGGCGTGCACCTGCCCGATGTCGCCTTCACCGCGCGCGTGCGCTACGCCGGGCAGGGCCACGAGGTCGAGACGCCGGTCGCTCCCGGCGACGACGGGCCGGCGATCGCCGCGCGCTTCGCCGCCTCGCACCGCACCCGGTTCGGCTTCGCCCTCGAGCGGCCGGTGGAGCTCGTGAGTCTGCGGGCCACGCGGAGCGGCGCGGCGCACGCGATCGCGCTGTCGCGGACGGGGGACGGCGCGTCGGCGTGGGACGACGCCGCCCCGCGCGACGATGGCGGCACGCTCGCGCGCACGGTGCGTGGTCCGGTGTCGGTCGCGCTGCCGGACGCCACGCTGCACGTCGCCCTCGGGTGGACCGCGACCGCGCTCGGCATCGGCGGCTGGCACCTGACCCGCGAGGGCTGAGCGATGCCCCGCTTCGATCCGCTGGCGCTCGGCGTGATGGGCCACGCGATCGCGATGGTCGCCGAGGAGATGGGGGCCGTGCTGGTGCGCAGCGCCCTCAGCCCGAACATCCGCGAGCGCCGCGACGCCTCGTGCGCGCTCTTCGACGCCGGGGGGCGCATGGTCGCGCAGGCGGCCCACATCCCGGTGCACCTGGGGGCGATGCCCGCAGCCGTCCGCGCCGCCATGGGACGCCGCCCGGGCCCGGGCGACGTGCTCCTGCTCAACCATCCGTCGCACGGCGGCTCGCACCTCCCCGACCTCACGATGGTCGAGGCGATCGCCGACGAGTCGGGCACGTCCGTCATCGGCTATGCCGCGGTGCGTGCGCACCACGCGGACGTCGGCGGCATGTCGCCCGGCTCGATGCCCTTCGGCGCGCGCGAACTGGTGCAGGAAGGGCTCGTGCTGCCGCCGGTCTTCCTCGAGCGCGGCGGCCGGCCGGTTGACGACGTCTGGGCGATCGTTCTCGCCAACGTGCGGACGCCCGACGAACGGCGCGGCGACCTCGCCGCGCAGCGCGCCGCCTGCCGTGCCGGTGCCGAGGGGTGGCGGGCGCTCCGGCAGCGCACGGGGGTCGAGACCCTCGACGCCGCTGGCGCCGCCCTGCTGGACTACGCCGAGCGGCGCGCGCGCGAGCGCCTGCGGCCGCTCGAGGGCGCCCGCGGTGCGGCGGAGGACTTCCTCGAGGGGGACGGGGTGACCGATGCCGACATCCGCATTGCGGTCTCCGCGGCGGTGCGCGACGGCACGCTGCACCTCGACTTCGGCGGCACGGCACCGCGCGTGGCGGGCAACGTGAACTGCCCGCGCGCGGTGGTGCAGGCGGCCGCCGTGTTCGTGCTGCGCATGCTGCTCGACGACGACGTCCCCACCAACGACGGGCTCGCGCGGGCCGTGTCGCTGTCGATCCCCCCGGGAAGCGCCATTGACGCGCGCGACGGCGCCGCGGTCGCAGCGGGCAACGTGGAGATGTCGCAGCGGCTCACCGATGCCATCGTGCGCGCGCTCGACGCCGCCGGCCTCCCCGTTCCGGCTCAGGGGCAGGGCACGATGAACAACGTCGTCTTCGGCGGGGCGGGGTGGACGTTCTACGAGACGCTCGGGGGTGGGCAGGGTGCCTCGGCGCGCGGTCCTGGCCCGAGCGGCGTGCACGTGGGCATGAGCAACACGCGCATCACGCCGATCGAGTCGCTGGAGCGGGCGTATCCGCTCGAGGTCGTGCACTACGGCATCCGGGCCGGCTCGGGCGGCGCGGGGCGGCACCGTGGCGGCGACGGCGTCGTGCGCAGCTATCGGGCGCTCGACTCGTGCACCGTGACGCTGCTCACCGAACGGCGACGCCACGCCCCGCGCGGGGCGGCGGGAGGGGGCGATGGCGCGCGGGGGCGCAACCTGCTCAACGGCGTGGAGGTGCCGGCCAAGTGCCGGCTCGAGTTGCAGGCCGGTGATGTCGTGACGATCGAGACGCCGGGCGGCGGGGGCTGGGGCGGCTGACGGGCTACCCTCACGTCCCCGCGTCTGCGCCGGCGCTCGCACGATCGCGCTGGCGCCAGCGCAGGGCCAACGCCGTCACGAGGCCACCCACCACCGGGTAGGCGAGTGCCAGCAGGCCGTCGAACGCGAGGGGCAGCAGCACCAGTCCGAGAACGAGGAACACCGCTGCGCCGACCGCGCAGGTGACCGCGGCCCGGCCGATCGGCACGCGCCTGAGCAGCGTCCAGCCGAGCAAGGGGCCAAGCACGGCACCGTACACGGCGGCCAGGGTGCCGAGCGCTCCCGCCCCCCGGAACGCGTTGACCACGGCGGTCCACGTATCCGGCACGCCTCCCCCGGAGACGACGAGTCGCGCGAGGGTCGCCACGGTCAGGACCACCGGGGCGGCGATCGCCCCGGCCACGGCGCCGGCGGCGGAGACCAGCGCCGTCGTCTGGAGGACGGCCCGCAGGCGCCCGGGGTGCCGCGCGGTGGCGACCGCGCCCGGTTCCCGGGGGGGCGTCAGCGGCGGCATGTGGACGCGACGGCCAGCGATGCGTCGCGCGCCAGCGGCGAGACATCGAGGTACTGCACTCCGGCCGGCATCGTCGGCGCCAGCGTGATCGCCACCACGAGGTCCTCCCGTGCGCAGCGCATCCGCCACCGTCCCCGGAGCGCGTTCTCCACCACGAACGACCCTTCGTTCACGCACTGGCCCCCCGCCGCATCACGCACCGCCGCGACCTGCGCCGCGCGCCGCACGGCCGACTCGTCGCGGAACAGGTTCATCGCCGCCAGCGAGTCGGCCAGCGGCGCCGACCACTGCTGCACCAGCCGCGTCACCTGCGCGCGCCGCGTCGCGAGCACCGGCGCCGGTTGCGGCTCGCGGGGCACCAGCGCCCCCGTCTGCTGCAGGCGCGCGAACGCCTGATCGACGACCGGGGTCCACGGCGTGTACGTCAGACTGCCCAACGCGATGATCCCCACGCCGTGCTCCGGGAACCACTTCATGATCGAGCCGTATCCGGGCAGTCCCCCCGTGTGCGACACCCAGTGCCGCACGTCGCACGTCGAGCCCACGCGCAGGCCGTAGCCGTAGCCCCCCGCGGTGAGCGTCAGCGTCTCGCCCGCCAGGACGGACGCCCCCGCCCAGCGGTGCAGCTGCTGCATCTCGCGCCGGGACGCGCGCGAGAGCACAGGTGAGTCGGCGCCGTCGCGCGCCGGCCAGGCGTCGAGCAGGAACGCCACCCACCGCGTCAGGTCCGCCGGCGTCGTGAGCATCCCACCCATGACGCCGAACGCCCCGTCCGGCAGCGCGGGCTCCGGCAGCCACGCGCCGTCCTGCAGCCGGTGGCCGATCGCCAGCCGCTCCGACGGCACGTCGCGCGACTCGAGCGTCGTGCGCGGCATGCCGAGCGGCTCGAGGAGACGCGTGCGCAGGTAGCGCGCGTACGGCATCCCGGCGACGTTCGCGACGATGCGCCCGAGGATCGCGAAGCCGTAGTTGGAGTACTCGTACGCGGTGCCCGGCGGCGTGGAGAAGGGAATGCCGCCGCGCAGCATCGCGCTGAACGCCGCCTCGGTGGCGTCGAGCTGCTGGTCGCCCCACGGGTTGTCCTCGGGGAAGCCGGCCGCGTGCGTGAGGAGGTGGCGGATCGTGATGCGCGGGGCGTCGCCGGTCGCGGGTCGCAGGTCGCGGAGCTCCGGCACGTGGCGCTCGGCCGGGTCGTCGAGCGAGAGCCGGCCGGCGTCGCGCAGCTGCAGGATCGCCGCGGCGGCGAAGCTCTTGCTCATCGAGGCGATGCGGAAGACGGTGCCGGTGTCCACCGCCGCCCCCGCGCGCACGTCGCGCAGGCCCCCGGCGACGACGTGCTCGAGGCGGCCGTCCACGACGATACCGTAGGCCCAGCCGGGCACGCGGCGCCGGACGGCGAAGTCGCGCACGAGCGAGTCCACCGCAGGGAAGGCGGCGCGCAGGCGCGCGGCGCGGGCCTCGTCGGCGAAGCGCGCGGGGGGGGCGACGGGGCTCAGTGGATCGGGCTGCGCGGCGAGCGCCAGCCAAGGGAGGCCGGCGAGCGCCGGTAGCAGGTGGCGGCGCGGCATGCGCTGCAAGCTACAGCGCCGCGGCCGGGAGTCGAGCCGACCGCTGGCACCGGGGCCGGGCATCCGGGCCCTGCGCGCACCAGCCGCTCGCCCCGGCACGCGCGCCGGGCTACGTTCGCCCCATGCGCCTCGCCCCGCTCGCCGTCATCGTCGCCGCCCTCGCGGCCCCCGCGGCCCCCGCGGCCGCCCAGTCGTTCGACGTGATGGAAGCCACCATCCCGTCGGTGCACGCCGCCATGTCGGCCGGCCGGCTCACCTGCCGGCAGCTCGTGCAGGCCTATCTCGACCGCATCGCCGCGTACGACCGGCAGGGGCCCGAGCTCCATGCGATCCAGACCGTGAACCCGCGAGCCCTGGCCGACGCCGACTCGCTCGACGGTGTGTGGCGGTCGAAGCGCGCGCGCGGCCCGCTGCACTGCGTACCGGTCCTGCTCAAGGACCAGGTCGAGACGAAGGACATGCCGACCACCTACGGCTCGGTGCTGTTCAAGGACTTCGTCCCCGCGCGCGATGCGACCGTCGTCGAGAAGCTCGAGGCCGCCGGGGCGATCATCCTCGCGAAGACCACCATGGGCGAGTTCGCGGGCCGCTACGTGAGCTCGGCCGCGGGGATCATCCGGAACGCGTACGACCCCGCGCGCAATCCCAGCGGGTCGTCGAGCGGGTCCGGCGCGGCCGCGGCCGCCAACTTCGGGCTCGTCGCGCTCGGCGAGGACACGGGCGGGTCGATCCGCGGCCCTGCGGCGGTGCATGCGCTCGTGGGCCTGCGTCCCACGCTCCCGCTCGTGAGCCGCTTCGGCATGCTCCCCGCGAACCCGTCGCAGGACACCATGGGGCCGATGACGCGCACCGTGGCCGACGCGGCACGCGTGCTCGACGTCATCGCCGGGTACGATCCGCGCGACCCGGTCACCGTGTACGCCGTCGGGAACGTGCCGGCCACGTACACGGCCGGACTCACCGCCGGCGCGCTCGCGGGGGCGCGCATCGGGGTCCTGCGGACGCGCCGCACGCCGCCGCCGCGCCGCACCGCGAGCGACAGCGGCGCCCCACGCGATACCGCCGCGTTGCGCCGCGACTCGCTCGCGCGCGTGGACTCGGCCGAGTTCGCCAAAGTGGCACCCCTCCTCGACCGCGCCCTCGCCGACCTGCGGGCGCAGGGGGCGGTGATCGTGGACTCGCTCGTGCGCCCGCCGGTGCCGATGCCGCGCTTGGGCAACGACTTCGAGACCGAGGCGGCGACCGACGCGTACCTCGCGCAGCATCCGGGGGCGCCGTTCCGGACGCTCAAGGAGATTCTCCTCGCCGGGGGTGTGAATCCGTGGCGCGCCAGGGCCCTGATCGAGTACGTCGGGCGGTCGCCGGAGGAAGCCGGCTTCGGCGCCCTGATGCGCTACCGCGAGGCGCTGCGCATCGCGTACCTGCAACTCATGGCTGACCGGCGGCTCGACGCGATCGTGTACGCCACCTACGACGCCCCGCCCGCGCCGATCGGCCGCGACGTGCTCACCAATCCCCGTCCCGACGACGCCTACGGCCGGGGCGACAACCGCGGCCTGAGCCCTTCGCTGGCGTGGCCGGCGCTCACCGTCCCGATGGGCTTCACGCCGGACGGCCTGCCGGCCGGCCTCGAGTTCCTCGGCCGTCCGTGGAGCGAGGCGACGCTGCTTGGATTCGCCCACGCGTACGAGCAGGCGACCAGGCACCGGCGCCCGCCGGCCACCACGCCGCCGCTCGCGCCGCCGCCCGCGCCGCGCCGTTAGGCCGATGGTGCGGCGCGCTCGGCCTGCAGCACCCGTTCCCAGACCCGACCCTCCGTGAACACCTCGAGCAGGTGGGGGTCGAGCGTCCCCGCCTTCGCCTCGTCGCGCAGGATGTCGAGCGCGCGCGGCGCCGGTACCGCCCGCTTGTACGGCCGGTCGGTCGCGGTGAGCGCGTCGAAGATGTCGGCGATGGTCATCATCCGCGTCTGCACGGGGATCTCCGCCGCCGTCCGCCTGAGCGGATAGCCGGTGCCGTCGAGCTTCTCGTGGTGCCCGTACGCGATGAGCGGAATCCCCTTGAGCTCGCGCGTCCACGGGATCGCCTCGAGGAACCGGTACGAGTGCGTCACGTGCGACTCGATCTCGCGCCGCTCACGCTCGTCGAGGTTCCCCTTGCGGATCATCAGGAAGCGCAGCTCGTCATCGCCCAGCAGGGGGCGCTCGACGCCGTCGAAGTCCGTGTAGGTCGTCCGGTTGATCTGCCCGAGGGCCTCGAAGTTCCCCTCCGGCAGCACCGTGGGCTCGTTCGAGCGCAGGATCAGGTCGAGGAACCCCGAGAGCTCGCGCCGCCGCGCGTCACGCTCGGCCTCGAGCCGACCGACCGTCTCCGCGTAGGCCGCGGGCCCGTGCGCCAGCAGCACCTCGGCGCGCTCGCGCTCGAACACGACATCCGCCTGCGACTGCAGGTATGCGAAGCGGTGGCGGATGAGCGCGAGGTCCCACGGATAGAGCTTCTTCTGCTTGACCAGCACCAGCTCCCGCACGCCGACCTTGCCGAAGTCGTGCAGCAGCGCCGCGTAGCGCAGCTCGCGCATCTCGGCCCGCGAGAACGCGAGCCCGCGATACGGTCCCGGTGCCCCGCCGCGGCCGATCGCGTCGGCGAGCCCGATCGTGAGCGTCGCGACCCGGCCCGAGTGGCCGCTGGTGGTGGGGTCGCGCTGCTCGATCGCGGTCACGCTCGCGGTGACGAATCCCTCGAACAGCCGCTCGATGTCCTCGTAGAGCCGCGCATTCTCCACTGCGACCGCCGCCTGCGAGGCGAGGGCGGTCACGAGCTCGGTGATCCGCTCGTCGAAGCCGATCACCTGCGCGTCCACCGCCGCCGCGTCGGTGAGCATCACCGCCCGGTCGCGCTTGCGATTGATCAACTGGAGCACCCCGATGGTCTCGTCGCGGTGCGTACGCATCGGGAGCACGAGCATGCTGCGCGTCCGGTACCCGAACGCCTGGTCGAAGCGGCGGTTGAAGGTGTACACCGCGTCCGGCGGGAGCTGGTACACGTCCTCGAGCACGAGCGGCAGCCCGGTCGCGGCCACGTAGCCCGCCACCGACGCGTGGTCGATCGGCACGGTGAACTCCTCGAGCGGCAGGCCGGGCCGCGAGTCGTTCTGCGCGAGCTTGAAGCGGAGCGTCGTCGCCGGCGTGTCGTCGGCGGGGCGGTCCACCAGGTACAGCGAGCCGGCGTCGGCCTGCGCGATCCGGCGCGACTGCGAAAGGATGAGCCGGAGCAGGGTCCCGAGGTCCCGCTCGGTGGTGAGGGCCGCCCCCACGCGTGAGAGCTCGGCGAGTTCCACGTGCCGGGCGGCTTCGGCTTCCACCGCGAGCCGCGCCTGCACGAGCGTGGCCGCGTGGCGCAGGGCGGCCTGCAGGACGTGCCGCACGAGGGCGGGCGGCGCATCGTTCGGCAGGAACAGTGGCCCGAGCGCCGCCAGCGGCTCGGGCAGGTCCTCGGCCGGCACCGCGTCGCTCCCCCAGATCACGAGTGCCGCCACGAGCGTGACCGCGTCGGCGGCGCGTCCCGCCGACAGCCGACGCGCGAGCACCGACTCGTCCATGACGACCACCGTCGGCCGCCGCGGATCGAGGGCCTCGACGTCGGGCCAGCCCTCCACGCGCTGCACCTCGACACCCGCCAGCACGGGGGCGGGCAGCGCGATGGCGCGGCCCTGCGGGACGATCAGGAGGGGACGGATCACGGCGGGCGGAGTCCACCGAGCGGCGGCCCGCGGCATCCCGCCCAGGGGGAGGGACGCCGCAGGCCGCCTGCCGGCCGCTAGGCCCCGAGGTTCTTCAGCTGGGCCTTCGCCCTGGCGAAGTCGGGAAAGCGGTCGAGCGCCTGCTTGAACAGGGTGACGGCCTCGGCCTTGTTCCCCTTGTCCTTGGCGCCGAGCGCCTTGGCGTAGAGCGCCACCGCCGCGAACGGCACCTTCTGCTCGGCGGCCGGCGCGGCGGTTCCGACGGTCCCGGCCGGCGCCGGGGCAGGCCCCGTTCCGGTGCGCTTCGGGATCTCGGGGAGCTTCATCCCGCCGTTGAGCTTCTCGGCCAGCTTGCCGATGAGCGGCACGAAGTTGTCCGCCTTGTCGGTCACCGACTCGGTGTGCACGATGCGGCTCGTGCTCACGTCGAACGCGCGGCTGTCGAGCCGCACGTCGCCGCGCGGCGTCACGATGAAGCCCCCGGTCACCATGTACTGCGCCCCGAGCAGCTTCCCGAGGCGGACGGCGGTCTCGGCGTCCATGCGTCCGGAGGCACCGAGGTCCTGCTCGGCGGTGATCTTCGCGATCTGGTCACGCTCGACGACGCGGATCCTCGGGTTCGCCGACAGCTCGGTGATCAGGAAGTCGGCGACGCCGCGGCCGAGCATGTCGTAGTCCTTCGCGCCCGGGCCGAAGGATCCGTTGTTGAAGTAGAGCACGGCCACGGTCGGGCGCGTCTCGGCCTGCGCCGCGAGCGCGGTCGGCGCGACGGCGAGCGCGAGCGTCCCCAGCGCGGTGAGGACGGCACGGTGGCGCGGAAGGATTCGAAGCATCGGGTCTCCTGTCGGAACGGGTCAGACGGTCAGGGTCAGCCCTTCGGCTGCGGCGATCACGTCGAGCGCGGCTCCGCGGGCGCGGACGCGCTCGCGGGTGGCGGCGACGCGGGCATCCACGTCGTCGTCGTGCCGCTCCGGGCGGTGATGGAAGAGCACCAGCGTCTGCACGCCGGCCTCGAGCGCCAGATCCACGCACTCGAAGTCGGTCGAGTGCCCCCAGCCGCGGTGCTGGTCGTACTCCTCCGGCGTGTACGTCGCGTCGTGCACGAGCACGGAGGCCCCGCGCATCCACTCGACAAGGTCCCGGCGCCAGGAGGCGGGGGACTGCGGGTACTTGGTGGCGTCGCCGAGTTCGTTGTCCGAGACGTACACGAGGGAGCGGTCCGGGGAGGCGGGGTCGGCGAACCGGTACCCGAGCGCGCCGCCGGGATGCCGCGCGTCGAAGGCCGACACCAGCACTCCGCTCGCATGGAGCGTGCCGGGCCGGATCTCCCGGAAATCGACCGCGGCGTCCAGCTCGTCGAACGTGACGGGGAACACAACCGGCGACATCTGGTCGCGCACCACCCGGTCGATGCTGGTCTCCAGCGAGGCCGAGCCCCAGATCGTGAAGTGGTTGCCGCGCTGGAAGATGGGCGCGAAGAACGGGAGCCCCTGGATGTGGTCCCAGTGCGCGTGCGTCAGGAAGACGTCGCCGACGACCGGCTGGCCACCCGCCCGCTGCAGCAGCGATCGCCCGAGTTCGCGGATGCCGGTGCCGGCGTCGAGGATGACAAGATGCCCGGCACTCGTGCGCAATTCGGTGCAGGGAGTGTTGCCGCCGTAACGGACCGTCGCGGCGCCGGGACTCGGGATCGACCCGCGAGTCCCCCAGAAGCGGAGCTGCATCACCGACCGGGCTCGGGGGGGCGACGGCCGCCGACCCCGGCGGTCCCGTCGTGCGCTAGGATAGCACCGGGACGGCGGAGCGCGAGGTGATGCCGCTCACACTCCGGCCTTCTCATCGGCTAGTCGCGGGCGCGAGCGCGCCGCTTGAGCGCCTCGACGTCCGAGAGCGTGATGCGTCGGCGCTCGACCGAGACCCAGCCCGCGCCCTGGAAGTCGCGCATGGCGCGCGAGACCGTCTCGCGGCTCGCGCCGATCATCTGCGCGATCATCTGGTGGGTGAGCGGCTTGTCGATCGTCGCCGAGTCGTCGGGCAGGTGATCGAGGAGCAGGCGCGCGATGCGGCCCGGCACGTCCAGCAGCACCAGCCCGCCGATCTTGCCGTCGGCCGCTCGCAGGCGGCGCGAGAGCTCGACGAGCAGGGCCCACGCCACCTTCGGGCTCGCCTCGACGCGCCGCCGGAAGTCCTCGCGCCGCAGCACGAGCAGCGTCGAGTCCTCCATGGCGACTACGTGGGCCGACCGCGGCCGGTTGTCGATCAGCGCGAGCTCGCCGAAGTGCTCGCCGGGCCCGAGGACCCCGAGGATGATCTCGCGCCCGTCGTCCGAGACCAGCACCACCTTCACCCGCCCCTGGCGCACGATGAAGAACGCATCCCCGGGGTCGTCCTCGAAGACGATCACGCTCGTGCGCGGATAAGACTTCTCTCGCACCAGCTCGGCGAAGCGGGTCAGCTCCTCGAGCTCCAGTTCGTGGAACAGCGGTACCGTCACCAGGAAGTCGATGGTGCTCCCGAGCGGCGGGATCCCCGACGCCGGGGTGGGACGGGCTGGAGCGCGGGTCGAATCGGGCATGCCGGGCGCAAGACGGGGCGGATACGACCATCGTCAAATCGTGTCCGCGCACGTTACGCCACGGGCAACGCCATGTCAAACCGCTAAGCCCTTGCAGGGTTGCAACTTGCGCCGAATCCTGGCTATATTCAGGGGCTGTCCGACATCCCGCCCTGCCGCCGCTCACGAGGCAATTCCCATGAAGGCCGAAATCCATCCGACGTACGCCACGGCGCAGGTCAAGTGCGCCTGTGGCAACACGTTCCAGACGCGTTCGACGTTCGCCGAGCTGTCGCTCGACATCTGCTCGCAGTGCCACCCGTTCTACACCGGCAAGCAGAAGCTCATCGACACCGCCGGCCGCGTCGAACGCTTCCGCCAGAAGTACAACAAGACGTCGGCCTGATCGCCGGCCGAGCCGTCTCTGCGCATTCGCCAGAAGCTGGCCGCCGCCGTCGCGCAGGCGGCCGACGTCGAGCAGCGACTCCTCGACCCGGACACGGCCAGGGACTCCCGACGACTCGCGGCGCTGGGGCGCGACCACCAGCGGCTCTCCGCGATCGTGGATCGCGCCCGGCGCCTCGAGCGCCTCGACGACGAGCTCGCGCAGGCGCGCGAGCTCGTCGTCGTTCCCGACCCCGAGCTCGCCGCCGAGGCGCGCGCCGAGGTCACCCGCGTCGAGGCCGAACAGGCGCGCCTCGAAGAAGAGCTCAAGCCCCTGCTCGTGCCCCCCGATCCGCTCGACGATCGCGCCGCAATCGTCGAGATCCGCGCCGGCACCGGCGGTGACGAGGCCGCGCTGTTCGCCCACGACCTGTGGCGCATGTACACGCGCTACATCGAGCGCCACGGCGGTTGGCGCGTCGCGCTCCTCTCCGGTTCCGACAGCACGCTCGGCGGCGTGCGCGAGGTGGCCTTCAAGGTCGAGGGCGCCGGGGCCTTTGGCGCCTTCCGCCGCGAGGCCGGTGTGCATCGTGTGCAGCGCGTCCCGGCCACCGAGTCCGCCGGCCGCATCCACACCTCGGCGGCCACCGTGGCCGTGCTTCCCGAGGCCGAGGACGTGGACGTCTCCATCGACGAGAAGGACCTCCGCGTGGACGTCTACCGCGCGTCCGGCCCCGGCGGGCAGGGCGTCAACACGACCGACTCGGCCGTGCGCATCACCCACCTCCCGACCGGCATCGTCGTCACGCAGCAGGACCAGCGCTCGCAGCTCCAGAACAAGGCGAGGGCCATGGAGGTGCTCCGCTCGCGCCTCTTCGACCTGCGCCTCGCCGAGCAGGAAGCCGAGCGCTCGCGCCTGCGCCGCAGCGCCGTCTCCACCGGCGACCGCTCGGCGAAGATCCGCACGTACAACTTCCCGCAGAACCGCGTGACGGACCACCGCATCAACTACACGGCGCACGACCTGCCCCAGGTGATGGAGGGCCGCCTCGACGACCTCTTCGCCGCCCTGCGCCTCGCCGACCTCAACGAGCGGCTCGAGGACGCGTGAGCGACGAGTCCCTGCTCGAGTGGACCCGCCTCGCCACCGACGGCGACGCCGGCTCGCTCCGCTGCGGCGATCTCGTCGCTGCCGTCGCCGCGACCCTCGCGGCCGCCGGCCTCGACACCGCGCGGCAGGAGGCCCGCGACCTCGTCGCCGCCTGCTGCGAGGAGCCGCGCTTCTGGCCGACGCTCAATGCCGAGGCGCTCCTCCCCGCCCGCGTCGTGGCGCACGCGCGCGCCGCGGCCGCCCGCCGCGCCCGCGGGGCGCCGTTCGCCTACGCCGTCGGACGCGCCCCGTTCCGGCACCTGACGCTCGCTGTGGACGAGCGTGTGCTCATCCCGCGCCCCGAGACCGAGCAGCTCGTCGAGGAGGTCCTGCGCCGCACCGGGGGCGGGCGCGGCGTCGCCGCCGATGTCGGCACCGGCAGCGGGGCGATCGCCCTCGCGCTCGCCGCCGAGGGGGGCTTCGAGCGCATCGTCGCCACCGACGTCTCGCAGGATGCCCTCGACGTCGCGGGACTCAACGGGGCCGCCCTCGCCGGCGAGCTCCGCGCCCGCGTCGAATGGCGCCACGGGGCCCTGCTGGCGCCGCTGGCAGGGGAACGGCTGTCGGTCCTCGTGTCGAATCCGCCCTACATCGCCTACGACGAGGCGCGCGACCTCCCCGCCTCGGTGCGCGACTGGGAGCCCGCCCAGGCGCTCTTCGCCGGGGACGAGGGGATGGCCGTCATCGCCGGCCTCGTCGCCGGCGCGATGGACGTGCTCGTTCCCGGCGGCCTCCTCGCCCTCGAGGTGGATAGCCGCCGCGCCGACCGCGCCGCGGCCCTCGCACGCGCCGCCGGCTTCACCGACGCCGAGGTCGTGCAGGACCTCGCCGGGCGCGACAGATTTGTGCTTGCCACGCGGCCCGCCGACCCGGCGGCCGCGGCCACCGACCCCGGAGACGGACGATGATCGAAGACAAGGCGAAGGACCTCGGACGTCTCATCGGCCAGAGCGCCGAGTACAAGGCGGTCAAGGCCACCGCCGAGGCGCTCAACGGCGACGCCACCGCGGTGCAGGCGCTCCAGGCGATCGAGCAGCTCCGCGAACAGGCGCAGGGGATGATCGAACGGGGCGAACGGCCCACCCCCGAGATGGAGCAGCAGCTCGACCGGCTCCTGCAGGCGGTGCAGGGCAACATGGCCTACCAGCGGGCCATCGCCGCGCAGGAGAACTTCGACAAGCTGATGCTGCAGGTGAACTCGTGGATCTCCGAGGGGATCCGCGCCGGGGCGCAGAGCTCGATCGTCCTGCTCGGCTGACCGCGCCGTGGCCGGGGCCCTCGTCGTCCTCGAAGGCGTCGAAGGGGCGGGCAAGACCACGCAGGTCGCCCGGCTCGTCGCGCGCCTGCGCGCCGGCGGGCGCACGGCGCAGTCCTGCCGCGAACCCGGCGGCACCGCGCTGGGCGACGCCGTCCGCGCCCTCCTGCTCGATCCGGACGGCGATGTCGCCCCGGAGGCCGAGGCCCTGCTCTTCTTCGCGTCGCGCGCGCAGCTCGTCGCGCGCGTCATCGTCCCCGCGCTCGCGCGCGGCGAGGTCGTCGTGCTCGATCGCTTCTTCCTCAGCTCCTACGCCTACCAGATCGCCGGGCGCGGGCTCGACCGCGACCGGATCCGCGATGCGAACCGGCTCGCCGTCGGCGGCGTTCGTCCCGACGTGACCTGCGTGCTCGACTTCCCGGTGACCGATGGCCTCGCGCGGGCCGGCCGACGCGGGGCCACCGACCGCCTCGAGGGTGCCGGAGACGCGTTCCACGCGCGCGTCGCGGCGGCCTTCGCCGCCGCGCTCACCCCCGACTGGCAGGCCACCCACCCCGAGACGGGGCCGATCGTGCGTGTCGAAGCCACCGGCGCGCCGGACGAGGTCGAAGGGCGCGTCGCCCGCGCCGTCGCCGCGCACGTGCCCGCGCTCGGGCCGGTCCTCGGCGTGGCGGAGCATGCGGAATGAGCCGCTGGCGTTCGATCACCGTGGCCGCCGCCTGTGGGGTCGCCCTCGGCGGCGGTGCCTGGTTTGCGCGTCACGCGCGAGCCGAGGGTGGCGGCGCGGTCAACGGGCCCCGGCTCTTCGAGTCCGTCCGGCGCCTGATCGCCGACCGCTATGTGGACCCGATCCCCGACAGCGCGCTCTACCGCCGGGCGGTCGACGGCCTGCTCGACGAACTGGGCGACCCGAACACGAGCTACCTGCCGCCCGCGCGCTTCCGGCAGTTGGCGGAGCGGGCGACCGGCTCGTACGCGGGCATCGGCGCGCGGGTGGACACGCGCGACGGCTGGCCGACGGTGATCGCGCCGATCCCCGGGACGCCGGCCGATTCGGCCGGCCTGCGCACTGCCGATCGCGTGGTGGAGATCGAGGGAGCCTCGACCCGCGGCTGGTCAACCGAGGAGGCCGTGCGGGCCATCCGCGGCGCGGCCGGCTCGATCGTGACCATCGCCATCGAGCGGCCCGGCGTGCCGGGCCGACAGGCGTTCAAGCTGCAGCGGCGCGACATCCGCGTGCGTGCCGTCGGGCGTGCGACCGTCGTCGCGCCGGGCGTCGGGTACCTCGACCTCAACGAGTTCAGCGACTCCGCCGCGGCCGAACTGGGCGCCGCCGTGGATTCGCTGCGCCGCGCGGGGGCGCGGGCGATGGTGCTCGACCTCCGCGGCAACCCCGGCGGCCTCCTCGAGCAGGGGGTGGCCGTCTCGCAGCTCTTCCTGCGCGAGGGGGAGCGGATCGTCACCCTCAAGGGACGGGCCCCGGAGATGTCGCGCGACATCGTCGCCGAGGCGACCGGGCCCTACGGCATCGTGCCGGTCGTCGTGCTCGTCAACGAGGGCAGCGCCAGCGCGGCCGAGATCGTCGCCGGCGCGCTGCAGGACCTCGACCGTGCGCTCGTCGTGGGCGTGCCGACCTTCGGCAAGGGGAGCGCGCAGAGCGTCTTCCCCTTCGGCGACGGGGCGCTCAAGCTCACCACCGCGCGCTGGTACACGCCGCTCGGGCGGAGCATCTCGCGGACGGTCGCGCGCCGCGACGCCCGCGCCGCCGCCGCCGCACCGGACACCGCGGCACCGGACACCGCGGCACCGCGGGTGCCCTACCGCACCCCGCTGGGGCGCACCATCTTCGGCGGCGACGCGATCGTGCCGGACGTGATCGTGCGCGACACCGTGCAGCTCGAGGCGGCGCGCCGCCTCGACGCGGCGCTCGGTGGCCGAGTCCCCGCCTTCCGCGACGCCCTCGCCGCGGCGGCGCTCGCCCTGCGCCCGCAGGCGGCGAGTCCCGCCGCGCCGGTCACCGACGCGTGGCGGCGCACGCTCCGGGCCTCGATGGCCGCGCGCGGGGCCGACGTCCCCGACGAGGCGTGGCGCGCGGCCCAGCCGGTCGTGGACCGGCTGCTCGGCCTCGAGGTGACGCGATTCGCGTTCGGCCCCGACGCGGTGTTCGAACGGCAGTCGCGAGACGACGCGGTGCTGCAGCGCGCGATCGCGCTGGCGAGCGGGGTCGAGCTGCCCGCGCAGCTCTTCGCCCGCGCGCGGACGCTGGCGGCCGCGCGCTGACGCCGCCGGCCGCGCGCGCGGCGGCTACTCGTCCAGCTCGTGCCAGGTGGACGTACCGCGCGTCTCGCGCGCGAACAGCGTCCCGATGACCACGGTCATCAGCGTGACGCCGATCGGGTACCACAACCCCGCGAACCGGTTGCCCGTCGCCGCCGTCGCCGACGCCGCGATGAACGGCGTGAACCCGCCGAACCAGCCGTTGCCCAGGTGGTACGGCAACGACAGCGACGTGTAGCGGATCCGCGCGGGGAAGGCCTCCACGAGGTACGCCGC
>Ga0209972_10000070_pt1 | contig 92361 bp, 83 predicted proteins | sample NOAtaG_7_FD_187302 | JGI IMG/M metagenome (GOLD analysis project Ga0209972, IMG submission 187302) | Freshwater lake microbial communities from Lake Erie, under a cyanobacterial bloom - NOAA_Erie_Diel1S_2200h metaG (SPAdes) (version 2) | ecosystem: Environmental > Aquatic > Freshwater > Lake ... | reverse complement strand
TGTTATAAATCTGAGAATAACAACGCAGTCCGTGCAAAACCAAAATCGTGGTAAAGTTGCACGCCATCATAACGCAAAAGAACTCCCTATTGAAATAGAGGGACCTCTTCCAAAGTATTGCGTCTACTATAAAGAATCTATAAATAAGGAAAAAACGAAATGGCGTGAGTTCTTTACAGTTGAAGGTCATCCTAGCCAAAATGGAAAGAGGAGGGCTACTACCAAATCAAATAAAGCATCGATTCTTTATAAGCTTGAAGAGGCAAAAAAGATTCTGGAAGAACTTGATAATACTATACCCTCCTAAACTCCTCCCTCCAGTCCCTAGTATGAAGACGCGCAAAGTCTCGCGGGTGGGCCCAGACCCCCCAAGTCTCAAGATAGCCCTCTGTATTCCTTTCGATATCAAAGATCTCCGCTATCTTATTCAGTGTCTAGCCTCTATAAGGAATCAGGTCCGCCAGCCAGACCTCATTGTTTTTTCTTTTTCGCGCGCGCCTGCCTCTATGCAAGATAAGATCTGTGAGTGGATCGAGCGGATCACGCTGCTCCCTCCAGTCCATATCCTTTTCAGTGAGGTCCGCCAATATGCTGGGAGGAATCGCAATCTCGCCGCGGCTGTCGGCAAGAGAGAGGGCGCCGACATTATTTCCTTTATCGATTCGGATGATATTGCACATCCGCGCCGCCTCGAAATGATCGAGCGCGCCTTCTTGCACCGGCCAGATCTCGACGCCGTTGTACATTCCTACACCTCCATTACAAAGAGTGATCCGACCTGGGATTTTTCCACTCTGAGCTGGGAGGAGCCTCGTGGCTGCCTGTACAAGAACTGCTTTTACATCGTGAAGCGTTTGTTCCCTCCTTGGCGCCTTTTCACTCAGAAGCACGTCATCGCCGTGGATCCTGGTACGCGAGATATACAGAACGGCCACTTGTCCATACGCGCCTCCGTGTGGGAGGCCAATCCCTATCGAGAAGACTTGAATGCCATCGAAGATAGTGATTATAATGCGCACCTATATGAAAAGAATATAAATATTGGGATGATTTCGGACAAGCTTGTGATCTACCTGTATTCTGAGGGCCAGCCCAGGACGGAGCCGGCTAACACGAGTTCGTCTCTTGTATCATCCCATCCAACTGAGACCATAGAGCCCCATCTTTCCAGCAATACACTGTCCCAGCCCGCTGCATCTGAGTCGTAACCCTATTGAGATCGCCGAAGCAGACGATTGGGCTCTCTAAGACGCCCCACTTACTATGGTCGTCGTACTCGATCACCGTCTTTCCGTTTGGAAATGCCAGGCTCTGAATATCCGTTGTCTCAAATGCATACTCAGGAGGACAGAATGCCCCGTCTGTCGTCCCGTGTATCCAGGACTCCACGCGCGCATCGCTGGCGAAATAGGGGGAAATACAGCTTGCCCAGATATCCACCTGGAGCGTACTCGGCTTCATGAAGAGAATGCGGCCATCGTCGAGGAGCGAGACGTTACAGGGATTTGACGCCCCACCGCCCCGCAGAGCCTTTGAGGGCTGGCGCCCGTAGCAGTCACTGCATCTCCTCTCATATATGAGTGGTGCAGTCAGCTGAATAGAAGCTAATGCGGTCTCCAGGTAATCCGCTGACACCTGAAAACAGGAGGCCGCCTGCCCGTACTCCCAGGCATTCTGCTCGAGCCCCGTGTACCAGCCCCCCTCTCCAGGCCCCGAGGGAAACTTCGGGATCGAGTGTGTGATCACCACGGCCGACTTGGAGTCCCACATCCACACCCCTTTTGAGTGCGCGACTGAAAAGTTGTAGGCTGTCTGATTCGGCGGCTCATCGTTATAGAGCATATACTCCACATCAGGTTCCTTCCAAAGCTGCCACATTGTGTAGCTCAAGGCCCCGGCACTCGTGTCATTCAGGGAGTATGCACTCTGGCTCATCCCTCCATTGGCCTCGTAGTAAAAGTAGTCGGTGCTCTTCGGCAGCTTCATAATCGTCCAGGAATCTATATCGACCCCTTCCTCATCTTTACAGGAGATCGCTGATATAAACCGTGTCATACAAGCGCCTATGAGTGAAAGAGCGAGTATGTGTATAGCAGCCATCTCTAGTCTAGCCCTCGGAGATTTCCCGCGGGGGCCGCGCCCAGAACTCCGAGATTCTTGTAGGTCCTCCGAGTAATGGGAAAGGCCGAATATAGACGTGTAGGAGATACGGCTGTGGGCAGCATACTCTTTAAAGGAATGCTCGTGGAGTTTCTCATCGACTCGGCGGATCTGGCCCTGGTGAGTAGTCATAAGTGGCACCTGTCTTCCAACACCTATATCGCTACATCTCAAAAGGTGGATTGTTCGGGGGCGTCGGCTGCCGCCGCCAGCGGCAAGAAGAAGGAGGTCTATCTTCACACACTCCTTCTCTCGCCAGGCCCGAACCAGGTGGTCCAACACATTTCGAAGAATGGCCTCGACAACCGCCGCGCCAATCTCCGCCTGGTCGATGCCTCTGGTGCTGTCACGCCGCCCCAAGCCGTTTTCAAGAAGAGAACGATAGAACTTCCTCCTCTATGTGGTATCAAAGCGGAAGAGATTCCGCGTCATATATGGTATGTGCAGGCGAACGGGTATCACGGCGATCGCTTTGCCATTGAGTTGAAGACAGAGCGTGTCCTCTGGAAATCGACGAGCTCCAAGAAGGTGAGTTTGTCCGAGAAGCTCCAGCAGACAAGGGCGAAGCTGGAGGAACTCTACGTGGTGTATCCGCACCTGGATCCGAAATATGAGGAGGAACAGATTCGAGCTCTTCAATCCTCCTTTGAAGCTACTCTAGGACAGAATGGATCACCAGTAACTCTTTCCACTGCGACAAACTAGAGTACCGGCATATCGATGCCTTCTGTATCCCAAACAACCTCCAAAGGCGAGGCGTACTCGGAGTATGGTATCGCCTTTGAAGTGGGTCGCGCATCTGCCAGGAGTTCCTGGAGGGCCTTCAGGCGCCGCTGAAGAGGTGTTGTCGCTCCCCCTTTATAGTTGCGTGTGCGGTGTTTCCAGGCCCACTCGAACTGGAGAGCTGCTGTCTTATCGGGAAAGCCTTGCACGTGACAGACGCGCATCCATTCACGCCCACGTGTCGCCGCTGCACCACCTGACTGCTCGCCGTTGTGCTGCTTGAGGCGTCGATCGAGGTCGCACGTCATCCCTACATAGGTTCCCCCTGTCCCGCTCACACTCGAACTCAAGAGATAGACATACCACTGCATTTCTCTTTTTAGTGGCTGAAATCAGATGGAAGGTGGTGGCGCAGTAGCGACAGATGAACTGCTGAAGTTAGGGAATATTGGAGATGCAAGTCAGCTAACTGACTTGATTCCTATCGGGACAGCGTCTCTTCTCGGTATTGAACTGCTCCTCGGATTCAACAAGTCGGTTGGAACGGGAGGAGTTTCTCTTAATGGATTTTTCGATGCGTTCGGGCTCGAGGCAACTCTCCTTACAGGGACGTGGATCATTCTCCTTTTTCAGATGACCCGGTGGCTCTATAGCAGCTTCTATAGTTCTACGGGACGGTCGTGGTCTCCTGTCATGTTCGTGGTGGGACTCATTGCGGTGCAAGTTGTACATGATCTCGTGATGTACTATGGATCACTACAGAACACACCTACAAAGAAGAATGAGATCATCGATTCGTTGAAGGCGTATGCTCAAGAGAATGGGCGACGGGCGATGCTAAATCATTCTCTTCTGCTGCTCGTGGTTGCTGTTCTAGCAATGGTGTATTCTGAGAAGAGCCTCTTTGCCAATGTGCTCACTGCACTCGTGGCACTGTATTTCTTGCCGTATCTCTTGACACAGGCGGGACCGAAGGCGCCGCCACCCCCGCCACCCAAGGCAACTCCTAAAGTGAATGTGCAGCCTCAGTGGGGAATGCCGATGGGGTATTGAGGAGAATGGCAGCGGCTTTACAAGATAAATTCTCGTTTATTGATAGATGTCAGCAGGAAACGAGAATTTCGCAAACTTACCCAATATGGGATCTATAGGTTCAATAAACTCAAGGGCTCCAATGAATAATGTTGGCTCGGCAAATCTTGAAAATGCTGCACCGGCAGAAAATGCTCCTGCGGAAAATGCTCTTGCAAACTCCAATACTCCAGCCAACTCTCCTAGCCTCGGCGAGCAGTTAGGAGAAGAGCCAGCAACTCTTCAAAATACAAACTCGGTAAATCAAGGGGCAAACTCGGCGAATCAGGAGGCAAATACCTCTTCACCTCCACCTGTTCAGCCCGAAGCTATGCCCGAACCTCAAAATGTACCTATGCCTCCTCCCCTACCTGAAGCACTAAATGCCGCTGCACCACCCCCAAAGGCGAAGAAACCAATGACAGAGGGTCAGGCCAAGCTCCAGGCAGATCGCGCCGAAACTCTCCGTCTTATGCGCGAAGAGTATCGTAAGGTCTTCGGAGACGACAAGAAGGCCCCAAAGGCGAAGGTCTCAAATGCAGCAAGGCTTACTACAGTCCGCGTTAAGCAGGGACATAATGTATTTATGACTACACTTTACGATGACTACATTTCTCGTAACCAAGGTAAAGGTATGAACAAGCCACGAAACAAGACAATGAAGAAAAGCAAAGTTGTGCCCGAACTCCGCGCTGCACCAATAGCACCTCTACCCGTCGAACCTATTGCTGCACCCACCAAGTCTCCCGTGTTTTCACCCTCTAAAGAGGGGAAAGTCGAGATACACCGTCAGCTCGAACATCTCTTGCGTGTGGTTCATAAACAGGCGGTAGAGGAGGCAACGCGTCGCGTTCGTCGTTTATTGAAGGGCGCCGGTGCCTCCAGCACCACGATTCACCACCTGAGTCGAATGATTCTGCGCGGCAAGGAATCGCACGCAGCCGCCTTCCTGAAGAGTGCCTGTGCCGCCCATTCCCCCCTCACCTCTCCTAAGACAGCAAAGAAACGCGTCCTTTTCGCTAACAAGAAGCGATAGATATCAATATAATACCACGAATATGTAGATATGAAGAAAGCTAAAATAAAAAGAAAAACAATGCGACGACGTCGCTCTACTCGACGTCGTATGCTGGGTGGAAACCAAGAACAGGCAGCAGCTCCGCCAAAAAAGACAGTGGTGTTATACACCTTTCACGAATACAACGATCGTGTAGGCCACTTCATAAAGCACGCCATCTTTGAAGACAGTAACGTCGATTTTGTAGTCATATGCTGCAATCCCACTCTAGAGTTCGAATGCCCCCCCTATGTCAAAAAGATTATGCGAGAGAACAAGGGCTTCGACTTTGGAGCCTGGAGCGATACCCTTCTCTTACACGGCTATGATAAGGGCTACGAAAACTACATTTTTGCCAACTCATCCACAAAAGGCCCATATCTCCGACCCGACTTTAAAGGGAAATGGACAGATGTCTATATAAATGGCCTCACAGGAAACGTAAAACTATTTGGAAGTACAATAAGTACTATTAAAAGCCCTAAAGAGCATAGTCACGTTCAATCCTATATATATGCAATGAAGAAAGACACACTTGACTACTTGATCCAGCGTGGTATATTCAGTAAAACGGATTATGCAAAAACAATGGACGATGCTATTTGGAAAAAGGAAGTGGCGATGTCAAGATATATTATTGAAAAGGGGTGGAATATTGGATCATTGCTGCCACTCTATAAAGACGTCGATTTCACCTTTTCAACACCTCAAGACGAAGAGAAACTCAAAAAGTACGGAGATATAATGACCCCAGCAGGTCATAACAATAAGTTATGGAATGAATATGACCTTGTTTTCATAAAAGGGAATCGAGGCTTTCATATTTAGAGCGCGAAGCAAAATTGGACGGCGCGCAGACACCCCTTTAAAGGCACACGATACTTTGCCTTTAAAGAGTTGTAGAATGAGTACTGCTGTGCCTACGGTATCCCCCTATCTGAACGTGGTCGATCCACGTACGCCCTGTATGACACTTCCAAAGGAGCTGGCCGTTCATTTCCACTTCCCCCTTGACCTCTTCCAGCAACACGCCATTTCGGCAATCAAGCGTGACGAAAATGTCCTCGTCACGGCAAAGACGGGCTCAGGCAAGACGCTCGTGGGCGAATACCAGATTGCACACAGCCTCGCCAAAGGTCGTCGTGTCTTCTACACTACTCCTATCAAGTCCCTGTCGAACCAGAAGTTTCACGATCTGAAGGCCACATTCCCAAGTGTGGGTATTATGACGGGTGACTTGAAATACAGGCCCGATGCCGACGTGGTGATTATGACGACGGAGATTCTGCGCAACCTTCTCTTTAAAGAGAACTCTGCCGCCACGCGCGCGCTCGGCATCACAGCGTCCCTCAGTCTCGATCGGCTCGACGCCGTTGTCTTTGACGAGTGTCACTATATCAATGATCGAGATCGCGGGGCCGTCTGGGAGGAGACGATGATTCTCTTACCTCCTCACGTGAGTCTGGTCCTACTCTCGGCCACTATTGAGTCACCTGAGTTCTTCGCGAGCTGGCTGGGTGATCTGAAAAAGAAGCCCATCCATCTTATCTCGACGCAGTATCGCAATGTGCCTCTTCAACACGGAGTGTTTCGCGGAGAGGAACTGCTCACAGTTATGGACAGCAAGGACCGTTTCGATGCAGGACTCTACAAGGCCTGGCTCCTCTGGAGAGCAGGCAATGCGAAGGCCGCCGAGGATCATCGTGCGCGCGTGGCTGATCGGCGTCGAGGAGGCTATGAGACGGATACGATTGCGCGACCTGCCCTTGGACCCAAGGCATTCAAGCACCAGATGAACGAGCTAGTCGCGCGGCTAGAGAAGGACAAGCTCTTGCCCGCCCTCTTCTTCGTCTTCAGCCGCAAGGACTGTGAGCGCTACGCGGCGAACGTTGAGCATACCTTGATAGACAGTTCGGATGCGGCGGCAGTGAGACATATCTTGGATTTCCATCTTCACCGCTATGGAGAAGGGCTGCAGCGCCTCCCCCAGTATCAGACAATCCGCGGTCTCCTGGAGAAGGGGATTGCCTTTCACCACTCGGGTCTCCTCCCCGTTCTCAAGGAGGTGGTGGAGATTCTCTTCGGCCGCGGACTCGTCAAGTTGCTCTTCGCCACGGAGACATTTGCCGTTGGAATCAATATGCCGACAAAGACAGTTGTCTTTACAGGATATCGGAAATATGACGATGCCACGGGTGGAATGCGTCTGCTGAACACGGATGAGTATGTTCAAATGGCGGGACGAGCGGGACGCAGGGGCAAAGATGACCGCGGCCTCGTGCTCTATCTGCCAGATAGAGAGCCAGAAGCTACAGAGGACGTCAAGCGGATGATGACGGGGGCTCGGGCGACGTTCCAGTCGCGGATGACCTTTCACTACGACTTTCTCTTGAAAACGTTGCAGTCTGGAAATCTGGATTGGATTGCGCTGATGAAGGACTCCTATTGGTACAAGCGTCAGGCCCTCGTGGAGCAGGGATGCAAGAGGGAGATTGGGCAGCTGCAGGCGGAGTCTGATGCCCTGGGAATATCGGCTGCTGAGCGAACCGATTTGCTGGAGAGGGAGGAGCTACAACAGGCAGTGGCGACTAGCGTGAATGCCGCACGCAAGAAGGCACAGGCTGCGTGGTCTGCCTGGGAGAATCGGCATATGGGGGCGCGTTGGGCAAAGTTAGTGAAGGAGAGTTGGCCGCGGTGGTTGGCGATTTCGAAGGAGCTCCAGGGACGCGAGGCTGAGCTGGCCTACTTGCAGGACCCTACGCAAGATGTTTGGGCTCGGCTTCACGTGCTTGCGGATCTGGGATTCCTCGAGAAACCCGCGGAGCCTGGGGTCGCTGCTACGACTCAATTCCCTCTGAAGCTAACCGCCAAAGGCACGATGGCTACAGAGGTAAATGAGGGCCATCCCATCTTGATGGCCCTCGCCTTCGACCAGCGCGTTCTTCACGGGCTGAGTGGCGAAGAGATTCTCGCTGTGCTCGCCTGCTTTATGAAGGAGGGACAGCAGGGTGTCGAACTGGCCCCTATAGAGGGAGCACGTGTCCCCGAGGCAGTGCGCGGGGCCGTCTATGCCATCAACTCGCTGGGCGAAAGGGCGGAAGTGGCGGAAAGACTCTGTCCAGGTGCAGCTCTACAGGGAGCAAGTGGCGCGGCCACATTCTATTGGAATCCCAATGTGACCTGGATTGAACCGGTGTGGCAGTGGCTGCACGACAGCCCTAGCACAGCGGATCTCTGTGGAGAGTTTGGTTTCTATGAGGGGAACTGGATGCGTGTGCTGCTGAAGCTCGTGAATCTACTTGAGGAGTGGAGGGCACTCGCGACTCTGGCGACCGATGTAGATATGCTGGAAAAGATGAAGGAACTGGAGCTCAAACTCCTCCGAGATGTGAGCGTGTGCGACTCTCTCTATCTGCGGATTTAAATGCCGATTCAGCGACTCCGCGTGGAGAATATAGCCCCTGTCGCGTGAGCACCCCCCTTTTTAACACTATCTCGCGGCGCATTTCGCGCACCTTCAAAGTGATTATAACCACAATGGCCATGACAGTCAAGAGGAAAAAACGCCCACTAGTCATTACTGGCGACCTCTCTGCAGGCGGTGACGGTGGCCTAGTAGGATAGGTTGAAGGACTCGGCGCGATCGCAGCTGCTCCCTTTTCATACAAGTTCCGTGGAGCCTGCGTCTGTGAGGTCGTCAAGGGCCGCGGCTTAGGCTGCTGACTCATCGAAGGATAGAGGGGATGCGAAGGTCGAGGTGGGGAGGCCACTGCTGTGCCTGGCTCTGCCTCCTCTGTAGAAGGAAGGACGCACGTGGCAGGTGTCATCATCTTACAAAGCGAGTTCATATAAAAATATTTATCTGGACAGCTGTACTTTATAGGGGGATACTTATACATACAATAGTCCTTACCATTACGCACGACGATTTCATGCTGATGGCCGTTTCGTGTTATGCAGGGCGCCTTTATGAGCGTGTAGTTCATAAAAAGACCGGTGCATTGGCCGAGCTGGCTGTCGAATCTGTCTTCCTCTCTACAGACCGGTACAGCCTCTATAGAATAGCCCCAGTCGCAAAGTTTATTTTCTACTACGAGGGTGCTGCGTGGAGGACATGTCAATGTACATCCATTCAAACACTTCTCACCCGATGGACAGGGGTAATGTGCCCTTGTCCCTGCTACTGCTGTCAAGGCAAGCGCGATTATTTTGAGTATATGCATTGTAGCGTTGGCCCTTTGCTCTAAATAAAATAAGGGCGGCGAACTTTAGACCAAGATGCTGAGCACGAGCCTCCCTTTCCAGTTTCTCTTGGAAGGATCGCAAAACACCTTGAGTGTGAGGCGGGTTCCAGGAGGCTCGGCGACTTCCAGCTTATGCAGGCGATTCCACGCAGGAACCCATATTCTCTTGGAATCTACTACGACTGCGTCGATTGTCTTCGGTGCAGCGGGGCCTATTAGCGCACGCAAGAAGGTGATGTCGCGTTCATAGCGTTTATCCTCTTTGGAGCGTGCATTGAGGGTATGCACATCGGCCAGCGGTGGCGCCAAGGGCAGACCCAAGGTGCTAAGCAGACACATCTGATTCACACAGTCGGCCCAGCGACGAATGGGGGAACTAGCGTGACAATATGCGCGAGCCTGGAGACCCCAGTGAAATGTTGTGTCAGTAGCGCCGACCTCAATATACTCTCCCGCACGCATCGCGAGATGAGTCACATCGGCACCAATGCCTTTCAAGGCCTCAAGGCGTTCCTGGTCCGGCCCCACGTGTCGGCGAAGAATGGCTGCAGGCACATCGGCGGCCTTGGAGACTAGCAACTCGGCCGCGGTCCTATTATATAAGAGCATGAGCTGCTCGATCCACTCGTGGCTATCTGTGAGCTCCCGTTCAGCTAACGAACTACAGAGGGGGCGGAGCTGGGCAGCCCGCGGAGAAGAGAGGATCGAGTCATATGTATAGGACTCGCTCACGCGAATACGCGTCTGTGCCCAGGTCGCCTGCGCGAGGTTAGCACCCCCCTCTTCAGACCAAGAGAAGAAGAGACTAACTGCCTGCCGTTCCTGCCCAGGCAACAGAGAGAAGAGGCCCTCAGACAACTCGGCTGGAAACATCGGGCGTACCGGCTCTCCATCTTTATAGAGAGTGCCACCGATCTTTTCAGCGAGCCCACCCAACCACGGATTCGTCCCCAACCAGGATGCGACATCCGCAATATGAATGCCGATTTTCAAGCGAGATCCACCCAGGTCCGCGGGGTCGGGCTCAATACTAATAGCATCATCAATGTCGCGGCAACCAGGTGGATCCACGTGGAATGCGGGGATCGGCTCTGCGGGAGCGGGGCCGGCGGGGGGGACAACGCTGTGTTCGCGAAAGAGGCGCGTGGTCCAGCGGACCGGTGAATAGTGTGCAAGCAGCGCCTCCTCTTCAGCGGCCAGGTCGCCGGCCTGTCCGAACGTCTGAACGAGAATGCCACGGGGGCAAGTGGAATCGGCAGGCCAAGAGTCAGTTTGTATCTTGGCCAGCATATTCTTCGTCACATCCTTTTGAGAACAGCCTACAAAGAAGGGAGGGTAGGAGGCGTTATAGGGGGAGAAGCGGTAGATCGGGGCACCGCGACTCGTCATTCCGTAGCGGACCTTGGCGGCGAGTTCGAGAGTGCCGATGAGGAAGATTGGTGTGGTACCTGCAGCCCGCGAGAGAACTTCGACAACGCACTCCTTTTCAGTGTCCCAGGCGACCGTATCGCCTGGGAAGGCGCGACCGGTTTTTTCGGGTGATGTTGCTGTAAAGGTGATGGTGGGCGCGGCGGCTATGGGCTCGGAAGCCCACAATTCAAAGTGCGCATAGTCCTTCGTTTTGAGCACACCCCTTATCATTTTTGTTGGCTCCTGGCACTATCTCTTAAAAAAGGGATAGTGTTAGGCACCGAAGCAATTTTAGTATCAGCTGGCCTCAACCGGTGGGCACTCACTTGTGGCATCAAGATAGTGCCGCCGGCACATTGGTTCATACTTGTCCTCTCCTCCCACTGCGACCTGGCCCGTCGCCACACCCTCTTTTCGGTGTGTGAAGATGGCCGCCGTTCCGTCGCGGCACTGGGTGCATAGGGCCGTGAGTTTCTGCACCTTGTCTGCAAAGGGGATCAGGTCCAAGATACGACCAAAGGGGCGACGGTTCGAATCGCCGTCCAGCCCCACGCAGACGACGTCCTTCTTGTGCTTATCCACGGCAGTCAGCACGAAAGGTACGAGGTCCGGAAAGAACTGGGCTTCCTCGATAATCACTGATGACGCATCGTGAAACGCCTTCTCAGTCAGAATCGGCATAAGTGTCGAGGTCGCGATGGCGGGATGCGAAATGCGATTGTGACTCGTGATTGCCGCCTCTGAAGAGTAGCGGGTGTCGAGGGCGCTCGTTATACAGAGCGTGTTCCGATGTATCACGTTGTTTCTGTGAATGATGCCGAGGATCGTGGAGGACTTTCCTGCAAACATCGGGCCGAAGTAGAGTTCAAGAGACATTCTGTTTGGGGGTAAGGAATCGGCGGAGGGGGCGGCGGCCCAATTCTAGCGCCCAGTGCTGCCGAATCCGCCATCACCGCGCTCCGTAGCAGGCAGCTCGGCGACCACTTCTACAGCGGCAATATGACCCATATCGGGCGCAAGAATCTGGAAATGGCGGTCCCCGCGCCGAAGTCCTGGCGCGGCGGCCACTCGTACAACAGGCGCCTTTAGAATCCCTCTATACGAGCGGTCAATCACTCCAAGAGAGTTCGCCATGATATAGCCGGTCTTGTAAATGGAGCTGCGTGGAGCAAGCCAGTAGTGCACGGGCTCTCCAGTATCAAGGCGTGTCATCATTGCGCGCACGCCGAGGCTCACAAGGGCGGGTCCGGTGGTGCTGAAGTCTTCCGCTGTATAGAGATCGAAGCCGGCGTTTTCATTGGGGCGACTCGGCTGGTTTTCATACGCGGGGACCTCTGTCCCAGGCTCCACGACGAGCCAGAGTTTGTATTGAGGAGGGCTGGCTGCTGCAACGGACATCTTCTCTAAAGCATATGGGTGCCACCACCTTAGCCCACTGCCGCGTCCTCCAAGCATAAAGCCGCCAGGTATATCTTAGTAGAAAATGACAACAGCGACCCAAGCGAATATTACTCTTCCCGTGAGCCTGGGTGAGGCCCTCGACAAGCTCACCATTCTTGATATCAAGCTCCAGAAAATCCACGATGACCGCCGTAAAGATGTGCAGCTCGAATACGATACACTCCTTTCCAGTTTGAAAGAATATGTTGATCGCTATCCATATCACTTCCGGATTCTCTTGGATGTGAATCTCGTACTCTGGAACACTCAAGACAAGTTTCACGGGAAGGATACCACGCCTGAGGAGGGGGCTGCACTCTGCCAGAAAATCCTGATTGAGAATGACCGTCGTTTCCGCGTGAAGGCCAAGATAAACGCCCTCGCCAACTCGGCCCTGCGTGAGCAGAAGGGGTATGCCAAAAAGAGAGCGCTCATATACACACACCTCGGACTCGGTGATATGTTCTGGATGAATGGGGCTGTTCGCTACCTTGCGACGGACTACGACGAGGTCGTGGTGGTCTGTAAAGAGAGGAACAAGCTGAATGCTGCTGCAATGTATGTTGATGATCCTGCTATCAAGATTCTCGTAATCACGGATGATGCCGATCTCCATCCGTGGCCAGCCAAGAGAATATGGTTCGAGCAGCAAGGGTTCAAAGTGTTTGGCTGCGGTTTCTTCGCGGAGAAGCCAGCGGGCATCTCCGATTTACCCAACTCCTTTTACGATGACATTGCACTCGCAAGAGATATCCGACGCACCTATTTTCACGTACCCATTTTTCCTGAGGCACGTGCCCTAGCCGCTGCCTTTCAAGGCGTCCCCTATGTGGTTATACATCAACAGTCGTCAGTAAAGACGATTCCCATTGTGCAGACTCTGCGGGCTGCCGGCGAGACCCGACTTCTCTTGGACCTCAACGAGAATCACTATGAGCGCGGGCAACCTGAGTGGGAACTGGCTGAAAAGGTGGTGAATCGGCCAGTGCTCGAATATTATCTTTTGATTGAGGGCGCCGAGGAGATTCATATGATCGAGTCGTCGATCTACTGTTTTGCCTCGCACCTTGATCTCTCTCGTGTGAAGCGGAAGGTCTGCTATGAGCCGTGGGGAGGGAATGCCGAGCGCCTTGGTGTCTTCGAAACTGGAACTACGCCAAAAACGACCTAAATGAAATACTGCTAGTATGAAAATTGAGGTCGCTGGCCCGCGGAGCGCGGGCACTTAGAAACCCCCCACTCATTCAGAGAAGAGAATGCCATCTGGAATTGTTCGACCGGACTCGGATATCCAGACCGTAGTTGGAATCCAGTTCGGCATTTTCAGCCCAGAGGAGATTGAAAAGAGGTCCGTCGTGGAGATCACGAATCCTGGCACATACGATGGAAGTGAGCCGCGGATTGGAGGACTCTTTGACCCTCGGATGGGCGTGCTTGATAATGGAAAGACGTGCAGGAGCTGTGGGCAGACGAATCATAACTGTCCCGGTCACTTTGGGCACTATAAGCTCGCGAGGCCGGTGTATTTCTTCCAGTTCTTCCCCTATATTCTGAACGTTCTGAACTGTGTCTGTATTCGCTGTTCGAAGTTGCTGATTGACAAGAACCTGCACAAGAACATCCAGCGACGTACAGGCGAGGCTCGTTGGCGCTCAGTCCTCGCCCTTTGTAGCAATGTGTTCCGCTGCGGCAATCAGACGGAGGACGGCTGTGGCGCGGTTCAGCCCACACGCTACGTGAAGGACGGAATCGCGCGCATTACTGCCGAGTGGGCGTCGATGGCTGGGGCGAATCCCGATGACCCAGAGAAACCTGGAAAGGTGTCGCAGGTGCTGGAGGTGGAGTATGTCCTGCGCCTCTTCAGACGTATCACGGACGAGGACGTGGATTTCCTGGGACTGAATCGGTACTGGTGTCGGCCCGACTGGATGATCTGTAGCGTGATGCCGGTGCCGCCGCCCCAGGTGCGTCCCAGCGTCATTCAGGACAACAATCAGCGGTCAGAGGACGACTTGACCCACAAGCTGGCCGAGATCATCACGACGAATCAGCGGCTCCAGGATAAGATCAATAACAACGCGGCGAAGAACTTGATAGAGGATGAGCACATCGTCCTACAGTATCACGTGGCCACGTTGGTCGATAACCAGATTCCTGGCGTGGCCCCCTCGGCCCAGCGCTCTGGTCGCCCTCTCAAGTCCGTCCAGCAGCGACTCGGCTCGAAAGAGGGACGTATCCGCTACAATATCCAGGGGAAGCGCGTGGAGTTCTCGGCGCGCTCAGTTATTACGCCTGACCCAAATATCTCCATCGGCGAGCTGGGCGTGCCTATGAAGATAGCGATGAATCTGACGGTGCCTGAAAAGGTGACCAAGTACAACAAACTCCAGATGTATAAACTGGTGCAGAATGGCGCGGACAAGTTCCCTGGCGCAAAGACTGTCGTGAGACCTGATGGGCGAATGACCAGTCTTAAGCACGTGAATACGAAGGAGATTGTGTTGCGCGAGGGCGACGTGGTGAATCGACACCTGAATGACGGTGATATCGTGCTGTTCAATAGGCAGCCGACGCTGCACAGGATGTCGATGATGGGGCACAGGGTGAAAGTGTTGCCCTACAATACGTTCAGGTTGAATGTATCTACCACGGCTCCGTATAACGCCGATCAATAGGGTGATATACCTAAACCATATTCGAGGTCGGCAACAGGTGGCTGCTTCTAAGGTTGAGACTGAACCTTAGAAGGAAAACAGTGTAATCGTCTCAGTGAGTGCTGCTCTGATTCATCTCTCAGCATTTGCTATATAACCACCTAGTTTCGAAGGGCGCTGGGCCCTTTGAAGCGAGATCCCCAAACTCAGGGAATCCCCTAAAACCAAGAGATACGAACTTGGGCGTGAAAACGCCTGAGGGCCGCGGAGAAAGACCGCAATGGATATCGTAAAAACTCTCTTGGATGCGAGCCGGTGCTGGACCGACAAGCAATGGGCAATCCTGAACCAAGCTCCTCTGGTGCCATTGGCCCCGTGGAGAAGGTGCAACGACTTGATGGGGGTCGGTTCTGCCTGGTGGAGGCAGGGCTTAAGGTAAAGTCTACTCCCACGTGAAAGCGTGGGTTATGACACAAACGTGTCATAGTTCGATGGCGACGAGATGAACATGCATGTGCCGCAGTCATATGAGGCATCAACGGAGCTCGCGGAGATCGCGGCGGTCCCACACCAGATTGTGACGCCGAGACACGCGAAGCCTCTTATTGGTATAGTACAGGACACCCTTGTGGGGTCCTATCGCATTACGCAGCCGCAGGTGGAATTCACGCGACGCGAGTATATGAATATGATGATGTGGAATAAGCGGTTTGAGGGGCGTATTCCGCGCCCAGCGCGTGGTGGAGACGGTAGTCCCGCGCGCTGGTCTGGTCAGCAGGTTCTGACGCAGCTGCTGCCTCCCATCAATATGGAAATGGGCAATGGCCTCTATAAAGAAGACAATAAGAAGCCAGAGAATCTGGTGAAAATCAAGGAGGGCCAGGTGCAGCAGGGTGTCTTTGACAAGGACATCTTCAGCAAGCCCTCAAAAGGTATAGTGCATACTATCTTTCGCGATTACGGCCCGAAGGACACTGTGAATTTCATAGATTCGATGCAGAATACGATCGAGCAGTTCCTCGTGTATAACGGCTTCTCCGTGGGCATCAGCGACTTGATTGCGGACGATAAGACGCGCGATGATATGGCGGAGGTGGTCAAGAAGCGGAAGGCGGCGATTGAGAACATCTTGCTGCAGATTCACCTCGACCTCTTTGATAATAATACGGGCAAGACGAACCAGCAGGAGTTCGAGGACAAGGTGTTCGCGGAGCTGAATAAGGCGACGGAGGAATCAGGTAAGATCGGCCTGTCTGCGCTGTCTGCCGAGAATCGCCTGGTGGCGATGGTGCGGGCGGGCTCGAAAGGCAGCACGATTAATATCTCGCAGATGATGGCCTGTGTGGGCCAGCAGGCTCCAGAGGGTAGGCGTATTCCCTATGGCTTCACGGATCGCACGCTGCCTCATTTCAAGAAATACGATGATGGTGCAGAGGCTCGTGGATTCGTCGAGAGCAGTTTCATTCAGGGGCTGACGCCGCAGGAGTTCTTCTTCCACGCGATGTCTGGTCGTGAGGGTCTTATTGATACGGCCGTGAAGACCGCAGATACAGGATATATACAGCGTCAGCTGGTGAAGGCGATGGAGGATCTCACGGTGCAGTACGACGGGTCCGTTCGCGACAGCCGAATGAACGTTGTGCAGTTCAAGTACGGCGAGGACGGCATTAATGCGACGAAGATCGAGTCGGCGAGTCTCGGCCTCGCCAAGTTGAGCGACGCGGAGATTCGGAAGGAGTTTGGTCTCGAGGGAGAGACTCTTGCCGATGTGCTCGACGAGGGGGTGATGCGGGGCGAGGATTCTGATGCCCTGGCAGCGTTTGCCGAGCAGGTTCTGGCCGATCGCGCGATGCTCGTTGAGGGCATTCAAAAGTCGCGCCAGACTGGTGAGCTCTTCACGCCAGTGAATCTGGAGCGCGCCCTCACGAATGTGGCGATCAGTTTCAATCTGAATCCGAAGGAGGGTCGCACTGACCTCACACCCTCTTACGTACTGGCTGGCATTGAGCGCCTTATTGAGCGCACGCAGACATACCACAAACTCTGGGCGGCATTGCTGCGTTTCAACCTGGCCCCGCACGTACTCATCAAGCGTAAGCGCTTCACGCGCAAGGCATTTGACACTGTGTGCGAAATGATCATAACCAAGAACTGGCAGAGCTGGGTACAGCCTGGAGAACAGGTGGGGATTATTGCAGCTCAGAGTATTGGCGAGCCGAGTACACAGATGACGTTAAATAGTGTCGATTGGGACACGCGAATCATCATTGCTCGTGACGGGCGGATTTGGACCCCTGAGATTGGAGAGTTCATTGATAACTACTACGAGACCTGCCCTGATGAGAGCAAGATACAACGCTTACCCAACGGGCAAATCTATATTCCTCTAGAGGATGGCCACGATTGGCGGGCGATTAGTTGTGACGAGGATGGTAAGATGGTCTGGACGAAGTTGGAGGCTATTACGCGCCATCCTGTTGTGAATGAGGATGGTACCGATACGATTCTGGAGGTGGAGCTGGAATCTGGTAGAAGCGTGAAGGCTACAAAGGGGAAGTCATTCTTGACTTTACAAGAGGGAAAGCTGCTGCATACGAATGGTTCAGACTTGAAGGTTGGCGATGCTCTTCCTATTGGAAACACATTGGCCCTGGAACAACTAGGCCTCGTGAAGGAACTTGGCCTGCGCGAGATTCTGCCAGCGACCGAGTATCTCTATGGGACAGACGCGCTTGCCGCGCTAGACGAGATGCAGCACAGCGGCGATCGCCATTGGTTCCAGAAGAATCAGGGCACGAAATTCACGGTTCCATATGCACGTAGCGACTCCTTCCGCGATGCCTTTGAAGGGGGGCGAAACTCGAATGCTCCACAAATCAGTGCTGGCTGCGTGTATCCCAAGAGAACCCGCGAGGATGTGAGCCAGATTCCTGAGACGATTCCTCTTACGCGCGAGTTTGGCTTCTTCGTGGGCGCTTACTTGGCAGAAGGAATGGCGAACTCAACTCAGATTCACATTACGAACAATGACGAGACATACCTCGGCAAAGTGAAGGCTCAGATGGATACGTGGAATGTGGGAACACATACGGTAAGTGAGCAGCGCGAGGCAGAGGCCACAGGAATCAAAGGCACCAGCAGCAGTCTTATCATTCACAGCACTATTCTGGCGCGAGTGATGCGCGAGCAGTTTGGTCGTGTGAGCTATGAGAAGCACTTGCCTGACTGGGTACTCCAGGCGCCTGACGAGTTCCTGAAGGGTCTGGTAGATGCCTATATTAGCGGGGATGGATGTGTATCAAAGGATCATGGTGATATACTGTTTAGTTCTGTTTCTAAAAAACTCATCGAGGGTATGCAAGCAGTACTTGCGCGGTATGGAATATTTAGCACAATGTCATCTTATATGCCTGAACTCAGAAAGTTCAAATCTGTATCACGGTCATACAATATACGCATACCTGTTAAGTATTCCAATATATTTCACGATACATTTACGCTCAGTATTGGCTACAAACAGGATATTCTCGATGCTCATCACATTCCTCGAAAGGGAGAGGAGTATCCATACAAACGCCCTGAGTTTAATGATATGATTATGGATAAGATTAAATCCATTAAAGAAATAAGACCAATGAAGGACGGGTGGGTCTATGATGTTACGGTTGAATCCACCCGGAACTTTATGACGTATTCTATGATAGGCTGTGTCGATACATTTCATCTAGCAGGTGTGGCCGCCAAGTCCAATGTGACCCGAGGTGTCCCGCGGTTGAAGGAGTTGCTGAAGGTGACGCAGAACCCGAAGGCGATTTCGCTGACAGTGCCGCTGAAGCCCGAGTATCGCGAGTCGCGCGAGAAGGCCCGCAAGGTAGCGCAGGATCTGGAGCTGACTCTGCTGAAGGACATTGTGGTGAAGGCCGCAATCTATTATGATCCTGATGATGGCGAGACGGTGCTGGCCGAGGACCGTGATCTCATCAAGTTCTACAAGGCGTTTGAGGGCGAGGTGGATCCGGTAGATCGTCAGCCTGAGCAGCGCTTTGGAGATGAGGACATGGCAGAGACGATAATGAACGAGGAGCCCACCGTGTGGAGTCGTCTGATGCTCCGCCTCGAACTCGATAGGGAGAGAATGTTCCAGAAGAACATTACAATGGATGACATTGCCTATGTGCTCCGCACGAAGTTTGGAAACGCGATCAACCTGATTTACAGCGACTACAACTCGCAGAAGCTGATTATGCGTGTGCGTATTCCTAGTGAGATGGCGAGTAAAAGTAGTGAAAGCATAATGGGCACTGACATTTCGACTGTTGATGATATGATGGCGCTAAAGAGGCTGCAGAATCGCCTCTTGACGGGTATTGTGGTGCGCGGTGTGCTCGGCATCAAGGCCGTCACCTTCCGTCAGGACAAGGATGTACTCGAGTTGGATCCTGAAGAGGGGAAGTACAAGCAGCTGACACAGTATGTGCTTGATACGGATGGCACGAACTTCCTGGCTGTGATGAATCATCCCTACGTAGATGGCACGAGGGTCACCAGCAGTCACGTGCATGATATCTATGAGAACCTGGGTATAGAGGCTACTCGCTCCACTCTTATTCAGGAGATTACTACACTGTTTGAAGAGGCGGGAGTGAATAACAGGCACCTGGGTCTCTTGTGTGATGTGATGACACGGGCGGGACGCCTGATGTCAGTGGATCGCTATGGGATTAACAAGATGGATATTGGCCCACTGGCGAAGGCGAGTTTCGAGGAGACGGAGAAGATTCTCTTGCACGCGGCCTTGTTTGGAGAGATGGATCCTGTCACAGGTATTTCGGCGAATATTATGATGGGCCAGCCTATTCGCGGAGGAACGGGTTTCTTCAACTTGCTCTTTGATGAGCAGGCGTTCATGCGTCTGCAGAAGGGCCTTCCACCTACAGAGGAGGGTGAGGAGGAAGAGGAGGAGCCTGAACCTGATGCGCCTACACAGGAGCAGATTAACGCTGAGCTCTATGAGGGAGGAGAAGATCTCTGCTCTACTGCGCGCTTGCGGATGAACGTGACGATGCCGCAGATGTCGAGTATCATCGAGGAGCCAGATGTAGAGATTGCTTTGCTGGATGAAGAGGAGGATGAGTAGGCCAGGGGGCTAGGATCGTCGTGGGCCGCATAAGGCCGTCGCGCAATATTTTTTTATGGAATCAAGTGGTACGAGTAAGCCACCATGGCTTTCTCGCAAGACTTCAACACCGAGCGCTCCTGCAGTCCAGGCAGTACTGGCCTATGCACCGTGGAAGGCCGATGCCTCGTCAGCCCTACTTGCGGCAAAGGAGGATATAGCACCTTTAGAGGCTTCTAGGCGATGGGAACTTATTAAGAAAATGGTGAATCCGTACGAGATCGTCTTTACGCACGAGGACACGCATTTTCACCCGTCACTCTCTTCTATTAAGCCACTGAGTCGCTCGTATTTCAAAATGGTGGAAATGTTTGCTGTGCTCGATTTCTTCGATCGTCTTCCGAAGCAGCAGGTGAAGATTCGGAGCGCGCACGTGGCAGAGGGGCCAGGCGGATTTATTCAGGCACTTGTCGATTTGGCCGAGCGTTATAGGCGCACGCTTCACCAGGCCACAGCAATGACGTTGAAACCTACGGATACACACGTCCCAGGGTGGCGCCGAGCCACGGCTTTCCTACACGCTCATAAGGAGGTGAAGCTGCATTATGGAGCAGATGGGACAGGTGATATATACTTGCCGGCGAATCAGGCGAGTTTCGTGGCTACAACGCATCCTGGCGTCGATCTTTTCACGGCTGATGGCGGGTTCGATTTCAGCATAGATTATTCCATACAAGAGAAACAGGTGTTTCGTCTTCTTTGTAGTTCTGCTACGATTGGCCTGCGGTGTCTTTCTGAAAATGGGTGTATGGTGCTGAAGCTCTTTGATATTTTCTCGGAATCCACGCGGATCTTGCTCGTGTTGCTTGGGCGCTGCTTCAAAGAGTGGATGCTTTACAAGCCGTGCCTGAGTCGTCCGTGTAACTCGGAGCGCTATTTCTTGGGGCGCTGCTTTCGCGGAGTGTCTAAGGAGACACTGCGGCATTTGGACGAGTTTCAAGGGAGAGTCGCTGCAGAGAATACATATCCTATTGGGCTGGCCTCATTCGCTACGGCGGAGGAGACGGAATATCTTGCACAGCAGTCGGCTGCAAGCGTGGAACAGCAGTTAGTGGCCCTGAAGAGGGCAATGACGTATAGAGATCACCCAGAAGTATGGTATGCCGACCAACTTCCGCGTGATTTTGAGACGAGTCTAGCGTGGTGTTATAAGTATCGTATTCCCACGAATCGGACGAAGCCGCTTACTGTCCTGTCGCAGGGCCAGAGCCAGGCCCCGAAGTAGGATGAAAATACTTGTTCGCCAGGCGCTGCCCCACAATGACGGACGCCTGGTGTGTATTCATATTTCCCTGCCCCATCCTATCGAGCATTGCTAGCATTGTTTGTAGGTTGGACGCGTCATACGCCTCGTCTTTCGTGAGCATTACAAAGAGGTGGGGGTATTCCTTGGCGAACTCGGGAAGGCGCTCCTGTATTTGCTCCGTTGTCTTGCCCTCTTTTTTAAAGTCACCTACACGCTTGATCATTGCACGTATGTAGGCGGCTCTCTCTGCGGCAGGGAACTCTACTGCGCGCGATTCGGCTTCGCGAAGTGATTCCTGGAAACTCGGACCGTTATCACGAGGAGGACCTCCGCGCGTCAGTTGATTACCGGAGGTCGGCATTTCTTTTTGGTGCGAGTGAGTTTTTTCCATCCGATTTTCCGACGGTTAGGAAGAATGGAAAAGGAGGGCATCGTTGGCAAGTTTAGATCTCTTTTGAATGATTTCAAAGCCCCGTACCTTTTGAAGCTGGAGGAAGAGCCGTTGGAGGAGTCGGTCGATATACAAGACATGCAGCAGGTGCGCAGAATGCTCTACGAGTTCGATACACTCTATAAAATACTGAAACAGCATATTCTCGATCCGTCAAAACAGGCCGAAGATATTCCAACAAAGGCGATTCTTTCTGTCTTTGAAAAGGGGGATATATTTGCAGCCCTTCGTGCTACTCCCTCTTTAAAGGAGGATCTCATCTATTACTTGAACCTGGATCTGAAGGTCTATCCTTTTACTCGCAGCGTAAAACACTTGAAAACGCTCGAAGAGAATAATGTAGAGTCGCACCAGAGAAAAATAGTTCCAAATCTAGAGTAGAAATGGTTGAACATAAGTTTCGTAAATCTATGTCATATAACTCTGCGAAGGGGTGCCCATCAGGGTATCATAAGAGGGGAGAATACACTACAGAGGCAGGTACGTATGTACCTCCTCGCTGTGTGAGGAGTACCTCGCCCTATGCAGAGTCGTCGAAGAACTTCAAGCGGCGTCAGGCGCTCGTTCAGACACGTCGTCTTCGTATGCATATTCCTAGTATCAAGTCTCTCACGCGGAAGAACTGTCCCTCCGGATATATTCCTCGACGTGCGTATGTGCGTCGCTATTCTACGGCAGTTCGCAAGCGCGGATTCACTGTGCGCCGAAAGGGGGGGAAGGCGTATCGCGTGTATCCCAAGTCGAAGAACACAATGGTGGAGACGCGTTGCGTGAAGAATGTGGGGTTGCCTGGAAAGGGGTCTCGTTCTGGAAAGGGGATTGGTCCTTTGCGCAAGGGCGAGTTGGCCCGCTTTGGATATTCCTACAAGGACACGGAGGCGCAACGGCACGCGGCTCTGAAGAAGGCTGCAGGCGAATACGGGCCGCTGGGCGTTTATAGAAAGCTGAATGCCGTGGCGAAGCTCACGACGCGAACTATACCGAAGGTTTCATCCGTGCTGGCCGCGGATCGCAACTGGGTGAAGAAGAGCCTGGGGCCACTGAAGGCGTTTTAGGCCCTCCGCTATGCGCGCAAAAAAAAGAGAAGCCTTGAGAAGAATCTACGATGAAGACCGCTGTTTTAATCACAGGGCTCGTTTTGCTGTTGGTGGCGAATCTCATAATGGTGTATTATTCTCCTTATGGGTTGTCGCCTAGGGAGGGTTTCCAGGTGGCAGCGCCCCCCACAAATGCTCCTATGTCTGTTATGAATACGGCTGCGCCATCAATGATGCCCGAGATGCCTTCCACTGCGGCTGCGGAAGCGCCCTCTGCTATGCCGAACAGCAATGTGCCCAGTAGCAATGCTGCCCCGGCCTCAATGCCGGCCAGCTCCGTAGGTGGTGACATTCCCGCGAATGCCTCCGCGGCCCCTGCGCCTTCCCCTATGCCTATGGCGAATAACTCTGCCAATAACTCTGCCAATAACTCTGCCAATAATAATGCAACCGAGGGTTTTGCCTCTTATTTCCTCTCGAGTGCAGGTGGTGCAAAGGATGTGTATCAGCCCATTGGCTCCTTTGATGGTGTGCGCCTGAAGACTGGGAACTCTGTTTCCAGCTGGCGCTACACGGCCCCGAACGAGCCCCTGACGGGCCCTCCTTTTGAGCCCGGGCCCGACTCCCTCTTCATGTTCAAGAGCAACCAGTGCAAACCCGAGTGCTGCGGAGCAAGCTTTAGTTGCGGAGGTGGATGCGTCTGCACCACTCCTCAACAACGTCAGTACATTGCCACACGCGGCGGAAACCGCACGGCTCCCGAGGACAGTGCATAAGCCTGCCGCCTGCCGCCTGCCGCCTGCCACCCCCTTTCTGAAGAATGACTAGTAGTCTAGTCCTCCAATGTACGAGTTCTGTATAATAGGTGCAGGAGTAACAGGTCTCAGCCTCTTACTCCTTCTCCAAGAAGCATCAGTTGATCTTAGCAAAGTAGCAATCATCGATCCGCATTTTGATGGCGGAGATCTCGCACGCCTCTGGACGAATGTACTCTCTAATACTCCGTGGTCGAAGACAACAGATACTCTTCGTGAAGCCTGTCCCTCTCTCTGTAGTTCCGCTGAGGCCGCCGCTCTATTCGCACGCTTTCCACCATCTTCATCGACGAGCCTGGCCGAGCTTGCCAGCTTCCTATGCAAGATATCGGCCACAGCACTTCGCTCGTGTAGTCGATTTCAATATAAGGCCACCCAGGCGATATTCAAGGATAATAAATGGCATATTAGCCTCCAGGGCGCAGGTGTCAAGACACTGCAAGCCAAGCGCCTCATTCTAACGGTTGGCGCAACTCCTCGATCCATGCATCTTCCTCTTTCCACTATACCCCTTGATATTGCACTTGACCCGAATCGTCTCAAGAGATATGTAACTCCGGGCCAACGCGTGCTCCTTTTCGGTACTATGCACAGCGGAACCCTCATAATACGTAACCTTGTGAAGGAATGTCAGGCAAAGGTGACTGCATTCTATAAAGGGGCGGCAGCCTTTACATGGGACCGTGATGGAGCATATGACGGCTTGAAAGGAGAGGCAGCCGAGATAGCCGATGCTATACAGCGGGGCGAGTATTCTAGTGGTGCTGAGTCCGCGCACCCCTCTCTTCAAATCTTTGAAGTTGGAGAAACAGCCGAGCTTATTCAAGCCAGCCTGACTGCCGATTGGGTAGTCTATGCAATGGGATTCGAGGCACGTCATATTTCTTTAAAGGTGGATGAGGCGCAGATTTCCTCCACGGCATATGACGGCGATACAGGAGCCCTTAGTGAAGCTCCAATGGCCTGGGGATTTGGTACTGCATATCCGAATCGTGCCCCGGATAGAATCCACTGGGATGTAAGCATCGCAGCCTTTTTGAAACACATGAAGGCACAACTTCCTGCCCTATTGAGATAATGGTTGCCTAGGATAGAAAGGGAAGATGAACCAGAGTTCAGGAGCAAATCCGCTCGAGGGTGCAATGAACACAGCAACGGACACATTCGCAGATCTCGCTAATACTGCAACAACTGCTGCAAATACCGCATTTACAAATACTACCAATGCGATTCAAAATGCTGCAAAGGTTGCAAACCAGGCTGTGAGTGGCGCTGTGAGTAGCGCCGTGAATGCGGCCAATCAGGCTGTAAATGGCGCTGTAAATGTGGCTAACCAGGCGGTAAATGCCGTGAATCAGGCCGCAGCTCCCGTCATTAACAGTGTTCTTCCTTTTGGAAACACGAACCGTAAAAATGCCAACTTTAACACAGCTGCATCTGCAGCACCGTCGAATAATAAGAAAAACAATACAGGGAATGCCTTCTCTTTTGCTGCAGCAAACACTAGTGCCAATGCAGTGGCGGCCAACTCTGGAAAGGGAGGAATGAACTGGCCTCTCGTGATTTTTGTGATCCTGATCACTGGCTTTGTTACACTCTTTGTAGTATTCAATAGGCAGATTCTACTGGCATACGATACCCTTGCTGCCTCTATAAAGGGGGCGCTGGGTCTTTCAAGCGTCCCTCCTGTGCAGGCACAGATTGTCCCTATTCGTGGAGACGTTGTAACAGTTCCTCCCGAGGCGCCCCAGGATGTTGTACCTGATGAGGCCGCGCGCAAGGAGACACTCGTAGAGAAGATCCTGCCTACTGGAGCCTCCAATGAGGTCTTCAACGTCTCCCAGAATAGATTCACCTATTACGATGCCGAGCCCCTCTGCCGTGCGCTCGGTGCCGAACTCGCCACATATGAGCAAGTGAAGGATGCCTGGGGCAAGGGGGCCGACTGGTGTAACTATGGCTGGGTAAAGGGCCAGATGGCAGTGTATCCTACACAGGAGGATACGTATGAGAAGCTGCAGACGGGCACACCCGAGGAGCGCCAGGCCTGCGGAACCGTGGGTATCAACGGCGGCTTCTTCGACAATCCTGAACTTCGATATGGTGTCAATTGCTACGGCAAAAAGCCGCCTCAATCGGCACATGATGAGACGAAGTTGATGGAGCAGGGCAAGGTTCCTCGCTCTGCCGCAGCCCTCACAGTAGATAAGCTCGCAGCCGAGTTCCGTAACCAGAAGGACTCAATGTTCATCCGCCCCTTTAATGATAATAAGTGGTATTCTGCCTAAGCCTACAGATGGCCCCTAGCGCCGATAGCCATCCCATTGGTTGGACTCGGCCGCCTCCCGAAGATAAGTGTCCTCCTTATCACGCCTTCTCCCACCGTGATCATCGTCCCAGTCCGGTCCATATATGATTTCATCCATAATACCCCTCTGACGAGACCGGTCCAAATCGATCTGCAGCCAGCAATAGTGCTGTATGTCGGTCTGTCTATCAAGTCCGCGTTCGGTTGTAGGATCTACATCCGACCACAGACCCCATTTCCGCCAGAAGGCCCCCCAGCCATCTGCGTCAATCACCGACTCGAAATGCCATAGGTCCTCATCCTTTCCAGTATTCATATAGCGACCGAAACGCCAACGACTGTCAAGGCAACTCTTCCCATCGTTTATGAAGAGCCCCGTGGCAATACCGTTCTTCACGTCGGCTGGACTGGAGCCCCACGCATATCCACTCCGCTCTATAAAAGGATAGAGACCCTCCTCTACAAAGTACTGTATTGCCCTTCCGCGTGTAACTTCTCTCGTCGAGTCCCACGTAACTGGCTCGTTTAGCCAGTCATACCACTCGGCCCCGTCATCTTTATAGACAGTAACCATGTGCGCTGCTGAGCGCTTTGCCCCTGCCTTTCCAGCTATCTTGTACATTCCCTAAAGGTATAGTCACAGAACACGTCTAAACTATTCACTCGACTTATCTTTAGACCTCAGAGAGATCGATGGCCTCTGACGCCTCAGCACTTGACTTGTGCTCACCTCTCGCCTGGTTTTTATGAACTGCAGAATCTCAGCAGTTTCGTCTTTGGCCCCAGGCTTCTCCCTGTAGTACTGATGTAGCAGTGTCTCGATATTCTTGTATGTGAGTGGCTGCGATTGTTTGTCCGTGGCAACTACAAGGCGCCCTCCACCGATTTGGATGACCGGATTCTTTAAAGGAGATGTAGCGAGCATCGTAAGAATCTGGCTCTCGTAGTTGGCTCGTGTATCACGTACTTGCTTGATTTGTTTATTGAGATCCCCTATGGCAGTGTCATAATGAACCCAGTGCCGTATGAGATTCGCGAAAAGGGATGTATTGAAGCCGTTTGGGGCGGCCACCGCGCCCCCACCACTACCTTCTTGCGCCGGTGCCGAAGGAGGTGGAAAACTCATCGTATTAAGACGCAGGATTTTCGACAGATTCAAATGACCGCTGCCGCCACCGCCGTGGCCGCTGTTGTAGCAGCTACCGCTCCGCCGCGAACCTGAAAAATGATGATTCCAAGAGTGAGCAGAACAGCGAGCAGCAGCAAAATGAAAAGGACACATATGAGAATCACATAGGGGAATATCCTTTGGAGAACGTGATTCAGAATGGGATCCACCAGCTTCGCCTGTACGAGTTGATGTATATCTTTCCGGGTTATGTACTCTATAAACTTGGCCGATAAGGGCTGCATCCGCTCTACAGACCGTCCGAAATAATGAGTGGCCCCGAAGGCGCAGCTGTTCCAAGCTACTCCTGTTTGGTCTTTGTCCGCTTCGTTCGTGTGCGCCGCGTCTCCACCTTTGTAGGGGGCTCTACACTCCGCTTCCGTGTCTGACCCGCAACTCGTGATCGTGTCTGTCGTGGCTCGGCCTTTGTGGCAGCTGACACCTTACTGCGCCCTCGTGGTGCTGCCTTATCCTCGGCATACTTTCTAAGCGCGGCCTCCTCTTCAGCGGCGTTGTATCCACTATCATTTATCTGAGAGGTGATCGCTAAGCTCTTCTCTTCGGAGGCGGAACCGTAGTTCAATCTCTCACTAGTGTTTGTAGGCTTACGACAACGCATCATAACAAATCCGTCATTATCACACACCCCTTTCTTGAAGGCAGTCCAACTTATAGACCTGTTATCACAGCCATCCGTCGTCTTTACCGTAAAGCCCTCCTTATGAAGTAGGCGCATTAACTCGCGGTATTCCGGTATAGAGTGCGCTTTGGCGCACGTAGTAGGGAGAGCCTTTTTTTCAGTTTTATACCTTTTAATCATATCGTGGAAACTTTGAGGTATTTCGATCACTTTTGCGTCATCGCCGCAGTGCTTGCGAAACTCAAATCCCTTGCTTGGATAAAAGCTGAGTACAGATGCAAGCGAACTCAACTTGATTGCTTGAAAGGCAGGAGAGCCGTCAGGCGAGCTCTTCATATTGGAGAACTTAATGAAATGATCAACAAGGCGACCGCCAATCCTACTCTCGGACTTTGCGCATATCACATCAAGATACATGACGGTGCGCGTGGTATTCTTGCGCATATGCCGTTGAGGGGCGCACATTACAAAGCCTGCAGGCTCTGGAAGAGCGTTAAGTCTCGGGAACGCGGCAACCAAGAGAATGGGGTTATTATCAGCAGCTTCATTCACGTATTCACTTGCCACATTCGCCTGACAAGCATTGACGCCTATGCTCTTTATCATGTTTGCAATGTCTTGTTTAGTCATCTTCGGTTCAGGGCGTATATCACCGGGATTTCCAAGCGGTGTCGAGTAGCATAGAGCTCTTTCTAGTGTGCCATCATAGACATATACGCGATAGTCTGGATTATTAGTTGATGGTGGAGCCGCCAAGGAAAGCCCTGCCCTTGATTTTTGATTACAAACTTCCTCTTTTTTGGAGCTCATCTATTTATGAGTTCGAAATATTAGAAACTCTCAGCGGGTAGAATCATCGAACTTGAGTCGCCGACGATAGTAAGAATAGGCTGGACGCAAGAATGAACATAACTTTTCAAAAACCTGTCTTGTTGGCCGAAAAGAAGTGCCATTCATTCACTTTGATCGACGTTCCGGTGTTTGAGTCAATAACAAATCGGTCCTCCATCGCAATCGACTTTGCCAAGGATTGTTCCGGCCAGCTTACAGAGTTCGTTGAAAGTTTTCTTTTGAATGCAGCTCAATATTTTTCAAAACAACTTCCGGTTTCTAGCTTTCTTCAAAGGTTACAACACAGGTGGAACACTACGGAGTTTAGCCAAGACGAGCTGCACTTTGAAGGCTGGGCACTTTTGAAATGGATTCCGGCGACTGTACTCTTTTACAAGGGATACTACGAACTTGAATGGGACCTCGTTGAGATCATTCCTCAAGAGGCGTTTGTACCGGAAGTTGCGGCACCTGAGCATGTTTCGCCCTCGCCGTCCCCCTCGCCGTCGCCTCCACCTTCCCCCTCGCCCTTTTCGCTGTCGTTGCCCTTACCATCTCCCCCGCCCATGGAAGATATCCCTTTGCAAGAGGCGGAGATTCCACCGGCCGCAGTTACAGAGGCCAGTGTTAAACGGGAAAGACAAGAAGTACGAGAGGCCTACAAACAAAAGGTTCGAAAGGCCCGGCTACGTGCATCGCTTGCTCAACTACGCGCCGAAAAGCTGGCTGAGCAATACTACCTGCGTTACGGAAACCTAGATATGGCAGATGGCGAAAGTTCGGACTCTGAACTTTCCTTTCAAGACGCTTACAGCTAGAAAAATATAGGCTCGTGCTAATACAGAAGCAAGAAGAATGGCGTCTACCTCTGGAAGTATTCAGGCACTGGGGGCTCTGGCTGTTATCGCCCTTGTATTGATAGCTCTTGCATACCTGAGCCCTGGTATGTTTTCTCGTCGTGAGGGATTTCAGACAACACTGTCTGCAGGTTCCAACTACTCTGCGCAGGCCGGTGGCAACTCCGCCCCAGGCCCTATCCGTGAGCAGCAGGTGAAGCAGAATCCTGAGGTTGCCCCCACTCCCTCTTCAGGCCCGGCAGACTTTGGCAGCGCCGAGACACCCGCCGGCTGCTACCCCCGTGATCAACTGACCCCCTCTGAGCTGCTGCCCAAGGACGCCAATAGCATCTGGGCGCAGCAGAACCCGATGGGCACTGGCAGTCTGAAGGGCAAGAACTTCATCTCCGCCGGCGCCCTCATCGGTGTGAATACTGTTGGCCAGAGCCTGCGCAATGCAAACATGCAGCTGCGCTCTGAACCCCAGAACCCCCAGATCCCCGTGTCTGTGTTCAACGTCTCCACTATCGAACCTGACGTCAATCGTCGTAGTATGGAGATTGCCTAAATATAAGGGCTTCGTGCTCGCCGCCGCCTAACACCATATAGATGATATATATCTTCGCATTCAAAGAATACAAAGATTTATATCGATAAACAACGCAGATGGGAGACCTGGCTGATTCTCTTCGGTATGCACTCGGTGCCACAAAACAAATACTCGGTATCAATGGCTCAGACTTCCCTCTTGTGGGCGTGCGAAGTACCATCGACAACAACGTGTATCAAGTGCGCGATTTACCCGACAAGCAGGAGGCCGCCGATCTTCTCGCCAGGGTCCGCCTGAAGATGAATAAACTCAAGATACACGTCGAGTCGAAGTTCCCTGATAAGACCCAGGTGCGACAACTCGTCCAGAACTTCGAGGCGAACCCGTCGCGTTTCTATGAAGCCACACCTGATGCAGAACACACCAGCTATTCCGTGAATAAGGGCGAGTCCGTCCATATGTGCCTCCGACAACGTGAGGCCCAGGACGAATCTCTCGTCAATGAGGACATTCTTGCCTTTGTAGCCATACACGAAATGGGTCATATGATCACACGCAGCATCGGCCACGGACCCGATTTCTGGAACAACTTTGCCTGGCTACTGCAACAGGCAGAAGCGATTGGCCTCTATACACCTCGTGACTTCAAGGCACACCCCGTATCCTATTGCGGTATGAAAATCACCGATCAGCCCACATACGACGCTAAAAAGGATGGGCTCGACTTCTCCATAGGATAATATGCTGAGCGCGCCCCCAGACACTCCCTTTTATTGCCTGCGGAACCTTTAGAGAAGGATGCAGCAGGCAGCCGCTGCCGGCCAGACACAGATACAAAGACTTCCCGAGTTTCTCCGTGAAATCTTTTATCCTACAAGCCTCGAATCCTTTCGAGAGACATTCCCCAGCGGCGAAGCAAAGTTCGTTCTTCACCGTGGTAAGGATGGAACCTATCTCGAAGAGGTCATAATCGATGGCCTCTTCCCTTTTATGACCATTCAGGATCTCAAACTAGCCCTTTACATAGCACTCGATAGACAAGACTATGCTATACCCGAGTTTGTACATCTTGCTCTAAACGTCAGTGGTACAGATAAGACATCCCCCCTTGAATACAGTTGGACTCTGTCTGATAGCGGCACTGCACTCAGCTCAGTCTATCTGCCACCTCCTTTCGAACTAGCGGGCGCGAGTGGTTCCGTCGATTCCCGATTTGTCGATTCGAATGGCGAGAGACGTCTCATTAAGGCTGTTTATCGCGAACGCATTACTATTGAGGACATGTTCTTGAAAAGACCTAATCAGGGCGCGGAGGAAGAGGCTGGTGCAATCCCAGAGATTCACGCCTATTTCTATAAAGATCTGGAGGCAGCTGTCCCTGGAGAGAAACCTGTAAGCGAACTCAACTGGAATGGACGCCTATATCCTTATTTTCCTTTTTTGTCTGTGAATCAGCGCAGCCCCACTGAGGAACACCGCAAACGTGCTCGCAGACTTGCAACCATATTCAGCCGTCGTCAGCAGTTCATCTCTCGCCTCGAAGGGGTTCTAGAACTAGGATTACCTCTCATTCCCCTTAGCCTCGCCGGCGTGCGCCTCTTGCGCCTCACTTGGGCAAAACGCAAGGAGATTCCTGGCGTAGAAACAATGTTTTATCAGAGCGCCGTTTCACATACGAGGCCATTCATGCGGCTTATTCCTTCAGAGGGAGCTGCTATGAGTAAGATATTTATGAGCGAGGACGAAAAGCCGGATTTGCAGGACCCTAGTGTCTTGCTTACGTGGTCACAAGAGATGAATCCAACTCCTGAGAAGGACTATGCGTTCGCCAAGGTACTCGTAAGAGAGGGTTATACGAACGTACCGCCTCTCTATTCTACTTTGCGCCTCTTTGACGACGGTTCCGCCGATGTGATCGTGGAGCCTCCGCGCGGTGTCAAGCGGCTCGAACCTCGTACAGACCTTGGATCCTATGGCGAGGCACTACAGATCGGCCTGGAGGGCCTTCCCCACCTGCAAGATATTCCTGATATTGGTAATGCCGCTATTATGCTCGGTGTCCGCCTCAAAGCCGAGTCGAGCCCTATTCTCAGCCCGCGAACGCTGCGCGAACGTTTGCCCATCTTCTCCGCCCTTTTTCAAGAGATTAAGCCGCTGCCTGGGGAACGCCCCCTCGTAATGTTGCGCTATAAACTCATCAGCAACTTTGCGTCAGAGGATCGAGTAAATCAGTTCATCAGTCAGCTCATTAGCCGACGAGTTGTAAAAGGTGAGGATGCGACCCAGCTATCAGACTTGAAGAATATAGTAGCCGACGAGTTTCAGCTCGACATTGAAGAGGCCAAGGACCGTGTTCGAGAGAAGTTGCAGACAATGGGTGAGCTTACGATCGTAGATGTCAATACGAAAGATTATATGCTCGAATCGAATCCTGGTATTGATATTGCCATCTACGCAAAGCACCCCTCTTACACATTTCACCTTTATAGGGTGAATTCAGTTGAAAACTTCAGGCGTATAATAACTGCACTGTCGCTTCTTATTAGCGTACCGACCGAGGATCTTGAAATAAAGGTGGAAGATGCGCGAGAACTACAGAGGGCAGAAACGGCTGAGGCCGCTGCGGCGGCCGAGGACGACGAGTTTCAAAATCTGGGTGAAGTCACTGAAACCGCGCCTACAGCCATCCCTGACGAGTTTGAAGATATTGGTGGAGCCGAAGATGCTCCTGAATATATGGATCTTTTTACTGGTGATATGGATGAAATGACGCTAGAAGAGGAGGCGAATGCCGCAACTACTGAGGCGCGCCGTGCTGCACCACGAAATACCTTGCGCAAAGAACTGGCTGCCGATGCTGAGGCACCAGAACAGGAGGTGGCTAATCTGGAAGAGGTCCGAGCAACAGATGCAGGCGTTACTACTATCGCTGAAGACGTGGGAATCGCCAACTTCTTCCTTCGAAAACTGCAGAGGGCAGATAGCAGACTCTTCGACTATGCAAAGGCAAATCCGACCCTCAATCCATACGTGAGTGGCTGTCAGCCCACGCACGGCCGCCAACCCGCAGTGCTAAATCAAGAGGCATTCGACGAAATGCGTGATGAATACGCAAAAGATGGCGTCGTCTTTCAAATATTCCCTCTCGAGCCTGGAGAACCTGAAACGATAGACGGCATTATGGAGAAGGAATATTTCACGGTGCTCCGCTATGGCACGAGCCCAGAAAACCAGAACTACTATATATGCAGTCGCTACTTTTGCACACGCGACGAGATGATTGTACGCGAAGTCGATCTCGAAAGTGATCGTATGCGTCGCCCTATTCAGCGCGCAGACGGAACTTTCGAGTATAGAAAGAAGCCAGGTGAATGCCCTTTTTGTAGAGGGACAATCGTGAAAAATAAGAAGTATCCTGGGCCGAATGAAACGATCCTCGAACGACCGGTCATTCCCAAGACAAAAGATCAGCGGATGTTGTACATTCGCTTTTTGAAGAAATCGCCGCACCCAGAGGGATTCTACTTGCCGTGCTGTTTCCAGAATAGGGAGCCTATTAGGTATAATGAGAAGGCATTCGATATCTATAGGGCGAAGAAGTGGGGGCTGCCACAGAGAGGGGCTCCTACTACCCCCTTTGAAGAAGAGGAAGAGGAGGTAGGGCCCGCTGCCGCCGCGGCCCAACTGGGTTATCACGTAGTAGATTACTGGGAAATGATGGCCTCCGCCTCGAGACGCTACATTGTTGGTGCAGAAAAGCTGCCTCTAGATATTGGTATGACTGGATCTCAGTACCAGGGAGAACCTCAGATCGGTCTTCTGCCCCTTGTACTGAATCCCTACTTCGACCAGGACCCTACTGGTCTCGTCAGTCGCACTCTCAATCCGCAGAAACTGAAGGTCGGTGTAACAGGCTTTCTGCGCATTGCCGTGGAAAATCGCCCCCGATTTATGAATGACAGCTTGCTTGCAGCCCTCGCCCCCTTTTACTATCTTAATACGGCGGCACAAATGAAAGAACATATCTTGAAGACGGTGACCCCGCGCATATTCTTGGCGCTCAACTATGGAAATATGGCGATCGAGTTCTACGATCCAGCCACTCCTGTTGAGAAACGTCCGTCGGATACGGAACTGAGCGATTGGGCATCGAACGAACTGCAGGTCGATCTCCAGCAAGAGAACAAGGAGGCCCTCGTGCGCGCCTATCTCAGCTGGTTCGCCTTTGAAGCATGGGTGCGTTCTCCAGATAAGAAGAAGGAGTTCCGTCAGCTCGCCCTTTTACTTGCCCAGTCAAAACTGCTGCGCCGCGAGGAGCGTCGTAATGCTCCAGGCATCACCTTTATAGTACTCGATATCGGCAAAGATGACAAGATGAGCGTACGTTGTCCGCCCTATGGATTCAACGCCGAGATTCACAGCCGAAATGACGTGGCATTTCTCATGCACCATTGGACTGGAGTATGGGAACCCATCTTCTACGTAGATAATCGCGGAGAGGAGGCCGAGAGACAAGTACAGTTATCCACCCTCGTATTTAAAAGATCCGAGTCGGCAGGCTGGCCCGAAATCGTCAGCCGGCGTTTTCAGGAGTACATTACACAATGTAGCTCAGTAGGACGGGCGGTTTTCACATCACAGAGCGACATCAATCCCCTTAGTCTCATTCCTGCCAGTCTGGCAAAACGTGTATTTCAGAAGGAATCGCGCATTATACTGCACGGAGTTATACGTGATTCGTATAATCACTTGGTCGCCTTTCTCTTGAAAGAGAGGGATGGCACGCAGGAGGACGGGCCAAACTATATCATTCCCTTTCCAGTTGTAGATGACGGAGAGCTCATATTTCATTTAGATCTGGCTCTTGATTGGGATGATCCCTCTTTTGAGAATAATCTTGCGCCGGCGGATGTCATTGCTCGTTTCTACAGAAAGTACATAGAGCCTCATTTTCAGATATACAATGGCTATAAGGTGAGTCGCGTAGCTGTTAATAGGGGGAGTGGGCAGATTCAGGCTGTTCAGTTGCGTAATGGGCTGTATTTGCCGGCAAAGCCACCATCGTCAGATGCAGATGCTGCCGTCTTAATGAAACACAAGGTCGAGGTCGATGAAATGGAATGGACTCTCAATCACGAGATTGCGCTGCAAGAGAGGGAGCTTGAGATTCCTGGAGAGAAGCGGCGCCTTGAGATACGCGAGTTGAATGAGGTGTTTGAGCATCTGCGCTTGACATTTTCAAACTGGCTGGCGGCGAAAGCCGATAATGGGGCTTTTAGAAGGGTATTGGAGGGGGTCATTTTCAGTAGGAGGCTGCCGCTCTTTGAGAAGCGAAAGAGGCTCGAGATTCTCTTGTCCAGGCAGATAGAAAAATGGATTACTACTGATTTTGCTGATGAGGACACGGGAGAGGCTGGAGTAATGGAGAGTTCTCTCTTGCGTGTTGATTGCCGTTTGCGAACGGAGTCGAACTGCTCGGCCTCCACGCGCTGTGTTTGGAAGAGCGGAACACGGAGATCCGGTCGTTGTCTCTTGCATGTTCCTGAGGAGGCCCCGCTAGGTGAAGATCGTGCAGTGAGCGCGCCGCGTCTGCTCCTGTTGCGCCTTATAGAAGAACTTCTTCGGTATAGTAATCGACGACGCCAACTTCTCGAGAGAGATGTTACACAGATAGTAACACTGGATAAGCCTGTCACTATTCAGACACCTGGACAGGTGGGAAAACAGGTTATATATCCTGAGAAGTCGATGGCCTGGTTTGAACTTCTGCGGCTTGAATGGGCGAAGAAGCCGGATGAGGAGCCGCAGTTTCTGGAGGAAATGTCACGCGATCCTGCTCCTCTTGCAGAAAAGCCCTTGCCGGCCGAAACGGATGCAACGCGGCTGCCTCCTTCTCTTGTCACATTCCTTGGAGGACGCCAAGATCCCAAAGTGGGTGCCCTCCGTCTTCTGCGCGCAGCATTCCCTGCCCTTTTTACGCCCCTCGGTATCTTGCCTTCACAAATAGGGGTAGGCGATCAGACGACTGAACTCACGTTGGATATGATAGACAAGATAGTGGAGGCAACGGGACGATCCGTTATTCAGATCGATATTCGGAACGACCAGGCAATGCAGAACCCGTTGCGACGAAAACCGTGGGGTACAACGTCATTTTATCCGACAGTCCCTGTATTTATAGTGACGAGTGAGGGGCCTGCACTTCTCTTGGAAGATCCGGCCAATCCGAGTTTCTTGAAAATAGAGGCAATGCCTGCCACTCTCAAGAATCTTGTTATGAGTGCAAAGGGAAAGATCGTAATGAAAAAGGCCGCGCCCGCTGCGCCCGCTGCAGCCGTTGCTCCTGCTGCTCCGCCTCCTGCTAAACCTCGAGCCCCTAGTAAGCCTCGGACCCCTGTGGCGCCCGCTGCGCCCGCTGCGCCCGCTGCGCCCGCTGCGCCCGCTGCTCCTCCTGCGCCCGCTGCGCCCCCTCCTGCTAAACCTCGTAATATTCGCTCTTTTTTTGGCTCTCGCCGCCCCTCCACCTTTAATGATGACGACGACGGATTCAAAATAAAAAAGTAAATCCGCTCTAGACTCAATCAATGAATGCATTAGTACTAGGGTCCATCACCTCAGCCTCCTCCTCTTCAGCCGGCAAGACAACCGGTACCTTGCACCCTTGGCGCACAGCCTCCAACCTACACTCGAGCATCCCCTCTACCTCCTCCTCCAACCGATTCAACCGAAATCGCTTGTAGTTGCTATTCTCAGGATGCAAGATAATCAAGTACATATCACTGATTTTAAGACCGTAGAACGTCTCCAGAAACCAGCGATACACATTCAGCTGTAGAGTGTAGTGCCAGTAGTTGCAATCGGGCAAATGCGCCACTGGACCAAAGCCTGTGCCAAAGTTATTCTCCTTTTTGATTTCTTTCGAGCGTTTCCAGTCATAGATTACATATGAGTCGTCAGACTTCCGGTAGAATACCATATCAATGGAGCCGGCCAACTTGTGATCCTCAGACCACACTTCCCACTCACTCCTATAAGGGACCAAGTCGGCACTCACATCAGACCAGAAGTTCTCAAAGTATTTCCACTCGGGTGTTTTCATCACCTCACGGTCAATGATTTCAGGATGCCCGTGGAGGAACTGCTCAATAGCAAGATGCATCGCTGTGCCGGCTGTGGATGCCGCCGCTCCATTGTCATTCCACGTCTTCTTGATCTGAGCCGCTGTCATTCCATACCATTTACTCTCTGGCCACTTGGGCGACTTCATCATCTTGCGAATGGTGGCATCTGCATCAAAGTGGGGGAAGAACTCGTGCAGAAACTTCGTGCAAGAGATTACCCCTTTTGAGCTCCCATTTACCGTATATACGTGGGTCGGCTCGTCGAAGACGATGCAGTCATCTCGCGGATGACGATTCCGAAAGGAAAGTTCCTGCCAAGACTGCGGCATTTGTTTCTTTATAGTGGGTGCTGGGGGCGCCTGGGCACTCGATTTTGCGATCGGCACGGAGGCGGCAGCAGCAACAGCAGCAGCAGCCTTGAATCCCTGAAATGCGGTCAGGCGAGCTTGGCGCATTTCTCTCGTTCTAGAAATCAATATGTCCCGAACAAACGAGATAACCGGATTTCAGATTGTTCTCTCTGATGGAGTATCGGACGTATATACCTACAGTATTCCACACCAGAACCTCGTACCTACAAATGTATATACTAGTTACCAGGACGCGAAGGATGCCTTGGAAGCAGTGTCTGCAAAACTGCCCAAATTTATCCCCGTGGCATATGGTGAAGCCTTCCCCTACGAGAACGTCTCGTTTGGTAAGATGCTACAAGAAAAAGGATATGCAGCCTATGGCTGGATGATAGTAGAGGACGACGACGTGGGCGCTGAGGAGTTTATACGTCTAGAGATCGGTCTTCTACGCGTAAAGCTAGTAGTCTCCTCTAGCTCCGCCTAGTATCCCCCCAGCTATGCAGTAGGAAAGCCGGCCAACTCCATAATGATTTTCCCCATACGATTATCGCCATCAATGCGACCGTCTCCAGGACGATAGACTCCTCCTGAATTGTTCGTACTGGCACCAGGTGTATAATAGAGCAGGAACTTGCCACGTTCGCGCGCTGTCTCTACAATCTTGCGGAAACGAGCGTCCCTCGTCCAGCGCTGCTTGATCGCCTCCATCAACATACTATCCTTTACAGTTGCCCACTTGGCCTCATCAACAATCGCACCATACTTCTTAAGAGATGGAGGACGAATAGCATCCTTCACAGCCGCTGCCTCAATCTTTCTGTAGTCATGGTCACGTTCCTCTGAGAGTGGCTTCTTGCCTTCAGTGCTCTCCACCAGACGATCCTGTAAATAACGCTGATGAATAGTGCCCTCGCGACTGAAGAGGGTCTTGGCAAGCTCGGGCTTATTTGTGGCATATTTCACGCGCATACCACCCAGAAAGTGTTCAACTGTGGGATATGTTGTAACGCTGTCTTCAGGATCCGTAATAGGGAATGGGGCCGAGGGCGCGAGCCAGCGGGCTGCACCCTTATCATTCATCTTCAGAATATCGCGCACGGCCGCGTCCGTGTAGAAGAGGAAGATGTCAGAGGGCTCGTAGCGTTGCGCAGCTGCAGGGGCGGCTGCAGGCCCAGGTGCCACTGCTACTGTGCGTGTGGGCGCAGCGGCGGCGGCGACAAGCTCAGGGGCAACCTCAGCTTCCTTTGCTGCCATCATCTCCGCCTGTATCTTGTTCGCCGCCCGAGCATTTGCTGCAGCAGCATTGCGCAAGGCCCCTCTACGTCCAACATTGTTGTTTTCAATAGGGCCCGCCACTGCAGGCTCCCTGTCAGCCAAGCCCATCGCCGCAGCTGCTGTCTTCGCCTCCTCTAAAGCAGCCTCTGCCGCCACAGCCTCACGCTTCCTCTTGAATACGAACCACCGGTTGAAGAATGAGAACTTCTTCGCCGCGTCTCCCATAGCAAAATCCTCTCCACGCTGCTTGGCCATTTCCCAGCTCACATCAAACGTTGCCGTCGAGTTCTTCAGATCCACCGCGGCCAACTCCTCTTGAGTCAGCAACTCGCACCCCACGCTGCGCATCTTCTCCTCGAACACCTTGAAAGGTACGAGATACTCACGGTGCGCCATCCCAATCGTTATGAAATCGACATCAATCGCCACGCCGAATCCTTTCGACTCCTCCACCAGCTCCTCGGCATCATACAGCTTGGTGATTTTCCAGAGTAGTGATCCGCCGTCCTCTCCAGAAATGGACTCCCCATTCGCCTTCTCGCGAAGAGCATCGAACACCTTGTCGCCGTCGAAGCAGCAGCCCACAAAGTAGCCGCCGATCTTCAGTGACGCCGCAATATTTCGCAAGAGGCCATCGAGCTTCTCTGGCGCCTCGAAGAAATAGTGTAGGGCAAACATACAGCTTACGCAGTCGGCCTTGCCTTTCAGTCGCGATGCAACCTCCATACTATTGAGATATGCCGGCACTGCTCCTACAGGCTTCTGGTGCCCATAGACCGCACGCAAGATGTCCTTCTCCTCTTCAGTACTTCCTGCATCTCCAGAAGGGAGCGACTTAGACACGTCACCCACTACAAAGACCATCGGCTCAATCTTATCGAGCGACCCCTCTTCAGATGCCAACTTCATATAACGTGCATAGGCCCCGTCACTCTGGTTCAGAATATTCTGCGCGGCATAGTCGATGCCTAGGACGAAATCGACGCCCACGCGCCGCCACATGTGCAAGTCATTTCCTTGACCGCAGGCCAGATCAACAAGCACATGCGACTTTGCATTGCCTCGCAGACCCGTGGGATAGAGAATCTTCTCCTTCACCCATTTGTTGTGAAACTTCACGAGCGGCTTCACGCGCATCTGATCGACGGCCAATGTCTTGCGGTCAAAGTAGCGCCTCGCCGCCATTTCACGCATCGCTCCAGCCGCCATATAACTAGCCATCTCCTCTTCAGTCGGCTCCTCGAGTCCGCGGCAAATCATCGACTCCGTGATTGGATCGTTGATACTTTCCCAGACGTCCTCGGCCACAATGTCCGCATTCAGCGTCTTGCTCAGCACACCGCGCTGAAATCGCTCCGTCTTGTCCGTACGAAGACGCAGCGGCTTCCAGCGCCACCCAGGCGGCTCTGACGGGTCATATGACATCTCGACAATGGTCTTCGTCTGAATGGGCTCGCCCAGGTCTGTACTTACATAGGTCTCCCCCGTATCCGCGTCAATCTGTATAGGAAGATAGCAGACTGATGCATACGGATCAGGAAACTCCTTCGGACTGAAGATGACAGGCTTGTAGTCCTGTCCGCGCTTCCCGCGGAATGTATGATCCTGCTGCGGCAGCTTCTTCATATTCAGCACTACGTCGCGCGGATTCTCCGTACGCGAACCCACATAGAGGCGCAGCGTCTTGTAACTCACCGTCTCTCCAGTCACCGGCTTCACACCCACCGTAATCTTGTCCTGCCCGCTGTCCTTCTCCTTTTCAGTAATCACCAGGAAATCGACGGTGTTATCACGAGGAGGCTTCCATTTGAACTGCTCCGAGAACTTGGTAGAGGGTTGGCGAGGAAGAGGCGCCGTGTTCGAGGTGAAGATGAGGCCGTCCGTGTAATATGGTCGCGCAGCACGCCATATTCTCGCCGCCAGAGGGAATATGCTATCATTCCCCGCCTTTGCAAAGTAGAACTCCTTCATTGCCACCTCCAGCCGCGTCGTCGCCGTCAGCCCCGCAATAATGGGCTTGGCACCCCCATCTGCCTTATTCCACGCCTCCGCCCACATCTTCAGCTGTGCGTGCCGACTCTTCTCTGGAGGAGGGGCAGCCGCCGCCGCGGGTCCCTCGGAACCAGCAGGCCCCTCTGCCCTGCCGGCAGTTGCGGGAACTGCACCAGGCTCAAAGGCGAACTGACTCACATCGCGCTTATCCGGCGCATAGAAGATGTCAAAGAGGAGGAACTGGTTCATCGCTTTTGGAGGATCATCGAGCGTCTTCGTCACCCACTCTCCATCAACAAGCGAGAGACGGAGCTCGGGCTGGCGCAGCCCCGTCCGATACACGTTCATTCCCATATCAATCAGGAAGAGCTCACCCTTACCATCAACAAAGCCGAGGCAACGAAGGCCATCCGCCTTATCCGTCACATTGTAGCCGTCACGAATGTTCGGCGTACCCTTTGTATGTTCCTTGCTGAAGTTCGATTTGATGAGTGTCTTCAAAGAGGGACCACGGAACATATCGGTCCCCGTGAGATCCTTGTATGCAGCCAGCACCTTCTGCTTCACACTAGCGCGAATGAGAATACTACTTTTTTGAATGCCGCGCAGAACTTCGCCGATTCCTTTGATTAGCCGTTTCACGGCAGCCTCGGGCGTATCCGCCTTCTGATGCAGAAGTTCCACCTCGATCTCATAGCGAGACGCGGCACCCAGAATATCTTCGTCTCTGAACCTTCGCTGCCAGCGATATTCGCCCCGTGCATCACGGCGGGTGCTTCGGACAATAGAGAGATCGAAGCGTACTCCCTCTCCCTCGAACGTCCAGCGACGAATCATACGAAATGCCTTGCGCTGCTGAGACCACGACTCGAGAATCTCATTGATCTTCGCCTCTGGAATAGGCGTCTCCCTGCGAATCTTTATACGGGTCTCATAATCGTCCAGATCCAGCTGACTGTCGGACGTGGTCCGGTCCTTAATGACGGCAATATAGGGCTTTCCCGCAATCACGTCATCTCTGCAGTACTGCTGAATAATGGCCAGGCTGTTCAAGCTGAATCGGACGTGATCCGGAGTGGTAATAGTGAGCCGATCTTCCTGCGGAAGAGCCGTATAGCCTTTCGCACGGAGCCGCTGGGCCACGTTCATAAAGGTTGTAGAATCGACCTCGCCCCCTTTAAAGGTGGCCTCGACCTCGTAATAGTCGTCAGGGCGGCTCAGCCACTCTCCAACCATTTTCCGAATATTTTCGGCCTCTGCAGAATATAGTTCCATCAGGGACGAGCTCTATTCACCTATGTAGCTTTCGCTTTGGGTAGAAGCGTGGGGTGAGGGCTTGCTTAATTTTAGGAGGGGGGTGCAGCTGTGGCGACCGCGCCCAAGGCCTCAAGATGGGCGATGGCCTCTGCACGTCCAAGCGCTGCCGCCCAGTCGGCCTTTTTCGGCTTTGTCAGCTGCGCGGTGCTGCCGAGGCCAATCCCGTCTTTCAGCATCTTGGACTTAATCTCCTCTAAAGTGCCGTCCGCCTCTGGCCAGTCAATCTTCCATCCAGCCCGCTCACGATCCTCTAGCCATCGCCCTATATCGACGCCAATGGACTCCTCGCCCTGTCTATGAAGAAGCGCACGCGAACCGGCCGTTGCACCCCAAATCGGATGTTCGCTTGACCACGTCCTCGGATCAGCTGGAAAGAAGCGTACCTTCTTGTTTGCCTCATCCACACTGACTTTGTTGTAGCCGAAAAGCGCACAGAGTCCTACATCGAGCTCGTGCGTGTCCATCGGAGGCGACACGGCTGCCGTCTGTTGTGCGGCCAACTGCTCGAGCACCTTCTTTCGAGACCAACGGACTCCGCGAAGTTCGGCCTCCACACGCTTCGTTATGTCCATAATCGCATCACGAAGAATGGTCCTGCGCAGAGCGGCAGTTCCGCCCCTAAACTCCGGGTTCGTCTTCCACAAATAAAGGGCGACTGGGCCCGGAGGCTCAAGAGGAGTTGGTACTAGACCACCCACAGCAGAGGCAGGAGCCTCAACACCCTCTTGAGTATCTGAATCGACCCGAATCTCTATCGGACTCACTTTGCGGGTCCGATGGGGATTCTCTTTCACCCAGCTTTGGATTTTCACTAAATGCTGCATTTTGTCGTAGGCGTTCCTTACTAAGTCTAGGTGGTCGCGCTTTAGTCCCTTGGCCTAGACTCCTTGGCCGATCGCCTCGTGCGCCTTGCGCTCCTCCTCTTCACGCACAGCAAAGTCATTGCGATTCTTCTTACAGAACTCCATAAACTTCTGGATTTGCTCGAAGATATCGGCCGGAAGCTTACAGACATCGAAAAAAACGCCATTGCTATTCTCACTGTATTCGGCTTTTGCGCGATAGAGAATACGATAAATCTCCTCTTGTTCGCCTCGTACAAGGCTTTTCAGCTCTTCTAAAAAAAGTTTTCGTTCTTCATATTCTTTGGCTGTAAGTGCCGATGCAGAAGCACTCATACTACTAAGTGCCGGTCCTCTCGTATTTTAGCGGCTTACGCACGCGATACTACAGGGTTGGCGTTAGCTCCTTGAAAGATATCACTGCCTCCTGTATCTTCTTCAGGCATGTCCATTTCCGCCTCAGCATCCGTCTCCGCCTCAGCATCCGCCTCCGCCTCAGCATCCGTCTCCGCCTCAGCATCCGTCTCCTCTTCAGGCATGTCCGTCTCCTCTTCAGGCATGTCCGTCTCCGTCTCCGCCTCCGCCCCAGTCTCCATATCCAACTCCTCTGCAGGCTCCATAGCCCGTGGCTTTGTCCTCTTCCCCGCCGACCCCGAGGCCTTCCCTTGAAACACGCCCACACTCAAGATATTTGGATCATTCACCTGAAATCGCGACTTCTTAATCTCAACACTCACCCGCTGCCCAATCTCTACAGCATTAAACGCCTCACTTGTCATATGATCAGGCAAGTCCCGCGGTAGAATGATCTTGATTGCATCAATCACCCCATCCTCTGTCTTCACCTGGTACGACACATACATACCCATCTTGTTCTTCCGCACCACCTCTCCCTCCACAATGGCCCCATCAGGCGGATTGAGCACCTGTCCCTCCGCGTGTAGATAGAAGAGAACACTTCCTGTAAAGCGACCCTTCTCCACCACCCCCATAGAGCGACTCAGAATCTTCACAGTTCCGGGAACAACGAACCCATTTCGCGAGCAACGACCTTCAAGTCGCTGCTTCAGTTTCAACAGCAGCAGCTCATCTATAGAGTCTATCTGCTGTCTCATATCCTTTGGAGTCAGAGCTACTTGCTCTTGGAATACTGCTATGTGTTCCATACTCTATGCTTTCCTATACCTTTCTTAAGGTGTTTTCTCATCATCCAATTTTTACACTCCAAGGACCAGGCCTACTTCGTAATAACCCCCTTATGCTTCGTCTTCAATGCCGCCACTGGCCGATAGAAGTATCGCAACCCCTTCCCCTCCTCTGCAATGTCCAACCATCGTAGCATTATCTCCTTCAAAGCACACGCCCGCACAGCATTTTCAAACTGCCGATTCTCAGGCGGTTTCACAGCCACCGCCTTTCGCTGCGCCTTTTCGTCCAAGACCTCGTCAATAAGCAGGAACTTCGGATATCCAATGCTCGTCATAATATCCGCAATGTCCCTCAGCATGTCAATGTGATACGCAATCTTCGTAATGTTCGAGCACTCACTCCCCTTTTCAGGAGGCTGCCCCACAGCTGGGACTTTCACATTTGTCTTGAAAAGAATACGGGCCTCCTTCGACTTCGGCACCATAAATCCATAAATCGCCCCCGTACTATTCGTATCCACCTTCACTTTCAATATAGGATCACTCGGATTCCTCTCTTCAAAGATCTCTCGCACTGACTCGGCACATTTCGCTGCACCGCACATGTATCGCAAGACACCTGTCATCGGATCCACAAAACGGAAGGCCTCCCGTGATTCCTTTCGGACCAGCTGTTCCTGTGCCACCTCTCGAGCACCTGGCTCACCCAAGAGAGCCTGCTGTTCATTCGCCTTCAAACTCTCGTCCCAGACAAACTCAGATAACACACGTGCAAGTATGCCGAGCCACGTCCTCTTCTGCTGCTCCGTATATTGCTGGCTCGAGACCAGGTGATCATAGAACCAGTTGATCATAACCATACAGTTTAACTCCCTTTTCACATCATTCTTATTGAAATGCCCATCTATTCCTGCCTTTACCGCCTCAGGAATATCCTCCTTTGGAGCAGTGCCCCCTTGAATCGCCTTGGCCCACTCGTGAATAGACGCCCAATATGTCTTAAGAGGTTGGATTGCCGCTGGAGCCCCCTCGGCCACTAACGCTGCCCCTGATGCTCTAGCTTCTGGTGCGACCGCACCCACTGCACCCACTGCACCCACTGCACCCACCTTCATAGTGGCTGCCTCAAAGGAATCCTTCTTTACAGGTATATCACCCACACGTAGCGCAATAGGAATGCGAATATCCGACAAGTAGTCTGGCTGGAACATGTAGTACCCATTCCTATAAAGAATATACCCATCTACCCCCTTCACGCGCAGGCGAAATGCCTTGTTCCCTACTACCTCACTCAAGAGAGCCGCCACTGCATACGAGGGAACAGCCGAAAACATATCTTGTATTTCCGCCAACTGAAACACTGGCTGTTCGCCCGTCTCAAATAACTGCCGAAGAGCCCGCTTCAGCTGCGTCTCTCTCCAGCGAACCGCATATTCATCATACGTACTCAAATCCATATTCTCTTCGTCAATCTCCACTGGTCGCGCACACTTGTATTCGCACGTATCGATCCAATCACACATGTACGTAAAAGGAGTATCATTGATATTGACCTCTTCCCGCCGATTCCCCTGCGAATCTACGTGCTCCTGCGTATCAAGCCCACTCACCACAATGGCATCGCGATTCAAGTTGCAGTCGAGCGCATATCTCTTGAGTGCGCGTGTAACACGGCCAATCTGTACGGCCTTCGTCAGCCCCGAGCGATACATATACATATCCGAGGTCTCGGTCTCGGCATCTTCCGCAAACCGATTCACCAAGAGATGAATCGTACAGTTCCTCTTTTCAGGAGGCAGCAGCGAGTGCGAACAAAAGCGAATACCGCGACCCAGAACCTGCTCCATCTTGTTCAAGTGAAACCAGCTGTCGAACATGTATATCTCGCGGACAAAGCGGAAATCGACACCCTCCGATGCTACCGAGGATCCCACGATTATCTTGATCTCCTTTCCGTCACGATTCGTGCTCGCCCGCGCCGCCTTTATAGCAAGGGCATTGTTCGGCGACAGCGCCGCATTTCCAGTCAAGAGAGCGTACTTTGCAGCCACGAAACGATGCTTTGCCCCCGTGTGCTGCTTCTCGCGCCGAGCACACATTGCACATTGCCGCCCAAGTCCGTCCTGTATTCCATTGTCGAGCAGCGGCCGTTCCTCTTTCCAGCTCGTGTAGCCATTCGCCTCCAGCGCAAGCACAAGAGGAAGCGCACCGGACTTGATATACTGACTATAGACGAACACGACCCCCTGTGCCGTCTTCGCCCTCTCAAGCACAAGCTTCGCCTTCGGTGACGCTGTCCCCAGATTCTCTTGCAAGAGCCATTTCGCCTCCTCGCCTTGCGCCTTGAACCGGCTGAGGTTCTTTCCCCCAGCAATATCTTTAAAGCAGCTGTCGAAGCCGATATCTCGCACGAGCGGCCCCTCAATCGTGGGAAAGAGCCAGTTGCCCCCCTGAACCATCTCTCCAATACTATTGATTCCTAGACCTCCACCCTCTATCGCCTCTGCCGAAATCCTCTGATAAATCGCATTCGATTCCCCCTCGTACTCAACAGGTATGAGAGGGAGACGCAGCATGCGTTCACGCTCCTCGTCCTTTATCTCATCAGCAGCGGGATTTCGCAGCGGCCACTCCTCTATGCGCGCCACGTCCTGCGGCGGCAAACGGATCGGAAAAGAGAGAGGATTCTCTCCGCGCATGAAACTCACATACGCACTCGCTGCAGCCCCCAGCAACTCTTCCCCCCCCTTTTTGAAACGCCCATTAGGCAAGAAGATATCGCGCTCCGAGAGCGTGGCCTTCTTGTCATTGATGAGCATGAGATTCAGGAGGAATATGATCTCTTTAAAGGAGTTGTACATCGGCGTTCCCGTGAGCAAGAGAAGTTTCATCCCCTCAGCAGCGTCCAGCAGACGCATCAGGAGAGGCGTTAGCCGTTTCGCGGCCTGATGCTCATTTACCTCGCCCTCGCCGCCAGGATTGTCCTTATCCTCATCCACCACCTCCCCAGGCACGTCGCGGAGATTGTGCGCCTCGTCAATGATCAGAAGGCGCCCGCTGAACTTGCGACGAAGAATCCGCTGCTTCGCCACATTCACAGCATCCCCTTTCAAGTCGATCGGTATTTCCTTGAAGAGACCCTCAATATAGTTCTGGAACTGCTGATACCCGATAATCATATACCTTGTATTCACTGCCTGTGATACGGCGCGCTGAATGGCCCCCCTATCCTTCTCAAACTCAGTACCCGTCCTCTTGAGATAAAAGTTCCCCGTGCATCCCTTTGCCATGTTAGGTGTATCCGCCCCTTCAGGAATGGTCAGACTATCGGGCTCACTGTCAAATATCGTACGCTTGAATCCTGACTGAATACTGCGCGGGGCCACGATAATCACCGACTTGCGCGGATAGGAGCGGAGGAAGTTCTCCGCCACCGTAACGGCCGCACACGTCTTTCCCACTCCCACCCCGTGGTACAAGAGAGCCGATGAATAGGGACACTGCGGCGACAAATAGCGCGCAATGAATCGTTGTACCGGTGTAAGCTCAAACTCACTCGCGGGATTGCACGTATCTATGCCAGCCTCTTGCTGTTCGCGTATGCTCAGCTGCTTGTTCTCTGCAAACTCGAGCTTCTGCATCAACTTTTCAGTGAATCGCGGGTCGGCCGTGTCTGGATAGAGGCCGGCCTCTGACTCCAACTGATCCTGGGCAGATATCAGCTGCGGAAAAAGCCCCCTCTGCTGCAACCGTTTCAAGAGAACATCGCGCTCTTCAAAGGTGAGCTCATTATCATTCCACTCGGCCAAAATATCCTCGTCCGTGGCCTCCATTGTTGCCCCCTACTCTATTTAGAATCCCGCTTTTCACGTGCAGCACCAATACGAAGAGGACAGTAGTTGCGTAACAAACTGCTGACCCGGAGCAGTAGTTCCTTCTTTTCCACATTTTCAGGTCGTATGCTATTTATCGCGTCACTCAGGCTCATCCAGCGAATGGCGCCAATCTCCCTCGTTATATGGACATTCTGACGGGCCGCCGTTTCGAGATCATCCTCTCCAACCCCTGGAGGTACATACGCCAGGTAATATTTGTGACAATAGTGAATCTGGTTCGACCCAAAGAACGTCTCAGAAATCGGATCGATATTGCGAATCGGAAGAATATCCTTCTCGCGAATATTGGTCTCCTCCCAGAGTTCGCGCATAGCACACGCATATTCCGATTCATTCGACTCTTTTCGCCCTTTTGGGAATCCCCACTCTGGGGTGAGCTGCGGCGGAGGAGCCTCGCGAATCAACTGCTCTAGACTCGGTACGCCTGTACGAAGAGCCTCCAGCTTTCCACGCGCGTGATCCTTCTCGTTCTTGTAGGAATGTATGCCAGCCCTTGGAGGACCCCACAGACCCTCCCAGAGATCATCGAAAGTAGCCGTCAGTAGGCGCTCGCGCTCAGCTTCAGTCATCCCCGCCAGCTGACTGCGGATATATTCCGTATCACTCGACTTATATTTCCCCCGCATTATCTCGACAAAACCAATACTATCTTTTCGCTGAATCATAAAATATTCAATGCGAGACTGGACCCCCTCCAGAGTACTAAATGCCTGCTTCTCGGATCGCAGCAGAATCTCTGGCTGATTCCAAGAACAGTCATTTATCCTGAAGAGGATAACCCCATAACTCGTAATAGGGTGGGGGCACTGTTTTGAGCTGTGTCCAAATACGGAACAGTTAGAACATTGAATGAGAGAATGTGTTGTTGCATACATCCTAGGACAGTAGATACCGTTCCTACACTATCGGTACTGCACGCCACGCGTTTAGGCACGAAACATCGCTTCTAAGCATCTATAAGAAGAGAGAGGATGCGTCTTCCTCCTACGGTTTGGGGTCCCTTTTTCTGGCACACAATACACATAACTGCACTCGGATATCCCAATGACCCGAGCTACGCTCACAAACGCGCGGCGAAGGAGTTTTTCGAGTCCCTGGCACACTTGATCCCGTGCCCAAAGTGCCGCGACCACTACAACGTCCATCTTCAGAAAATGCCTATAACGCCGCACCTGGATCGCAGAGAGGACCTCTTCCGATGGACGGTAGCTCTGCACAATGTAGTGAATGAATCGCTCGGCAAGCCCCACTATACGGAGGCCGAGGCCCTGATGTTCTATCGGCGCATTGGCGCACGAGGAAAGTCACCGGTTATTAATCAGGATCACCTGGACGAGCTCGATATACGCTCAATGATAAAGGGGGGGTTCTTGGGCGCTGGACTGGTATTTGCAGGAGGTGGGCTCATTTGGTGGGCCACACGTGGCGATAAATAACTATTCCTCTAAAGCAGAATGCTTGCCTTTTCCTCTGGCGGCGCTAGTTCAGTCTCGAAATCAAAAAGGGGGGTCTCCAGAAAAGTGAAGAGGAGCGAGCCCGCTGCGCCCGCGGCACCCACATTGCGCCCAGAACTATATGAGGGTCTGCAGATCCCCCCCTCTGAAGCCCGCAAAGTACGCAAGGAGGTCCGCACAGTTGTTCTTGAGCCCAAGATGACCGATGAGCAAATCAAGGCGCGCGAGGGGAGCTACTTTACAGATGATGATGCCGACACGATCTTCGACGAGGACGTCGATGTCTATGGAAGAGATCCGAAAACGGGCCAGAAGAAACTGCTCGCTCGTTTTCGAAAGAATGTCATTCCTAATGACCTCGTGCGGCGTGGCTGGGAGGCGTATTACATAACAGCAGCTCCCTCGCGAAATCGCGGGGCCGCTGCTGGTCCCATTCAACTCGAATCGAAATACTGGAAGAATCGGAAGGCCGTCGATGTCGATAAATGGTCTGCCCGCTATATGAACGACGGGAAGCCGTCCAAGATGCGCGTGAATAATAACGTATTCAGCTCCGTCCTGGGCTATTTCGAGGCGACCCCCTTTATGAAGATACCCTGTCGCCTTACCTCCTACACTCAACGCTATTTCAAGCAGTATAGACACGGCCTCCCCTACATTCAGGCCATTGATCGCGTGTTTCGCGAGCTCGTCCCCGATCGTCACGCCAAGCAGCTGGCAGCGGCAAAGGAGAAGTCAATGTACCAGATAGAGGGCACTGCCTTCTCCTCTATTACGATCAATCGCAACTTTCGCACCGCCCTTCACTGCGACGCCGGTGACTATAAGGAGGGCTACGGGAACTTGAGTGTGATTGAGCGGGGGAAATACAAGGGTGGTGCCACACTCTTCCCCCGCTATCGCGTGGGCTTCAATATTCGCACTGGCGATTTCATTGCAATGGATGTGCATGAGTGGCACTGTAATACAGAGATGACCGAGAGTGCCGAAGATAAGAAGTATAATGAGGCGCTCCCCAAGATACACCACGACAACAAGGAGACAGGGACACTCGGGGGCGAGAAGTCATTCACACGCATCTCCTTCGTGTGCTACTTGCGTGAGAAGTTGCGCGACTGCAAACCGGACGAGACGAAGAAGTATTACGAGCGGATCAACTTCGACCCGCACCGAGGCGATCTGAGACACCAGAACAAAACACGTCGCGCCGGTCAGACCTCCAAGAAATAAGTTTCGAAGGCTGCGTTAGCAAATGTTGGACCTGTCATCGATGATTAAATGGTCTTTCTACCTCACCCTCGTGGCCTTTGTCATCTTCCTCATAATCATTTTCATACATTACACTATTTATCCCATTATCTCCTTCTCTCCAGGAGATGGCGGTATCATTCCATTAGCCATATCTTCCGACGTGCAGAACGCGTACAAGAATGAGCTTGTACCGAGTGATGCAGGAACCGAGTTCAAAAATATGAACTCGTGCTCGTACAGCGTGGAGATGGACGTGTTTCTCTATGGAACCTTCCACGCCAGCCAGACTCCCCGCGTCCTCTTTTATAGGGGGACGGCTCCCGTCACTACCGATTTCACACGCGAGCAGATTACAACCACGTTCGCAGGTACAAATATTCTCATGTGGCTAGATCCTGTAAAGAATGATATGTATGTGAGCGCCATCGTAACATCTAACGGCGCAAGAACCGTGTCCTCCAGTCGCCCTATTGAGAATCTGCCGATTCGGAAGCCATTCCGTGTTGGCGTCGTCTTCACACAGAAGTTCATTGAGGTTTATATTAACGGAAAACTGCGCCTCACCCATATTCTCAGTAACTTACCTATTGAGATCACCACGGGTAAATTCTACGGACCAATCATTCCAGCAATGAACAGCGTAGCTATTGCAAATCTCTCCTATTGGTCACACCCACTCTCCCCACGACAGGCACAGGCGACAGGGGCGCCTATAGCAAGCAGCACACTCTTCACAACTCCTAAGCGTTAGGTAGAATGGTGCTAGATCGTGCCGTTATAATGAACTGGATATATTTACTGGTGGGGCTCGGCATACTTGTTGGCCTACTTTACTACTACTTTTCAGGTGGGGGTGCAGTAGCTACTGTAAGCGCAATGGCTACCGGCCCAACATCTCTAAAGGGAGAAGTGCAGATCCTGAAGATGGCAGATGCCGAGCTCTTTTATGCGCAACCTGAGGGATCTTTCCAGGGCTTCTTCTATTTGAACGCGATGGATCGCACGGGGACCTACAGTACGTGTGGCACGAATCCGAACGAGGCCTCCTGTACGGATGGGACGTTTAGCATCTGCAGTTGTACCGGCAGTGCGCTGAATGACTGCACTGTATGCAAGCACGTGGGCTACGAACCCCTTGTATCCATTGCCGGCTTAGCCACTATCGAAGTTCTTACGGTCCCGGACGCAAGTCGTCAAGGAAAAGCAATGGCACAGCTCGTGCTCAAGACGGAGGGGCCTGCCACTAGCGGCACAGCTGGTCTTCGCCAGAGCTACATAGAGACAATCTCTCTCCCGTACATTCCTATGCAGAAATGGACGATGCTTACTATTTGCCGTGAAGGACGCCGATTCGACGTATATTATGACAGCGCACTCGTGGTCTCCAAAAAGACACTCTATATGCCTGTTAATGAAGTTACAAATACAAACCTGAGGGGCGTTGTTTCCGGTTCTGATGCCCTCACCGGCGAAGTTGCGCTGGTGGATCTGGAGAATCGTGCCTATACAATGAGTGAGGTGGCAGCGGCATTTAGTAGAAAGGCAGATACGCGGGGTGCTCCTCGTGTCTCTTCGAGCTTTACGGCAGGATATCGCGATTCTGCTGGACTGATGCCGAAGCACGCCGGCTCATTCCTTGGTTCGCTGGGACTATCCATTCCTTTCGTGAATATCTGCCCCGAAGGGAACTGTTTTAATGCTCCCACTGTACGACCAGCATCTGGTCTCTATGATTGGTCCACGTCGTATGCATAGGCGTCTTCCCCTTTTTTAGAGCTACACGTTAGAGATGGAGGCTAACCTGTCGAATAAAGGATTTCGCTTGTTCCCTTTGCTATTCACATTGGCACTCGTAGTAGGAGGAGTAGTTGCCCTCTATTATTTATATACGGCACTGTATGGATCGGCTTCGACACTTTCAGTGAAACTGGTGGAGGGATCGGTACCTGCAAATAAGCTCATTCCCGCTGATAGTCTTCCGCGGATTCCTGTGCCTTTTGAGGGCGGCGACTACTCCGTGAATATGTGGGTGTATATCAACAGTTTCAATACGAATCGGAATAAGAGGAAGCACATATTCGAGTTACGAGGGCGTTATTTCTCGACGCTGCTCGTGGGGCTTGGAGCATATAAGAATAGTCTTGTAGTGCGGACACATACTGCAGATGCAGGAAGCTCAAGCTCGGGCTCGGGCTCAGGCTCAGGCTCAAGCTCAGGCTCAGGCTCAGGCTCAGGCTCGGGCTCAGGCTCGGGCTCGGGCTCGGGCTCGGGCTCGGGCTCGGGCTCAGGTAGCACCCAGGGATTCGTCGATACACCCGGAAATCAAGACAACGCCACAGCCGGCTCCCTGAGTAGTGCCAACATCACTACCCTCTTCAACACCATATCGATGGACGACTCCCTGATTGACACTCCTCCCCTCTGCGACCTGCCCGATATTGACATGCAGCGCTGGATGATGGTCTCCATTGTCTTGAGTGGGCGCACGATTGATGTCTATCTCAACGGGAAACTCAAGCGCTCCTGCGTGGCCCCCTCTCACTTTAAAGTCGATCCCACCGGTGTCTCCCCTGTTCTCTGCGACAAGGGCGGCTTCGACGGCCATATTGCCGGCGTGGGCGTCTCCAACTACGCCTTCAATCCTGAGCAGATCTACAAGCTCTATCTTTCTGGTCCTGAGGGATCCACGTGGGACTTTGGTAAGTGGGTCCGCTCTCTCTTTACAGGTTCAGGTTCTGCATAATATGATACCTCGATAGATAACAGTATGCAGACGAACACGTCTTTTGGAAAACCGTCCCTGCCCGGCCAAGCCATGCAGGGAGGAGTACTCGTAGGCGTCTATTTCCTCATCCTTTTCACTATAGAGGTTGTGTATTCGGCCACTACAACAGCCTCTCAGCGCTTCATGACACTCGTTCCAAATATGGTCAGCGCGGAGGACAGAATGCTACAGGTTCGCCAGGACGCCAGTAAATACACCGACGCGAAGCCCATCGGTCTCTCTGTAAATGAACGCACTGGCACCGAGTTCGGCTACTCCTTCTTCCTCTTCGTAGAACCCGCCACCTTTTCAGGCTCTACCGCCTACAAGCACGTATTCCACAAGGGCTATGCCGAACCGTGGCCCTTGATGGGACCAGGTGTCTTCATCAACGCCGCGACCAATACAATGCGCGTGGCGATGAATACGTACAAGCAGCCCTTCACCTACGTGGATATCACGAATATCCCTGTCGATAAGTGGTTTCACGTGGTCCTCAACTGCTATAAAGGCGGACTCGACGTCTTCGTCAATGGATTCCTTGCCAACCGCCTCAGCTTTCTCGACACAGTGCCCTACCAGAACTTCGGCGATATCTACCTCTTCTCTCCTCAGCACAGCACCCAACTCCGCGGACCTACTATTGCAGCACTCGGTGACAACCATTTCGACCTTGACGGCGCTATGAAGGGATACCTGTCAAACCTCATCTATACACGCTACGCCCTCTCCACTGCCGAGATTCAGGCTCTCCTGAACTCTGGCCCATCTCAAAAGGCAGAAGTGAAGTCGAAGGACACGCCCCCCTATTTGGCCGATAACTGGTGGGCACACCAGTAGTGGTTATCGGCTCTAGCCCAAGAGCGGCAGGCCTAAGATACGAGACTCTCAGGTAGGATTAGGTAGGCCTGGCTATTAAGATGACAGGAGGAGGAATATTAACTCTTGTCGCCTATGGCGCGCAAAATGTGATTCTGAGTGGTAATCCGCAGATGACCTATTTCTATAAGGCATTCAAGCGCTATTCGCACTTTTCAATGGAGAATATAACAGTTCCACTCGAAGGCCCGAACGAACTTCAATATGATAAGACTATACGACTCCGGGCGAAAATCCCTCGTTACGGTGACCTTCTCTCCGATATGTACTTCTCTTTTCGCATTCCCGATATTTACAGCAAGTATTTGACGCCACAGCCGCCTCCTGGCCGTATTTCGCAGTGGGAGTTTCAGTGGGTCCGCTACATTGGGTGCGCCATCATTAATCGTGCAACATTCTATGTGGGCCCCAATAAAATCCAGGATTATGATGGGACTTATCTTTTGAATAAGGCGAACCTTGACCTGGATCAGGACCAGTTTCAAAAGTGGAAGTGGCTAGTGGGCGAGACGGATGAGCTGACGAATCCTGAACTAGGTGTCTATGCCGGCGGCACGTCGCATACAGGGTATCCCACTGTGATTACGGATCCGAGCCGCACTTCGGCAGAGCAGGTAAATCGTCCCTCCATTTTTGGCCGCGACATTCACGTACCCCTCGGTTTCTGGTTTTCCGAGGCCTTTTCACAGGCGCTACCCCTGATCGGCCTACAATCACAGGACTGCGAGGTGGAACTCACCCTCAATCCCATCTCCAGACTATATACTATTCTGGACGCCTCTGGCTATCGCGTAAATCCGGATTTTGTTATGCGCGCGCCCCTCGCCAGTATAGAGCGAAACTTGCCCGAATACGCCTCCGCGTCAGACAGCAGCAGCCAGATACGTTACTTCTTCACGGACATTGGGGCCACCGTGCCTCCACTCAATACGTGGTTTATAAATCCCCGCCTGCAATGTACGTATGTATATCTTGCACAGGACGAACAGCGGCTCTTTGCCAGTCGCCCCTTGAGTTATTTGGTAAGTCAGGTGACAACCTACCCCTTTCTAGGACTCTACAATCGCCAAGTCTTGGACCTGGAGACGCACAACCCTATTACTCGACTCATCATTGTTCCTCAGAGATCGGATGCAGCCCAGCGAAATGATGTTGCCAACTTTACCAACTGGGCCACATATCCCTACGCACCATTTACTCCGACACCCGGCGTGATTGCTTCTCTACAGAGAGGATATGCATCAGGTCTTCTCATCCCCAATACTCAAGAGGGGATCATTCGCGGTCTTCGCGTTCTCTGTGAAGGCAACGAGATTCAGGAAGAAAAATCTGGGGATTTCTTATCGAGACTCGTTCCCTATCGATATGCGAAAGGGCTTGGAGAAAAAGGTCTCTTGCTATATTCGTTTCAGCTGGGACAAAGCCCAACACAGCCATCAGGATCTATTAACGCTAGCCGCATACGAAACTTTCAGGTCGAAGTCGATGTGTGGCCCTTGCCGACCGCCACGACCTATACGTATGACCTAATGATCTACGTTGAGAACTTGAACTGGTTGGTGATTGCCTCTGGTACGGGGGCTCTGCGCTATGCCCTGTAAGCGACTCGTGGGTCTCCGCGCCGACCTCGCAGTGGAAAATACCTTTCTTACAAAGAGGAAATGGCCGACTTTTTACAGGCAGTGGGTCTCGTTGCTCCACCTCCCACAGATCCAAAACAGCTGCAGGATCAACAGCAGATAACACAGCAAACAGGACTACTCCGAGGACAAATGCAGTCTATTCTCTCTTCCGTCGATTTTGCTATTCAAGGTGCTTCTCTTGCGGGGCTCTCTACAACTGGGCTCGAAGCCCTACAGAAGAACATATCGACCACAGCAACCTCTGTTACACTCTCTCCCGCTGAACTGGAAAAGAAGAGGGCCGAGTATGAAGCCGAGTTCGATAAAATCAAGGACGAGCAAGGAAAGCTCATCAAACAGAAACAGGAAGCTGATCTGCAAGCTGCGATAGATGCTATTGTACTTCGCAATAAGGAGATTAGCGCGGATACTAAGGCAAGTGAAGACATAAAACGACGTTTCAAGGAGCTGCAGCAAAAGGCAGAGTACGCCCTCAAGATATTGAAGGCACCACCTACAACGACGCCGCCTGATCCGGCCCCCCTCTCTATTGACCAGCTCCAGAATGAACTGGCCGTGCTCAACATCGACAAGACAAAAGAGGAGGATCAGGTATTCAGCTGGGGCCGCTTCTTCAAACGGATTTTCTATCAGACACGCATGTACTTCTGGTACACATTTATCGCCATAGGAGCCCTGCTAGGAGGCATCTTTGCCTCCAATCTCTACGTGAATGAGCCCTTCTGGGCGATGCGATCCTACTACTTTATATATGGAGCCACATTCTTTCCGCTCGTTATGCTCTATACTCTTATCAAGCCACCCTTCATATTTTCTACCATCATTCCCCTTTTCCAGAGAGAGGCGAAGGATGCACTCAGCTTGATTGACAGCCTATTCTCTTTTGAGAAGCTTGATGCCGCCTCTGCTGAGGCGAAACTCGGTCACACGAAAACCACGGCGAGATTTTTTGTAATCGGCTATATAATAGCCTATGCTATATACTTTTTCCTCTATTATGGACTAGTGGCAGGTTGGGATGCCCTCAAAAACGCCTTTACTCCCGCATAGTCAGGACCAAGCCTAGTCTAAACCCTGCCCACATATACTCCTCTAGAGAATGCAGTCGTCAAATACGGAAAAGGGGAAAAAAGTAAGCACACAAACGGCTGGGAACTTCCCATTCGTTTCTGTGATCACGCCCACATATAATCGCCGCAGATTCATTCCGAGCCTCATTGCCTGCTATATGCATCAGACATATCCGAAGGACCGTATGGAGTGGATTATTCTCGACGACGGCTCCGATTCAGTGGCGGACCTCTTTAAAGGGATTGAGGCCAAGGCACCCAATATACGCTACATTCATGACGCGGAAAAGAAGAATATCGGCGCGAAGAGAAACCGGTTAAATAGGGAGGCGCGGGGCGAGATCATCGTTGCAATGGACGATGACGACTACTATCCTCCTGAGCGGGTTGCTGCGGCAGTCAAGGTATTTCGTGCGAATCCGAAGGTAGATCTTGCGGGCAGCTCCGAGATATACATGTATTACAGCGATATCAAGACTATTTATCGCCTCGGTCCCTACAACCGAAACCACGCGACGAATGGGACAATGGCCTGGCGAAAGCGGTATGCGGATACACACACCTATGACGAGACGGTGACTCACGCGGAAGAGAAGTCGTTTCTGGAGGAGTACAAGCATCCTATGGTTCAGCTCGATCCTATGAAGGTTATGCTGGTGATGAGCCACAGCGAAAACACGTTTGACAAGAAGGCGATGAGGGAGCAGGAGGGAAATCCGTTCGTGAAAAAGACGCCCATTAAGCTGCGAGATTTCATTAAAGAGAAGGAGTTGCGCGACTTCTTTCAAGCGGCTTAGAGGGCATCTTCTACACACCACTAGATCTCTAGAATACTAGAAATGATGCATGCAACTAAGGCATTTGATATAATGCGTTATGTGTATAAAAATGGGCTGACCTCGATGTCGCCCACTGCAAATATTGGAGTTGGAGAGGGGGCCGCCGAGGCCGCCAGGCCCACGCTGAAAGTGACTCTCCGCGTGCATCAACAGGCGGTACTCTCCTCCATGGAGCGGCTCGAGAAGGCAGCGTGCGAAGGCATCGACTGCTCTGGTGAGCTCTTCTATTCCTCTTACGGTATTCTGGGCGACTCCGTGGGTGTGGGAAAATCCCTAATGGTGATGGGGCACATTCTGCGCCTCATTGAAAAAGGGGCGGATCCTATTCAATCAACAACAAGTATTAGCGCACACTCTACAGGGCACACCTTCAGCATTCGGCGCACACATTTCACGGATGTGAGTGAGGCCGGCTGTATTCTCATCGTGCCTCACACTCTTTTCCGTCAGTGGTCACAGTATATTAAGCAGCAATCCACTATCAAGACACTCTTTCTCGAAAAGAAGAAGTGTCTCACCGAGGAAACTCTTGCTCGCGATGTACTGGATTCTCAGCTCGTCCTCATCAGCAATACACTCTATAAGGAGTTCTCTTGCTGGGTCGAGCAGAAGCAAATCCGGTGGAAGCGGGCCTTCATAGACGAGGCCGACACCATTCATATTACCAGCGGATATCCCGTGCCCAAGGCGCGTTTCACCTGGCTCATAACGGCGTCCTGGATGAATGTGATTTTTCCAAACGAGACGATCTATGTTTCGAACAACACGTTGAACTCCGTGATTTTTAGCGCCACGAACACGAAGTACAAGTGTCTGCAGCCCTATTTTATGGAGGCACACATGTCTAATAGGACATATAACTATTTCCGTTTTGGGGTAACTTCTTACTCTTTCCTTCGCAATATCCTCAATGCTGAGCACCCTCTCCGCGGTGGCCTCGTTGTCCGCTGCTCGGATGACTTCATAAGAGAGTCCATTTCGCTGCCGCAGCTCGTTCGCACAAACATTTTCTGTAAAGCGCCCCTTCAGAGTCGTATCGTGAGCGAGTGCGTACCGACAGAGATTCAGCACCTCTTACACGCGGGAGACACGGCCGGTGCCATTCAGGCACTCGGTGTGAAGACAGAGGATACTACGAGTATCGTGGAGGCTGTCACGAAGAACCTGCAGAAAGAGTTATCTCGGCTGCGTGCCACTCACACCTTTAAAGAGAGTCTCGAATACAGCTCGCCCGCGGCGAAGGCGACGGCGCTCAGTTCTTTAGAGGATAAAATACGGCGGGTGGAGGAGAATATCGCTGGACTCAAGCAGCGCATCGAGGGATTCAAGGACGAGGTGTGTCCTATTTGCTACGATGAGCCAGGGGAATCCGCCTTGATCACCCCGTGCTGCTCCCACGTTTTTTGTGGGCGCTGTATCTTGACATGCTTGTCGAATGTAGCGGCCTGCCCGATGTGCCGCGAGAAGCTGGGACCAAAGGGGTTGCGACACGTGGTGAAGGAGCAGGCGCGCAATGAGATCATTGAGGCCGGAGCCGCCGAGGAGCCTCAAGAGATTCTCGAAAAGAAGCCCGATGCACTGCTCCGCGTCTTTCGCGAGAATCCCCAGGGCCGCTTCCTCGTCTTCAGTCGCTACGACAACCCCTTTACAGAGATGGAGACACAGCTCGAGACCACAGGGGTGCGCGTAAAACAGATGAAGGGGAACAAGGATGCCGTGGCCGCCACGCTCCGAAGCTTCCAGAGCGGCGATCTGCGTTGTCTCTTGCTGAACTCGCACTATGCAGGGGCGGGGCTGAATATAACCGCAGCGACCCACGTGATTCTCTTGCACGCGATGACACACGAAGAAGAGAAGCAGATTCTGGGACGAGCCTATAGGATGGGACGGACGGAGCCCCTGAACTTCATTCGTCTCTTGCACGAGAATGAGTCAGTGAATACTACTATGTAGTTGCTGTGGCAGCGGGCAGCGCTTCCTTACGTGTAATGATGCTGTGTAGATGTTCGAGGCTGAGGGCCTCATATCGCCGTACCTTGTCAGGACGCAGAGATCCACTTTGTATCTCTGTGAATGCATACATCGGGGCGAGGCGCACAGGAATCTTGCGGGACTCGGCGATTTCACAGAGGAGTTTCCACGCATTGAACATTGCCGACTGTTTTGTGAGGACAGGCGTGTAGCGGAACTCGTCCGTGGTGAGCTGCTTGGCTGTGGGGGGAAGTGCGGCCTCCACTGCAAGCCTGAGACTGATTGTCTTGAGTTTGAGCTTGAGGGAGAGGGGGAGAATGGTCCAGCACTGGTAAAAGAAGGCCCAGAAGTCGCCCTGGTCGGATACCTTATAGGCATTGAAGAGGGATTTGTAGAGTTCCCAGGCCTCGTGTGTGTCCCCCTTTGACGCCTCCACACGCTCTGGGATGTTCTCCAGGCTAATCAAACTCGCCAAGTTGCCCTCGTTGTTCTCGATGTCGAACTCGAGGAGCGGATCCCACTCACCCCAGAGAGTCCACCACGCTACCGGCATTACACCCTCTGGAACTTCGCACTGCACAATGTCGGCCCTTTCAAGCCCATTCACTTGGCGTTGTAGGAGGCGGAGATCTCCTGTATATGTCTCTGGAGGATCACGGCCGAGCCACTCACGCAGTCGGTCTCTGCCCGCGGGCTCCACTTTAAAGGTGAGGCAGAGCTTGGCGATCTGCTGAAGAGTGCGGGTGTCGAGGGAGTTCGAGATCAAGATAAGCGGGCGTCCCTCGCGGGCCTCCTTCGACTTCAGATAGGTATGGAGTTCATTGAGTCCTCCGCGCTCACCGTTGCTCAGCCCGTCGATCTCATCCAAGAGAACTCCGATGCCGCCCTTTTGACCGGACTCGATCATCTGGACAATGCCCCCCTCGCGCAAGAGGGGCAGAATCACTTTGCGAAAGGAAGTACCTGAGCGCGTGTGGCTGGCGTTGAACTCGACTGTCTTGAGTCCTGCTGCACCGAACACGCGGTGGGCGAGGGTCGTCTTGCCGATGCCTGGTTGGCCGAGCAAGAGAACAGCGGGTTGGCGGCGTGTATTGATCCAGTCGGTTATGGCATCTTCGATGCCCGGATGAAGACACGTTGTAGGATATTTCATTCTTTAAAGGGATGTACGCCGAGTTCTCTAGGCCCTAGGTGCCGGCGGTTCTCGCCCAAGGCACGTCACACCGTTATAGACGCCCTCCCAGGTAACGCCCTTGGCTGCACACTCTTCACAGAGGGCATCGATTCGTTCTTGGCCGGACTTGTTTGTGTGCAGGTTGAACTTGTACTTTTCGTCTGTTTGTGTGCTGGAGGTCCATTTCTCCATTTTGCTGGTCCCTCCCTTCGCCACGCCGACGGTGTCAATACAGACCTTTTGAGCCGTGGTGCCGGTACCCATGGTGTGGAGAGTGAGAAAGTCGGGGCATGTGTTGAGGACAGGAGGCCAGGGACCAGGGGCGTTGGCCATTTCTCCAGAGCCCGTGAACCAGCGGAGGCCGAAGATAACGGAGGCTGCCACAAGGCCGCCGAGGACAATCAGAGCGCCAAACTCTTGGCCTGAACTGTAGAAGCGGTAGGTGGCTCCGAGAATGAGGATGATGTTGAGAAATATGAAGAGGATGAATGTCAGCTGCATCTTGATAGGAGACGCTGATTCTATCGTGGCGTGGTAAAGTTTGTGACCGGCGTTTTCATACGGAATACTATTCTTTATGAAAAGGCGGTGTGTAGGAGGAGCCTGTTGGGGCGAGCGTCGCCCTGGCATCCGAACGGATCCTAGGGCGCGGGTTCCTCGCCTCGTACTCCTTATGCGCGGTTTCGTCGCCTAAATCTCCTAATCGGAGATTTATGCGCCATACTTGGCGACCTTGGCCGCGATGCCACCCTCGAAGCCCATCTCGATGTAGCCAGTGAGGTAGTCAGCGGAGGTTGTCACATCACCAGCAACGCCGAAGGTGCTGCCAGCGCCAGCGCCAGGCACAACCAGCTGCACCTTGCGGAAGGTACGGCTAGAAGACACGATGGTCTTGCCCATATCCTTCAGCAGGCCTCCACCGACAGAGGCAACCATGGTGGAGTAGGCACCAGCGCCAGCGGGGGGAGCAGCAGCCCATGTAGAAGTAGAGAACCGAGCCAGGTCGCTACGGTAGCTCAGGATCACGCCGTTTGTAGCAGCAGTGCCACGGAGGTCACCCAGGGGGACATAGTACGCAGTAGCGGCGCCAACCTGCTTGATGGAGGTCTGGAGGGAGGTCATCTTATATCCCGGAGTTAGAAATAAATCTGGCAGAGGATTTGCCTCTACAGGATAGGAACCTGCCCCCCAGATGGCCGATTATAATAGCCCCCCACCAGACTTTATCCTCCCCAACACAATGAACGCAGCTGCCGGACAAAACGGCCGCGTGGCCTTCGCCTCCTCGGACTTTTCAGACCGGAACGCGGGCCTCCCTGGGTTCGAGACACAGACCTCCGTAGAGAGGGACTTCCAGGCCGATATGCTCCGGGGGAACTTGGAGGCCACGCCGGTGAGCAAGGCCTTCTTCTCAGCCGACAACGTGGATCGCCTGCAGATTCTCATTCGCAAGGGGGTCTTTGACCGGAGCCAGCCGAAGGGCTACGTCATTGACAACCAGTCGATTGATGAGCTCAAGATAATCATGCGTGCCATCTATTACCAGTATGCCCGGAATCTGCCGAATGATATCGCCGGTCAGGTGGCGGACTTGAACACAAAGGTCGTGAATTGGTCCGTTCCGCACATCTTGTCCGCGGTTGATCACTATATGTATTACTTGAATGACATCAGTCACCTGCCTATACCTCTGGCACAGCCCCAGCACCTCAGCCGTGCCGGAACAAAATCACTCCCTCTTCAGCCCTATATGTAAGCCGGCCCCCCGCCTAAGCCGCCTCCAGATCTCCAATCAGTTTCATTAGTCGGGTCACATCCGCCCCCTTTACAGTCGCAAAGATGGCGCCTCGATTGAGCAAGACGAAGGTCGGCATCACCTCTACAGGGAAATCATCACCCTCATCGGAGAAGCGATCAACATCGACCTTTAAGAACTCGATACCTGTGTAAGTACGCGAGAGATCCTCATAATAGGGTGCAATCGTACGACACGGACCACACCACGTGGCAAAAAAGTCGACAACGACTTTTCTATCACGCGGAATCTGCGAAGCCTCTGTGACGACTTTCATATGCTGAGGGCTGCCAAAACAATCTGCGGCTTCCGAGCGCACCCCCTTTTCAGGGCATACCATAGATGGTTTACGGGTCCTTTCAAATCGACGGAAGAGGTCGGCCCAGTGAAGACAGGATTGCAACTCAAAAGGTGATGGATCAGTGCGAACTCTTCGCCGTGTTCGACGGTCACTCTGGGCTCGGTGTTGTCAAGGCAACTGTGGAAAGTCTTCCGCGGCGTATTCAGGCGGCACTCGAGGCCGCTGGTGGCCCACAAGTCCTCGCCGATCTGCCCAAGATACAGGCCATCCTACAAACTGCCTTTGTAGAACACGACAAGGAGCTCGCCAGGAATCTGGGGCGTCTTCGTGATTCCGGTTCCACGGCCTCCGTTATTCTCTTGACTCCGCGCCATGTGGTAGTCGCTTACATTGGCGATTCTCCCGTATTCATGATGGATCCGCGGACAGGCCTCATTCTCAAGGAGGCTGGAAAGCACGAACCTACTCTTGCAGTGGAGACCGAGAGAATCAAGGCCGCTGGTGGAACCGTGGAGATTGACGAGTATGGTACTCCGCGCGTCGATGGTGGGCTGATGGTCTCTCGTGCCTTTGGAGACTTCAGCCTCAAGTTCGATCCTGCCAAGCCTCCCCCCTTTGAAGCCGACTGGAGTCGCCTCAAAGTCACACCCTTTCCAGATGTGGTTGCATGGGAGAGACCTGATACTGCTATCTTGGCGGTCATGTCAGACGGTCTCGTGGAGACGGAGGCTGGACCGCTCAAGCCCCACGCTCAGGTAGCTCAAGATATACGGAGCGTTCTGGCGGCAAATACGTATAACCTCCAGAAGAGTGCTGAAGAGGTGGTGCGCCGACACGTGCAAGAGGCGACGAAGGGCACACGGCCGGCAAACTATGACGGGGACGACCTCTCTCTTATTCTCGTCGATGTTGGACGACGAGGTGTAGGGAGCGCGGTGGCAGGGGCGCCTGCAGGAGGAGCCCAGGCCACAGCGGCCAGTGCCATCGCCAACTTTCTCTTGAACAAGGCACGAACACGAAAGGCGAAGCACGGGCGCAGAAACAAGACGGGAAAGAAGAATAGGATCGTCAAATTCATAGGAGTATGACGCGGACCACCCAGGGCCGGCCGCCGCTCCCGCCGCTCCCGCCAAAAATTGGCCTCCCGAAACCTCCCCCTAGGCTAGTACGCGAACAAAATGTATTCCCCTGCCCTGATCTCTATCGACGGCAACATCGGCTCTGGCAAATCCACGCTCCTGCGCAAGCTGCGTGAGCGCAATCTCGACTGGCACTTCATTGACGAGCCGGTCGAATCGTGGATGGCCCTGAAGAATGAGGGCGGCGAGTCCCTTCTTGAGCTCTTCTATAAAGATAAGCGTCGTTGGGCCTACACTTTCCAGAACACGGCCTTACTCACACGCATTCTCAATATGAAGGCTGCCATTGCAAAGTGGCAAGCGGCCGGTCGTCCTGGGCGCCCCATCTTCATCACGGAACGCTGTGTAGATACGGACGCCAAGGTATTTGCAAAGATTATGCTCGAAGAGGGCGATATCGACCGACTCGAGTGGGATCTTTATAGGAAGTGGTACGATAACTTCGCATGGATGGCCCCCTCTCCAGTAGCCTACATTCACGTCGATACTCCCGCGGATATCTGCGTGAAGCGTATTGCGGAGCGGGCTCGAGATGGAGAGGGCGGAATCCCTGAGGATTACCTCAGGAAACTCGACGGGGCGCACCAGGAGTGGTTGAAGGGGAGTGGCCTCAAGGTGCCTGTTATGCGCTATAATAACTATTCGGCTGAAGGTCAGACTAGCGTGGAAGATGTGGAGAAGTGGGTTGTGCAGGCATGGCTCAATAGCATCGACTAAGGGGCCGTCTAAAGACTACCAAATACAATAGGATTGTGGGAAGACCCACCCCTAAAGCTCCCATAGCTCAGTTGGTTTAGAGCGTCGTGCTTATACGGATTTACTGTATGCTAATGCCACGCGGAAGTCGCGGGTTCGATCCCCGCTGGGAGCATTTTTTGAGTGCCTGGTAGGCCCTGAAAAAATGCTGCGTAAGAAGCAGAGTGAGCGACAAATGGATTTCGACGTTGATAACCATATCTCGAACATCTTCATTTTCTACTTGATCATCACCTCCAACTTTTTCGTCCCTCTGCTCCCCTGTAGAGCACAGAGCGCAATAACAGACTCCATTCTCTTGCGCCACTTTCTCGGTTTCCTCACAATGACCTTTTTCGTCGTGCTTGCAAATACCAAGTCTCCACTCCCCTTCTCCAGAATCATCGGACTCTCCGTGGGGCTCTACGCCTGGTTTGTCGCATCTACGCGCCTCCGCTTCGATATGTGGATGCTACTCGTTGCTATCCTGGGTACAATGTATGTGCTGAAGATCTATAAAGAGAATGCCGACTCCAAGCTCGAGGATTCTACAAAGGAGTTGATCGAGCGGGTCGAGCGCATCCTCTTCTTTGTAGCTATTGGAGTAACGGGCCTCGGTGCCCTCGCCTACTACGGCGAGAAAAAGATAGAGTATGGTGGAGCATTTAACTTAGGCAAGTTCGTCTTTGGACAAACAAAATGTAAGGGGGCCACTCCTCCTATTGGATTTTTCGAGGCCTTGAGAGGAGTAGTGAAGCCCTAAGACCAATCAAGATAAATCCCCTGATTCACATCGGGGTAAATAACCTGATTCCCATCTGAATCACTTGCCACGCGTTTCTGTGATTTATATACGATTGTAACATCTGGAAATCCGGCTTGGAGACCAGCGATAATATCGTCGATGAGGCGCCGCCTCTCCTCTTCAGGATTCGCGGCCCATTGGAAGCAGCTAACGATATCACTATAAGTATATATATTAAGAACAATGCTATTACTAGGGGGGATATGCAGAGGCACGGGGGGAACTGCATAGAAGTATCCCTGGTCCTTGCTCTTCATCGCTTTCGTGAGAACAGCCGTCCGTATTTCTTGGACAATACGCTTCACATTTTTCTCGTGCTCCTCGCGCATCGTTGCAGCCTGCAGGTCCTGTAGGTCCTTGCGTGAAAATAGTCGCTCGCCTCCTGTGTTCATTCTTTCTAAGGATAAACACACGAGGCATAAACTCCCCAATTTTAGATTATACAGTCTAGAATACAAGAGAATGGAAATCCCAGCCTGGTTCTACAGACAGCGCCAGTGTGAAGAGGACGCCCTTGCACTGCTGATCAAAACAGAAGATGAGACATATGATCTGTCCAAGAGTAGCATACGCGTAGAGCCGCTTGATCTCCCTGAAGAAACCGATGACGACAAGTTCCTCTTTGTAGGGAGGCTGAAAAGGGAGAGGAATATGCTTCACGACGTGTTCGCCCAGTTCTACGCCCAAGGACACCCTTTTACGACTCGCCTCGATTTCAAAACGTGGTATGGATACAACAATGTGTTCGCAATCGACAAGGGGTTTCTCGAGAGGAGCGCACGTATTCCACCATCTTATACGTGCTGGCCAGTAATCGTACGGGCTGCTGACGCGGCTGAGCCCACGCAAGATATGTACGCCGGTTTTGTCTGGACCTTCTATACAGACGACAACGACTTTCTAGGTATGATCGGTATTCGTGCGTCCCTTGCGAAAGTTCTGCGGACAGGCCCAAGAGAAAGAATCGCGGACAAAATAATCGATGCTGTCATCGCCTTTGCAGCTGAAAAGGGGAAGAGCAAGATCATCGTTCCACAGCCGCTCTGGCCAATGCGACCCATTCTAAAAAGAAGAGGGTTCTGTGAAGTCGGCTGTGCAGCTGGCTCCACGGCAGAATCACGCTTTATTCAGCCCGTTTGTGAGACTTCCATATATTACGTGCTGTCTTGTCTTCCTAACTCGAGGCCTTCGGCTTAATCTTGAACTGGCGTCCCTTTATCTCCTTCTTGCGCCCGCCGCCCCCAGCCAGCGCCGCCTCACGCTCAGCCTGCATCTTCGTCCAAGCCGCTGAGAAAGCTTCCAGATCGCGTAGCCACATTGCCTGTGCTGTTGTCCCCTCCAACTCCGCCACAGCCGCCCGCGCCACCGCCACTGCGCGCTCCTGCTCTGCCACTGCTGCCGCCTTCACGCGGTCCATACGCAGACGCAGCAAGTACTCATAGGCATCCACATTCGTGGCGACCCCGTCCGCACTGAGTGCCGGCAACTCGTGCGCAATCATCGCGGCCACAATGTCGTCGTCCTCTGCCCGCCGCAGATCAATCGTGCCCGCGAGGACCGCCGCCAGGAATCGCGCCTTGGCATCGGCCTCGGTAGCCTCCCTACGAAGCCGTTCCATCTCCGCCGTTCTCCGCGTCTCATAGGCACCCAGGCGCGGCGTGTAGTAGGCCTCCAGCATATCCCCTATGCAGCCATAGCGGACAATCCGCATCTCCGTATCAAAGGCCACCATATTACTCGTGCGCCACACTGACGTCAGCTTGAACCGCTTCTCGAACTCGACGGGGTTCTCCTTCGCGTCGTCATAGTAGTCAGGATCCAGTTCCAGATTGAACTTGATATCGATATGGGTGTAGAGGTCCTCAAAGTTCCGCAGAACGGGCTTGCCGTCCTCTGTCTTGCTGGGGTCGGCACCCGCGCGCCCCCCTTCGCTACCACCTGCTCGTCCTGCCGCCGCTCCCGCCACACAGAGCTCGTCCAAGAAGGCCTTGTAGTCGTGCGTCCAGGTTCCTACGGGAAGCTCCGTAATCGTCACCGTGTGCTTCTCGTCATTCCACTCGTAGAGACCGCGTGTTACCCAGACACCGTCACTCACCTGTTGCACGGGTCCTTTGAATCCGAGCCACCAGGGCCGCATCGCCAGATTCTCCAGGGTGGCCCGCCGGCCCTCCAGCCTATCACGCAGCAGCCCCACTATCTCTTCAGGATTATGAGGTGGAATATCCGTACTGAATCCGGTGCCAATACCGATGCAGCCGTTGATCGCGAGCAGAGGCACTACTGGATAGTAGGTCTCAGGCTCCACGAGTAGGCCGTCGTCATCGAGGTGCTTCAGGATCCCTGCATCCTCTTTCCTGAAGACCACATCCACGATCGGCTCCAGATGGGTGTGAATGTACCTGGGGGAGGCCGCGTCCTTGCCGCCCAGCAGACGCGAGCCGAACTGTCCCACGGGGGCCAGCAGATTCACATTGTTCGCGCCGACGAACTGCTGCGCCATCGAGGTGATCGCGGCAGTAAGCGACGCCTCGCCGTGATGATAGGCCGCGTGCTCTGAGACGTAGCCTGCGAGCTGTGCCACGCGCACCTCGGACCGCAGACCCCTCTTCAGACAACCAAAGAGGATCTTGCGCTGCGACGGTTTGAAGCCGTCCATTATGCTCGGTAGAGAGCGGAGATTGTCCGCATTACTGAAGTGAATGAGCTCATCGTGGATGAAACGCGAGAAGCCGACGTGACCCCCTTCGCCAATCTCCAAGAGTCGAGCAGGATCATAGCCCGCCAGCCAGGCCTTCCTGTCATCTGCCCGCTTCTTCGAGAACGCAAGAGACATCGTCTCGTCCGTCTCGCCGTCCCAGGCGTATTTGATCTCGTGGAGCTTCTCAAACCACTCCTTTGCCTCGTCGTCGGTACTCGTGCCCAACCCTTTGTAGTACTTCAGAGTCCAGCCGCGAGTACCGTCAGCCCCGCCGAGTCCCGCTTTCCAGGCCTCGAACTCTCCTGCAGAGTAGAAGGCCCGCGTCTCGCCCCGCCTCGTCGCTTTCAAGAGAGGTGTGGCCAGCGAACACAGGAAGCCCGCCCGCATCAACTCGGGCCACTCGGCGTGAAAGAGATTCATCAGCAGGCCTTTAATGTGCGACCCGTCCAAGTCCTGATCCGCCATAACCATCACGCGGCCATAGCGGAGGGACTTGAGCTCGCTGTATTTCTTGCCCTGCTCCAGACCGAGGATCTTCTTAATAGCAGTGAGCTCCTCGTTCTTGGCGAACTTGTCGGCACTCACGTCGCGCACATTGAGCAGCTTACCCCGAAGAGGGAAGACGCCCCAGCGCTCACGACCCACTACGCTCAGACCCGTGATTGCCGATGTGGCGGCTGAGTCTCCCTCTGTTAAGATGAGAGTACAGTCGCCACTGCGCGCCGTGCCGGCCCAGAGGGCATCGACGAGTTTCGGCATTCCGCGCAACACCCTCTTTTTCGAACCGTCCGTCTTCTTGACATCCTTGTTTGCCTTTGCATCCAGGATCGCCGCAGCCTCGTCGAGGAGTCCCAGCTTTACGAGATCCTTTACGAGCTTCCCCTCTGTCTTGAAGACGCTGCCGAACTTCGTCGCGGGTGTCGTGAGAGTCTCCTTTGTCTGCGAATCAAAGGCGGGATTCACGATGGTTGCATTCACGAAGAAGATGACCGCGTCCTTCAGTTGTCCAGGCTTCACTGGCACCTTCTTCTTTGCAGCCATCTCACAGAAGTCGCCGATCACAGTTCCCACGACCTTCTCCACGTGCTTCCCCCCCTTTCGAGTATTGATGCCATTTACGAAACTCACGTGCTTCTCGTCGGGCACCGCGTCCTCTTCAAAGAGTTGTCGGGCGAGAATGGCCGCGACTTCCCAGCGCTCACCGCAGCGCTCATAGGCCACGGCGGCCTCTTCGCGCACAAAGAGCTTTACGAACTTCTCGAAAGTGTTCGTGGCAATGGCAGTCCCGTTCCAGGTCACTCGCACATCCTTTCCAGCCATCGCCGCGAGTTCCAGTGCGCGAGTGTGCATCACCTCAATCATCGGCTCAACCTGCAGTGCAGGAAAGCGGGGCAGGTCAGGTTTGTAGCTGACACGTACGAATCCCTTTGTCGCCTTGTCTGCTACAATGGACGGTTTGCTCACGCGGGACATGTTCTCGGACCAGGTCTGCGTGTAGCGCTTCCCGTGTTTAGGGCTCCTTGTCGCCAACGTGAAACTGTCACTAAAGATATTTGTGCAGTTATGTGTTACTGTAAAGTCGTTGATCAGAAATCGCTCATTACCATCTATGTGAATACCTACGTATTCCCCCTCTTCAATCTCCTTTACAGTAATATATCCAGTTGTCATTGCAGTCTTACGCTGCACAGGAGACGCACAGCGCTTTCGAGGGAGGCGCGTGGGAATCTCCTCGAGTCCTGCACCAGAGATATTCATATGAAATGCTTCACCCCGTTTCTTTTCACCATTGTGAGTCCAACTCGTCTTCATCTTTCGAATCTGACAGCAGAATCCGAGGCTACGTGCAAGATATACAATATCATTTGCTAGACGGGTGTGGTTCATCCCCTGAGTGACACTTACACGAGTTCCATCGCGACTCACGTGGCCATCTGTATCAATAATGCCAGCAAGAACCTTCAGACGGACATCACGGCTATTTATCATGTACTCACGTGGAATGAACTTCTCCTTGTCGAGGCCATAGGCACGCAGATGTTTCTTCAAAGGATGACAGTTCTTCTTTCTGAATTCACTATCTGAAGAAATATGATATACATATGGGCGCACATATTTGAAAGTAGCATCATTTGCACTGCACCACTCTTCAAATGCCTGAATCAGTTCTGGATCCTTTGCACCGTGACATGTGTATTCATATCCATGCTGCATTCCATCTCCCAGCCAGAGTCCCAGAATATAGGGGTCCAGGGACACTTCTTGTGCTTGCCATTGTACGCATGCTCCACGCACTCCAGCCAGTCTCCTTTTTGTTGTCTCGTTGAGTTTAATATAATCTTGTAAGTCAATGTCGAACGTGCAATCGTCAGGTATAGTATTACAGAACTCTTCAATCCTGTCACGAGCTGCTATTGCTTCAGGACTACTCGGACCATTCTTGGTAGGCCCTCGACGCTCTGTCTTTGGCATCTGAATCCCTTTATGAACTCGCCGGTAGTGCCGAGCCAAGTTGCTGTTGAGCACCATCGCGCATTCAGGACATGTTGTTGATTCTACTTGCCCCACCTTTTCAGTCTGGGCGCATATCCTCTTCTCTTCAGCGTTCCACCAGAGCACAGTCCAGCCATTCTTTGCAGTATTCCAGAAGATGACTTTATGGTCTGGCATACAGAGTGTGAGTGTGTGTGCTCCATTGACAGTGTAAGGATCCCCGTTTGCCTGTGAGATTTCGTACATAGTTCCAGCACCCTTTTGTACAGAAAGGACTGTCCTTGGAAGACCATCGTCTCCTAAGAGAAAGTCCCCTACCTCTACTTTTTCAGCCTCCTTGATTTTTCCGTCATATAACAAGACTTTTTCTCTAGGCCCCAAACATTTCTGTCCATAGCCGTTCTTCCCCCCCACAATCTTCTCTTCCGTCTTATCGTAGTTTCCGCTCGTAAGCAAGTGGCCAAAGATGAGTTCAGGCACCCATATCTTTTCAGTAGGATGTTCCTCGATAGGAATACCGTCGCCGTCGTTCTCTACACTCACTGTGACGTCGCCATCCTCTCCGCGCTGCACTTCGATATCAATGTGTTTGACAGGAGTTCGACCAGGGTCCGTCTGCGACCGCACGAGAGCATCACGGGCATTTACAACGATCTCATCGAAGATCTTGTAGAAGCCAGGGTTGAATGGAATCTCGCGACGCACCATCTTGCCCGCGGCGGCATCATACACCCACCTCGACTCCGCGTGGGTCTCCACGGAGCCAATGTACGTATCCGGAAGTTCCAGGATATGTTCGCGGTGGGTGTGTTTCTTGTATGCAGTGGCGTCTGTCATCTTTGTCCTATACTAAGGGTGGGGATCGACCCTTAGGCTCAATTTCGCCTCGATCGCCGCCGCGTCTTTCCAAAGCACACGGGAATACATTTTCTCTCTGCGGCCTCGGCTGAAAAGTGCTTACGTGCTCCCCACTTTTTCAGAAAATCTGCATAGTTCTCTGAATGGGTAAGTCCTGAGAGGAAGACACTTGTACTTCCTGGGGACTGCTTTGAAAAGAAGCGAAGAAAACGGCAAATAGCGTATATATCTGTGAGAAGGGTAAGGGCGTTAAAAATGGCCAATCCTGTATGCTCTTCATCTTTGTAGGATTTCAATATGCTTTCCAGGCGGGTGAGTGCAAAGGAGCGCACAAGTGCTCTTTCAGACCGTGATTCCAGCTTGTAAAACTGTTTGGCGATGCGTGTCATTCCGTGGCTGAGGCGGCTGCGATTTTTATAAGAGGGGTCAAATGGCTTTCCAAAGAGAAAGTCCTTAAATGTTTCAAGCAGTTCCTTCTTTCTAGGGTAGCGCGCAACAATAGCATCGCGATAGGCTGTAAGGGCAGCCCCTCTATTTTCAGGATTATCTATCTCGCGTGCAAGACGGAGGATCGCGTCGATATCGAAGCCATAATCTTTAAAGAGTTGTGTGAATCGGAAATCAAAATAGTGATACCGCTGAGCCGTTGGTGCGCTTCCGTGAAAGTAGAGCTTGGAGAGAAGCTCGGTCCTCGAGGTAATAAGATCGAGGGATTTGCTGAAGAGGGAGCGAAGACCCCTATTGAACATTTGTGCTACGCCCCTGTAAAATCGGCTACCCCTCTTATCAGGGTAATCGGGCGCACTGATTTCAACGAAGACGTCGAGGTCTGTAGAGGTGGCTTTGTGGTATTTATCAAGTGCGCTGATTATCTGTGTATAGTTCATACACTGTGGAGGATTACAGCGAGGACATTCGCGCTCTTGCGGGCTGTGAATGTCACCCAAGAGAAGAATTCTCTTACCGCCCTTTTCAAAGAGAAATACGCCTGATGGATTTGATATTCGTTGTAGGGCGAGAAGAGGATCTTCCATGGCCCCCTGCTTGACTATTGTCCGCAAAATTTATGGCCGACTCCTTTAGAGCAGCCGGTACTCTAAAATGACCGCGCGCAGCAAGTCCTGTAAGCACTGCATCGCGTATATCGCGGACTGGTACGAGCAGGAGCTCTGCGGATCATTTGACAAATGGACGGTTGCCCATCTCTCCCGAGGATATCTACCGAAAGCCACGGAGGAGATTACGCGGATGCTGATGAAATATATAGAAAACTACGATGAATATCTGAAGATTTGTGATGCTATTCGAAGCCATATTGAGTTCAGCGGTGTATCACACACTATTCACCTCTTTACTACGCTGGTTCCTATTGTGGCTGACACTGTAGAGGTACTGGAACACCTGATGGCCGAGACATCGGCGAAGGACTTTGCTTTGAAGCAGTTCTGGATTAAGGAGAAGATCTTTGAGCTCTTCATGGATCTGGTTGATCTTCACGGGATTCATTTGGGCAAGGCACCCTTTATAGACGTCTGGCAGAAGCGTTATATGGAACGGGTGGCAATGGCTAAGGCGGCTATGATGGAGCTTGAGACGAAAGAGGAGGGTGGAGCAGTTGTTGTCGTGAGTGACTTGGATGACCTGGATAACTTTTAGAGGGGCTGCGGACTGTGAGCTTCTCACGCTTTGACAAGCACAAGCAACTTGTTGCCCTTCGGACAAGTCGTTGCTCATCCTTTTACAAGGACGAGCAACTTGTTGCTCACGAGCAATGCGCTTCTTATGCTTTGACAAGCACAAGAAGCTTATCATTATCCCACCCAGGAGACCAGCGCATATTGTGCTCACACACTACAAAGTAGGCCGCTGCACACTGCCCCAGAATCTCCTCACCTATTCCATCCACATACTGTGCCTCATCCGCGATCCTGAAGATGTCCTCCACTATCAGCATTCCCCCACTTTTTAGTAGCGGGAACGCCTCGCGTATAATGCGCAACTGATGCCCCACCTCGTGACTACTGTCATCGAGAATCACATCATAGTTGCCGGCCTCATCCCCTACAGCTTCACGCAAACCCCTACTCACATCTCCATCGACTCCCACGTCCATCTTTCTCATAATAGCCCTCTGCCCTATTCGATCTCCCACGTACTTCAGGAAGTTCTCGTCGCGGTCAAAGAGGCATAGTTCTGTAGCAGGATCTGTAAAGAAAAAATCCCACATCGCTGCACTTGATCCTCCTGCAACTCCAATCTCCGCAAAGCGAATCGCCTTCTTCTTCAGACCTCCAAAGAGCATCGTATAGACTCCCGTATAGGGATGCCGATGACCGTGATTATTATAGGGGGATTTATCAGCCCCTGTAGTACGCCCTATCATACAGAGCTCGGTCATAGCGTCAGAAGAATCGACTACGATCCGCGGAATACGGCTCATTCAGTTATGAAAAGATAATCGCCCCCCCTTTTAGATGGCGTGGAAAGGGCCGAGTCGAAGACAGCGGCCTACACAGACCAGGCGACGGTCTAGACAGACCAGGCGCCGCCATGCTGGCGGGTTCTATCCGAGTGTTATGAGCGGTATCGTATCAGCAGCACCGGTCCTTTCTGTGCTAAGTCTGCGCCAGGGGTTCCGCCTTGTCGAAAACGACCGGGAGCGGATGCAGGGGCGCGCGCCGGGTCGCACCCGCACCTCTACCAAACGCACCACGCGTCGTAAGCATTAAACGCAGCTTACCGGCTCCCAAAAATACGCGCTCCCCCACATAAGGAGATTTCGACAGCAGGGTATAGAATGTCGCTTGCAAAGCCAAATGCAAACGGAAATCTATTCGAAATCAAGACGGTCCAGTCTGGAGCCTTCAGAACACTCATCGAGGCTCTGAAGGAGATCCTCACAGAGGCCAACCTCGAGTTCGACTCGACTGGTATTAAGATCATGGCCGTCGATGAGACACACACAGTTCTCGTGTATCTGCGCCTCCTCTCGGACCGTTTCGAGACCTATTACTGTCCCGCGAAGCACGTTCTCGGCGTCAATATGATCTACTTTTTCAAGCTCATCAAGACAATGGGCAACAACGACAACTTGACCCTCTATCTCCCCGCGTCCAATCCGAACAAGCTCGGCATTCGTATGGAGAACTCGGAGAAATCCACCGTGACGAACTATTTTCTCAAGCTGTTCGACACTGACGTAGAGGATATCAAGATACCCAGCTTGAACTTCACGAGCATCATTCACATGCCAAGTCTCGACCTCCAGAAGATCTGTCGCGATATGAATGCACTCGGCGAGAAGCTCGACGTCGAAATCACCTCTTCAGGATCCGACCTGATGTTCAAGTGTATTGGCGATTTCGCCGAGCAGGAGACCATCATATCCGAGAATAACAACTCGAATATGAAGGTGCATAAGACAGCAGGGGCGGGACCCGAGATCGTCCAGGGCATTTTCCAGCTGAAGCATCTTGTGCTCTTTACAAAATGCACGAGCCTCTGTCCCAGTATTGAGCTCTACATGAAGAACGACTTCCCTCTCATCCTGCGCTATACCGTGGCGAACCTGGGCGAAGTGAAGCTCGTTCTCGCTCCTATGAAGAATAAGACTGCGTAAATGTAGCCCATAATAGACATCTCACGTGTTTTACTCGTAGTAAAATATGCGAGCTTCGGCCTAAATACCAAAATTGACGAGGCCCCCTCACAAATACATCATCACGCATAAAAATGACTACGACAGAAGCATACACTTACTCTCAGATCATCCAGGCCATCAAGGATGAGTGCAGTAAGATCAATCTCACCTACTCTAAAGAGGGTGATGGCCGCATCACAAGTGCCGTGAAAGAAAACGAATACCTGTCCGCCCTAGAGGCGGGGCTGCACGAGAGACATCCATCTCTCAAGTTCGAAAAGCAGCCCGTAGAAAGATGGTGGTGGGACTTTCGGATCAACGGCATCCCTTTCAATCTGAAACTCACCACGGGCGGAACAGACAATGCCTTCAACAAGGTTGCCATCATATATTCGATTACTGGAAAGGAGATGGAAAAGAGGAATATGAACTTCAACCAGTTCTTCCGCATACTCAAGGAGAGTCCCAAGAAGGAGGTGCGCGACCATATGACAGAGTACCACTATTTAGTGGTGAATAAGGAGAACGGAAAGACCCTGCTCAAATCGATCCTCGACATTCACACTTTCAAGTCGAACCCCTGCAACGATCTCCAGATTAACTGGTCGAATGAGTTCAATAACACCGAGTATAAGATCGCCGATGAGAACTTCAAGGAAAAAGTACAGCAGCTTCTGAAGACGATTCAGACTTCTATAAAGCAAGCAGTCGCAAGTATGAGCGATTTCGCCAATGCGAATATCGAGCTCGACTTTCCTAAGTAGGAATGATGGCGCTACAGATCTGCTTGTGCCCTATCTTGAATCGCCCAGCGTAGATATAATCTCGCTGGAATGTGGCGGAGTTCAAATGCTCCACCACTTTTTGCAGGGCGGCCTCGCTCATTGCCTTTTTGGGTACGAGACAGAGTAACGCCCCTCCAAAGTACTGGACTCGTCCGAGAAACGCAACCTCTCCCTTTCGAGTCATATTGCGTACGTAGATACAGGGCTTTCCTGCGTGCGCACGCATACTCGAGATATTTCGTGGAGCACCCCACTCGAACCAGTTCTTCTCTGAGAATTTTCGTATCTTCCTTTCTAGTAGGGCAGCCTTGTGTGCCTGAAGATGCTCATCAATCTGGGGGTCATTCGTGGGAAATGTCTCGGTAAAGATGAACTTTTCGATCTTGCCCTTGTCGCTAAGAATGTCGATATTGCCGAATGGAACACGATAGATTTCGTCCCTGCCTGAGACGAGGCCGACATAGGCGTCGAACTGCTCAGACACAGGAATCCCAGCCACGGCTGCTTCGCTGAATGTGATGATTCCATTATTTACGTTGCAGAATACCTCCTTTCCATTTACCGTTGCCTTGGCCGCGCTCAATCCCTTTTCATAGCGAAAGACGACGACGTCGATGCTGGCTCCTTCGAACAACTTCTCATCGTGAGGGAAGAGGAAGTCTGTAAAGGCACCGTTGGCCGTCATCTTGGCAATAATGGGGGATGCACTCGTCAGCTTGATGAAGTCGGATGGCACAATGAAGATGAGTTCGCCCCCTTCGTCCAAGTAGTCATAACAGAGCTCAATGAACTTGATGTAGAGGTTCCCCGTGGTCTGCTTCACATAGGGAGGATTGCCCACGATCGTTTTGAACTTCTGGGTCACGAGCTGCTTCGTGAAATCCCCGTAGATGGGTGTCTGAAAGCGATTGAAGCTGATCACGGGCTTCACAGTATCGTCGAGCTCATAGCAAATAATCGGATAGTTCTCGTCGTACTCCTTGAACTTCTTCAGGAGATGTCCAGCACCGAACGATGGCTCCAGAAGGGGGCTCGACTTGTGTTTCACCTTTTCAAAGACGAAGCTTTGCAGTTTCTCTGAAACGGTAAAGTATTGACCCAAGTCCTTTTTGAGGGGAGACGGGCTGTTTTTCGGCATTGTGTCTATGGCGGGCTTCCTACCCTCTAGACCAAATCGATCCGTTTGGCATATACCGCGAGTGGGCAAACGCCAAATTTTAGATTGCTTGCTTTGGGATTAGAGGACCTTTTGAAAATTGATCTCGGCGTCACCTGCTTGCGCCCCCCTACAAAGATGTCAGTGCTAGATATTTCAAACATCTTCGCGGATACCGGTTCCTCTCGAGGCCCGAGTAGGCGCTTGTACGTTTGCCGGCAAACGTACGATCAGTCCTATAAGGATCATTACGTGTGTAAGCCATTGAATGAACTTAGCGAGGACTCATATGGAGATTTCAGAGTTGTCTCGATCTCCGCCAGAGTTGTCTCGATCTCCGCCGGCTGTCCGCAGATATTCGACCAACTCACTCTCTCTCACAAACTGAAAGGCCCTGTAAGAATGGAGAGGCAGGGACAAAATAACACCTAAGAGAAAAATTGAAAGGGGATGCACCCCTTATTTTAGTAGATAGAACACACACCTCGAAGATGGCTGCTTTATCTACTATTATTGACGTTGCTGATGCAGCGTGGAGAACTATGAGGGGGCAGCCCCTCTACCAAGATCTCCTCTACAGATATTACACCTGCTACAAATCGCAAGCTGAAAAGGAGGAGGGGCACTGGTCCTACTTATGCGTGAAAAAGGGGGAAGGACGACCCCCAAAGGCAGTTGGATACGGAACACTTGTCCGTGTGGCCGCCGATGCACCACTGAGGCACGATGCCTTCTATTTAGGTCTAGAACTGGACGGATTTGCCAGTATATATAGGGCGGAGAGGGATCAATAGGGCTCTCTGCGCAAATCACATCTTTTTCTCCACGTGGGGCGTGTACATAATATCATCGGGCACCAGCTTCTGATGAAGCAGGTTGATCCCGTTGCGTGCGCGAAACTTCTCAGAGTCCTTGTTCCACACTTTGATCACATAGAAGCCCACGCGATATGCGCCGCTAGGTGTGCTCATAATCTTCGGACTAATGCTGACACCCATAATCTGGTCCTCGGATGTTGCGGCGGTGAGACCAAGCATCGAGCCTAAGATATATGTCTTGTAATAATCCACCCCCTCTTCAGGCCCACCGCGCAAAGAATAGCTGCCTCCGCGGATATTCTGATAGTTCTCCCAGAGTGGGGGAACAGGATCCCGCATACAGAAGTACATCCCCCTCTTAAGTTTCTCCCCCAACTCTTGAAAGGTAGCAAGAGTCTCTCGGAGAGTTCGGAACTTCGCGATGGGCTGGAAGGTATCCAGTGTCCAGCGTTTCTCCCTTGGTGCGTGGAAATACAATGTCCATACACCAGTGGGCAACGCTGCATCTAGATCGGTATTCAAGGTGGACATCCTGAATACCGATTGTCTACATGAAACGGTCAGACAATTTTAGGCCACCCAGGCGCGACCCAGCCTTTTCAGTCGTCCTTTTTAGAGGTAGGGGTCGCGGCGGCGGAACCTTCGGTAGTGGAACCTTCGGTAGCGGAACCTTCGGTAGCCTCGGTCTCGCTGCTGCTAGAGCCTTCAGTGGGTGCCGTGTCAGAATCGGCCTCATAGTTGGGCTCACTGCCTTCAGATACACAACTCAGCGGCGCCTGGTCATCAGCAGCCGTGAGCAGTTCATTCGCAGCGCTATCCATCAAACGCACAGAGAACCGCGCGGGATCAACCACAATAGAGGAGTGCATCGCCCAGGCCGCCAAAATCTCCGCTACAGAGGGATTACGATGACTATCAGCAGGAGCTCGCACACTCATCTTCTCCAGAAACTCCGTGAGATCGTACTGTACCTGTTGTGTTTCCTTGTCAATAATCTCCAGACTCAGCACAGGAATCGGATGCGTAACATTGGCATAGTTGTGTAAGCTTGAAAAGATTGTATTATTCCAGGCGAAGAAGGCCTGATCTGTAGGACTATAGACCCACTCTACCTCTCTAGAACCCGTTCCATATGTTGTCACCGCCGCAGAATCATACGCATAGGATGAGCCTTTAAAGAAGATGTAGTAGTTGGGCCGGAATACCGACTCGATTGCGGCCTTGATTTTACTTGCTTTGTCATAAGACCATTGAAAGAGTTCCATTGCAGAATTTACCAGTGCTAGTACATATAGCATCATCTTCACTGCTCATACATGTAGGACTCTGCCTTAGGCAGTTTTTACATGTAGTACTTGTATGGAGATGGCGGGGGAGGACAGCAATCGAGCTCCTTTTCAGGGGCTGGTGCTGGGGCCGATGTTACAGGAGGTGGGAGATATGGAATAGGGGCAGGTTGTCTTCCTGCCTCTTGTACTAAAAAGATGAGGTAGCCCAATATGATGAGGACAAATGGAGTGAATAGAAGGGCCCAGCCCACGAATGCCATGTTGTTGTGGCAGAGCACGTTCATTAGAAGAATACTAAATACGCCAAGAAGAGCGTGGCCAATAATGGCAGAATACTCTTGGCGTACAAGATCAACAATAAAAAGCGAAACAAAAAGAGCTGTTGTTACAAGGGCAGGTCTGCAGGGCCCTTTCTTGTTTATTGTTCCTTCAGAGTTCGACTGCTCCATCTATCCTATGTTTCTAAAGTTTGGTATTCAGGAAGAGGTGGGCTTTCGAACAAGGATCTTCTGCTTGGCCTCATTCCAGACGCCGATTGGTTCCTCGAGTAGCTCACCATCTTCATCGGTCATAAAGACATTGTTATCGGCATCTCTGTAATACGTGGAGCCCTTGTATTCGAACTCTTCGAGTTCTACTTCCTCGGCCTCTTCGGCCTCTTCGGCTTCCTCGGTCTCTTCAGCCTCAGGGGGCTGTTCGGCTTCCTCGGTCTCAGCGGCTTCCTCGGCCTCTTCAGCCTCAGCGGGCTGTTCGGCTTCCTCGACCGCCTCTTCAACCGCATCTTCAACCGCCTCCTCAACTTCTTCGACTCCTTCACTTCCCTCGACAATCTCAGTTTCCTCAAGTACTGGATGCTCTTCAATCCCCTCTCCCATCTCCTGAGCCTCCAACGCTTTTCGTGCCTTCGTATTCAATAGGAGTCTATCTGCAATACTTAGCGTATTGCTTCCTCCCGCCAATGGCTCCGCTGAAATCACAACCTCCTTTTTAGGAATCACTTCCAGCCCCTCAAGGGGATGAGTAGGTAGGAGTTCCACATCGTTTTTGCGAATCTTCTCCTCAAGCACGCTGATATGTTTTGCCATTGTCACAACTTGTTGGCTAAGTGCGCCAACTGCCTCCTTCAGTTTCATTAGCTCATCATCTTGTGCTGGCGCTTGCACAACTGCAGATGTCCGTATAACATCTTCGACAACACGAAGACGCTCGTGGATGACCTGCTCAAGACTGCGAAAGAGATCACGAATAGTAGTTTCGAACATTTTTGTAGGCTACCTAGAAAAGTAGGTGCCCCCAATTTTAGGCCGCCAGGCCCCGTTGGCCGCCAGGCCCCGTTGGCCGCCAGGCCCCGTTGGCCGCTTGCCGGTCCCTAGGCCTCCTCACCAAATAGTGATGACCGCTTCACCCCCTTTATTTCAATATTCATGACTGAATCCAAAGTCGATTCCCTATCCTTCAAGGGCTTACTCCTCTTGAGTCGCAAGCCCTCTTCCACCGATCTCTGCGGGAAACTTGCACTCGGCAGCCCCCCACTCAGCTTCGCATTCGTGTCGAAAAAGTCGATAGGCTTCGTATCAATAGAGCCTAAAATACTCACCATCGGCGGCATATGAACATCGACACGCACTTTCCCACCCATCGAGGTAAGCCTGTATGTCTCAATAGACATTGGCCCGCCAAAGAGCTGTAGGCACTCGCGTGCAGGTGCAGGAAAGATACGCCCTTTACCCTCCCTGTCATAAATACGATGGATCAGGGCCATCCTCTCCCATCTCACGTGCGGATCGACACCCTCCGTCAAAAGATACGCCACAGCACAGTTGGGCGAGCAGAAGTTCCCATATACGTTATAGACCCCATTCACTTCGCGCTCAGGAATTACACAAGGCCCCCATCCGAAAGTATGCGCACACCAGAAACACGCAATAGGGCTTGAGCTCGGAAGTGTAGCAGTCTCTGAGCAATCCTTGAACTGCACCATCAAATCGGCTTTCGTAAAACAAGGCATCGCCTTTTGCTCTTGCACTGGAGGGGGCTGTACAGCAACAACAGCCTCTGTCTTCGCCGCTACTGGGGCGACAGCCGTTCCCGTGCCTCCATCAGGAATCTCCTCTTGCCCCTCTGCAAACATATTCACGTCAGCAGCGTCATATGGCTGTGGCTCACTATTCGCCGGTGGATTCGGGTCATAGCGCAGCACTTGATCGTGGAAGACCACCTCGTTCGTTTTCACCTGAAGATGTGCAATAAGAGGGCGGCGAGGCTCAGGAGTAAAAGACCCTTCAATGCCGTCTGGGGTCACAACAGCCACCACCTTTACAGGCTTCTTCGCTGCAGCCCGCTTCTTGGGAGCGGGAGCAGGAGCAGGAGCAGGCGCTGCAGCCGGTTCCGTTTCACTATCAGACTCACTCAAGCTGGCTGCTAAAGATGCTGCTGCCGTGGCGGCCTCCCTTGCTGCTCTCGCTGAAGCCATCACCTCCTTTAGAGAAAGATCAAATGCATCCTCTACTGGGGGAGCAACTACCACCTCTACAGCCGTAAGCGTCGCCGCCGCTGCCCCTTTCTTTTTTGACTTACTTGCTGTCGGCATCTTCTGCATCTTCAGTGCGTCCGAAAGTTTAGGCCGTTAGCACCTATTTAGGTCTAAACGTGTATCATTGCAACATACAAGAGATGGATGGGATCGGTCTTCCCAGCCGAATAGAAACACTCCTTCAAACAATGGTGGAGCATCCAGAAATGCGCCAACATCTTCTCTTGATCGGCCCGCCAGGATCAGGCAAGACAACATCCGCCCGCTTCTTCGTAGAGGCACTCCACGGCGGCAAAGCAAACTCTTCCAAATCGACCACGTTCTTCGGCCGCGCCCTCTTTCTCAACTCCAGCGACGAACGCGGCCTCGAAGCCGTCCGAAGTCGTGTCTATCCCTTCATACGCTCCTCCTTTGACGCCCTCTTCGTAAATACCGGACCAAAGGTCATTATCTTCGACGAGGCCGAGACTCTCACGGACCAGGCCCAGATTGCCCTCCGCCCCCTTCTCGATATGAGCCCCCAGAAAGTCCTCATCATCTTCCTCTGCAACTCCATCTCGCGCATTCACTCCTCCATAGTCCATAAGTTCCTCACTATCCCTTTTGAGTCTCCGAAACCGAGCGACTTTCAGTACAGAATCCAGAAGATCGTTGGCGAATCCCGTGCCAGCACGATTCCTGGCCTCGACATCCAGTTCCGCCGCGGTGACATTCGCTTCTTTCTCTTGAACACGGGGCGCTACCAGGACTGTGCCAAGTTCTGGACGGAGTGCTTCCACACTCACCACTCTCAAGTCCCCGCCCTCTTCGAACAGAACTTATCCAAATGGACCTTCTCGGACCTCGCAATGTTCTGCCTCTTTTCAGCCAACATAACGGGCTGCCTTACCACTGCCGCCTTGCAGGACATGATACAAATGACCGATACAGACTTTATAAAACAGTTCGGACCCAAGTTGCGCAGCCGTCTCCTCGCCAACTGGTTTGAATCCCACGTAAGGACAAAATTGGAACAGTGGCCGCCTCGCCCCACCGTTTAAACCTGGCCCCCCACTCTTCCCCAAAAATGGAATCTGTAGCCGCCACCGCTGCCACTGTCATCACTCCTCTCACATTCACTCCTCTCAGGATTTCCACGCTCGTTACAACGGGACATCTTGGGACGACCATCGACCTGAATGCACTCTTCGATCAGGTTCCTAGCATACTTATCCCTATTGGGTATCCCGCCGAGGGGCTCCTCAAAATGGAGCACGAGACTCGCGTTATTGGCCACTCTGCCCGCGATATGCTCACGAAGCGCAGAGTGAGCGAGAAGACCTTCTTCAATCAGAGCACCCTCGTCTTTCGAAAGCGGCGGATTGACGGGGCCGACACAGAGTTCAAAGAGGTCAATGTCAAACTCTTCGCGAATGGGGGCTTCCAAATGACTGGCGTAACGAGCGAGGAGTTCTCTCGCGTAGTCCTACAAAGTATGCTCGAGATCTTCGAGAAGCTCCCCAGGCGCATCTCGGAGAAGCCACTCTCCATTCAGAAGTTTGCCATTCAACTCCTCAACTCCGACTACAAGATGTCCGCGCTTCTGAAAAGGGCGGAGCTGCATCGGATTCTCTCGCATCAGTACCGCCTTTCAAGCACCCTTGAGACGACTATTTATCAGGGCGTCAATACGAAATATTATTACAACGAGGAGGCGGATCCGACGGCCCCACATGGAATCTGCATGTGCCCAAAGTTCTGCTCGGGCCAAGGAGACGGCACAAAAGTCGGAGCCTGCAAAAAGATCACTATCGCAGCCTTCCAGACTGGAAGTATTATCATTACGGGCGCCAGAAATCGCCGACAGCTCGATGAGGCATATGAGTTCATAAACGAGATTCTTCAGAGGCACAGGGGACAGATCGCCAAGGTCTAAGGCCCTCCCCTCCGCTGGCGCCCTCCCCTCCGCTGCGGATTTTTCATTCTCTTGCTTTCCCAGAATCTCTCAGATTTTAAGGATGTCTGCCCCTATTGCAAATACTGCTACTGCACCTGCTACCCCGGCCGCTACAGGCCCTATGCCCTGCGCTCAGGTTCTTGCCCACGCCGCCAAGCTCGCCATCGAGCAAGATAAGCCGATCCAGCTCGATTACTATCAGGATACCGCTCTCGGCAAGGCCTTCCTCGGTGAGGACGCAGAGACAAAGGAGAAGATGCTAGTCAAGTCCGGCGAGGAATTCACTAGCTGCGTGCAGAAGGTATATAAGGTCCAGGAGGATTACATCATTATGACGGAGAACTCCATCTACCTCGCCTCTGGCAAGATACAGAAGCGTCGTATTCAGGCACCGGCCCTGCGCGGCTTCTAAAGAGAGGGACGAAGCCTTCGGTTTTCGCAACTATAACATTCTTTATCGCGCGTATATGATACTCACGATAAAATTTGGTTTGCCCAGCCTCTATCCGCCACGCCTAAAGTATTCCGAACTAGGTACTCTAAAAATGCTGCGCCTCTTCTCCTTTGCAGCACTCTTTGCGTCAGCCGTCGCCACCATAATGGACTGCAACTCCAACTCTGTATTTCGCCCTATTCAGCTCGCCGTTACGCCTGATCCACCAGTGCCTGGAAAGGAGGTAGCACTGACTCTCGTGTTTGACTACAACGCGGGCGCTGGCGCGCCCCCTATAGAAAATGGAACGGTGGCCACGACTGTGAGCATCAATGGAATGATATTCCCTGTCGATAAGAGGCCTCTGTGCGATGAGACTCCTTGCCCTATTGAGCCTGGGACAAATGATCGTAGCACACGGTCTATATGGCCACAGGTGTCTGGCCTCGTGAAAACGAAGCTCACATGGACTGGACCTGGCGACGAGGTCCTCCTCTGCATAGCGAGTACTTTCAGGATTCCTCACAGTCTTATACATCGAAACTACAAAGATAAGAGAGTTAATCGCCTACGCGGAGTACTCTATTATTAAATGTGGTCTGCCAGCCTTTTTACTTGAACGCCACGAGGATCGCAATCGCCGCGAGCATCAAGAAGAGGCCGTCGTTCCACATGTGCCTCTTTGAAATATAGAGGCGAGAGGTCATTGTTCCAGATCCAGACCCAGCCCCTTCACCATTGTGGCAGGGACAAGGACCCCCGTACAAGGCCCGCGCACAACGCCCAGCGGCGCACATGGGACAGCCACAGCCACAGCGGCGCACGGCCTCACTCCCACCAAACATATCCATTATTCCTCCAAAGCTTGTCATTACTAGTGCCAAGCCAATCAGGATAAAAGCTATCAAGCGCGAGATCTTCATTTCTATATTCTCTTTAGAAGAAATGGCTCGATCTCGTTCTCGTCGTTCTCGTCGCAGCCGGCGTGCCAGCAAGCGCAGCAGACGTGGTAGCCGGCGCCAGCGCGGTGGGCAGGCTCCTGTCAATGATACCTCTATGAACTCCGCGTCCAGCCTCTCCCACGCCCAGGGCAAGGAATACGCGCTGCTGCACGCCAACCAGCACGGTGGCGCCGCCGTCAGCCTCGCTGCAGCTGCACCCCTCGGCTACACCGGTATGCTCGACGAGTCCCTCCGCGCCACGGCACGCATCGGCCCCATCGACGCCTCTATGGCAGAGATCCAGGGAATGTCCGACCAGTCCGGCGGTGGGCGCCGTCGTCGTGCCCGCCGTAGCCGCAGGCGCGGCACCATGAAACAGGCAATGCGCAACTTCCGCTACGGCTTCATGCACCCTGTCCGCACCACCCGCCGTGTCGGACGCAACGTCACACGCGCCCTGAAGCGCGCGCTCAAGAGGGGCGGAAGTCGCCGTCGCGGAATGCGCGGTGGTGCCGGCTCCGCTATCGGCCCAATGGGCGACTATGCCTCCCCTGGTATGCTCCTCAGCCCCGCCCAAGAGGCCCGGGCTCTGATGGGAATGAACCCCGAGTGGCGCCTGGCCGCCGACCCTAAGGCGTTTGCTCCCTAGACCTAGACCCTGAAAAGCGCACGAATAGCCTCCGCCCCACGCAACAACGCCGCCTTTTCAGCCGCCGATGCACGCACTTCCACTGTAACAAAGAGCTTGCCTTTGCCTCCTGGGGCCGCTGGCATCCCTTCACCCTCCACTACAAAGGTCTCCCCGTTTTGAACACCCGCAGGAATATCCACTACGATTCCCTGCGGATGTCCTGGATGACCCTCCATCTTCTCTTTACAGCCCAGCAAGGCATTCTCAAGAGAGATCATTGTCCGCACAGTCAAGTCATCACTCGTCGGCGCCACTCGCCGAAAACGAATGTCCTCGTCGGCCTCCTGCAAGACAATATGAAAGTCCCCCGCCTCGTCATACTCCTCCTGGTCCGAACACTCATTCGGAAATCGCAACACCTCTCCAGGTCGCGCCCCTGGACGAATCACCGCCTCAATCACCTTCTCTTCCGTCCTGAACTTCTTCCCGTCACACGTGGCACACACAGCCTCGACCATCTTCCCCTGCCCTCTGCAGCCATCACAGGGCCCGCGCACCATCGCACGCATCGGCCCCATCATTATCATATGCTCCTTGGCCCCCGAGCCACCACATCCCCCACACGCCTTCCAGCTCGTCGCCCCCTCCCCTTTACAGCCGACGCAAAACTTCTGCCGCTCAAACTGTATGCGCACCGACTTTCCGTGATAGAAATCCCAGAGACTAAGCGGCATCTCGTGGATCTTGATCGGCCCCTTCGGCCCCCTCCTCTTCGGTGGCTCGGGACCGCCCCCTGGGCCGCCTGGCATCCCTCCCCCACCGCCAAACATCCCGAACAACCCACCCAGATCGAACGGTATTCCGCCCATCGGAAACCCACCAGGAAAGGGCATTCCACCAGGGAAAGGCATACCGCCCGGGCCACCGCCCCCTCCGTCGTCCTCCTGTCCCGTAGCGTCATAGAGGCCGCGCCGATTGTCATCGGACAGCACCTCATACGCCCGCTGTATCTGCTTGAACTGCTCAGGATCACCTCCCTTGTCTGGGTGATGCTGCAGGGCCAGCTTTTTGTAGGCCGACCGAATATCATTCGGACTTGCACCCCTTTGAAGTCCCAGCTTTTCGTATAAGCTCATCCACCTCTCACGTCTTGCCTATTCCGCGTTTAGACCGCTATTTTGTCGCCCCCACAGCCGATGCCGCCACGCTCCACGTTACAACCATAAAAAAGAAGTAGGCCATTATGATCAAGCAAGCCAGCCTAGTCGCACTCGACTCCGCCAGTTCAATCTGCTCTTCAAGACTACGTCCGCGAGGTCTAGAGTACATCTTCCTATCTTTAAAGGAATGGAGCCGCCACGTTTAGACCAGTCGTCAGCCGCCTAAGACGGCGGCACACACCCCCTAGCAGGATGGCCCTTACATCGAGCTTAATAGGGCAAGAAGAGGTCATTCAACTTCTCAATGAAATTCTACCAGATCCACCCCATATCTTTCTCTCTGGAGGCTACGGCAGCGGCAAGACGACACTGATGAAGGAGTTTCTCAGCGCGTACTACAAACCGCACGGGATCTCCATACACGACCCAGAATGGACACTCTGGCTCTCTTCCGAACAAGACCGCGGCATACACTGCGTGCGCCAGTCCGTCGCCGAGTTCGTCCGTCATTCCAATGCCCGCCCTGGTGTGTATCGCTGGATTGTGGTGGACGACGCCGACTCCCTGCCAATCATTAGCCAGCAGGCCCTGCGCCGCCCTATGGAGACACACGCCCACACGACCCGCTTTCTCTTCGTGAGCCGCCACGTCACCGATCTCATTCAGCCACTCAAATCCCGCTGCCTCCATATTGAAATCGAGACCATTTCCCCCCTCTTACTCGTGAGCCATTTTTGCAAAGAGGATGGCTACGACAATATCCCCTTTGATCATTCGGCCATCGCCATTTTTATGAGCCTCGCCAAGACACCCACACAGATCCGCTCGATCACGCGACTCATCTGCAAAGTCTACGGTGGGCGAACAGAGCCCATAAACTCCAAACATATACTGGCCCTCTTTGCATCCCCTTCCTTTTCGCTCTGCCTCGACCTCTTGCGCGCCTACATACGAAAGGACACTGAAAAGATGATGAACATCTTCCTCGAGATCTGGACGACCGGCATTTCCTACGAGGATTTCCTCCACGAACTCACCTCGTCCGTGCATCAAATGGGTATTCTCCCGCCCATCATAAGCCAGGACATTCACCAGCTCATCTTGAAAGGGTGGATTCTCTTCGCCCAGGGCAAGACACATTCGCTCGACCTAATGCGCCTCTTCTTTCCATCTTAGTAGGGGGAGGATAGGATAGTATGCCGAAGTCAAATCTTCTTTTTAGAGCCAATCCGCCAAGAGAACTACTCTTGCGGATTCTGGGCGCAATCGGTCTTGGCGGCCTCGGCGCACTAGCAGATTTCCGCTGGTTCTCGAAAAAGGAGTTGCAGCTCGAGGGCATTGAGGAATGGTTGGCAGAACTAGAGGCATATTACTATCCGTGTAAGGCACGCCGCTTCTTTTATGGACGCGGGGAGCCGAGCGCGGACTGGATTATCACCGTGCTGCGTCACTTACTCCCTTTAGAGGGATATGTACTCAAGGCACAGGAAAGGGTCTATAAAGATCAGAAGCAGACACTATATCAAATATCTCCTTTGGATCTTTTCAAGGATCTGAGCGGGACCAGTCTCACTGTGGAGTTCGTCTAGAGCACCCTCTTGAGCACGGTACTAATCACAAGATCCGACTCGAGAATCTGTTCCTCGCTCATACGCAGGAACCAGCCGAATGCACGGCGCTCCTTGATCTCGGGCCAGGGCACAGGCAAATATGCTGCCCCACAGTTGATATCAAAGGGAAGATCTCCTTCTTGCCCTGCAGAAAGCAGATCTTCCAACTGTATGCGGCGTCCAGCTGCTCCCTTTCGAGAGAGCTCGGCTGTGGGACGAATCTCGACCGCGTCGCCGCGGGCCGCCGCCTCCTGTATGGCCTGAGCAGCATCCGTCATCTCGTCGCGACGGAACTCGCTGCCGCCACTGCGCCTCTCCAGACGCGCACGGGCCTTGGCCTCCCAATCAACCCAGAGCTTGTGCTGCGGGACAGGCGACCAGGCCACACGGAGCGCCGGTGTCGGTGTGCCCCCCTTTCCTACAAAGGTGACCTCATCGTCGGAACCGAAGAGAACGACGCGCTCAGCGGGGAGCTCGCCGATTCCCTGGAGCCAGACGGCCGAGGGAGACACCCAGAGCCCACCCCACTTGGCGAGTACCGCCGCGCGCACCCAGTTCAGTTCGGGCTCACGCAAAACGGCCTGCGGATTCTGCAGAGGAGTGGGGAGCGCCTCCCAGCCACCCAGACGGACAGCGAGATCCGCCAGACCACTGATCACTTCTACACGATAGTTGGCCCCGTTCGCCTTTACACAGGACTCATAGCAGAGATTCAGGAAGGGCACGTTTATGGCGCGGCTAGAACGGGCGCCAAAGTCGGCCCAGTGTCGCGCATTCGTCTCGCTGGAATCCACGTAGATCCAGAGAACAGGGAGATCCTCACCGCGCCGTAGGAAATGGCGGTCCTGCATCGGATCTTCGTTGCGGATGTTTGCTACGTAGGCCCAGCCTCCTACGACCGCCGTTATCAACACAAGAGAGACAACGAGAAGCTGTTTCGTTTCCGGAGTGGCCATCTCTCTACCTGCATTAGCTCGAGCAATTATGATCCGTTCGTTATGACGAGCCTCTTCATCCTCTCGAAATACTGGTTTGCCACTGTATCCTCCTCTGCAGCACGCATTTGGCGCTGCCTCTCCCGCTGTTGTGTCGCCTTTTCAGCCGCTGCAATCGCCGCCATCTCGTGATCGGCCAGGGGCGCCGGTGCCGCCTTGTACTGCTGCGAGTAGCGGTCGAACGTCCGGTTCTCCACCTGGACATTGGCGACCTGCGACGTGATCATATTCTCTCGCGTGTAGGCGTTGCGCAGGTCGGTGTATTTCATTCCCGCATTCGCCGCCGCCGTGAAGTCGCCCCCGCCTCCGCGACCCAGCAGCACGCCCGAGGTGGGCGCAAGAGTAAGGGCCTCGGGCTGACGCAGAGTGAGCTCCTGGCCCCCGCCGCCCGCCGCCTTCGCCCTCGCCTCCTCTTCAAACATCCGGTTGAACACGTCGCGATTGAACTTGCCGCCGAACTTCGGCCCGCCGCCCCCGCCCGCGTCCTCGGACCCTTTGAGCCAGTCCCCGTATCCCTCATCTTCAGGGTCGGGAATGCGCGTCTGCTCGAACATCTGGTTGAAGGCGTTCAGGTCCAGCTTCTTCGGATTTAGCCGAACAGGCTCCACCATCTCCCAGGCCTTCGAGTCCTTCGTCCGCGTGTCGCGCAAGGCCTCTGGCGCCTCTACTTTCCCCTCCTTCTCGCGGCCGCCCTTGACACGTCGCAGAATCTCCCCAAGATATGCGTGGGCCCTCGTTATCGCCTCGAACTCCTCTTCAGTCCCTCCCTTATCGGGATGCGCACGAATGGCCGCCCTCTTGTATGCCTTTTTGAGCGCCTCATCAGTGAGAGCAACCTCCTCTTCAAGTCCGAGGACCTGGAGACACGACTGGAAATAGTTCAGGGCCTTCTCGTTACGCCGCCCTTTTGCGACCACTTGCGCCGGCCGTTGCTGCACTTGGGGCCGCAGGCCCCCCGCGGAAGGATCGTAAGAGACGAGCTGCTGGGGCGCCTGGACCCGAGCCGGCGGGGGCGGAGCAGAAGTGACCACCGCGCTCATCGCCATCTCTCCAGGAAGTGCTGCAGGTCTCTCGCCCCCCTGCACTCGGGATACATATGCCAATAAGTGCGCGTAAACTCCGGCCGCCTTCGCCGTAGCCACATACTCCTGCCCTACCAAGAGAGTGCGGATCATCTCCGCCCTCGTCGTCGGATTTTGTATGCGGAGCAAGTCTCTGTAAATGCGGACGTGTGATGTATTATAAAGCTGGAGCGATTGCCCGTTTCCCATTAGTAAAAGGTCTCATTTTCAAGCGTGGCTAAAAAACGAGACCCTCATTTAGAAATGGATTTTACCGATCAAATCCCTAGTGCCCTGGTGTGCGACTGGTTCTACGTGTTTTTCATCATCTATGTGGTGATGACTATTCTTACCGTTCTGGGCATTTTGTATATGCTCTTCTTCACCTCGTCCATTTTTAAGACGGTCTTTTCCATGCGCTTCTTTACGGCGCTACTCGGCCTCGTCTTTTCTGGCACTAACACACTCTTCTTTTACATCATCTGTAAGAGGAGCCTCAAGCCCCAGGGCGCTTAGGCGGCCTTACACTTTTTTAGAAACCCCCTTTAGAAATGGCATCCATTCACGCTGACCCCCGCGAGCGTAACAAGCGCCACTATATCGCTGCTAGCAGTTTCAATACCGTCTTCTACAGCTATGCTACCAGCATGAATATGCAGACATTCAATACGGTAGGCACTCTAAGTGCGCTTACTAGCGCTACCACTAGCAACTGCCCCAGCGGTCGTATTCTGCGCGAGGTGGGCGTGCGCCTCTATCCGGATGCCCACCCTGGGATCAGCACCATGATGGTGAAGGTCTATGACGCCAACTCCGGTCTGAGTGGCTACATCGACCCCAATGCACCCCAGTTCGCCGTGTTCAACTCCGACAAGCCGATCGAGATTGTCGATGGTAATGAAGTTGGTACTACCACGCCCCACAAGGGACAGCCTGTCTTTACTACGGGTGACGTTATTGCGGGGGGCGAGGTGGTTGCTACTGGACAGGTGCGTTCTAGTACCGTAACTCCCCTTACACCCTATATTTCTGGAACAGCAGCTGTTACAAAAACAATAAATCCACTTTTGGGGGAGATATTTTATATTGAGTCAACACCTGGAGTTGCTGGTTTGCCTCTATTAATTGAGATAAGCTCTCGACCTGCTGGTGCACGCATTACTCTTATCATATCACACCAAAATACTAATACTACGACTATAACTTTTGGAACAAATATGTTTAGTGCAGGATCATACGCGCCTAATACTGCTGCTATTTATACTATTTCTTTTGTCTGCGATGGAAATAACTGGGTTGAGACTAGTCGTACAGGTGCCCAAGCTTAAACCAGCCCCCGCAGCCGCTCCACGCACAAGATAGGCACCTCTGCCTCGCACTCCCACATCCATCTCTTGCCCGCGCTGAAAAAGCCAAAGCCCGCTGGCCAATAGACCGGTGCCCGCGTTGGCAGGCCCCGTAGCTTCGCATCGCGCACGAGCCACCACGATCCCATCGGCAATACCATCGCCAGCTGCTCCTGTGGAGCCACCGGCGCTGATACTGGTGGGGCTGCCACCGCTCCTCCGCCACTCAACGCGGCCACCAAGTCGGGCCACAGCGGCGGCACATTCCACGGATAATACCACGAATACGACACCGGCTTCCCCAGATAATAGTCCAGGATCCACTGGAGCCCCTCGATATACACGGAACACGCCCTCTCCACAGCGGCCCCGCGGAGCCACCGGCGCCGATATGTTT
>Ga0209972_10000069_pt1 | contig 93434 bp, 109 predicted proteins | sample NOAtaG_7_FD_187302 | JGI IMG/M metagenome (GOLD analysis project Ga0209972, IMG submission 187302) | Freshwater lake microbial communities from Lake Erie, under a cyanobacterial bloom - NOAA_Erie_Diel1S_2200h metaG (SPAdes) (version 2) | ecosystem: Environmental > Aquatic > Freshwater > Lake ... | reverse complement strand
GGTTATAATTTTATTTCCATTTTGGTTATTTACTATTCTGGCTTTCGGTAATATTGTACCTATTTCTCAAACTCCAAATACGATAATAATCCTTGGAGCCGGAGTTCAAAACGGACAGCCAAGTAAAATTTTACAACTGCGTTTAGATGAAGCAGTTAAAATTTATAAGTCAAAAAAAATAGAAACCATTTTGGTGTCCGGTGATAATAGAGATATATATTACAATGAACCAAAAGTAATGAAAAATTATTTGGAAGATCAGGGAATTCCATCCGATTTAATTAAAATTGATGTTTTAGGAATTCGAACTTTAGATTCCTGCCAGAGGGCCTCCAGTATATTTAATATAAAACAAGCCTATTTAGTTAGCCAGGCTTATCACTTAGCTAGGGCAAGTTTTTTATGTAGGCAAGAAGGTATGGAAGTTGTGCCTGTTTCAGCCGAAGATTCTTGCACGCCCATTTATTGCAGTCAAATTATACGAGAAATTGGTGCTAGTTGGCTAGCTGTTCTAAACATCAGTGGAGTTTCGGGACTTTAAATCATTATACACAAGCTTCCTCGTTACCATGTAAAACTCCATGCAGCCTTTCAAACTCTTGTTTTATAATTAAACTTTCTTCTTCAGTTAATTTTCTTCCTAAGCAATAAAAAAGTTCAAATTCACGCAAAATAGTGATGAATTTTTCTAGGTAATTGTTTCCCTCAGTGGTAATGTTGTTTAATTCCATATTCATATATTTTTGTTTTGTTATCGTTTGTTTGTTTTCATATTTTAGTACAGTAAATTTCCTCTGTCAAAAATACTTGCTAATTATAAAATTTATATTAAGCATAATTTATGAACAAGGTAGCAAAAGTCTTTATAGTAACTTCTGATTTGTCTACAGCCACCGATTCAAGAGAAAAAAGTATGGCAGATCTTGCCAAAACTGTTTTAGAAAGTTGCCAAGCACAGGAATTTACAGTAGATCTTCTAAATTTGGATCAAGATACACCATCTAATTTTTATCAAGCTACTGAAAAAGATAGCATTATAATTGAGTATCAAATTAGATTTCAAAGAGCAGATCTGGTTATTTTTATTTATCCAATAAAGCTTGGACAAGTTCCTTCAAAAGTTAAATACTTCCTAGAGTCTATTTTGTCACGAGGTTTTTCATATAAAGTTGTAAGAGGTCAAATTCAAGGTTTGTTTGATGAAAAAGAAATCTGGTCAATCTCCATTACCGATTTACCAATTTGGAAAGTGAACACAATTTGGGGAAATGGACACAAAAACTGGTGGCAAAGAATAGTTAAAGAATATTCTGGAAGCACAGTAAAAACCTGGGTTTTATCAAATTGGAGATCAGTTTCTGAAGATAGTATTTTAACTTGGAAAGAAAAGTTCAACAAAATAATAACTAACTTAAATAATAGCAATAATAATCTTTTTGATTTGATTTAACTAACTCTTTATCTCGATAGTTTGAATAAGATTATACAACGATATTTATCTTCCTGTTTTTTAGTATTTATTTGACAAGCTTTATATGTCGTATTATTTAGACGATATTAATTATGCTAGAAAAAATATTTTATAAATTAGGTTTAAGCCCTAAAGATTTACAAATTTATCTTCGATTAGCAACTACTGGCACAAATAAAGCCAGTGAAATTGCTCTTGAGCTTGAATTGCCTAAAACAACCGTTCTAGAAAGTTTATACAAACTTGAAAAAGAAGGCTTAGTTTCAAAAATAGCTAAAGGAAATAAATTTATCTTTTCGGCACAAGATCCAGAAATGTTGAAAATGAAAATTAAAAACCAACTAGAAGAACTAAATGAAATTCAACAAAATTTAGATCAAGCAATTTTTACAATTAAGCAAAAGCAAACCAAGAAGAAATTGCCCAAAGTTAAATTTTTTCAGGGCAGAAATGGAATAATTCAAATTTACGAACAAACCCTTCAGTCAATTGGAAGAATTTATGCCTACGGAGATTTCAATTCGGCTAAAAACTACCTTAAAGAATATTTAGAAGAGTATTGGAAAAGAAGAACGGCCAAAAGAATCAATTTAACAGCTTTTATACCCGATAGCCTAGTAAACAGACAGATTTCAAAAAATACCGATAATAACTATCTTAGAACAAGCTATTTTTATCCAGCTCGTTTCCAATCATCTGTAGAAATAAATGTTTACCAAGATACTGTTACTTTTGTTTCTTTCGAAGAAGAAATTGCAGTTTCAATTGAAAGTAGAAGTATAGCTAGCTCAATAACTAATCTGCTTGATACTTTGAAGGAAAAATTACCCAGCTAACTTGGGTCAAAAGGTCGGATGAATAAAGGCGTTGCGTCAAGTATAATGTCGAATAGAATAGCTTAATAATAAAGCAAAATAGATAAATAATCCAGCAATTTTCTTGAAAACCACCTTACAACTTAATCCAAAAAAATGGAGCAGGTTGATTTCTAACATTGGCAGGTAAATCTGGGTCTGTGTCTAGATATAAATTTTTTATATTAGCGTCGGTACTTCTAAAAACAATTCTTTCCCAGCTAAGTAAATTTTCAGTTGTAAAAGTCGAAAATGTTCCTTTTTGCCTATCTTTAAATGGTTCGTCAAAATTTATAATTCCAATTTCTTTAAATTCATAATCCAGCCCGCTGCTGGTTTTTCTAGCCAGCGAAATACTAAGCTGTTTTGGAATAGTTAATTGAGCTTTGTTTTGTAACTGACCAATTCTAACTGGTGCATCTTCAATTCTGAATAGTAAATTGGTATTTTCTTTTTCAACGATATAATATAACTTCCCAAAAGATCGGATGTCTTTAGAATTTTCAGACCCAAGAATATCTTTAATTTGGATTTGTGAAAGAGGGTTATTCTTTGCCAAGTTTGGTGCAACAATATTTATAGTATCAGCCGATTTATCAACTTTTTCCCTATTTCCATATAAAAACCCAGCGTAGAAAATTAAAACAATTATCGAAGCTGCAGTTAATAGATACCAAATAAATTTCAAACTCATACTACCTATTTTTTAAGTAACATGGCTTTAGTTCTTTCAGCAGGAACTGGCAATAATTTAAATGGCTTATCTAAAACATCGTCTGTTAGTTCACTGAAATCTTCATATTCTAGAACTTCTTTTTCAATTAGAACAGAAGATATTTGATCCAACTTATCTCTGAACTGAATTAAAACGCTTCTGCAAATTTGGTAACCTTCTAAAACAATTTGGCTTACCTCTTGATCAATAATTCTTGCAGCATCCTGACTGTATTGCTTGTATTCTGTATCTCTTCCTAAATAGTTCATTCCTTTTTCTTCTTGGAAAACAACTGGTCCTAAACCTTCGCTCATCCCATATTTTGTTACCATGTTTCTGGCTATTTCAGTAGCTTTAGATAAGTCGCTAGATGCACCAGTGCTTGTTTCACCGAAAACAATTTCTTCTGCACAATAACCACCAAACAAATTAGCAATATCAGCTAAGAATTCAGATCTGCTTCTGGTAATAGCATCGTTTTCCCCTTCGTCAGAGAAAGTATATCCTGCAGCTCTGCCTCTTGGAATTATAGTCACCTTTTGTACTTTCCTAGATTTAGGAAGAACAGTTGCAACCAAAGCATGTCCAGCTTCATGATAAGCTGTTAATCTCTTTTGATCTTCTGTAATCACTTTGCTTTTTAACGAAGGCCCTAATAACACCTTTTCAACTGCCTCTCTTAATATAACATTATCAATTTCGCTTTTCTTTTCTCTAACAGTTAAAATAGCAGCTTCGTTTAAAACATTAAATAAATCTGCAGCCGAGAAACCAGCAGTTCTTTTAGCCACAATGGAAAGGTCGGCGCTAGCAGCTAGTTTTTTATTCTTTGAATGAATTTTTAGAATCTGTTCCCTTTCTTTCCTGTCAGGTGAAGTAACTGTAACCTGCCTATCAAATCTTCCTGGTCTAAGAAGGGCAGGGTCAAGAACATCTGGTCTGTTGGTTGCCCCAATTACAATAACCGAAGAGGAAGGTTCAAATCCATCAAGCTCAACTAAAATTTGATTTAAAGTTTGTTCTCTTTCGTCGTTACCTCCACCCATACCAGCTCCTCTTTGTCTTCCAACAGCATCGATTTCATCAATGAAAATAACACAAGGCGCTTTCTTCTTGGCTTTTCTAAACAAGTCTCTTACTCTTCCAGCACCAACACCTACGAACATTTCCACAAATTCTGAACCAGAAACGAATAAAAATGGAACCTCAGCTTCACCAGCAATAGCTTTGGCCATTAAGGTTTTTCCGTTACCAGGTGTACCAACAAGCAACACACCCTTAGGAATTTTAGCACCCATTTTAACATATTCTTCCGGTCTTTTTAAGAAATCTACAACTTCATTTAATTCTTGCTTTGCTTCTTCATTTCCAGCTACATCTGCAAAAGTAATTTTAGTTTGATTTTCTTCATCATACTGCTTGGCTTTAGAATTACCAAATGAAATTGTTTTATTATTAGCTTCTCCAACTCTTCGTAATAAATAAATACCACCACCTAAAATTAAACCAATAATTAAAATATTTTGAATAAACCCACTTTCAATCATTTGGTTAAACCAAGACCTTGGAACTTCTGAATAAATTATTTGTTTCTCACCATTCCCAATAGCTAATTTTTTATCACCCAAGGCGAGTTGTAAATTATCTAAAACAGTTTTGCTTTTATCTTGGCTAACATTAGGGTAAATAACCTCTTTTACATCATTTCTTTCTCTTTTATCGGTTTGATAAACTTTGGTAATAAGTGTATCTTTTACTTCAGAAAGCTTTATTTCACTAACTTTATCTTCCCTAATTAAACTAACTAAATCGGTAAAACTTCCCTTGTTTTTAGATTGTTGTTCAACATTTTGTGAAAGTAATACAGTGGCCACAACAAGAATTATTATACCAAAAAGATATGCTAAATTAATAATAACTTTTCTGTTCAAATTATTTTTTTCATTTTTAGGTTTCATACTTCCAAACTAGTTACAGCCGTTTGCTTTGTCAAGATACACATAGCAGTTTTTTTGGATACTGCTAACTACGGTATTAATAGGGTAATTAAATCACTAGCAGCCAAGTTCCATAGAATAGGTTTTATTTATTAAAGTTTCTTTGAGAATGCCAATTGTGGAATGGAGACCAGGGGTCTCTGCTACTACTGCGTATCTCGATTACTCTTTGCCAGGTTATTTCTTTGATAACAACTTCAAGCTCCACCTTAGGGTTTCGGCTAAATTTTGTTCGTCCCATTTATCTAAAGTTTTAAGCTGGGTTATGGTTGTAACAATTTCCGACTGTTTATAGCCTATATTTTTTAACGATTCTGAAAATTGCAAAGCAAATGGGTTGTTATTGCTTAAATTGTTCATATCAAAATCTTTTCCTTGAAACTCTAATAAAATCTTTTTGGCGGTCTTCCCTCCAAGCCCCTTAATTTCTTGCAAAGCTTCCAATTCTCCTTGTCTTAAAATCTGTCCAATCTTGTTTCCTAATGCAAAAACAATTGTTGCCCCCATTTTTGGCCCAACACCTGGAACTTGAATAAGTTTTATCATCCATTCTCTTAAAGAAAATTCTTCAAATCCAAATAATTCCTGCTGGTTTTCACGATTTACAGAATTATATAAAAAAAGTTCAACATTTTCATTAACTAAAAAGTTTGAATTTGTGGACACTTGAACTAAATATCCAAGTCCGCTGGCTGTTTTAATTACTAGATTATCACCACTTCTATGAACAATCTTACCAGATATAAAAGCTAACATATTAACTTAAGCCAATTAATTGATTTCTAGCTAAATCTTTTTGTGATTCGTTGGAAGTGTGTTTTAAAACCAAAGCGAAAACTTCAATTGCCTTATCTTTTTCCCCATATTTTAAATACAATTGCCCTAATTCTAGCCATAAATCATAATTACCAAGTCCAACTTCTTTTAACTTCTGCAATATTCTATTCTCCAATTTTTCAAAAATTCCACTTTCTTTACTACCATCGTTTTTGGAAATACTGGAAGCCAAATTTAAAGTTGCGGTGTTATTTTGTAATTTAGGGTTAGGAATATCTGGGTTTTCTACTGCTAAAACTTCAGTTTCCTCTTCAACCACAGATAAAGCAGAACTTTGGTGATTATTTTCTTCCACAACTTTATCAACAAAATCTTCAATTTCTTCAATTTTTCTTTGCTCTCTAAATGCTTTTACCCTATCGGTCTTAGTTTCTTCTTTTGCTGGTTTGGTAAGAGAAATAAGATATTTAAACCAGTTAGATAAAGTTTGCCCAGTATTTATTTTAAGATGATTAAGCTGAGTTAGAATTGAAGAAAACCAGTTAGGATAATCTTGATTGGTAATTTTAACCAAGGTTTTATCGTAAATATTAGAAGCTTTGTTTAATCCTGCTTTACTTACTTTAATTAAATCTAAGCTTGTAAATTCTCGGCTAACATCACTTTTAAATAAAATGGAATTATCATTATATGAATTATGTTTAATTTGGCTGGCCAAAGCATCAACTTTTTCGCTCTCCCAAGAAATTACTAAGAAATTAATAATTAAAGATATACAAAAAAATGAAACTAAAATGATTAAAAAACTAAAGAAAAGTAAGTTCATATTGTAAACACAGCTTGTTAAAGGCTATTAATATAGTTTCCAGTGATTGTTTTTTATGCTGTCTTGTCAAAAGCTTTTTTTTGTGTTTAGGTATTTGCACCAAAGAATTGTATGCAATTATTTAAAACCACCGAGATTAGCTTGAAACAATATAATATGCATCCAAGAAATACTGTGGTTACACCCAGTCTTGTTTTTACCAATATCCAAACTAATTTTGATGAGCAGAACTCATTTTCAATTGTTGAAAACTACCTAAATTGGCTAAATAATCAATCAATACCGAAGTGGGTAGAAACGCTTCTCCATCTGTATAGTGATACTGGGGCTATATTTAATTTCCATCTTCCACATCTTGAAGGTTGGCACTCGTTTAATTCAAGTATTCACTCGACCAATCCTATAGCTGAAGCAGAAAAGTACTATTTATTGCTCAATAATAAGTTTCCAGTTACCAGGTGGCAAGATTTCCAACAGAATTTTGATCTCAGCCAAGATAAACAATTTGTTGAAAATCCTAATTTGCTTAAAACTGGCTGGCCATTAGAAATTCATATTTATCCAAGTAGCATTCAGATATATTCTATCAATAAAAAATCCAAAGCAGTACAAGATATCAAAAAGATTCTACCTGAATATATAAATTTAGAAATACTTACCAGTTCTAGAATAATCGGAGAAGCCTTATCAGCATACATTGAAAATAATTCAAATAATAATATTCATTTTGTTTCGAGAGAGGAGGTTGGTCAGATTATGCCGGATGTTCAAGGTTTACAACAGCTTTGCCTTGGTTCACAGTCTGCTCCAGATACTGTTATTCGTAACTTGCTCTCGAAAATATCTAAAATAGAGGCTAGAATTCCTGATTCCATTTTAAAATTGGTTCAAATTTAAATTTACTTAAGAATCAAAATTGTATTTTTAGGATGTCAGCAAAAGCCTTCAGAAATTAGATACCCTTGACAAACTGTCATTCCTCTTTTACTTATTAATACTGCTACCTATTAACCGATATGTCTGGAACAAAAATGAGAGTTAGAGTTTATTCTTTTGACCACAAAGTACTTGAAGAAGCCGTAAAAAAACTGGTTCAAGTGATTGTTAAGTCAGGAGCAAAAGTTATTGGCCCTGTGCCATTGAAAACAAGAAAAAAGATTGTAACCATCAATCGTTCTACTTTCGTTTTCAAAAAATCTAAAGATAAATTAGAATCCAGAATTCACAAAAGATTAATAGATATTAACGATGTCAGCAGCGAAGTTGTAAACAACTTGTCCACACTTTCCTTACCTGCTGGAGTAGATTTAAATATAGAAACAATTTAATTATGTACGGTTTTGCAAAAAAATTAGGAATGACTAGAATCTTTGTAGAAGGAAAGGCTTTACCTGTAACTGCTATTCAGTTCGATAAGCAATACATTCTTCAAAGAAAAGAAATAATAAAAGATGGTTACGATGCTGTCCAAATTGCTGCATTCCCTAAACATAGAACAAACAAATCTAAAACAGGACATGTTCAGAAGTTTCACCCTGATCAAATCAATTTCCAAACTGTTGAAGAATTTAAAGTAACTTTAGATTCAGACATTAAAGAACTAGATATTAGTGGTTTCAGTGTAAACGATACTATTGATATTACAGGTTTAACAATCGGAAAAGGTTTTACAGGTGTTGTTAAAAGATGGGGTTTCCACGGACAACCAGCTTCTCACGGACATGACCATGTAAGAGCCCCTGGTTCTATTGGTATGAGATGGCCACAAAGAACTGTTATCGGTAAGAAAATGGCAGGACACAGCGGACACGCAAACCAGACTCTTAGAAAAGCTAAAATTTTAGCCATTGATTTAGAACAGAATTTGCTATTCGTAAAAGGTTCTATGCCTGGTCCAAACGGAGGTGTATTAAAAATATTAAAGAATAAATAGAAAGATGTCTCTACAAATAACCATATTATCAGATAAAAAAAGCACACAAGAATCGGCTTTTGATTTTCTTACAGAATACGAAGTAAGAGCTAAACTACTTGCTGAAGTTATTAGAAGCGAAATGCTTAGTCTCCGTTCTGGAAACGCTAACACTAAAACTAGAGCAGAAGTAAGAGGAGGTGGAAGAAAGCCTTGGAAACAAAAAGGAACAGGAAGAGCAAGGCACGGCTCAATTAGGTCACCATTATGGGTAGGCGGAGGTGTAGCCTTTGGACCAAGAAGCGATAGGAACTGGAACAGAAAAATTAACAAAACTGCAAGAATTGCTGCATTAAAATCAATTTTAAAAGATAGATTAGTTGATCAAAAAGTATTCCAATTAGATGAAAAATTAGATTTAAACAAAACAAAATCTGCTGTAGAAATTTTAGAAAGAAACGGAATTACTGAAAGAAAAACAATTTTATCTTACACAACTGCAGATAAAGAAATGTTGAAAGGTTTTTGCAACACTCAGGTTACATTAATTAATGTTGCCAACATCAAAGTTTTCAAGTTAGTTCACAAAGAAAGCTTGGTATTAACTAAGTCTGCAAAAGAAGCTTTAGAAACTAAATTAAATCAAATCTAAGAATATGCCTAAAATTATAGTACACGAAACTGAAAAAGCCTATTTATTGCAACAACAAGGAATTTTTACTATTTCTTTTGACGATGTTAAATATCAACCAAATAAAATTAGTCTTGCTAAAATTTTAAAGAAGCAAAGTCTAGATGTTATTAACATCGGTGTTGTAAACCCTTACATCAAATCAAAAGTTAGAGGCAAAAGAGGCAACTTAGTAAGACAATTAAGACCAAAGAAATACCTAGTTAAATTAAAATTAGGACAAACAATTAGCAACGAAACCCCATTAGAAATTTAGATATGTCACGCTCATTAAAGAAAGGCCCATTTTGCGATCCAAAGCTAATTGCTAAGGTTTCCAAAGTTAAAGCTGCAACAACTAAAACTACCATTAAAACTTGGTACAGATCCAGCACAATACTTCCAGATTTTGTAGGTATTACTTTTGGTGTGCACAATGGAAAAAAGCATGTTGATGTTTTTGTAACTGAAGACATGGTAGGCCACAAGTTAGGTGAATTTTCTCCTACAACTATTTTTAAAGGCCACGGTGGTAAGAAAGCTAAATAATATATGTCTTCAATTAAAGTTTATAAACCAACAACTAATGCCAGGAGAAAAACTTCTGTTATTAATTACAAGGAAAGCTTAACCACAGACAAGCCTTTCAAGAAGTTATTAGTTAAAAAATCCAGAGCTGCAGGAAGAAATGCTAGTGGTAAAATAACTGTGCGTCATCAAGGTGGTGGTGCTAGAAAATTAATTAGACAAATTGATTTCAAAAGAAACTTCCCAGAAGGATTTAAAGTATTAACAGTTGAATACGATCCAGGAAGAACAGCTTTTATTAGTTTAGTATCAGACCTACAAAGCGGAGTTAAAAAATACATTATTAACAGCCAAGGTATCGAAGTAGATAAAAAATATATTCCATCCAACGAAATTGTTGACGGTAACCAAGTTCAATTAAAATTTGTACCAGTAGGAACTGCAGTTTCCCAAGTAGAATTTAAACCTAATCAAGGTTCTAGATTATTAAGATCTGCCGGAACTTATGCAACTGTTACTGCTAAAGATGATGGCTATGTAACTTTAAAATTAGCCTCTGGTGAAATTAGAAAGTTTCAAGAAACATGTTCTTGCGTAATCAGCAGAGTTTCCAATGAAGCTCACAACCTTGTTCGTTTAGGTAAAGCTGGAAGAAGTAGACATATGGGAATCAGACCAACTGTAAGAGGTAAGGTTATGAACCCAGTTGATCACCCTCACGGAGGAGGAGAAGCTTCCAACTCTATCGGTATGGCCTATCCAAAAACACCTTGGGGTAAGCATGCTTTGGGTGTAAAAACTAGAAGCAAGTCTAAATTAAGCAGTAAGTTTATAGTTAAAAGAAGAATCAAAAAATAATATGTCAGTTGCAAAAAGAACCACAGCCAGTACAACTATCAATTACTCTCCTAGAAAATCTAGATTAGTACTTAATGTAATTCGTGGATTAAAATTAGACCAAGCATTAGAACAGCTTCAACACCTTAATAAAGGAAAAAACAAAAAATTCTTTGACTTATTAAAGAATGCTGCTAATAATTTAAAAATCACTGAAGCTGAGTATAAATCATATGTAGTTTCAGAGATTGTTGCTGAAGAAGACAAAATCTTATACCGTTTTGTACCTCGTGCAAGAGGATCAGCTTTTAAAATCAGAAGAAGAACATCAAGATTAAAAGTGATGCTTAAACCTTTCAGCGAAATTTTGACAAAAGGTAAAGCAAAATCAAAGATTAAATAATAATATGGGACAAAAAATATCAACAAAACTGTTTAGATCATTTCAAACTTTATCTCAGGTAGAAATTTCCGGAGCTGATCCAACAACTTTACAAAAGTCTGTATGGTTTGCCACTGGCAGAAACTATTCTAAAATTCTTTTCCAAGATTCAGCTATCCGCGAATTTGTAAAAAAGGAAATTAAAGCTGCAGGACTTGTAGAAGTTATTATTAGAAGATACTTCAGAAGAGTTGAAATATATCTATATGTTACTAAGCCTGGTGTAGTTATTGGAAAAGCTGGTGCAACAATTAATGCATTAAGACAAAATCTTGTTACTAAATTTAATCTTCCAAAAGATTTGAAGGTAAGTATTGAAGAATTTAAAGATCCATTTAGATCATCTCAGGTTATTGCAAGCGAAATTGCAATGGCTTTAGAAAAAAATATTCCTTACAGAAGACTAATTAAAACCATGCTAGAGAAAATTAAGTATTCTGGCATTCAAGGCGCTAAAATTACTGTAAAAGGTAGATTAAACAAGGCTGAAATTGCTAGAAAAGAAGAACTAGCTTTTGGAAGTATTCCAAGACACACAATTAGCTCTATTATTGATACTGCTAATGTAGATGCTAAAACAGCTGCAGGTATTATTGGAGTTAAAGTAATGCTTTATAAAGGAAACAAATTGACAAATTACACTTACTAGATATATGATTGGAACTATAACTTCGAATAAAATGCAGAAAGCTTTAACAGTGGTAGTTTATACTACAAAGCTTCACGCAAAATATAAGAAAAGATTTAAAACTAAAAAAAGTTACGCAGTAGCCTGCACAGACTCAACTAAATTTACTATTGGGCAAGAAGTAGAAATTCAACCTTCTATTCCTGTTTCAAAAACAATTAGATTCAGAGTTGTTGAATAAACCATAGAATATGCTTACACCAAAAAAGATCGTCCATAGAAAAGTGTTTAATCGATACGGTCAAACACGAAAAGGCACCCTATTAAGAGGTAGTACTTTAGTTAATGGTGAATTTGGTCTAAAAGCCATGTCAACTAACTGGCTTTCCAGCAGACAAATTGAGTCAGCTAGAAGGGTAATTAGTAGAAGGTGCAAAGGAGCAAAAATTTACATTAGAGTTTTTCCTTCAAGACCAGTTACCAAAAAAGCAAGTAACATTCCTATGGGAGTTGGAACAGGTAGTTTAGAATACTTCATGTTTCCAGTTAAACCAGGAAGAATTATTTTCGAAGTAAGCGGAGTAGCTGAAGAGAAAATAAGAGAAGCCTTTAGAATTGCAGGTCACAAGCTTCCTTTCAACACAAAAATAATTTCAAGAAACGATAATCTAATCTAATATAATATGTTACAAGAACGAAGTATAGTAAATATTGCAGATAACTCTGGAGCAAACCGAGTTATGTTATTTGCAGTTAACGGAAAAAATCACAGAGCCTCTTGTGGAGTAGGAGATATAGTGGTTGGATCTGTAAAGAAATCTTCTCCTAACGGGAAAGTAAGAAAAGGCCAAGTAGTTTCAATTTTAATTGTTAGAACAAAAGCTGCAATTAAAAGAAAAGATGGAAGTGCAATTAGGTTTTCAGATAACGCTGGAATCGTTGTAAATAAAGCAAGCAAAGAACCAATCGCAACTCGTATCTTCGGACCAGTAGCCAGAGAATTAAGAGATGAAGGTTTTAGCAAAGTAGTTTCATTAGCAGAAGAAGTATTATAATATGTCTATCAGAAAAATTCAAACAGGAGATAAAGTAAAAGTTATTTCAGGAAAATACAAAGGTACACTTGGACAAGTTGTTAAAGTAGTATCTAAGGAAAGACCAGGTAAGTTGCCTCAACTTCGTGCAGCTGTAACTAACATTCCTAAAATCGCTAAATTTAGAAAAAAGAATGTTGCCTATAATCAACCAGGTGAGCAACTTGAAATCGATAGATTATTAGATTTATCCAACTTATCATTGGTTACTTCTGAAGGCGAAGTATCTAAAGTAAAAATTGAACTTAAGGATGGAAAGAAAGTTCGTGTTTTAAAGAAAAACTCTCAGGAAATAACTTTGAACTATACTTCCAAAAAAGCTTTAGCTAAATTAACTGAAACTACTCCTGCAAAAAAGGAAACTAAAAAAGAAACCACCAAGACTAAATAAGAATATATGGCTAAATCACAAAATACAGTTGCTTTAAAAATAACCTCCAAGGAATTTTCAGATGGAGCCTTAGCTTTAGTAAGCAAAGATCTAGGAACAGTTAATCCATTTGCTCTTCCAGGAATTTCTAAAATTTCAATTAATGTAGGTGTAGGAAACAAATTTGATCCAAAGCAGAAACAAGAAGTCGGTGAATACCTAGAAAAATTAACTGGCCAGAAACCCAAGGTAATTTTAAGTTCTAAATCAATTGCTGCTTTCAAATTAAGAAAAGGTGATACCGTTGGCTTGATGGTAACTTTAAGAGGATTAAAAATGTACGACTTTTTACTTAATCTTGTTTATGTTGCCTTACCAAGAAGTAGAGATTTCAAAGGAATTAAAGCTTCATTTGACGCAAATAACACCAGCTACAGTCTTGGATTAGATAATGCAAATATTTTTCCAGCAGTAGGATTTGACACTACCGTTAATTTCGGACTACAATTAAATATAACCTTTAAGCAGTCAACAGTTAACAATAAACTGCTTTTAGAAAAACTAAATTTCCCATTTAAAAGATAATACCAAAGATAACAATATAATATATGGCAAGAAAAGCATTGATAATAAAAGCAGAACGCACTCCTAAATATTCCACAAGGATAGTTAGAAGGTGTAAAAAATGTGGAAGAGTGCATGGTTACATGAAATTTTTCGACATGTGCAGAATCTGCATTCGTGAAGCAGCAAACAAAGGAGAATTAAACGGATTTTTTAAAAGCAGCAGGTAATTTATAATATATATGTCAATGAATGATTTAATCAGCGATTTCGTAGCCAGAGTTAATAACACAATTATGGTGGAGAAAACAGAAGTAAAAGTTTTAAAGAACAAACTAGTAATAGATCTTTGTAAGAAATTAACAAGATTAGGATATTTTGAATCTTTTGAACCTTCCGAAAGAGAAGTTACTATTAACTTGAATCTTAAGAAAGTTCACAAACTTAAAAGAATATCTAAACCAGGTCAGAGAGTTTACACTTCATACGAGACTCTTCCAAGAATTGTCGGAGGAGTTGGGTTTAATCTTCTAACTACTTCAACTGGTGTAAAAACTAACTTTGAAGCCCAAAAAGAAAAGATTGGAGGTGAACTTCTTTTCCAAGTATTCTAATAGAATCTTGACAACACACAATATACAAATTTCTTTTAAATAGCCATTGATATGTCCAGAGTAGGCAAAAAAACCATTACAATACCAAGCCAAGTAACCTTAGACTTTGATTCCACCAACAGGGTGGTTCTAGTTCGTGGGCCAAGAGGTGAATTAAAACTTGAAAAAGTTCACAAAAATATTTCTCTAAAACAAGAAGAATCAACTCTTAATGTTCTTATTGATGATGAAAATGATAAATATCAAAAAGCCATTTGGGGAACTACAAGAGCTATTATTTTCAATTTAATTGAAGGTGTAACTGTAGGATTTAAAAAAGAATTAGAATTAAATGGTGTTGGTTACAGAATGGAACTTGCTAACAAATTAACACTTTACATTGGGTTTTCTCACCCTGTTGTGTTAGATATTCCTGCTGGAATTAAACTTTCACTTAATAAAAATGTTTTATCTGGAGAATCTTCCGATAAGCAGTTAATCGGAGACTATTTTACAATGATTCACGATAGAAAGCCTTGTGAAGTTTACAAGCACAAAGGATTCAAATTCCCAGGAAGAGTTTACAGAAAGAAAGTAGGAAAGAAAGGTAAATAATTATGCCCAAAATAAACATTAGAAAAAGACGAAGCTTAGTAAAAATTAACTTTAACTTACCAGTAGTATTGGTAAATAGAAGTAATAAGCATATTATTGCCCAGGTATTAGAGCCTGTAACTAAGAAAACAATTTACTCTACTAATTCATACAAGTTAGTTGGAACTAAAGTAGAAAAATCTGCTTTGGTGGGTAAGGAAGTTGCTAACTTTTTAAAGAGCAAAAATTATGATCAGGTAGTTTTTTACCGAAATGGTTTAATTTATGAAGGAAGAGTAGCAGCCGTAGCTGAAGCAATTAGAGAAAACAATATTCAAATTTAATTTTATGGATGATTTAAAAACTACACCAGAGACTAGTAATCAACCTAGCAAGATTAATGCCCCAAGAGTAGAGGGTGCTAAAGCTCCTGCTCGATCTTATCCACCAAGAACTGGAGGATTTAACAGAACAGGTGGTACTGGAACTGAACAAAGAAGACCATACGACCCTAATCGTAAGAGATCTTTTGGTTCTAACCAACCAAAAACTGATGGTGCAGCTAATAACAGAGGGCCAAGAAGAAATCCTAGAGAGGCCAGAAAGCAAGATGACGAAATGTCCAACTTGGAGGTAGCAATTATTGAAGTAAGAAGAGTTACCCGTGTTGTAAGAGGAGGAAAAAGAATGAGATTCTCAGCTCTTGTAGTAGTTGGTGATAAAGCTGGTAAAGTAGGTTATGGGATTAAGAAAGGAATGGATTTCCAAGAAGCGGTAGCAAAAGCAACTAAAAAGGCTAAAGATAGCTTAATCAGAATTAATATTACCGATCAATCAAGTTTAGCTTTCCCACTTCAATATAAATACAAGTCTGCTGAATTTTTATTAAAACCAGCTACAACTGGAACTGGATTAATTGCTGGAGGATATTTACGCCCTGTTTTAACACTGGCAGGAATTAAAAATATTTACAGTAAATTAATTGGTAGCAGAAATAAAATTGTTGGTGTTCAAGCCGCAATTCAAGCCTTAGAACAATATAAGTATGTCTAACTTAGAATTATTAAAATCTATTCGTCACAAAACAGGTCTTCCAATTAAGGACATTAATAAAGCTATTGAAAAAGCTGGTGCTAATGAAGAAGAAGTAATTAAACATCTTCGCGAACAAGGAGTTTTAAAACAACAAACTAGGGAAGGCAGAGAAACTAATTTTGGTGGAATTTTTGGATATGTACATGATGGAAGGCTTGGAATTTTAGTTGAAATTAAATGTGAAACTGACTTTGTAGCAAGATCAGATTCTTTCCAAGAATTCGGAAAAGACTTGGCTTTGCACATTGCTGCTTACCAACCAAAATTTGTATCTAAAGATCAAGTAGATCCAGAATTTATTGCCAAAGAAATTGAAATTGCTAGAACTCAGCTAATTAACGAAGGTAAGTCTGAAGATAAAATCGAAATGATTTTAGAAGGTAAAAAAAGAAAAATTGCTGAAGAGTTCAGTCTTCTTTCCCAAAATTATCTTAAAGATCCAACAACAACAGTTGAAGGTTTTGTAACTAGGATTAGCCAAGCTACTGGAGAAAAAATCGAAGTAAGTAAATTTATTATTTACAACCTTAATGCATAGAAATAGACGAAAATATGACAAAACACACCCAATTAAATGCTGAAATAAGAACCGTTTTAGGAAATAGCGTAAGAAAATTAAGAAATCAAGGTATTTTACCTGCTGTTATTTACAGTAAAGATTTAGGATCTATCTCACTTCAATTAAACTATCTTCAATTTTTAAAGGCTTTCAAAGAGGCCGGAACTTCTCATGTTGTAGATTTATTAATTGATAGCAAAAAGTATCCTTGTTTAGTTCATGATCTTGATATTCACCCAGTTACCGGAAAACTTAGACATGTAGATTTTCTTTCTGTAAATCTTAAAAATAAGGTTACAGCAACTGTTGAACTTAAATTTATTGGCGAATCACCAGCCGTTAAAGAATTCGGAGCTGTTCTTGCGACACCTTTGCAAGAAATTGAAGTAGAAGCTTTACCAGACAATCTACCTTCAGAAATTGAAATCAATCTAGCAAATCTAGTAACATTAGATGATGTAATCAGAGTTTCAGATTTACCAGCTGCCTCAGACTATGTTATTATGACTAGCCCTGAAGAAGTTATTGCTACTTTAGTTTATCAAAGTGAAGAAAAAGAGGAGGAAGAAGTAGCCCCAGTTGAAGAAGTTGCTGCTGTAGATACAAATACTAATATTTAAGTTTATGATTAATTTATCAAATATACCAAGAATCGTTCAGAAAAAGAGAAAAAGAATAGGTAAGGGAGAAGGCTCTAACAGAGGAAAAAATGGTGGAAAAGGACACAAAGGTCAAACCAAGCATGGTGGTAAAGTACCAATTTGGTTTGAAGGAGGCCAAAAATCCCTTTCCAGAAGATCTCCAAAGTTTAAAGGCTTTAAAGCAAGAGAAAATTACTTCAGAGTTACTTTACCAATTTCTGTTTTCAATGTTTTTGCTGAAAATGAAATTATTAATCTAGCTTCTCTTGTAGAAAAAGGAATCATCACAGATTCTATTAAGGAAGTTAGAGTTATCAAAACTGGAGAATTAGACCACAAATTGACATTCGACAGCTCTATTTACTTGACAAAAGGAGTAAAAGAAATGTTGAATTCTTAGCATCCCAGCTAAGGAATGGGTGTGTAGCTCAGTTGGTTAGAGCACTTCACTGATAATGAAGAGGTCGGAGGTTCGAGTCCTCCCACACCCACCAAATTAAAACAAAATTGACATTATTAAAACGAAATGCAAGAAATAAAGAATATTATGTTATCCAACTTCCACTTAAGTTATCCTACAATTAAAACTAACTTAGTTTCCCACTCCGATACTAGACATACACTAACCATTGATCCATTGTTGCCAGGTTTTGGTCACACCCTTGGAAATAGTTTAAGAAGAATTTTTTTGTCTTCTATTCCTGGTTTTGCGGTTACTAAAATTAGAATTAATGATGTTACTCATGAATACCAAACAATCCCTGGTATTGTAGAAGATGTTATGGACATTGTTCTTAACTTGAAATCCTTAAGATTTAGTTTAGATGCTGGAGAAGAAAAAGGAACATTACTACTTACTAAGAATGGAGCAGGTGAAGTTTTCGCTTCAGATTTCCAGAAAAATGCTAAAGTAAAAATTATCAATTCAGATACTTATATTTGTTCTTTAGACAAAAATGGTAAATTAGAAATTGAAATTGAAGTTACCCAAGGTTTTGGATATTATTCTATGGATCAAATCGATCAATCTGATACTTCCAGCCCTCAGGATATTTTAGTTGATGCCTTATTTAGCCCTGTGACTAACATTGCTTTAGAAGTAACTCAGGTTCGTGTTAATGACAAAACAAACTTCGAGAAAATCGAAATGAATATTGAAACTGACGGAACTGTAGCTATTAAAGAAATTATTGATTATGGATTAAAACTTTCTGTTGATTTGTTTGGCAACATCCACTCCAGTTTTGTATCTGCTCAATCTGTTGAAACTGTATTACCAGCTCCCGTTAAAGATGTAGCTGATTTATCTACCGAACAAGTTTTCAATTTCTCTAAAAAAGTTAATGGAATTTTAGAGAAGAATGGTATTTTATCTAACGAAGATTTAATCGCCAAAAAAGATGAACTTGCTGAAATGTCCGGACTTTCTGAAAAAGGCTTAAAGGAAATTCAAGATTACATTAAAACAATTTCATAATAATAAAATATGCTAAACATTGACTGGTCTCGCTTCATCGATCCTAAATATTGGCTAGAAGGTATTGCTGGTGGTATTTCTCAAACTCCAGCCCTAACAAGAGATGGTTTCTTTTTTTCCTTCTTCTTGTATCTTTTCTCTGGTTTCTTTGTTTTAGCAATTATAATGAAAGTAGTTCAGGCTTTTTTGCATGATCAAAACCCATTGCAATCTAAATTTCCTACCTGGAGTGATAATTTTCTTTGGATGGGCCTTTTAGGATTACTTTGGTTTATTTTAAGAAATATTCAAGTTGGATTCCTAGGTTCTAGAGTTTGGATTTTAATCGGATTGGTTTGGTTCTTGATTTTAGCATACTTTATTATCAAATATTTCGTTATTAACTGGAGAATGGAATATAAATATTTCAAAACCAAAGTGTTAAGTGAACTTACAAAAAATAAGTCATAATAATTTAATGCAACTATCTTCAATACAAAATAAAACTGTGTTGGTAAGAGTTGGATTTGATGTTCCAGATTTTAATAATATCAGCAGAATTGATTCCTGTTTAGCAACTTTGGATTTTTTGTTAAAGAATAATAATAAATTAGTATTAATATCAAAGTGGGGAAGACCTGAAAATTTTGATAAAGAATTTAGTCTGAATCGGTTAGTATCAATTTTAGAATTAAGATTGAATAAGTTTTCAAAGAGAAAACACTCGGTGGTATTTCTTAACCAGTTCAATGATTGGAAAAAAGCTGAATCAATAATTAAGAATGGTTTAAGTAATAAGATATTTCTTCTTGAAAATTTATATTTTGATTCTCGCGAATTTTCAAACAATGAATCTGAAAGAGAAGTTATTGCCAAGCAGTATTCCAAGTTTGCAGATTATTTTGTGGATGAGTGTTTTATATCGTCCCACAGACATGATGCAACCAACACAGAGATAAGAAATTTTCTTTCAACCTCACTAGGTCTTCAATATCAAGCCGAATTAGATGCTCTGGGTTATTTTAAGGAAAAACCAAAAAAACCTTTTATTTTGCTTGTGGGAGGGGCAAAATTATCCACCAAGCTTCCTTTATTGAAAAAACTGCTACCCAAGGCTGATAAAGTAATTTTAGCTGGTACTATCTGCTTTCCATTTCTGAAATCGTTGAATAAAACTTTAAAAATTAAAGCTGATGATTCTGATATTTTGTTTGCAACTCAGATGCTTCAAGAATTTCCGGAAAAAATAATTTTAGCTGAAGATTTTTTACCTAACCAAGATCAAGCAAGAGATATTGGGCCTAAAACCATAAAGTCCATTAAGAAAATTTTAAGTTCGGCTGGTTCAGTTTTTTGGAACGGGCCACTTGGTGAATATGAAAAACCAGAATTTGCGAAAGGAACGCTAGAGATTGCCAGTTTTTTAGCAACTCAAAATCAAATCTATAAGGTTTTAGGTGGGGGTGATACATCTGCTGCTATACCAACCGAGTTGCTTTTAAAATTTAATTTTGTTTCTCAAGGCGGAGGAGCGACCCTAGATTATTTATCTCGTGATTAATTGTCGAATTGCATCTTAACTCTGAAAAAAGATAGATTATACTAATCGAAAAACCACCCTTGCAGGAGGAATTAGTTTTGCTATTTAAAATTATAATTTTATTTTTGTTCTGGTGGATCCGGTGGGGATCGAACCCACGACCACTGGCTTAAAAGGCCATTGCTCTACCGACTGAGCTACGAATCCATTATATCTATTTTTTTTGTTTTGGTGGCGGAGAGGCAGGGATTCGAACCCTGGGTCCTTGTTGAAGGGACGCCTCGTTAGCAGTGAGGTACTTTCGACCACTCAGTCACCTCTCCTCCATGTATTTCTGAAAGAAACGCTTTTTTGTTCGTCTGTCAAGGTATTTCCAATTAGAGTGAATTCTAATTAGGGGCAGAGGTTATATCTATTGTGGAAAATATACCGCCAACCACTGTAACTATTGCAAAAGAGGCTATGGCAATAATAAGCCCTAATACAGCATATTTTAATGTATCTAAGCCAGCTCCGTATTTCTTTGGGTCTCCATTGCTTGAAACCATGTTGTATCCTCCAATTACCATGAACAAAACTGCAACAGCCCCTAAAATGTACACAAAAATATAGGCTATAGATAGAAGTAAATCTACAAAACTATTAGTTCCACCTTGGCTAAATCTTTCAATCCCTCCAGCGCAGTTGCCAAAAACCTCGCAGACATCAGCTGGTTGGGCTTTGGTGAAAACAGGAATGAACAAGGCTAAAAAGCCAACGGTAATAATTGTCCAAAATATAATTTGTTTAATTAGTTTTCTTCGAGAGGCGAGGGTTCCCATAATGTTGTTATTTTAATCTATTCAAGTTTCTCTGTCAATTGTATTTGTTGTAAGCTTATTAAATTGACAAAAGCCCAGTGGGGGAATTCTATATAGCCATGGTATTATCGTTGAATGAAATAGGGGGTGGGTGTGGTTTTTTAGATCTAGTAAGTGAAAGGGCAAGCGGTTGGTTAGGAATGGTGGTAGCTTAACGTTTATCAGCCTATGAAAAATAAAAACGGAAAAGTTATAGTTAGAAATCAAAAACACTTTTCAAAAAAAGGTAAGTGGATAAATTTTTTAAGTAAATATACAACCGAAATTAAAAAACTAGCAAGTCAAATTGAAATAAAATCAGCTTTGAAATTCATTTTGTATTTAAACAAAGAATTGAATGTAAATAGTGATAGTAATTTGGTAGATCTATTGCAGGAAAATTTTTCTAAAATAGATAAGCTTGGAGGATTAGTACTTTTAGCAAAATCTGCTACTTGTAATGCCGTTATTGAAGTTATACTAAGATTTGGATCACTAGAATATACAGATAGAATAAGCGAAATAGAAATTATTCAAATATCAGAGTTAGCAGAGTTTGTATATTCTCTAAACTGTACTAAACAAAGAAAAAATCGAGGACTACAAAGCAGTGACATCTGGCGATTTGATTTGGAGTATTTCATTGAAAAAGAAAGTCTAAGATTAATTAGTAAAAGCACTTTTTTGGAAATATTTATACAACAAAACTACAAGCAAATACCTAGTCTGAGTACCATTGAGTTAAAAATGGGATCGATGCAAACCAAATTAGATATAGCCACAATATATTCACAAAAAATTAACACAAATGCATATCTTCAAAAAAAGATTACAGTGAATCAAGATGAATTAAATTATATTGAAAAAACAGAGTTAAAACTTGAAAATTTAATTGAGAATATAAGAAATAAAGATATAGTCTGGTCTAAATTAGGTTCAGAGCTTGAAGATATTATTTGGGGCGCTTGGGTTATAAATATTAATGGTGAATATTCACTTATACCATACCATAATTTACTTTTGAATATGTTTAGTTTTAAATTTGTACTAAACTCCCAAAGAGTTTTTAATTATATTGATGGCATAAAATGGTTTGAGGTAGAGAATCAATTTGAAAAATGGATACGAAATAAATTTAAGAAAAACTAAAAATTAAAAATTTTAGAAAATTTAACAAGTGGAAAAATTCAACTAGGAGATATTGTATTTGAATTCGGTGAAGATGGAAAAAAATACTTATTTATTGGTGATGTAAAATTAATTTCTATAACTGAATCCTCCACAAAAAATAAAGGAATGGGAAGGTTTGTCTATGCCGATTTTAAAGACAAGCCCTTTGAAATTTATGAGCAAAGAACTAAGAGATATAAAGATTTGATCCAAAATAAATTTAGTCATAAAATTAGATTCGAAGATTATGACTTTATATATAGTTTTGCAGTTGTCCCTGATATTTTTGATATAGAAAGTATTGCATATAAGATTATAAATAAAAGTATTGTTGATACTCAAAGTAATTTAAAAAGTTTTGCATACTGGAAAAAAAGATACCAACCTGACTTTGTAGATGTTGTTTTTGTCAGTTATTCTAAAATTGATGAAATAATTCTAAATCCAGTTTCTTTTTTAAAAAATAGCGGATATACTTTATAATTAATTATATTTTTATAATACCTATTTTGACAATATTATAATTTTGCTATATTTTATAATTGGATTGTATATGGCAACAAATGTATTTGAAAATTATAAGGTTTATTTGGTAAGCAATGATGGCATAAATTCACCAGTTGCAGACTACCTTATTGATCTTTCAAAAATTAACAAAGAACTTTTTGTTAAAGCAATTTCCCATTTAAAATCCTTACCAAATTTACATGATAGTTTTACAGATATAAAGCATTTTTCACATAGTAGTTTTCGTTGCTTTGAACTAAGAGTTAAGAGTGGAAACAATATTTGCAGATTTTTTTATACTATAGAAAAACCAAATTTTGTTGTATTGCATGGTTTTACTAAAAAGACTCAAAAAACTGAAACTAAAGAAATAAAACAAGGTGAAAACAATCTGATTATTTATCAACACACAAAATTTAAAATACTTTTCCCCTATGTCTAATGTACAAAAACTTCAAGAAATAATCTCTTCCCCAGAGTTTGCTTCTGCTATTGCTAAACGCACTGAGGAAATTGAAGTTGCCTTAAAAATTAAAAAACACAGGCTTGAACTTGGCCTTACTCAGCTTCAACTTGCTGAAAAAATGGGTGTTACCCAAACTGTAATTTCCCGTATTGAAAGCCTAGACGGCGGAATTACAACAGGTACAATTGCTAAGTTCTGCAAAGCTACAGGGCTTGAACTAGACTTTATAAAACCAGCTGGCAGTTTATCTATTTTTGAAATTGCTAATTATATTTTAGGCCAAGGCGAAAAACTTTTAGATGACAATTTCGATATTTCCAACTTAAAAATTAACAAATTGTTGTTTTTTATTGATAAAGATTTGTTTGAAGAATTAGGTTTTAGATACTTCCATTTTAATCTTCAGGCATGGGAGCATGGCCCTGTATACCCAGATTTATATCATAGGTACAAGGGTTTTGGCAGAGATTCAATAAAAGAAAGCATTTTAGAAATTAATTTACCGGAGGCTATCAAAAAAACAGTGGATAAGTCTATAAAGACCAATATCAACCTTTCAGCAAAAGAACTAGAGATCAAATCTCATAAACTAGATATTTGGATAAAAGCAATTGCAAAAGGCAGAAATACTAATATTGAATTTTAAAATAACACAAACCCAAGCCTAAAATAACAATTCACAAACAATCCTTAAGCCTCATTTTGCAGATAACAAACCCCCTTTGACATGAAGCATATTTGAAGGCAATATAATAACATTATGAGCAAAGAAGTAATCCAAAATCAACTTGGGGCTAAATTACATGGAAGCCTAGATTTCAAAATTCATGGAGGAATAAAACTTCATGGAAAGGTTGATACAAATTATTCGAAAAATGGGGCAATGGGGCTTTTGTGTGCTGCAATTTTGAACAAGGGAAAAACTACTTTAAACGGTATTCCAAGAATTGAAGAGGTGAATAGAATAGTAGAAGTTTTAACTAGCATTGGTTTTGATATTAATTGGATTGGTCCTAATTCATTATTAATTTTACCACCAAAAAATATTAAATTAGATGAAATCAACCGGGCCTCTGCCTCTAGCACTAGAACAATAATAATGTTCATGGGGCCGTTAATTCATTATTTTGATAGCTTTAAACTTCCTAATTCTCAGGGTTGTAAAATGGGGAAAAGAACCATTTCTGCCCATATATTTGGCCTGGAAAAAATGGGTGTAAAAATTAAGGTGGAAGAAAAAAACTATATTGTGTCGCATAATAAGTTAAAAACTTCAGAAATTATTATGTATGAATCTGGAGATACAGCTGCAGAAAATTTAATTATGGCTGCCAGTTTAATTCCTGGTATAACCACAATCAAGTTTGTTAGTAGTAATTACATGGTTCAAGAAGTGTGTTTCTTTTTAGAAAAATTAGGCGTTAAGATCGAAGGAATCGGAACATCAACTCTTATTGTCCATGGTGTAAAAGAAATTAATACAGATATTGAATATACAAATTCGGAAGATCCTATTGAAAGTATGATGTATATTTCTGCTGCTGCAACCACAAATTCTGAAATTACTGTGAAAAGATGCCCTATTGATTTTCTAGAGTTAGAATTACTAAAACTTGAAAAAATGGGTTTAAAATTTAGTATAACAAAACCATATTTAGCTGAAAATAATAGAACTAAACTAGCTGATATAAGCATCAAAACCTCAAAACTTGTAGCCTTGGATGATAAAATTTATGGAAGACCTTTTCCAGGAATTAATATCGATAATTTACCATTTTTTGTTCCAATTGCAACCCAGGCCAAAGGAAAAACACTTATCCACGATTGGACTTGGGAAAACAGGGCAATCTATTTTATGGAGCTTAATAGGCTAGGGGCTGATATGGTTTTAGCTGATCCTCACAGGGTTTTCATCGATGGGCCAACTAAATTAAAAGCTGCTCAAGTTGTTTGTCCACCAGCTTTAAGACCAGCTATGATAATTTTAATTGCCATGCTTGCAGCTGAAGGGGTTTCGGTGCTAAGAAATGTTTACTCTATAAATCGTGGTTATGAATCAATTGTAGATAAGCTGAATTCTTTAGGAGCAAGAATTGAAGTATTCCAAAGCTAGGTAACAAGTCTGTTTGCAGGGGATTTTGTAGGTAACTGGTTAGATACATCTTGCAAAATATGTTGTACTAGGATAAATTATTGCTTAAAAATATTCTATAGTGTATAATGAATTCATACAGAAATAAAAATACAAATTATGTTTTCAAAACTTTCTTCAAAATTGTTGTTAATTGCCTTGATGGGGGTATTTATATCCAGCCTTTGGATAGCAACTCCAACTGCCTCTGCCCAGTCTCAGGTAGCACTTTACCCAGGTCAAACGGGAGTATTTACATTAAAATATATTAACGCAGGTGATAGTGATGCAATCGCCAGCGCAATTACAAGTATTTCTTTAAATGATAAACTAACTTATGTTCCAGGTTTCCTAACTGAATCTTTTGGAGGAGGTCCTGCTTACTGTGTAAGTGATGCAATTGGAGGTGGAATAGTTTCAGTTTCTGCTGGAACAACTTCAATTAGTTATCGTCCAAGATCTGCAACCACTACCACTGCTCCATGTAATGGTGCTGGAACTGCTGGTGCTGCAACTTTAACTGCTGCTCCAGAAGCTACTCCTGGTGATCAAACAACTTGGCCAACTGGCAAGACTGGTGTAATTACTTTTAGAGCAATTTTAAGAGGAGACGCAGGTTTGAATGTGGGGGATCTTGTTAATTTTGCAATTATTGGTGAAACAACTTTAGACGGAGGATCAGGCGGTGCTGCTTCTTTAAGAATCTCAGTTTTAGCTATTCCTAATAACACAACTCCATTAGTAACTGCTGATATTCCAGGTTTAACCGTTAGCTGTAATCCAGCCCAGGTTAATTCCACAACTACTTGTACTTTCACTTTGCCTTCAGGAAAAACTTTGCCACCAAACATGACATTTAGTATTGGTAACGCAACAACCAACGGAAATAATTGTACTGCAGTTGGAAGTGCTGTAACATGTACAGGTGTACCAACAGGCTCTGTAGCTGGTCAGCAACCTATTTTCGGTAGAATTGGAACTGAAGCAAGAACTGACACTGGTGAAAGAGCTAATATTTTAGCAGTAGCAGCTTTACCTAGAACAGGAGGGGAAACTTATATAATTATTGGATTGGTAGCAGTATCTGGTTTAGCAGCAGGTGTTATTTTCTCAGCAGCTAAGAAAAGAAAAATTAAAGTAAACCAATAGATTAATCAATGAAAGAGTTGTTTGTATTTTCGTACTCTTTAATTTGATCGATTATTGCAGAAGATAGTGCGGTGTAATTATAATTTGGTAAACTAAAATAACTAGCAGAAGAAAATGGCCAATATCTAAGGTTTTCCTGACCAAAGATTGAATAATCAGGAAAAGCTCCTACTTTTCTAGAGTCAGTACTATTTGTTCTATTATCTCCTAAAAGGAAATAGGTGTTTGGTTGAATTTTGGTTTTTTTGTAATAGTATTTTGTAAGTTCTTCACTAATTTTAATTTCTGGGGCGATATAGTCTTCATTAAGCAATACTCCGTTAGGGAATTCTTGATTGTAGATAATAACCTTCCCCCCAACCATTTCAACTTCTTCTCCTGGAAGTCCGATAACTCTTTTCAAAAAGAACACTGTTTTTGGATTAAATCTGGTGAAGTAATTTGCATTTTTAGCAACTGTACTATCTTCATATACTGCAACAACTTGGCCTCTTTTGAAATTTCTATCAATTTGATTAATCAATAACATGTCGCGTTCGTAATAGTTTGGCTGCATGCTGGCGCCTTGAACACTAACTTGCTGGAAAACAAATATTCTTAAGATTAGTAAAATTATTACCAAGATCCAAACAATACTCCAAAAAAAATCTGAAAATTTAATTATCTTAACATTATGTTTTAGACCAGCTACGCTTTCGCTAGAGGTTTTTTTTCCATAATCCTGATGTGTATTCATAAGTAATCATGTATTTTTACAGGTTTGTTTTGTCAATCACTGTCCTTAGGCTTTACAAAAAATAGGATAGGGTGGAATATTTGTGATTATGTTTAAATGGTTTGGAAAAGTGCCAGAGTGGTTGAACGGGGCATTCTCGAAAAATGTTGTATCCTTAAAAAATACCGAGGGTTCGAATCCCTCCTTTTCCGCCAATCCAAAAAATAACAAAACAGAAATTTTTACTGATATAAAATCAATTTTAAACATTTTAAGTGAAAACAGACAATGGTGGGTGTCGCTTTTCGTAACTTTTCTTGCTGGTTCCTTCTTCCTTACAATAAGTACACCTCAATTATTTAGCCAAATTGATTTCTTTAACCAACGATGGTTCGGACTTTCAATTCTGGCTATTTCACTAAGTTTCCTTTGGATTACTAGTAAATGGAAAAGGTGGAGTAGTTGGCATTCTTTCACAATTTGGTTTCAAAGCTCTACTTTACTTATTTTCAGTTTTATTTACTTTTTGCGGCTTAATCAAAGCCAAGTTAATATTGCAGGGCTGAATTTGAATACCAATGTGGTGTTTATTCCAATAACACTTTTAATTTTCATAGTTTGTTTTTTCTTATATAATTCGCCTAAAATTCCAAGAATAATATTACTGGCTGTAATTGGGCTTTATTTACTTCAAACATTTTCAATCCTTCATTTTATAAACATAGATAGAACTGCCTTACGAGGTTTTACTCAAGATTGGCTTTCCAAAGTTTCAGAAGTTAACCCAGTGTTTATTATCATTGCAGCTAGTATTGTAATTGGCTTTACTTCAATCATAAATTTAGTCCTCAATAACACTAAGTCAAATATTCAAGCTACCATAGTATTTAGTTTATCAATATTCAGCTCAATATTAGTTATTGAAACCACACCATTTACTTACTGGTACAAAACCTTGCTTATTCTTATAGTCTGGGATTTTTTGTACAGACCCTTCAAGCAAATATTTCACGGGATGAGCGATTCTAAATTTAGCGAAAAACTTACAGTTTCTGTTTTTTACCATGGTTTTTTAACCGCTCTAGTTATTATAATTGGCTTTCTACAATAATCAAATGCAAAATAGAATTTCCGCTTTAAACAAACTATTGCCTTTTGTATCAATCGGTACAATTGCTGATGCTCAAAGTGTTTTAGAGCCATGTAATAGATTACTTATAAAGGCAGGTATTCAAGTTATTAACAATTCAAAAACTTATTATGGCTTAGAAAGTTTGATTCAAGAACTGGGTTTAAGAGAAAAAATGAGTACTGGCTACCAAATTGATTCTCAAGATATGGCATTTTTATTCTCACCAATTTTAAACGCTTCTGGAAGAATTTCACATGCTAATATTTCCATTAATACTTTGATACAAAATCCATCGAATCAACAAATAAATTTAGCTAAAGATTTAATTCGAATTAACACAGATCGAAAAAATATTGTGAAGGAATATACAGTATCACTTGATGCTGAAGTAAAAAAACAATTGGAAAGTCAGAACAAAATGATTTGGTTAGTAGGTGATTGGAATAAAGGGGTGGTCGGCCTAATTGCTTCCAGAATTCAGAATCAAGTTAATTTACCTGTTGCAGTTATTTCCATTGGCGAAGAAAATCTTTCCGGCAGCTTTCGTGCTCCAAATGGGTATAATTTGCCCAACGCTTTAGAAGAATGTAAAGATTTACTAATAAAATTTGGTGGACACCCTCAAGCGGCAGGTTTTACTTTTCTTGAAACAAATCTTGATGAATTAAAAAGCAAGCTAGATCAATATTTTTCTAATTCAAATTCGTTTAACTTAACTATAGATCCAAACCAAGTAAGAAAAATTAATTTATATATTTCTGAAATTAACACAGATTTATTAGAAGAATTATTGAATTTAGATCCATTTGGAATAGATTTTCCAACTCCAATTATATGTATTGAACAGAAAGATATTGTTAATCTGAAAATGCAGGAAATGTCTTTAGGGAAGCATTTTAAATTAATCTTAAATAACATTGATTTAATTTTTTTCAATCTATCACAAGAGCAGAAAAATGATATTCTAAACTCTAAGAATAAATCTTTAATTCTAGAATTCAACATCGGCAAAAATTACTGGAAGGGTAAGCAGAGCTATCAATTAATTTATCAAAAACATAGTCAAACATAGTATGCCTCATTTAAAAAGCACTAGTTTGTGGCCTTATTTGAATACCATGGCAGTTATTTTTTTTCTGCTTTTATTTGTTTGGTCTTATATTCAAACTGAAATAACAACCAGTGCATACGCTAGCCAAATTAGTAATATTGAACAACTTTGTTTAGATTCTTCTGAAAAATCCAATTTAAAATTTTATAAAATATTGTGGTATAACAAAGGCTTAGAATCGGCCACTGTGTATTGTATTTACGATCAAGCTGAAAAAAATGTTCGGTTAGAAATTAGTAAAAACCAGGAATGGAGGATTACTTATTCAACTAAATTAAACAAAGAAAGAAATTTGTATTGGCCAATATATGTTTAAAATGAATAATTGGCTGGAAGAGTATTGTTATTACCTGGATTAATAAAATCAATATTCAAATTACCGAGTGTTCTATTTAAAGCGTCGATAGCAAATACCCCGTTCAATACAAAAATTATAATTAAGCCAATAATTACAATTAAACTGTTTTTTGGTCGATAGCTTTTAGTATAAATGTTTATCAGGGCAATTAGTAAAATAATACCTCCGCAAATTCCTAAAAAGAAAAAAAAATACTTTAGTATGTCTAACATGAAATTAAATGTGCTTTAAAATCTCTTCTTTTAGCTTTTCATAGCTCATAGAGCCAGCAATATGAAGTAAATTTGTGTGCTTACCTCCTGAAACTTTAATTAAAAAGAAGGATGGAATGCTTCTTACATTAAATTCTTCAGATCTTGCCGTATCAGCATCTACATTTATTTTACCAATTTTTAAATCAGCTAGTTTAGGATCTGTTTCTTCGCTGACCAGTTTTAAAAGTACTGGGTTCATTTGTATGCATGGGCCACACCAGGCTGCCCAAAAGTCTAGAAGGAATAAACCGTCTTGGCTATTGATGTCTTTGTTTGTGAAATCAACAATTCTAGGGTGAGTTTCAGACATAAAAAATTTTAATGGTGGGTGATAGAGGATTCGAACCTCTGACCTTTGCCGTGTAAAGGCACTGCGCTACCGCTGCGCCAATCACCCATTTGTATAATTAGGTGAATAAATTGAAAGATTGTCAACCATAAACTATTTTTTGACATACGCAAATAAATTAGGTAACTTATTGTATACCCTATGGGCGCGAAAACCAAAATTTTTAGCTTAATCGTTTTAGCACTTTTAGCATTACCAGTAATACTTGGTCCACAAAGATCTGGAGGGCAGGTGCTTGGAACTTCGGAAAATAAAGAGAGTGGAACTTCTTTCCCTTCTATTAATATACCTAATCCTTTATCAACAAGCTCAACCGAGTCTAAACCTGTTGCAAAACCGGCTAAGTTAGGCGAAATTGGCAGCGGTGCCAGAGAAGTTATAACTACTGATTCTACCTCATTACCAAAAACTTTAAAAGGAAGTGTGGTCTGGGAGGATAAAATTAAAAGCAAAGTTATTTCCGATAAATTTCCTAAAGGATCTGGAATTATTGTAAACAACAATGGTAAAAGCATTCCTCTGGTTGTAGAAGACAGTAGAATTCTATCTACTGATACAATACTTGTTGTAGATAAAGATACATTTATTAAAATTGGAGGAAACCCAGAAACAACCCTAGCAATAGAAATTGAAGTTACTAACTAATATGAACAATTCAAAAGGTGTAATTGGAATTTTGATTGCAGCTTTGATTATAAGCTTATCTGGGCTTTTATATGTTTTGTTTTTATACAGGCAGCAGGCCTACAATTTCGATCAAGAAAGATCAGCTTTGCAAAACAGTATAGCAAATCAGAAAAAAGATAAAGATACAATTTCATATATTTGGGAAGAACAGGCTGCAGCAAATGATGTTTTAGTAAACAGACAAACAGTAGTTCTAGACAAAATTAGTGCCTATTTAGCTAATGTTCAAGCTTCAATTCAGTTTATAAATACAGTGCCACAGCTTACACCAACTGCTTCAGAAGAAGGTTTCAAGAACAATTTAAATAATCTAAAAGCTTCAATTGATGAATTAAATGTTGTAACTAAAAACAACAATACCAAAAAGGAGGAAAGTAAATTAAGAATTGAAACAATTTATCAACAAGCTGGGGAAGATTTAAAGAATAGAGCTAATCCAGACGGAATTAAATAATTGCTACAATAGCCACCAATTTCATACTAAGTGAAATAATTAAGACCAAATTAAATTCTTTAACAAATCATATTTGACTAAATAGAATTAAATGGTAATGTTTATATAAACATATAGTATGTATAATAATAGTAATAATTCCTCAGGTTCGTATAACAACAACTACAACAATGATAACAACTCTAATTCCTATGGCAACAGGGGAAATGGCGGTTCATCATACGGAGGAAACAGGGGTGGTAACTCATCCAATGGTGCTACACCACATGTAGAATTGTACAGCACAAAAATTTTAGCTGGAACAAGAACATATTTCTTGAATCTTAAAGAAGATAGAAAATCTAACAAATACTTAGTAATTAAAGAATCTAAGAGAATGCAAGATGGAACTTTTGAAAAGCACCAAATCATCATTTACCAGGAAGATTTCGCAAAACTAACTACAGGTTTAAATGAAGTATTTTCATTCTTACAAAACGGCCCTGCTGAAGTTTCACAAGAAGCTGAAGAGCAACCAGCTGCTGAAGTAGAACCAGAAATTAACGCCTAGTTACAACTAAAAATTGATTTTGCCCCGAAAGGGGCTTTTTTCTTTGTGAAATATTGTCGATTTAGATCCTGCAACTTGTTTCACAATGACTCCGTTTGATATCTTGTCCTGATATAATCAAGGTTTAATTTTTTGAAACTAGACTATTAAGTCTGAATTGAACTTCTTCAAGTTCTAAACATGATAATAGCTCGAAAGGGCTAGGGGATTTAGCCTTACCTGATAATGCAGTTCTTAAAGGCCAGAAAACATTACCTGCCTGAAGATTATTATTAGAAATAAAGCTTTTTAAATTCTCCTCCCAAAACTTAATAAGGTTATTAAAATCGTTATCAAAATTTTCTTTAGTCGATTTATCAAGCAAATAATTTTGCAAGCTATCTTCTAATTTCGCTCTCAAAGTTATAGTTTTTGGCCACAAAGTTTCAATTTCTTTTAAAACTAAGTTTAAATAGCCTTTTGTATTTTCTGGTTGGTCATCTTTCCATTTTAACAGCTCGAAATCCGGTTTGGTCCAATTATTTAAACAATCGCTTTCTAAACCAATTTGGCTTAATAAGGTTGCCCTATTTTTATCTAATTGCCATCCTAAATATTTACTTTTATCTTCCAATTTCCCTTTGTCTAAAAAGCCAAGTTCAGCACTTGTTTTTACAAACTCCGGCAAACTTAACATGGAAATATAATGCTTATTCATCCAGGTTAATTTTTCCAAATTAAATCTAGCCGGTGATTTAGAAAGCTTATCCAGGCTGAAATCTTTGGCCAAATTTGAAATTAATTTTTCCAGCCTTCCAGTCTCGTTCAAGCTTGTAAAATCACTTGCCTCCAAATACATTTCCTTTTCAGTTCCAGGGTTCCAACCCAAGAAACTAATATAGTTAATTATTGCTTCAGGTAAAAATCCTTTATCTATGTAATCTTGTAAATTTACATTACCATCTCTCTTGCTCATTTTTTTGTTGCCAACTTCACTTAAAATGAAAGGCAGGTGAATATAATCTGGTACTTTTTTCCAGTAATCTAGAAACATTTTGGTATGCTTGGGAAGGCTAGGGTACCATTCCTGAGACCTAACAACTAGACTAGTTTCCATTAAATAATCATCAACCAAATGTGCTAAATGATAGGTAGGATATCCATCAGACTTAATAATAGTAAAATCTTCTTCTAAACTTAAATCAAACTCGGTTTGGCCAAGTAGCACATCGCTACAAATTAACTTGCCTTGCTGCTGTAATTTGTACATTAACACAGGTTTTAACTCTCTTTCCATGGCGTTCTTTAAACTAATTTTAATCTCCATTTCGCCATATTTATCAAGGCAGATTTTGTAGTAATCAATTGGCCTTTTGTTAATTGTTTTAATTTCTTGAAGCTCAGCTCTTTCTTCTGTCGAAAGAAAATTCCAGTATGCAAGTCCTTTATCAATTAATTTTTGAGCGTGTTCGTGATAAATCTCCAACCTTTCCGATTGAATGTATGGTCCAAAATTACCCTTTTGATAAATATCGTAGAAATTGCTTTTTACTTTTGTTTCTGTTAAAGTTAGGCCTTCGTCAGGTTCTAAACCAATTTTATTTAAAGCCGATAAAAGAATTTTGGCTGCCTCTGGAACCAATCTATTTCTATCTGTATCTTCCAACCTTAAATAATATACTCCATTGTTTATTTTGGCCAGAAGTTTGGTAAATAGAACTGTACGAGCAGTTCCTATGTGTAAATATCCGGTAGGGGAAGGCGCTTGCCTGGTTCGAAACATAATTAAAATAAGCCAGTTTCTTAAATAGGTGTCAAATCAAAGACACACCAATTGACAAAAAAAATGCTTGCATAAACTATCAAGAGGCTTCTTTTTAAGCGTTGCCAAATTAGCTCAGTTGGTAGAGCAACGGTTTTGTAAACCGTAGGTCGTCGGTTCGAACCCGACATTTGGCTCCAGATTAGTTATGTTAACTAAAATTTTAAAATTTTTTTCCATAAAGCCTGTATTTTGGTACGCTTTATTATTTGTTTTCATGGTGCTTATTGCTGGCAAAATTGCAAGTTATTTTTAGTTTTAAATAATAGATATTTGTCTTCTTTACTATTAAAATATAAACGCTCAGTGGGCTTAATATTGACAACTTATACATTTCTAAGCTTATAATTAAGAAATTATAAATTATTATGGCCAAGAGCACTGAAATTACCTATTTTCCAACTGCAACAGCTAGATGCTTGAATTGTGGCAGTATCTATACTTTGGGAATGACACAAGAAACATTAACTGTAGAAGTTTGCGGAAATTGTCATCCATTTTACACACAACAAGACACTTTGGTTGATACAGCAGGTAGAATTGAAAAATTCCAAGCAAGATTATCTAAGGCAACTGCAAGCGTAAAGAAAGATTCTTCAAAAGCAAGAAAATTCAAACAATCTTTAGCTGACATAGTTCCTGATCCTGAAGAAAAGAAGACAGAAGAGCAAGTAGTTGACAAAGAAGCTTAATTTTTTACTTTATATAAGCAACTTTTTGAACCAACGAATATTTGCAGATGAAGATATATTATACCAACCCTAATTTGAAGTACAGCTCTGGAAAGTCTAGGGCAGTAGCTGCCAGCTTTAGTTCTAAAGTTCATAGTTCAAGTTTTAGTAATTCCTTTTTTAATTGGGTTGAAAGTAATAATAACTTCTATTTTCAATTAATTGGTATTTTTATCTTAACTGTAGGTATGGTTCTTTCCTTGCAAAACTTTTTGGATGGAACTAAGCTAAACGCTTCAGCAAAAGAAAGTAATGATGTTAGAATTTTAACAAATTTTCAGCAGCAAAGTTCCAGCATTTCAGATAAATCTTCACTAAAAGAGGTTGCTGATTTTGTTCCAGTTGTAGAAACAGCTAAGCCAATTACTGAGCCAGTAAATGTTGTGGAATATTCAGTTAAAGATAAAGAAACCATTCAATCTGTGGCAACTAAATTTAAAGTAACAGTTGAAGAAATAACCAGTTTAAATAATTTACTACCTGGTCAGACTTTAACTGCAGGAATTAAGCTGAAAATACCTTTCAAATAGTGGTAAATTTAGCAAAAAACCTTGACAAACTGGTTTTCTAACTACAATCTAAGAATACGCCCAGATGGTGAAATGGTAGACACTCTAGTTTTAGGAGCTAGTGCCGCAAGGTGTGAGGGTTCAAGTCCCTCTCTGGGCACCATTAATATTTTTTCAGTTGGTAACTTAAAATACCATCGTTCGTATCTTCAATTTCAAGGTAATTACAAAGTAGATAACTTCCGGAATTGCTAAATATGCTTTCTAATTTTTTTTCGAATTCAACCTCGTTCAAATTGGTTAATTCAATCTTCGTTTCAATTTTTTTAGCTTGTTCTATTTGCTTAATACTTACCTTGGTGTTATATAGCTTTTCGTTTCGAATAGGTAGTCCAATTGATTCAGCCTGCAATCTAATTTGATGCATTCTACCGGTTTTTAATTCCACTTCTACTAAGGTTTGGTTTAATTCAGGACAGTAATTTAGAGGGGTGAATTTTGATTCGGTTTCTCTAGCAAGCTCGGAGTATTTTTTTGCCTTATCTTCGGCCCAGAAAAATATTTGTTTCAACGGATTGTTAGTATTTCGGCTTTGCCAGGCTTTAATTTCAATAGGGTATTCAAGCTTTCCTTCTAATACTGTTAAATATTTTTTTGCAACATTTCTTTCTCTGAATTCATCTTGAAGCTTTTTATGTGCAACTTCATTTCTAGCAATTAAGATTAAGCCCATTGTATCTTTATCTAATCTGTGTACTGGCAAGAAAATTTCGGTTTTTTTACCGTAAGTTGCCTGTAGAAAACTGACTAAATTTTGCTCGACATGTCCCGCTCCAGACTCGGTTACTATGCCTTTTGGTTTGTAAACTAATAAAAAATCAGAATTGTATAATAGCACTTTGATTTCTTCGAAAGGACCATGATCACGCAGTGGCCAGTGGGAAATATCTATTCTTTCTCCCATATAAATCCATTCTAAGCGGTTTGTAAACAATTCGTTATTAATTGAAACGCCAAGTTTTTGAATATTTTTTTGAATATCACTGCTAGTGAAATCTGAATTTTGTCTTTTTAAGTAATCTGTTACATATTTATGTAATCTAATTTTGTTTGTCATATAATTGTTCTATAATTAATTTTGAAACTTCTATCCCAATTCCGTCTATCCCAATCCCAGCTAAAAACTTATAATCTTCCATTTCTAAAGATTTTTTTATAGATTCTTGTAAATTTTGAATAGACTTCTGCCCAAATCCTTCAAGCTGGGATATTTTATCCCAAGGCAGGCTATATAAATCTGGAATATCCTTAATATCAAATTCTTCTATAAATTTTAAAATATTTTTTTCTGAAAGTCCAACGATATTGCCAAGGTTTCTTTGGCAGAAATAGCTTAATCTTCCAACAATTTGATCTTTGCAGTTGGTTGTATTAGGGCAATATAAATCAACTTCTGTTTTGGTTAATTGTAATTTTGTACCACATGAAGGGCAAATAGTAGGGGTAGAAATTATTTTTGATTCTGAATGCCTTAAGTTTTTTAATATATTAATTACTTCTGGAATTATATCCCCGGCTTTGCGAATTATTACTGTGTCTGAAAAATGCAGTTCAGATTCGGAAACTTCTTTGTAATTGTGTAGGCTTGCCCTTTTTACTTCTGTGCCCATTAACAAAATTGGTTGTAATACTGCTACAGGTGTTATTTTGCCTGTTCTGCCAACCTGCCAGATGATATCCTCGATAATTGTACTTACTTCTTCTGGGGCAAATTTGATTGCACACCAAGCCCTGGGTGTTTTTCCCACAACGCCAACCTTTTCAGCTAAAATATTATTATCTAATTTCACAACAAGGCCATCGATGGGGTAGGGCAATGTTTCCCTTCTAGTCTCTAATTCATTAGCAAATTCCCATACATCTTTCAAATTATTCTGAACAGCATTGTAAGGGTTTATCGGAAAACCATTGTTTGATAGAAAATTCAATTCTTCTTGATGAGTTGAAAATTGGTCTGGATGCACAATCTATTTTTTACTTTGTGTTTATATATGTCAATTATATATGAACTTTTTGGATAACAAAAATCTCCCCTTTAGGGAGAGACAAATGGTACCGGTTTTGGCCTATTTTCCCCTGGCTCTGCAGCCAAGTATCATCAGCGTAAATGCGTTTCAAGACTCTGTTCGGAATGGGAAGAGTTGGTGCCACACCACTTGAAAAACCGATATTTATTTAATAAAAGATTATTAAGCTTATGTCAAGAATGGCTTGTTTTTGCTCTCTTTTTGGAAAGCGATTGAACTGTTCTTTCTAAGTATTCTATCTAAGATTAATAGACTTGATTGTTTTCTTGCTATTGTACCAAAGTAGGCCTGCTCCTGATGCTGCTAAGGCAATAACAATTCCTGTTAAATATGCATTTCCACCAGTTCTTGGGGTTGTAGTATTTCCAGTTGTAGTAGTACCTGTTGTTCCAGTAGTTCCTCCAGTTGTGGTTGAAGTAGTTCCTGTGGTTGTTCCGCCTGTTGTAGTGGAAGTTGTTCCACCGGTTGTTGTACCAGTAGTTCCTCCTGTTGTAGTACCAGTTGTAGTGTTTGAAGTAGTTCCTCCAGTAGTAGTCCCAGTAGTTCCACCGGTTGTGGTTCCAGTTGTGGTATTTGTTGGAGCGGCTACAGAAAAGTTGAATAATCTAAGACCTGGCCTTCTATTTTCCTGATAATCTACAGAAAGGGTTGAATCTTCATCAAAAGTTAAAACTGCGGTTTGACCTACTGTTGCACCTGGGGCTACAGAAACTTGTAGTCTGATACATCCAGTTGCTTTTTCTCTTAATCCAGATTGTCCGCTTGGAAGAATTCCGGCTGTATTTGTACCTCCGGCAGAAGAGCTGCTTCTGGAAGTCTGCAAACCATAGGTGAAACTTGTTGTTGTGGCTAAACTTGGGGATATATTATAAACAGGACCGGCGTAGGCTGCATTACATACTGCTTCAGTAGGTGGATTTTCAGCATCAGTTCTTAGAGGGGAGCCAAAATACAAATCTTGGAATCCGGCAGCTTCGAATCTAAAACCAGAACCAACTAAGTTTGCTGTGGCAATTGCATTTCTAATATCTAAATCTGCATTAATACTTCCATATGGAATGTAAAGTGTAGTAGGTGTTGTGCTATCAGCTGGAATAGGATTGATTGTAGTGGTTACACTAGCTAATCTTGCTTGGGCCACAATGTTACTTGAAAAAGCAATTACTGTGATCATTAAAAGTGAAATACCAGTTAGGGTTTTTTGTATTTTAGTCATATTTTTTGTTTAATTTTAATTATTATTCAAAATAATTATCCTCCAACATTTAAGTTTAAGTTATAAGATTCTCTTAAAACTGTGTTACCTGAAACTGCAGTTGCAACTACTACATAATAGTTAACTGTTTGATCAACCGCTGCAAGTGTTGTTGTACAAGAACCTGAAGAGTTAATTGTTCCAGTGTATGTTCTTAATACATTTCCAGGAAGGTAAGCTCTTGGATATCTTAAGAATTCAAAAGTACATGTTCCACTGGTTAAAATTGCTCCATTAGAATCTTTTAGATCGTCATAAACAATTGTCATAACACCGTCTTTAAATTTCTGAGTGATGTTACAAGCAGTATTTTCTCTGGTAACTAAATCAAAGTTTACTGGGGCGTTATCTAAACCGATACAATATAATCTTCCTGATCTTACTACGGCTGAAGCGTCTAGCAAGGTTATATCTCCTTCATCTACTGGTGATCCAGTTCCGTTGTATTGTAATAATGTATTTCTAGCACCTGGGGTTCCACCTGTGGTTGGAACTGAACATACTAGGGCAGCCTGAGCTGTTCCATTGCCAGTAATTGTACATGGGGTTCCATATCCACCAGAAACTGGGGTTAAGTCTGAAGCTCCGTTTCCTGTTTGGCTGGTTGTTCCAGCAATACCTTGAGCTGGTAATTCGTAATTATTACCTGCATCTCCTGTTAAAGGATAAGTACAGTTTCCGTTTGTTCCAATTACTACTGAACTTGGAGTACAGGTTCCTGTTCCAACATTTGTTGCTGTAATTACTGTTCCTGCAGGGGCAAGTAAAGTAACATCACCTCTATCAACTGGTGTGCCAGATTCAACCTTAGCTAAAACATTTCTAACACCAGCAGTTCCTCCAGCAGTTGGAATGGCTGTACAATTTAATGCTGCATTAGCTGTTCCATTGCCTGTTATTGTACATGCAGGGCTGAATCCACCTGAAACTGGGGTTAAGTCTGAAGCTCCGTTTCCAGTTTGACTTGTTGAAGCTGTAATTCCATTTGCCGGTAGTTGGTAATTATTTCCAGCATTTCCAGTTAATGGGAAGTTACATGCGTAAGTAGTGTTTACTGCTGTGCTGGAAGGAGTACATACTCCTGTTCCAATGTTACCGTTAGCGATTGTGGTGGCTGCGGCAGCTACTACTGAAATATTTAATGATGCTGCTCCTCCACTTGCTCCATCTAAGGTTGTTTCAGCAATAATGGCGAAGTTAACAGTGTTTCCAGCAACTAAACCTTGGTCAGATCTAAGAGTAGCGCGGAAAGTAAGAACACCGGTTTTAGCAACAGGCCAAGTATTAGGATCGCTTGGAGAAGCTTCTGGAGCTGCTGTTAAGGTTGCAGCACCTGCAGTAGAGCTTCCATTACAAGGGGTGGATAAACTAGTGGCAGATCTTGGTCTATAGTTAATAGAAGTGGTTTGATCACCGTTTAATGTTACAATTCCTGCACCTACTGTGTCATTTACACAATATAAAGGTGCTGTTGGTCCTCCAAATTGTTCAGTAAAGAATCCTGGTACATAAGTTAATCTGTTGTTTAAAGCAATTGCTGTTACCGCGTTTGCAATGGAGTCACTATCACCTGCGTTAATGTATTGAATCGTAAAAATACCAGTTTGACCAGGAGCTAAAGATACTACTGAAGCTGCTTTTGCAATGTTGGATGGCTTATTCAATAATGAATATGAAAAACCTAATCCTGCTATAAGCAAAACTGCTAATGAAATTATGCTGGTTTTACCTAGCTTTGTTTTGAAAAATTTACTGACTTGTTTGAAAGACATATTTTGTTTTTGTTTTTGATTTTTGTTTTTTTAAACAAATTTGTTATATTATATTATATTTTATTGTTTTTGTTTTGTAAATTATTTCTTTGGAGTAATGTTGAAGAAAACTAAATCTACCTTTCCTTTTGAATCACCTTCATCGCTCAAATATGAGTATATTCTGCTAATGTCGCCAACCTTGGAATCTAAATTCATTTCCACATCAAAAGTAATTTTACCTGCTTCACCAGGATTTACTACGCTCTTAGTTTTGTTCAAACTACCAGGGCCATATTTAATTATGCTTGTATCGGCAGTATATAAGTTGGTGTCATCAATTATTTGGGTTTCCTTTCCGGAAATGTCTTCCTTCATTGAATTTTTAACCAAAGTTAAACCAGGGCCTAATTTAATGGTTAAGCTACCATTTTCCATTTTTGCATCGCCAATATTAGAATAGTTTACTGTCATTCTATATTTTTGACCTTGTCTTATTTGGAAAGTAATAAATCTATCACTTGGCTTTTCAGTTTCAGGGTCAAATGGATTTTGATTAAAATCTAATAGGGCTTGTTCCGGGTCTTTCTTTTCATCTGCTTTTAAAGGTTGTGCAACAGGTTTTTTAATCTCGTCGTTATTAACTACACTTGTTGTAGTATTTGATGTGACATTGTTTTTTTGTGTTGAAGCACTTGGTCTTAACAATAAGGCAGCAACAGTAATTATTCCTACAAATATTACTATAGAGATAATCATGATTATTTTTTTATCTAACTTTAGCAAATTGAATTTAGAAGATTTAGCTTCGGGTTTGATTTTATTCATATTTATTTTTGTTTGAATCATTATACCTTACAACTGCTAACTTTGCAATAAATAAACCCCCAATAGGGGGAGTAAATTAGTTGGCTAACCTGTAGTAATTTCTATTTTTCTTCTTCTGATTCAACTTTAGCTTGTTCCTCAGTTGTTTTTTTATCAGAATTCTTTTTCATGTCTAAGCTTAATTTTTTAGCTTTTTCAATAAGCTCAAGCCTGGTTTTATCGGCGTACTTAATTGCTTTTTCAGCTTCTTTATTAAGATTTTTTCTATTTTCCTCTCCAGTTTTAGGATTAAGAAAATGCGAAAATAAGAAACCTCCGATTGCAGAAAATATTCCAGTTATGAAAGCTGTTTTAAACATCTTCTGACGATTTTGTTGGTGAAATTTTTTAAAGAACATATAATCATTTTTCTCCCTTTTTTGGTTTATGTCAAAGGAAATGATTTCTTATCGATAAAATTTAAATCTATAATTTATGTATTTTGGAGAGAGACTTATATACCCACTCTAATTCTACTTTGACATTAGACCTATAAAGTTATAAAATAGCAATATTCATGGATGATTTGTACCAAACCCCATCTAGCCCAGTAAATACAACTACAAGCTCTGGAACTTTGCAAAACCAAAATTCGCCAACACCTCTTTTTGTAGGGCTCGATTTTAATGGAATAGGAATTATTGCATCGGCAATTTTTATTTCGGTCGTAGTATTATATTTTCTTGGTAAACTTGGTGTAAATATATTTAGGAAAAATTTCTATAATAAAAAGAAATTAACGGACTGGAAGGAAACTGTTTTTCTTGAAATTACTGTTCCACAAGAAACAGCCGAGCAAACCCAGAAAGATCAGGGCAGTAAAAAAGATGACAAAGAAAGTATTGCTATTGGTGAGCAAATGTTTTTGGTAATGAATGAATTTTCAAAAGCTAAGTGGAAAAATTATTTTTATGGAACTGAAAGGTTTAGCCTTGAAATTGTAAACATAGATTCTGAAATTCGGTTTTGGATGGGTTGTAGCAAAAAAACAGTAGATTTATTAGAGAGGCAAATTATTTCGGTTTATCCCAAAGCTTCAATTCAAAGATTAAAAGATGTAGATTTCTTTAAAGAAAATACCGTAGCTTTTAGTCAGGAATTGGGTTTAGTTAATAGGTTCGAACTTCCTTTTAGAACCTATAAAATGATGGAAACTGATGCTTTAAATTCTCTTACTAATGTAATGGGTAATTTAGGTAAAGAAGAATCTGCGGCCATTCAATTAATATTAACACCTATAAAAAATTCTTGGCAGAAAAAACCTGGAGTTTTGGCTTCGCGTATTCAACAAGGGCAAAACCCGAATGAAGTTCTGAATCCAAAAAAAGATTATACTAAAGTTCTTAAGGGAATATTTAAGTTTGTTTTTGATAGTCTTAAAGGTGAAAGTAAAGATAACAATGTTAACGAAAAAAAGGAAAGAAAAATAGATTTATCTGGTAAAGAAATTGAACTTAGATTAACCCCTCAACAGCAAGAGATGATTAAGAAGTTGGAAGAAAAAGCATCAAGGCCTGGTTTTAATTTTAGCCTTCGGGTGGTGGCTTCTGCTGCCAATGATATTAGGGCTAAGCAAATTGTAGATCAAATTGTTCCAGCTTTCCAGGTTTTTGAAATTAATCCGTTCAATGGTTTCAAAAGAGTAAAATCTGATCCGAAAGAGTCATTGGTAAACTTTTTGATGAGGGCACCAAATTTCGAGCAAAAAAGTATTATCAACACTGAAGAGGTGAATAGTATTTGGCATCTTCCTAACTATCTTACTCAAACCCCAGAAATTAGGTGGTTGCTGGCTAGAAAGCCTGCTATTCCTTTAATTGTGCCTGGTCCTGGCCCTGGAAATATAAAACTTGGTACGGCAAATGCTAGAGGACAAATTAAAGATGTATATATTAAAACTGAAGATAGATTTAGGCATGTTTATGCCCTGGGAGGCTCGGGTTCAGGAAAAACTTTCTTAATGACCAATGTAATTTTGGAAGACATGAAAATGGGTAATGGGGTTTGTGTTGTAGATCCGCACGGAGAGCTTATTGATGAGCTTTTGCTTCGTGTTCCACCAGAAAGAGCGGATGATGTTATTGTGTTTTCACCTGCCTATACAGATAGACCACTTGGTTTGAATATGTTGCAAGTTGACCCTTTGAAACCTACTCAAAAAACTTTGGTTATTGAAACCTTGTTTAATATTTGGGATAAGTTATACGATTTAAAAAAGACTGGCGGCCCGATGTTTGAAAGCTATATGAAAAATTCCATGCGCCTAGTTATGAGTCATGTGGAAAGTGGTTCAACTTTAATGGAAATTCCAAAAGTACTTTCCGACGAAGATTTCCGTACTTTTAAATTAGCTATGTGTGATGATCAGGAAGTTGTGGATTTTTGGGAGAAGGAAGCCACCAAAGCAGGTGGAGAAGCTAGTCTTGAAAATATGGTGCCTTACATTACCTCTAAACTAGCGCCGTTTACCACCAACGATTTCTTAAGGCCGATGATTGGTCAGCAGAATAGTTGTATCAATTTTAGAGAGGCTATGGATAACAAGAAAATTATTTTGGTCAGCCTTGCTAAAGGTTTAATTGGCGAAAACTCGGCTTATTTGGTTGGTATGGTTATGATTGGTGGTTTGTTAATGGCAGGTATGGGAAGAAATGATGGCTTGAAGTATAATTTGGATGGAACCACAACTGAAATTGAAAGTAAGGATAGAACACCATTCTTTGTTTATATCGATGAAATGCAGAATTTCTTATTCGATTCTATTCCTAAAGCTTTGGAGGAAATTCGTAAATATAAAGTTGGTTTTTATCTTGCTCACCAATTTGTAAAGCAATTAGTTGTAGATGGTAACGAAAGAATAAAAGATTCGATTATGGCCAACTGTGCCACCAAGTTTATTTACAGAGTAGGGGCAGACGATGCTACATATTTGGAAAAGGAATTTGGCCCTACTTTAACTGCCCCAGATTTAATTAACCCTGAAGCTAGAACCGCCAACGCCATCTTGCTTGTAGATGGCCAAAAAACTACACCTTTTAACTTCCTTCCAGACGGAGCTTGGGCCAAACAAAGTAACTCTGAGCTTCGTAAGCAGATAATTGAAAATACTAAACAGAAGTACGGCAAACCAAAGGAAGAAGTAGAAAAAGAAATCAGAGACAGAGCAAAGCTTCTTTTCTAACTTTTTACACTCCAACTATTTTGAAGGCGTCAAATTTTAATAAAAGCAAATGACCGTCCGAGACGGTCGCTACGACATCCAAAATTGGTTATTCTAAGTTAGTTTTACCGTGGTTAAAGTTGGGCTTGTTGAGCCACCAATTTGGCCTTGTATTACGGTGCTTGGGTTAGAGTTTCCAGTGTTTACTGATGAGCAAGTTACTAGCGTTCCTGATAAACTACATGATCCGCTAAAGCTTCCTGAGCCAATTTTAAAGCGTAATGAAGCAGGTAAAGATTTAGTAATTGGCAGGCTGAAACTACAGCTAACTGTGCTATTAGCAGCCAAATCTAATCCTCCACAATTTGGGGCTATGCTTGCAAGGTCTGCAGCGGTTAATGGCGTTGTGGTTATTACTCCAAAAGTTACATTAGTAAATGTACTGATTGATTTAATTCCAAAACTATCTACGGCTTCAACTTCTACATTTTTAACTCCTGCAGCTACTGCAGTTGCATCAAAGCTAAAGGAATTAACCGCACTATCTACAACCTGGACACCGTCAATTCTTAGCCGAAGGGCTAATATACCTTTTCCAGCAGTACCTGTTGGCACTGTGCTTGCAGTAATAGTATTTGGGGCATTGCTACTACTTGTAAGGTTGGTAGTTATTAACGGTTTGCTATTTTGTTCGGCTACTTGGTCTAAATCTGAAACATCAGTTGGGAGGGCGCAATATTTGTCGTTGCCAGAAATAGATTCAGCTGCGGCTGCCCAGTTTGATTGTAAAGGGAATTCTGAAATGGGCTGGGCACAAGTTTTTTCTTCAGTATTTTCCGGTAAAGTTTTTCCTTCTACTGCAAGTTTTCCATTAACTCTATCAATTTTCACCTTTCTTAAAATAACCGCTGAGCGGTTCTGGAAAATATTCTGAGCCTTTGGATTATATTCAGGATTATTTACCCTGGAAGAAGCATCTTGTAAAGCTTTAAGTTGATTTGGAGTAAGATATTCTGTATTTCCACCTTCACTTAAGAAACCAGTTTTAGGATCTATTTTAACTGCTTGAAGGCCATCTCTAGAACATTGCTTCTTTTCTTTCCCTTCATGAATTGCAGTCATTAATTTTTTCCAGATGAAAGAGTTAGAGTTGGAAGCGCTAGCTGTGTTTTTCATTGGGGTATTGTCAGTATTTCCTACCCACATTGACATTGAATAATAAGGGCTAAATCCAACTGTCCAAGTGTCTCTTACATCGTTTGAAGTTCCTGTTTTGGCAGCAATTCTCCAGCCATCAACTTCTAAGTTCCTTCTGAATGAACCCCAAACTCCTGGGTCTCTGGCGCCGTAGTCACTCATTACATCACAAACTTGTCTGGCAATTAATGGGTCAATTACTTTGTCGGTTCTAGGATAAATATCATCACACTTCTTTAAGCATAAATCTACATTTGTTTTAGTATCAATAATGTTAATAAACGGCCTTGCAGTTCTTAAATTCCCGTCTTGGGCGAAAGTATTCATACCTGCAGTGTGGGAAAGTAAGGAAACTTCACATCCACCTAAAGCTGAAGAAAGTCCACATCTGTCACGGTAGGCCTGACTGGCTAAAGCTAGATCATCACATTTGGCACCATCGGCATTGGGCTGACATGGATATTTAACTCCAATTTTGTCGGTTAGGGTGAAAACTTCGTTTATTCCTTGTGTTCCATTTGGAACATTGCCTTGACCGGCAGCAAGATAGGCACCTTTGACTGCAGGAATATTTAAAGAGTTCTGCAAAGCATATCTAATGGTTACAGGGCCGCTAAAAGTACCGCTGAAATTTCTTGGGACATAACCTCCACCGAAATCAGTTCGGCTATCCAGCAATATTGTTCCTGGGTTAAAGTCTTTTTCAAAATCTGTGGCGTAAACATATGGTTTGTAGCTACTACCTGGTTGCTGCGGTGAAGTGGCAATATTAACTTGGCCGTCTATAGCTTCGTTGTTGTAATCAATAGAACCTATCATAGCTAAAATTCCCCCTGTTGGACCATCTAAAACTACTGTAGAAATATTGTTTGCTCCGCTATCTACTACATAGGCTTGGTAATTTTCACTCACAATTTGTTGTGCTTTATTTTGTATTTCAGGATCTAAGGTTGTAACAATTTTGTATCCCCTTGTGTATAAAGCTTGTTCCGAAATATTAAACTTTCTAAGTTCTTGGGTAATATAATCTTTAAAGTGTGGATAAAGAACATCTATTCTATTAGGAATAAACACAACTTTACCTCCTTTACTAAGCTCGGCAACTTGATCTTTTGAAGTTGCCACAACAGATTCTACTTTGAGTAAGGCATTGTATTCTTCGTCAGTCTTAATAAATGGTTCGATATTGTCTCCTTCCAATTTATTTTGTCTAAGTTTCTGTAAACATGTATCTTTTCTGTTTTCATAAGTATTCCAGGCATCAGATTCTGGCTTGTTAATGCTGGAATTATAGACAGAAGGTTGTTGAACTAAAGCAGCTAAAAAGCATGCTTCCACAGGGCTTACAGTATTTACACCTTTCCCAAAATAGCTAAGAGAAGCTTCTTGAACACCAAAAGCATTTCTACTAAAAGCTACTTGGTTTAGGTACAGCTCTAGGACTTGGCTTTTGTTCACAACCTGGTTTAATTTTACCGCAGAAATTAACTCTTCTACTTTCCTTTGAGGAGTTTTGGCATCATTTCCTGTAAAGTTCTTAACTGTCTGCTGATAAAGTCCACTTCCTCCACGGCAATCCTCTTTGGATTGGGTAAGAATAATTTTGGCGCAATCAACCAAAGCTCCGCCAATGTTCGACCAAGGTATTCCATCTGGGTTGTAATTAAATCTTTCATCTTCCAGAGCAATAATTGCTAATTGCATGACTTTTGGAATGCAACTCTGACTTATGTCTTCCACACCGTCCTTAATTGGGCAAAGGGAAACAACCTCTCTTTTACCTTGATCGAAAAATTTAAACAACTCAGTTTTTCCATCCTTGGCATAAACTATACTACTTTCAAGCTGCTGAGTATTTAACGGCTTACTGTTATTATATATATCTATAGCCCAGGCTGCCACGGCAGAGGAAATAATTACCCCAAAAACTAGAATGATAATTAGGAATAGCCCGGCGTTTCTTCCCATTTTCTTCCAAGAAAAACCGAATTTGTTCTTTAATAAGTTTATATCTAAACCCCAATTTGCCTTGCCTTTCTTTCCGATTAAACTAGGCGAGGTGTCGGTTGATTTAACACTACTTAATTCATGAAAATTTTTAGAGCCTGGTTTTAAAGGAGTTGCATGTTTTTGAACAATATGAGAATCACTTGATGAAACAAGATTTTCTAAATCATCTTCATACGATGGTATTACAATTAACTGATTATTAGAATCGGATAACTTTACATCGCTGTTTGATGTTTGTTCATTATCTTTATGGGAATGTTGTTTCGAAATTCTACTTGGCATACTCTTGTTAACTTAAATAAGTATTAACCTGGCATGGTTTAGTCAAGGGTTTTAAACAAATTTATTTCGTATCAGAAATGTTCAGAATTTAATCCTTTTTAAAAAATGTAATTTCGGTTTTTAAAGATTATGCTTTGACAAAAGATTAGCTAGGAACTATTATTGCCATATATGCCGAGCAGGCAATTTTTCATTAATATTCTTTCATTTTTGCTACTTTTAGCGAATTGTAGTCTTGCTTTGCCCGTTCAAGCTAATACTTTGCAAAGTAATTTTGATAAACAACAATCAGCAATTAATGCAAGTCTAAATAACATTAAAAGTGAAATTGGCCAAGCTAAGAATGCTTTTAACGATATTTCCAAAAGAAAGAACTCTCTTCAAGAAGAAGTGAAAAATGTAAAAACAGAGATTGATAATATTGATAAACTTATAACCGAGATTAATATTACAAGCGCTAAATTAGAAGGCCAAATAGCCACTCTAAACGAGAAAATTGAAGCAATCCAGCTAGATTTAAAAAACATGATTAGAGAGATTCAAAAGATGGATCAGATGAGTGATATTCAAATAATCTTAACTAGTAAGAACTTAGGAGATGCCTATAATCAGATCAGAAATTTATCTGAACTACAGTCACAATCAGATAGTTTGGCCAGAAAGTTAGTAGAATCAAGAAAAGCTTTGGAACAAAATCAACAAGATTTAGCAGCTTCTAAAAAGAATTTGCAGGATGCCAGGTTCCTAATTGCCTCTAGAAAAGATTCATTGCAACAACTACTAGATGAAACCCAAGGTGAGGAGTCAAAATATCAGCAATTGTTAAGTGGGTTAATGCAACAAAAAACCCAGTTAGATGCTCAGGCAGTTGAAGCCCAAAGGAAGTATGAAGAAGAGTTGCTTAAACAACAACAAGCTGAAGCTGCTAATAATAATGGTGGCAATAATTCAGGGGGTAATTCATCAGGTGGGGGTTCTGGTGGAGGAGGTTCAGGAATACCTACACCTCCAAATGTGGTTGGTTGTTATTTTGAAGATAAAAGAGCCTTATCTGTACCGAGTGGATATTTTGTTTCACCATCGGCCGGTGTTGTTACCCAAGACTATAATTGCAACCCTGGTCACGATGGGGTAGATGTTGGAAATGCTTTAGGAACTGCTTTAGTAGCAATTGCCAATTGTACTGTTCAAAAGAAAGGATTTGAATCAGGTGGTTTTGGCCATTATGTGTTATTAAGATGTGTTCTACCTTCAGGAAGTAGGGTGTATCCACTTTATGCCCATATGCGAAGTGCTACTAATTTAGTTGTTGGCGAAAGTGTAGCTAGGGGAGCTGCCGTGGGAAGTATGGGGGCTACTGGCTATGTAACTGGAATTCATCTTCATTTCATGTTAATTTCAGATACTTATGAATCTACAGGAAATATAGGATGTAGATACGGAAATTCAAAGTGTTATAATCCAGCAAGATTTATAAATTTTTAGTATGAAATTTCCAACTTTGACTAATAATTCAACAACAAAACTAGGTTGGCTTATTGCCTTATTTGGTTTTACATTGTTTGCAATTTTATATTATCCATTTTCACAGTTTTTTGCTTTAAATTGGGTGGTTGATCAACAAGTTGATTTATTTGACGCCGGTACTTTAAACTTGTTTGGTTTAGCATTGCCAATTGGAGTTGTTACCCTGCGTTTTTATGCAGTGTGTGTATTTTTAGGAATTTTGGCTGGATATTTTCTTGCCTTACATCTTTCTAGACATCATTATATTGCAGGAACAGTGGTTGATAGGCTATTAATCGGGCTGGTAATATTTGGATTATTAGGAGCTAGATTTTTTTATGTAATTTTTAACATTAATGAATTTAGCACCGAACCCATTGATGTATTATATATTAACAGAGGAGGGTTGGCTTTCTTTGGCATGGTTATTGCCGGTCTTATCTATCTATTTTTTTATACAAACTGGTTTAAATTTAATACTTGGGAATTTTTAGATTTTTTAGCGCCAAGCGTTTTAATTGGCCAGGTAATTGGAAGGTTTGGTAATTTTTTTAACTATGAAGCCTATGGTCCTGCCACCAAGGTTTTCTGGGCAATGCGAATTCCAGAATCGGCAAACTTATATACCGATTTAAATAATAAAACTTTTCATCCAACATTTTTATACGAAATAATACCAAACTTTATTTTGTTGTGTTACTTATTAATAAACTACGAAAAATTAACCAAGAGAAGGGCTGGAATTGTTTTTGCACTGTGGGCAATATTTTATGGTTTAATTAGATTTACCACCGAATTTTTCCGTTTGGATCCATTAAAGTGGCAATTTCCACAAGCAATCAGTTTATTTAATAATTCAGTAAATATTGAATATCTTTATGTAAGCTCTGTTTCGGCCTTAATTTTGTTTGTTTCAGGAATTATAGTATATATCGCAAGGCAGAGAATTGTATATCTGAAAAAGGATATGTCAGAAATAGGGGTGAGATAGTTCAAAATACAATTAACCATAAATTAAATAGATCAAGAATATTATCTTGTTTAAAAATTACTTTTTGAGTAACAACAATGCTCATTTTTAGAAGGATCTAAGTTAATTTATACATCTTAAACATATATTTTAATTTGACAATTTTTAATATTCAAGAAAGAAGTGTATTAACTAAAAAAGCCAAATGTCTAACAATAACGAAATATTTATGCCAGAAAATAAGTCTAACAAAGCAAGTATAATTGTCGCAGTAATAGCAATTTGTTTGATTCTAGGAGGTGTATATTTATTAAATCAAAGCTTCAGTTCCAATAAACCAGCTGAAACTAATACTGCTAGCACAACCCCAACCAAAACTGAAACAGCTAAGAAAGAAGAAACTAAGCCAGTTGTTGAAGAAAAGCCTGTTACAAATACAACAGAGACTACAACAACCACCACTCCTGCCACAACAACAACTACTCCAGCAACTACTCCAACTACAACCCCTACAACCACACCTACAGTTGAAAAGCAAGTTTTAACCCCAAATCAAATTATTGCTAAAGTATTGGAAATTAAGAGCAATGGCGAAACAGTATTTCAAATTCAAGAATGCGGTTTGAAAGATGCTACAATTTGCAAATCACCAAATAAATTTAATTTATCAGGTGTAAAAGCTACAGTAGATAAAATATACTTAGTTTCAGGATCAATTTCAGAAGAAAATGGCAGAATGAGTTTAGAAAACATCACCATAAAAGAAAACCCAACAACCTAATTTTTCCTCCTTCGGGAGGTTTTTTTATAGCAATTTAAGAATATGAATTCCATTTATCCCACGAATATTGGTTTTAAACTAACCAGGAAAGACTTCAGCATTAGCCCAAGTTTTAAAAAGAATAATTTACCTAAGAACACGATTATAAGAATATATGGACTTTCAGGTGTTGGTAAAGGAAGACTGTCTGCCAACCTTTCTTCAGCTTTAAATATACCTAATTTAGATACTGGAAAAGTTTTTAGAGCAGTTTGTTTCGTCTATTTAGATCAAAATTTTTCAGACATAAATCCAGAAAATACCTCGAAGGTTTTTAGTTCCTTAAGTTTTAAAATAGCTTACAATCAATTGCAAATTTTGTATAAAAACAAAGAACTTACTCCCACTAACTTAAAATCAACAATTATCGACGCAAATATTACTAATTACTCTAAACATCCAAACTTAAGGCAACAAACCTATGATCTAATCTTAAATTTGATAGTGAATAAAATTAATACGGCTTGCTTAGTAGACGCCAGGGGAGCTAGTGAAGAATACATAGATAAAGTTGAAGCTATGGGTTATAAAATAATTAGAATTTTAGTAGATGTAGATTTTGATACTAAACTTTCCAGATATTATGAAGAAAATAAGTATGCCAGGGAAAGAGAAATGGGTAGAACTTAAGAGTGGATGAAAGAGAAAAATTATATAAACAATTATGGAAAGTAATGAAGGAAAGAGATAATAAAGATCTTGAAATATCGAAAAGTGGGCAGTGGCAACTAATAAGTTCTGATTCAGCAATTTTAGATACCGGTGAATATAACATTCAAGATGGCTTTCATTTGGTGTTGAATTATATTTTAAGTTTAGAAGTTTAATCATCAAGTTTTTTTGTTTACAATCTTTATTTCATGGGTTAAACTAGATTAATTGTCTGCAGATTTAAACCTTTTGAAAAATAGAATGCATAACAAGCCTAAACAACTTAGCTTGTTGCAATACACAAAGAAGGCTTTGAAATATAGGTTTTTTTTGTATATCAATATTTTCATGGTTTTAGCAGTATTGTTATTTTCTCTTGGGGTTAGAATCAATCAAACTACGGTCAAGGCTTCTGAATTAAGCCCGGAATGGCTTAGCATTGGTAAAACCTTTTTAGAATTAAATAAAGCTGGGAAAGAAAAGGCCATAGAAACCCTTAAGTCTGAAATTAAAGATACTTTGTTGCCCGTTACTAAGTTTACCCTAACTGAAGGAATAGTGAGTTCAGAAATTGATTCTGTAAGTGAACTTGGGCAGGAATGGCTAAAGGAACTAGATCCACTTTTGGTTTATAGGTTTAGTTTAGACGGCTTAATTTCTGCTAAATCCAACTCTGATTATTTCACTAACGATTTGGAAAAAGTTTTAAATAATATACAGCCTCTTTTATTAAAAACCAAAGATAAGTGGAATAGCCTGGGAGCCATAAAATGGATATTGGCAAATTTTGGCACTACTAGAGTTAAAACCTTAATAAGAGCGGTGGATGATATATTTAACTGGATAGACAATGCTTATCCAAAAAGAGAAGAGTTATTAAAACTTTTGGGTCATCAAACCCGTCAGAGATTCTTAATTTTTAATCAAAATATTGGAGAAGCAAGGCCCACTGGAGGTTTTATTGGTTCTTATATTCCGGTTGAAATTTTCAAAGCAAGAATTACCATTGAACAAAGTCAAACAATTTATAATGTTGATGGATCCAAGCCATTTGAATTATTAACTCATCCTGCTAGCTGGTATTATTCAAACGAATACGACTTGGTAGGGGAAGGGGGAATTAGAAATATTAACTTTTTTCCATGCTTTCCAACAACGGCAGCAGCAGTACAAAGGGAATTTGCAAAAAGTAGCAATGGTTTTTCATCAGATGCGGTAATTTTTATTAATCCTCAGTTTTTGGAATCGCTTTGGCCAAACGATTTAATAATTAAAGATGAAATTGTTGGCGAAATAAATAAAATAAACTTTCTAGAACAGATTGAAAAGTTAACCAGCCCTTCTTTAAATGCAGTGGATTTAAAAAATCCTAAGGCTGAAATATCGAATGTGGCAGAAACCTTTATTTCTAATTTCAGCAAAATTTTAAATGACAAAGGAGGCGCTGATATTGCTTATGAAATTGGTCTTAATTTATTGAAAAGAGATTTGCAAATTTGGTTTAATAACCCAACTATTCAAACATACTGGGAAAACACCGGACTTGCCGGTACAAACAGCTGTAAAGAAAAAAATAAAACGCCAAACGCAAGTTTTATATTGGCTAATCTTTCTGCTGATAAGCGAAATTTAATTACCCAAAATCAATTTAGTTTTTCTTCGGAAAAAAAGCTGGGTGGGAACAACATTACATTCAATTATACACAGGTCATTCCTGATAAAGTTAATTTACTTAGAGGCTACAATAATCTAGCTCCGTTAACTTTTGTAGGTCTACAAATTCCCGATGAAGCAACGGAAATTAAAATAGAAAGCCCTCAAGCTTTAAGCTTTTCTCCATTAAGGAAAAACTATTTTTCTGATGTTACAAAATTTTATGGAATTGAACCGAAATATATTGATGAAGCAAAAACTGTTGTAAACTCAATCATTGATATTGAAAACGGTTACATTTATACACAGCCTGATGGAAGCAGGGTAGTAGGGGCCTATATTAGAGACGAACAAATTAGTAATGTAAAAGTATCTTTTTTTCTGCCAAATTCGGTTGATATAATGAATTTTAATTCACAGCCAGGCCTTGTTTCAACCAGCCTAGCTTTGGGAAATGGTATTAATTTCCTGGATTTCCCTGAAATAAAATATATAAATAATCCTGCTAGTATTGCAATTGGTAAAACTTTATTAATTCCTTAGCTGATGCAATAGTTTTGTTATTTAATAATTTATATCCAGGTTGATCGCAATAATACAATCACTGTAAAATTGTAATTACCCTATAAGTTTATAATCACGCCAATTTGTAATTTCTAGATACATTTTGACAATTCACTTCCAAGAAATCAGTTTAAAAAGGTGATTCAAGTTCTTGTTTTAAGTTCAAATAGAAAGGTAAAGTGTGGAATAAAGGAATATACAAATCGTATATTTAATCCAAAATATTATAAAAATAAAGTCTCAGTTGAGATAAAACCAATTGGCTTTTTAAATTGTTTAAAATCTCCGTTTTCCAAGGCTAAGAATGTTCATTTACAGCATGAATTTTTCTTGTTCGATTCTTTTATCGGAATTACTGGAATTTTCTTTCTAATATATTTTAGTATCGTAGGCTTATTGACTAAATCCAGACTTACCACCACAGTTCATTCCGTTCACAATCCATATAATTTAACTAAGGCTTTACCACATTTCGCTAAATTTGGATTTGCTTTTCCGCTTTTATCGATTTATTTAAAATTTTATTATTGGCTGATTGTATTAGTAAGCAAAAATACTATAGTTCTAAGTAAATCTTCAGCTGATGTTTTGTCTGAAATTGCTGGAAAATTATCCTACAAAATTCAGGTTTTGCCGCACGGAGTTTTCCCGAGATTGCTTGAAGGATCGACAACAAATTTGCTTAAAACTAAATTTAACATCCCTAATAACGCTGAAATTTTTAGTTTGTTTGGTTTTGCTTTTGAAAACAAAGGCTATCATTTAGTAATTCAGGCTTTACATTCAATTTTATCAAAAAATCCTAATTCAAATATCCACCTAATGGTTGTAAGTGGAGAGTCTTTTGGAATATCAATTTCTGGAAGAGAAGGTGAGACATATTTGGAATATTTAGTAAGATTAACTAAAGAACTTGGCATACAAGATAAAGTTCATTTTACAGGTTTTTTGGATTATGATGTACCTGCAGAAAAAGAATTACTAGCAGAAATATTTACTAAAACCTTTGCTTTTATTTTCCCATATTTTAGCAGAACTAACGCTTCTGGGGCCCTTGCGAGTGTATTAAGTTATGCCAAGCCTGTTCTAGTTAGTGATATTGATTATTTTAAAGAATATCCATTTTTGCCATGTTTTAAAGAAGGAGATATCCAAGATCTTGAAAAGAAAATTTTATCAATAAAGGAAATAGCTAAACCACTAATCTCTGAAATTGAAAATTATGTTCGCCGTAATAGTTTGGAAGAGATTTTTAACCAACAATTAAAGTACTATAAATAATATGAAATTAATAAAAATAGCCAACCATATGCCAAATAGGCAAAGATGTGGAATTACAACATATGCAAACAACTTATATGCCGAAGCCGAGGGTAGGGATGATGTAAAGCTAACTCCCTTTGATACTAAGTTCAAAGATTTACTTTCCCTTATATTTAAACCAATTGATATTGTTCATTTTCAGCACGAATTTGGTATTTGGCCAGTAATGGGATTATTTTTTGTAATATATCTTTTGATTTTTAGATTTTTTAATATCTTTACCCAAAAAAAAGTAGTGGTTACCATGCACACAGTATGGGATTTAGCCAAGGTTGAAATTAATTTTTCACATTATTCACCTTACCTTAGAATAATAATTAAATTTTATTTATGGTTGTCTTATTTAATAATTTTGAATTTTAGTCACAAAGTTATTGTTTTAAGCCAAAATGGAGCAAATTTATTACAAAATCTTGCAAGCCAAAAAAATATAGTTGAATACCTAGAACTTGGTTTATTTAAAGTAGAAAACATTAAAGTCGATTTTGATTTACTAAATGAAAGATACGGTTTAAAAGAGTCTGATAAACTTATTACTATGTTTGGTTTCGCTTATCCAAATAAGGGTTTTCATCTTGCAATCCAGGCTCTTCCTGATGTACTAAAAAAAGTTCCAAATGCTAAGTTAATTATAGCAGGTTCTGCACCAAAAGATGGAGGCCAGGATTATATGGAGGAATTAATAAGCCTAACAAAAAGTTTAAATATTCAAGAAAATATAATTTTTACGGGTTTTTTAGAAGATGAAGATTCAGCTTTGCAGGCAATTTTTAAATATTCTACATGCTTTGTTTATCCGTATTATGAAAGGAGCTCTTCGTCAGGGTCGATAAGCACAATTTTTGCTAGGAATATACCTATTTTAGTTAGCGATATAAAGTTTTTTGAAGATTATAGTTTTTTGCCTAAATTCAAAGAAGGTAATTCAGAAGACTTGACATTACAGCTAGTTAAGCTACTCTTGGTTTCATCGGGTGAACCGAGTTACCAAAAAAATATTTTGGAAATGCAGAGCTATTATAATCAGCACAGCATTACCCAAGTATTCATTAAACAATACAACATCTTTCTAAACCTAATTTATGATTCAAATTCGTGAAAAAATTGAACTTTCTCCATCTCTAATTGATTACAAGTTCAAAAATTCAACACTTCAAGCTTTAACTTCAAGCATTCCTTTTTATTATTTCAGGCGTTTTTTGTATTATGCAGGAATGCAGTCTAGCATCCAAAAAGAATTAATCTATAATGAAAGAATTGCAGAATACCCTTATGTTTTTAAGCAATTAGGAAGCTTTGGAGATAAAATTAAAAAGGTTATGGATATTGGTAGTAACGATTCAATTTTACCTTTGCAATTAGCAACAGTGGGATACGAGGTTACGGCTATGGATCAAATTAATACAGAAAATATTTACCATCCGAACATGGAATTTATTTGCCAAGATTTATTCGACAATAAATTTAAAGATAACACTTTTGATGGAATTGTTTCTGTTTCTGTAATTGAACACATGGGTTTTGGTCATTACGGTGATAAACAAATGGAAGACGCAGACAAAATTGCTTTTGAAGAAGTTTACAGAATGTTAAAACCAGGTGGTGTTGCTGTAATTACAATTCCACTTTTTGAAAATGGAAATTATTGGGACGATAAAATTACAAAATTTACAGAAGAAAGAATTGATTTAATCACCAAACCTTTCAAAGTTTTAGATAAGCAATTAGTAAGCAAACAAAGAAAAATTAAGGGAAGTAAAACTTTTGAATTTTTCGCTAAGGCCAAAAAGCCAACAGAATGGAACGTTTGGTTGTTAACTTTGCAAAAATAAAATTTTATGGACAATCAAAATATACTTGAAGCCGCTTGGGGTTTTAAGCCATGTGTTAAAAGGCTTGCAATTCACCGTAAACATGCAGTTGGTAAGGTTTTGGACTATGGCTGCGCTTATGGTAGTTATGGGCTAGATTTAGTAAAAGTCGGCTTTGAAGTATTTTTTGCTGATGTAGATAGTAAGTTTCTAGATACAATTAAGGTGGATTCAGCAAATAAATTTAAAATTGAGTTTGATGAATTGCCATTTAAAGAAAATCAGTTTGATACGATTATTCTTGGCGATGTGATAGAGCATGTGCAAGACCTTAATGCTTTTTGGGCGCATGTTAAAAAAGTAACCAGCTCTAAAATATTGGTATCTGTTCCTAGAAGAGAAACTCCGTTTTGGTTTAAGTATCTAAATATAACTTGGAAAGGTTACGAAGATATTACCCATAAGCGCTATTTTGAAGAAAAAGAACTGGCTGACCTTGCTGATACCAATTGGACTGTTGAAATACTGAAATATTATCCTAGGGCAAAATTTGGATGGCTTTTTGATCTATTAGAAAACATTGGCTATTACCCTGGCTACATTGCAATTTACACAAAGAATTAATTTAATAATTTCACTTATAAGTCTAAGTATTTTTACTTCTAAACCAAATACCATTATCGGTTCCAACAGTAATTTGGAATAGTTTGCCATTAAAAACTAAGCTTGATGGCCTTACTGCACTAGTAATACCGCTTGACTCTGCCCAGTTACTCCAAACAATTCCGTCGGTTGAACTTCTGGTATAAAGCCTATTATCGGTTCCTCTAGCTATCTGATTTATTTTACTGTTAAACACAATAACATCAGGCGAGCTAATTATTGTAATACTATTTCCCTCAACCCAGTTGCTCCACACAAGACCATCGGTTGAACTTCTGGTATAAAGTTTATTATCGGTTCCCCTGGCTGATTGATAAATTTTGCTGCTGAAAACAATACTGTTTGGTTTGTTTAATATTGTAATACTATTTCCCTCAACCCAGTTGCTCCACACAAGACCATCGGTTGAACTTCTGGTATAAAGTTTATTATCGGTTCCCCTGGCTGATTGATAAATTTTGCTGCTGAAAACTGAAATAGCCGGCGCATTATTTAAAGTTATACCGGCCCCCTCAACCCAGTTGCTCCAAACAAGACCATCAGTTGAACTTCTGGTATAAAGTCTATTATCTGTTCCAAAACCAGCTTGATAAATTTTACCAGAAAATACTGCCATCTCTGGAGATTCTTTTAAAGTTATACCGGCCCCTTCAACCCAGTTGCTCCAAACAAGCCCATCAGTTGAACTTCTGGTATAAAGCCTATTATCTGTTCCAAAACCAGCTTGATAAAGTTTATTGTTAAATTCTATTATTCTAGGGGAATCTTTTAGGGTTATTCCAGCACCTTCTGCCCAAGAACTCCAGTTAAAAATATCGTTTGTAGATCTGGTATATAGTTTTGTGTCAGTAGCCATAATAGATTGATAAACTTTACCATCAACACTAAAAACCAGCTGATCTGTTGCTTTGTTTACAATTTTTCCACCACTCTGACCGTTCCAGGAATTCCACATATTAATAATAATTTGATCTAATTTTGGAATACCCCATCCCGTGTTAACATCGAATCCCGCTATACCAAGATCGGTAGAGTTTTCCTTTAGCAGCTGATATACATTGTTAAAACTTGCAGCTGGGTCAATACTTTTAATTAAACCAATTACAGCCACAATTTGAGGTGCGGCAAAGGAAGTTCCATACCATTTAGAATCTCCACAATTGGCATTCAAACAAGAAGGGCTATTTGCCAGATACTTATTATTACAAGGGTCAGAAAAATTAGGATCTACAGGGCTGGAGGTATTATAGGTTTTTCCACACTGACCATAAATTCCATTTGGAGTAGTTGTACCAGATCCACCTCCTACAGGAGCCACAAAATCAAGAAAATTTCCAAAACTTGAATAACTAGTTTTTGTTATGTTAGCAGCCACTGTTCCATAATTACTAGCGCCTACAGCAATTGTGTTATTATATGCAGCTGGATAGATTGTTGGATTCACAGCAGGGCTTAAGGCAGGATCACTAAAACAGTTGCGTTCTGAAACATCTCCGCAATTTCCACTGGCTGCAACAGGAATAACACCTCTACTAATAGCCCTGTTTAAGGAAGAAGAAACTAATCCAAAACTGTCTTCAGAGCTTCCAAGAGATAAGTTAATTGCTGCAACTTGTTGGTCAGTGGCGTATTCTATAGCTTTGGAAATATAGTAAGTATTTAAACTTCCACCATGAAGGGCAATTGGCAACAAGGTCAAATTATAGCCAAGCCCGATACCACCTATAGAGTTATTCCCAGCAATAATTTGCTGAGCTACAATGCTGCCATGTCCTACTTCATCAAACTGACTGCCAATTTTTTTGCAAAAGACAACCCAGTTACCCAAACTATCTTGCAAAGTTGTATCAAATTCTCCGTTTGAATCGCAATTGTTATCATTTCTTGTATAGAAGCGAACACTGTTTGCAACATCGATATTTGAATTTGTAAATTCAGGTACCTCGGTTGTGTTAATGTTTACCCCGCTATCAATTACCGCTATCTTAACAGATGAAAGGCCTCCGCATTGTTTGTTAACCCCATTATCACTGCAACCACTTAAACCAAGCCTTGATTGCATGGCATCCCAAGCGGCAGGGGCATTCATAGTTCCAATTCCGTTTTGTAAATACCATTGGTCTGTGTTGTTAAACCTTGGGTTGGATGTTGGATTATATAAAAAATTATACTTAAAATTAGGTTGTGCTATCTCTACAGTTGGATCTAGCAGGGCAGTTTTTAATCCTTCTTGAAGATCTTTTAAGCTGCCATAACTATACATGGTAGTTTGTTTATTCCCAGACCTATAATCTGAAACAGCTTGGAATTTAGCTAAATTGCTAGCAAGTTTTGTCTTGGTTGATGCATTACTTAACCCCTCCTTATTTTTAATTATTAAACCATAGCCTGATAAACTCTCTGGCGATTCTGTCATTTTTTCTGCCAAAGCATTTACCGAGCTGGAACTATTTTTTAAAGTTGTTGAAACATTGTTTGCTTCTACATTAATAGAATGGTTAGAAATGACTAATATTGTGATTAATAAAAGGGTAGCAAACTTTTGATACATATAAGTATAAAAATGTGATTAATCAGGTGGAATGTCAAGCAATAGCTCTTGTTAATTCATGGAAATTAGAATAGAATGGGAATGTAAACTTCTAGATGAAGCGCTGCAAAAAATAAAAATAAAAATTAACTATATATTCACTTTTTGGCAGAAATAAAGCGGAAGTATTCTTTAAAATTTAATCCAAGTTTGCAATAATATTTTAGCACTAGATGGAGATGGTGCCTATACGCCTGTGCTTGGAAATTACAATCAATATTTAGCCAAGGTAAAACCGCAACTTAGCAAATTAGATATCGACATAAAAATTCAAAATCCTCTTAAAATAGCTAAAAAAGAGAAAAAATTGAAAGAAGCTGAACTTAAAAAAATTGAAAAAGAAATCGCAGTTTTAGAAAATAAAATCAAATTAGTTGAAGATGAATTTACTCAACCAGATTTTTATACCAAAAACCCAAATGGTTATGGAAAACGGATTAGCCATTTATCAGACCTAAAAAGACAATTGGATAAATTGATGGCAAAGTGGGAGGCTTTGAGTTGAAATCTGGTTATATTTTTAAATTGATAGAATTTTGATTCAGGTCTTGTAACTTTTTAACTTTCCAATTTTGTGTTGTTGGTTCATACTCTTTGTGGTTAAACAATATTAACAAAAACAAAAACTATGTCTTTAGGTACTGGACCTGGTAAATTTAGTATATTTACTAAAAATCTTAAAAAAATTATTGGCTTTCTGGTCATTCCCGTAATGCTTGTTATAGCGGGTTTTGGAATTTACAATTTATTACAGCAACAACCGGACATAGCACTGGCTTCTACTGTACCGGTAACAAATTTCAATCAAAATGATTGTACAACTTACGCAACTAATGGAGGAACAAATACAGATGGAGTATGTTTTGTAAAACTATATGAAAAGAGTGGAACACTCTACAGACAATTAGATATTTCCCCTGGAGAATTAGTAAATGTAAGGCTATATTACAACAACAACACAACAAGCTCAGTAACAGCTGCTAGTATTACGGATGGTATGCCAGTTGGATTTATAAATGTGGGAGATATAAATAATACTTATGTAACCCCACCGGATTATAATTGGCAGCCAAGTAATGAAGTTACGTTAACTGGCTTAACTTTTTCAGGTCAAAATTTAACAACTTCGCCAGGTGCTGGTTTTTTTGGCTATGCATACGACGCCACCACTAGCAATTTAGAATTGGGTAGAACAAAATACATCATCAATGATGATTGCGGTTATACAAACAATCTAACTTCTTTTCAAACTTTTTATAACAAGTACAGCCCTGTGACTGCTCAAAATACCATACCTCTAGGTATTGGTTGTGATTTAGATGCTTTTTTACCTAATCCAAACATATTTGCTGGTAGTAGTTCTGGAGGTAACAATTATATCCAAGGTCATAGATATTTTCATTTACCAGAATGTGACTATTCATATCTAGGCGGGTATGTAGTTGGTAATAATACTTTAGCATTTTCATTATTCCCAGATAATAGTTCGACTGCAACAGTAGATTGCTTTTCAACCTATCTATATCCTTATCCATCCAATCCTATTCTAGTTAACACTAATATTGTGGATTTTGACTTATTAGGAAATAGATATTTTCACTTGGGAGAATGTGAGTATGCCAATAGTAGTTTAGGCTTAAATCGTGCGTTCAATAGAACCTCAACAACCAATACAGCTGATAATAACCCAACCCTAACTCCAAATTGTGACAATGACCCTTATGACTCAAGCGGGGCTATATCTACTTTTGGGACTGATATTGATATGAGTGACACCACCCGAGGCTACGGCTATATCTCCTACACCATGCAAACTCCATCTAGTGGTCTAACTAATGGCCAACAGTTTGGAGAAGATGGACAAATGGTAGGAACAACTAGCGGAGTTCAAACCTACACCTCAGATAAAACCAATTCTTTAACAGTTATTAACGGTAATACTCCAAACCCACCCATTCAAAACTCCAACATAGCCTCCCTAGTCTGTTCACCATCTACCACAGCAATAAACACAACAGTAAACTGCGCAATAACCACAACAGTAAACCTAAACACTCTATCTGGTTCTGTGAATGTAAGAATAGGAGCTGGTGGAAGTGTGGTGAATTGTTCTGTAACAGGTTCTGGATTTACTTTAAATTGTAATTTTATTCCCGTAGGAAACACTGAAGGTACTTTTGCTAGTCAGTATAATGCTTCTGGAAGTGGTGTAACTTATGCTAATGGAAATAACATTACTGTTGGTGCAGCCCCTTTATGTGGTACTGGTGCTTCTGGAACAGGTTCTAATGGTAACACTGCCATTACAGATATTCTTTTATGTATAACAGCAGGTAACTTAATATTAACAAGTCCTGTATCTGCAAGTTTTACTTCTCTAACTGTAAGTGATGTTGAACAGAATAGTGCTGCTAACTTAACTGGTATTACTGTAGAAGATTTAAGAGGAAGCGAAGCAGGATGGAGTTTAGCATGTAAGTCTTCTAATCTAACTGGGGTTACCTTTGCAGATACTGTTATTCCTGTATACAAAGATTCTTCTTCTAAGTTTAATCTTACCCCATCTGCCTTACAAGCTGTAGGAGTTTATGGAAGTACCCAAAATGGTTTAACCGATTATACATCTCAACAGAATACTACAAGTGTAAGTAGTTCAGGTAGTGTTGGAGAAAGTAATAACTTTAATCTAGCTGCCTTTGCTTCAGGATATGGTGTTGGTAAATTTAATAAGAATCTTCTTTTGAATCTTACTATTCCACCTTATATTAGAGCTCAGAACTATGTTGGTACTTTAACTTGTTCGGTTAGTTAGGGGGAGGGTGGGTGGCGAGGTGGAGGTTAAACTATTCGAAGTAACTATTTGAATAATAAACTTTATTACTTATTTTAGTAAAACGCTGGAAGGCTGAATTACTTGGCCGTCAATTTTATAACCAAGGCCTGCAACCCTTTTAACAATAGGATAATCTTGTGAATCGGCGGCTATGTCTAAAGCTGACATAATTTCGGGGTTGAATATTTCCCCTTCTTTTGGTGCTATTATTTCTATACCTGCATTTTTTAAGTCTGCAATCAGTTTTTCAAAACTAGTTTTTAAAGTAGCTATAAAGCTGTTCACTTTCATATCATCCGAACTTGGGGCAAAGCTAAAGGCCAAATTTAAAGTGTTTAAAAATATTATTATTTGGCTGCTAACCTGCTTCTTTCCAGATTTTTTTGCTCCTCCTAAATCTATTTCTTGTTGCTTTTGCAGGTTTGAAATTTCAGCAGAAAGCCTTGCTGATCTCTCTTTCCACATGTCTGCATCATCCTTTAACTGATTAATTGAATTCTTTAATTCAAGAATATCTGCTAAATTAATATTGCCATTAGTTTCTTTTTCTTCAGGCTGACTCTTATTCGAATCAATGTTATCTTGAAAATTAGTTGTATTTTCTTCTAATTCATCAAGATTTTTGGTAGTTTTTCCTGTACGTTTTTTTAAATTATCAAGTTTATCAGCTTGGGACATATACAAAGAATATTACTATTTTAGCTAGCTTGTGATTATTTTAATTGTTGTGATGTTTATTTTTGTTGTTGTCTTATTAAAGACAATTCTAGGTGTTGGAGCGGGATAGGGGAATCGAACCCCTCTCATCAGCTTGGAAAGCTGAGGTAATAACCACTATACAAATCCCGCCCAGGTAGACCACTTCGTTACTAGTCACTCGTGAACTTTATCCTGAGGTTAGGCCATGATAAGATTTCTCGTGGTTAGACTAGCCAATCTGAAAGAAAGCTAGATGCGGTCCTGGGGCCAATTTATGATTAGTAAAATAAAAATACTTTATAAAATCATAATACAGCCACATTCATACATATTCTGTAAGCTTATAGAAAAACTGGTTAATTATGGTCCGGAGTCAAAGATTTGAACTTTGGTAGGGAAAACCCGACAGATTTACAGTCTGCTGCCATTGACCGCTCGGCCAACTCCGGTTAGAACCAGCTAATCCATAAGATCATATAATGCTAAAATTTTCGGTTGTTTGTCAAGAAAAAACTATCTAGAACAAATTTCCCAGAAAGTAAATTGTAGGTTATAATTATTTAAAAAACATGATCAAGGAGAAATTATTAGAAAAACAATCAGATGAAATAGACTTGTCCGTCCTAGAAAAAAGGCTGGATGTTCTGTCTATTTATTTAGCAAAATACTTTGATGTTCATAAAAATCCAAAAATCCAAGAAAGGTATTATTATTTAGATAATTTATTCTCAAAAAGAAATGAAGAAGGGGAAAATATTTTGTCATTGCTTAAAATTCCACAATATGAAAATAATCCAGAATATAAAGAATTGATTATGCTTGCAATTATAACCCAGCCCAAAATGAATGATATTTTTATTGAAGACGAGATTAAAGAAGTTTTGATGTTATGGATTTTTTAGTTGACTCAGAACAAAAGTATCCAAAGAATCAAAACCTTGACTATGCTTTTTACACAGCAAAAAATAGTAGTCTATCATTCTATCAACAAATTTTATTTACAATTCTATTTATTGGCTCAAAAGGAATAATTAAAAAAGACACATTTCGTAAAGATGGAAATGGAGATTTAGACCCCACAGGAAATTATTTAATTAATCCTGATGGTAGGGTTGTTAAATTTGGAAAGAAGCACTTGGATGGTCATAGCTATGGAAAAGGATTTGCCTTTCCTCATATTCACGCTGGTTTTTTAAGGTTAGGCGAAATACTAAACTTGCACATAAAAATTTTATAGGTTTAATAAATATATACTTCAATTTAAAGTTATCAATATGGATAGTGAAGATTTAAAAAAATATTCTGAAGTTAGAAATTTTTTAGCACAAAATTTAAATATAGTAGTTGATGTTAAAAACATTGGTGATATAATCTCAATTTTTATAGAAGAGGAAAGAGAAGGATTTAGAATGTTTGTATGTAAAAAAAAGGAAGATGAAAGTGTAGAACATTTTCCAGCTAACCTATTTTTAGCAGCTAAAATTTTAGCTGAAAATTATGAAATTACTTTGAAAAATTTAAATTAATTTATTAAATTTCACAAATTAAAAAAGCCCTTCCGTGTTTGGTGGGGCTATTATTTTATTCTGATTCTGATAAAAATTTAATCCCAGTTGGGAAAATTTGTATTGCCAAGTGCATTTTTCTTTCGTATTGAAAAAAACTACTAACTTGTGGATTAAGGTAGTGAAATTCCAATTCATAATAACCACAAACCCAGTCTTCCGAGTTGTGATAAATTGGAAAAAAATACTTTGTGTTCGTATTCAAGCCTAGTGGATTTAGATAAGCTGGGTAAGGAATAAAGATAGCAAACAATCTGCCATCGAAATCCCCCCTTGTGTCTGTGCAGCCAAGAAGCAAAATTTTGCCCTGCATGGTAATATTTCCATTATCCATTTCTTTTCCTCAAAACTAATTAAGTAATTTATTTTATAGATTTTTTGTAAAGTTAAAACTTACAGTCATTTATAAAAAATATCGGTATTAAAACAGCCCTTTCCATATGGATTAGGCTTTTATTGTATGTTAGCAAAATTAATAAAGGTAACATCGATTATATTTATAATCCGACATGAAATGAAATACAAATCTTTGTCAGATTCATGGTACCTAATGGCTGGAAACAAAGTTTTGTTAGGAACTATAACAAAGTTTAGATGATACCACCCATGTTGCCAGAATTCGCTGTCTTTAAAATCAATTCCAAAGCAGAATGATTTTTCGTCTCCCATTTTATTCCTGCATATTTCTTCGTCTGTTGGTAAAAAAACCAACAATTTTACATCTTCAGAATAGACTGTTCGTAATTCGTCTGGATAGACTAGCCCGATCATTTCGTACATTTCACCATCCTCTTCAATATTGAATACAATCAATTTAAATCCTATTTTTGTAAAGAATTTATCATCTTGACATTTCTTCCCTTCGTATCAAGATTTGTTAAACAATTTATTATGTCTAACCCAAATTTAAACCACCCTGTTATTAAGGCTATTCGCTATCAAAGAACTTTTTGTATGATTAAGCCAGACGGAGTTGCCAGAGGCCTTGCAGGTGAAATTATTAGAAGAATTGAAAATGCTGGGTTAAAAGTTGTAGCCATGAAAATGCTTACTCCAACTGAAGAATTGGTAAAAAAGCATGTTCCTTTTGAAAATGCAGCTTGGGTTGCAAGACTTGGTGACAAAAGTTTTAGCGGTTTTGAACCATTAAACCTTGATCCTGTTGAATTTTTAGGAACAGACGACAAATCTGTAATTGGTAAAAATGTTGCCGATAACTTGGTTAAGTTTTTATGTTCAGGCCCAGTTGTAGCCATGGTGGTTGAGGGTGTTCAAGCTATTGATATGATTAGAAAGCTTGCTGGCCACACACTTCCTTTCAAAGCAGAAATGGGAACAATCCGCGGAGACTTTTCTGTAGATTCACCATCTATTGCTAATGTTGAAGGCAGAGCAATTCACAACCTTTTCCACGCCAGCGAAACTTTGGAAGAAGCTATGAACGAAATTGGTTTATGGTTCCCAGAGGCTTCAGATCAACAAGATTACACCAGAACTGACGAAGAAACAATGTACAGCAAAAATTATTAATCTTTGTTGCGAAATTCATCGATCGTAGAGGAGAATCTTGATTCTCCAAAAACAACAAGATGTAGAGGAGGGCCTGTCCCTCCATTTTTGTTGCCAAATTTATTCTCCAAACCAAGGTGTTTGTTTTTATTTACAACATACAATGGCGGCGTGGTCGCCGCCTCTACGGTTGTTGCCAAAATTTTATTGTGTGCTTACAACTTTATTATGAACCTTGAACTTCTTGAAAAGGCTGTTACTAATATTGGTAGTATTTTAGATTTATCTATTAATTTTGATTCCTCAAAACACCAGGCTTTGGTAATCTATGATAAGCAAAATGCTTTAACTGATATTTTAACTGAAGCATACCGTCAACTTTTACCGGAAGCTAAGTTTGTGAATTTCGATGAAGTTTCTAAGGAAGAAATTATAGCTGAATTTGATCAGCTATCGCCAAAAGATTTAGTCGTTTTAGTACAGTCGGCCAGTTTTAGACTGGATGATTTTAGAATTAGAATTTACCTATTTCAGCAGAAATTGAAAACTATAGAGCATGTCCATTTGTATCGCAACAATCCAGATGTGTGGGATGTTTACATCGATTCTCTAGCTTATGATCAAAATTATTACAGAAGCCATGGACTGGGCTTGCAGAAAAAATTATCAAACTCGTCACTTTTAAAAATTAAATCTGGTGATTGTGAATTGGTGGTTAATGGCCACCTTGAAATGCCAAAATTAAATATTGGTGATTATTCTGAAATGGAAAATGTGGGTGGAACTTTTCCTATTGGCGAAGTTTTCACAGAGGCAGTTGATTTGGAAAATATGAATGGTAGTTTTATGGTTTATTCTTTTGCCAATCAGAAATTCGAAATTATTACCCCAGAAAAATTTAGAGTAGATATTACCAAAGGCATAGTAACTGGCTGGTCGGACAATGCTCCGAAAGAATTTATCTCGGTACTGGATGCAATTAAAGAACTAGAAAGACCAATTATCCGTGAAATAGGTTTTGGTTTAAACAGGGCAATTTCCAAAACTAGAATTATTGGAGATATAACCGCTTTTGAAAGAATTGTTGGAGTGCATTTATCGCTAGGTGAGAAACATACTGTCTATAAAAAAGCCGGAATTCAGGCCCATAAAGCCAGATTTCATGTAGATTTCTTTTTACAAGTGGATAATGTTACGGTGGATGGTGAAACAATATTTAACGGTGAAACTTATTCTGTTTAGTTATGATAGTTTATTGGGTAAGAAAAGATTTTAGATTTCAGGATAATCCTGCTTTTCACCAGGCTGCTAAAAGAAGTGTAGAAAACAACACTCCGCTTTTAATTGTATATTGTTTGCAGGATATCATCCTAGAAAGAAATTTTGGCTTCAACAATAGTTACAATTTATCAAAAATATTAGCTAGCTTTAAATCTTATTTACCTGCTTTGCAAATATTAAATGAAACTCCAACTGAGGTATTCTCGAAGTTATCTTCATCACATAAAATAGAAGTGTGGGCTAATTCAGATATTGAACCAAACGGCAGAAAAAGAGATAAAGAAGTTCTTGATTTACTTCAAAAAAATGGATCCAATATAACTTTTCTTAAAGATAGTTCATCTATAAACCTTGAAATTAGAAGTCAGCAGGGAAATATTTATCAGGTTTTTACACCGTTTAAAAATGCAGTTTGGGAAGATTTTATAAACTCAAAAGTTTTACCAATTCCCAACCTTGAAAGTGTAAATTTTCAAATTTTAGAGAAGAATAAATTTAATATAATCGAGTTAGAAAATAGCTCGTCGTTTATGTCGACATCACGGTTGAATGAGCTTGATGAGGATAGCAAGGGGAAAATTTATCCTAAAATTCACTCTAAGCTTTGGGAAATTTTGGATAAACCATGGATTTTAAATTATGGCGGAAACACTCTTGATTTGGATAAAATAGTGGAACGGCCGAATTTAGAATATTGTCTTGTTTCAGAGGAAGAAGCAAAAAAACAGGCCATTGATTTCATTAATAATAATTTGGTAAATTACAAAACGGGTAGGGATGATTTGTCGATTACAGACTATACTGGAACAAGCCGTTTAAGCATGGCTTTAAAGTGGGGATTAATTTCTTCAAGATGGTTGGTTCATCAAATAATCCAAAAAAATGATCCAATTCATTCAGAATCGGTAACCCAGTATATTTCAGAATTAATCTGGAGGGAATTTTATAGATACATTTTGTGGCATAATCCAGATTGTTTAGACTTGGAATTTCAATCGAAATATCGTGAAAAAAACTTGGAAGGAAAACAAGTTTCCAAGATACCCTGGAAATCCGGAGCTGAAGCTGAATCCATTTTTCTTTCCTGGATAAAGGGGCAAACTGGCTATCCGTTAGTTGATGCTGCCATGAATGAAATTGCCAAAACAGGCTGGATGCATAACAGAACCAGAATGGTTGTAGCTTCCATTTTGACCAAAAACCTAGGAATAGACTGGAGATGGGGGCAAGATTATTTCAGATCAATTTTAGTTGATTTAGATGAAGCCTCGAACAACGGGGGCTGGCAATGGGCGGCTTCAACTGGATCAGATCCAAAACCTATTAGAATTTTTAATCCTTATCTTCAAGCCGAAAAATACGATCCTAAAAATTTGTATCAGCAAAAATGGCTTCCTGCAGACTATATTTCAAAACCAATAGTCGAGCATTCAATAGCCAGGCAACTAGCCATGCAGCGTTACGGTTTAATCTAGACATACTTGCCAACTAAAAGTTTAATATTAAGAATTATTTAAAATAAACTAAAACATATGATTCACGAACTTAACTCACAAAATTTTAAAGCTGAAGTGTTAGACTTCAAAGGTTTAGTATTAGTAGATTTTTGGGCTGCTTGGTGTGGCCCTTGTAGAAGGCTTGCTCCAGAACTAGAAATGATCGAAGAAGAAATGAGAGGAAATGAATCAATTAAAATAGCCAAACTTGATGTTGATTCAAACCAAGAACTTGCACAGAAATATCAAATTAGAGGCATTCCAAATGTAATTATTTTTAAAGATGGTCAGCCTGTTGAGCAAATTATTGGATTGAACTTAAGAAGCGTGTACAAAGAAGCTATCTCCAAGCATTCGGTCTAGTTTATTTATTTGTGAAAGTTTTGCCAGACAATTCCAATCGTAAAGAATAGTAAATTAATCATTACTATTAATCCTCCGGTAGCTATGTTGAAGTAGAATGAAAATATTATTCCTGACCAGATTGATAACAAAGATAAAGTAGTGGAAATTAAGACAGTGGCAGCTAAGCCTTGTTTAAATAATTGAGCACTTACCACCGGAATTACCATCAGTGTTGAAAGTAACAAAACACCGACAGCTGTTATTCCAAGGCTAATTACAATAGCACACAAGGCGATGAATAAATTATTAATCAACTTTACAGGCAAACCTTCAGCGGTGGCTAATTCTTCGTCTAAGCTTATAATTAACAACTGTTTACGGATAAATAATAGGGTAAATAAAACAATTGGAACAACGATGTAAAGTTGTATTAGATCGGTTTGGTTTACAAAATTTAAGCCTCCAAAAAGAAAGTTGAATAGCTGGGTATTACCTTGTTTGGTTGCACTAATAAGAATTGCAGTTAATCCAAGGCTTCCAGATAAAACTATAGCTAGGGCAGTTTCTCCATAAATTTTTTGAGATTGCCTGAATTTTTCAATTCCAAGACTGACAGAAACGGTAGTTAATATTGTAACAGGCAACGCAGCAAGACCAGTAATTAAGCTGGCCAGAACTGCAACAAGTGAAACATGGGATAAAGTATCAGCCAAATTTGAATATCGTTTTACAACTAAAAACAAACCTAAAATTGGTAATGCTAACCCCAATATACTTCCAGCTAATAAGGCTCTAATTATAAAATCGTATTGTAAAAATTCTAACATATTTCTAATGCTTGTGGTCTAAATGAACATGGTTTTTCCCATAAGTTTCTTCAAAATCGTTACTATGAGTAAACTGATCTATTGATTTATGAATGATTAATTTTCTATTCAAACACCACACTAAATTTGCCGATTTAGCAACAGCTTCAAGTTCATGACTTACCAAGATTATTGATATATTTAAATTAAATAAATTCTCTAGAATTTCGTAAAATTCGGCCTGATTAATATTATCTACACCAGATACTGGCTCGTCTAGAATTATAAGTTTTGGTTTTGCAATTAAACTTCTAGCAAGCCAAACACGCTGCCTTTGACCTACTGAAAGCTGACTAATTAATTTATTGTTTAACTCTTTTATATTTAGTTTATTTATAATGTTTTCTACCCATTCAATGTCATCTGTTTTAAACAAATTACTATTCAAAATATCATTTACAGTGGTGGGTAAACTTAGACTGGTTTGGTTTAATCTTTGGGGCAAATAGGCTAGTTCACCTTTGTTTACAAACTTATTGGCTGGAACACCGAAAACTTCCAAAGCACCGCTATAGTTTTTTTCAATTCCAGTGATTATTCTAATTAGTGTAGTTTTTCCGGCTCCGTTTGGGCCTGTTAAAACGCAAAAACTTGGATCGATAAATTGAAAATTTAGATTTTCCAATACAGTTTCTTCACCATATTTAAAACTAAGATTTTCTGCAGAAAGAATAGAGCTATTCACAAACTAAGCCTTTTTTAAGATTGCCTAAATTGGCTTGATAAATTGAAACATAATCAATATTTTGATCCGACTGTTCAGAAGTTAAGAACTCTATTGGGTTAAGTTCTAAAGTTTTGGCACCGGTAGAAGATGTAATTACTTCAGTAATTTTAGGATTACCAAGGCTTTCTAAAAAAATATAGTTGATTCCATTCTTCTTAACTAAATCAATTATCTCTGCAATTTTACTAGCACTTGGTTCTTCTTCTGAACTTAGCCCAGAAATACTGGTAATTTCTATGCCATATCTTTTTCCAAAATAGGAATAAGCATCGTGAGAAACTATAATTGATTTATATTTACAGCTTTTGAAAGAATCTTTAGACTGATTATCTAAACTAATTAAAGTTTTGTTAAAATTATCTAAATTTAATTTAAATTGATTACTTTTTTCAGGATATTTTAAGCTAAGTTGGTTGTAAATTTTTTCACTAAATTCTTTAACTAAAATTGGGTCTAACCAGAAATGAGGGTCTTTTCCTTCTTCAACTTTATCCAACTCAAGTTCTTGGGCTGCAGATATGGTTGTAACTTGTAAATTTCTGATTTCTTCTGCTTTTTTGGCTGCCCATGGGTCTATTTCTTCTCCGATATAAACAAAGGCAGCTGCATTATTTAAATTGGCTAAATCTTTAGCTGATGGTTCGAAATCATGTGGTTCAGAGCCTATTGGTGTTAAATTCACAACTTCAAAACTATCTTTAACAATTTGTTTTGTAATATATTGTAATGGATAAAATGACGTGTAAATAATTCCAGACTCTTTAACCGAAGAGCTAGGTTTGTTTGGATTATTTAGTAAGATAAAAAGGGAAGTTATAATTACAGCGAAAAGTGTTATTGCTGAGATTATATAATAGTTAAATTTGAAATTAGTTTTGTTCATAATATTAGCTTTATTTTACAGTCACACAGTCTTGGCAGAGCCCTCTTAAAAGTAGTAAACTTTCTTCAACCACGAAATCTGGAATATGTTTGTAGTCATCCACAATGTTTTGCCAATTCCAGGTTGGTTGAATTGATTTTACTTTAAAACACTTTTTGCAAACTAAGTGTTGCTGCTTACCATCTCCATAAGTTTTATAAAATTTATGTTCTCCACCCAAATCTATGCAGGTGATTAGCTTGTTTTTTTCTAAGGTCTCCAATTCTCTGTAAACTGTAGTTTTATTTGGCCAGAAACCGAAACCTTGTAAATTATGTAAAATTTCCTTTACTGTAGTTGGTTTTCCTTTAATCAGAATTTTTAACATAGCCTCACGAAGTTTTGAACTTCGGCAACCAGCTCTTCGTAAAAGAATTTCAATTTGCTCAATTTGCTCAATTCTAGACATTACAAGTATTTTGCAACTGGGTGGCATTTTGTCAAGGAAAAGCTTTGCTTAATTAGTTAAATATGGAAATTTTTATCCTTAAAATAGAGCTATTTCGGTCTATTATCGGAAGTGTTAATTATATTTTTACATTACTTTTTATTGAAATGTTCAGCCACATTTTTTACTTCTCCGGAATGTTTTGGGTCAAGAATTAAAAGGCCATCCTTGGTTTGAACAACCAGTAAATTTGAAACACCCACAAAAGCTACTTTCAAATTCGGATTTTCTAATTTAACTTTGTTTCCATCGCCTTTAAGCTCAATAGAATTCTCTCCATCCAATTTAGGAAGATAGTTGAATACAACTTCCCAAGTTCCAACATCATCCCAGTTAATATCCAATGGAACCATACCAATTCTTTGTGACTTTTCTAAAATTGCATAATCTATTGAAAGCTTAGGGAAGGCTTCAAAGTCTGAAATCTGACATTCTTTTTTTAAATAGACACTCTCCAAAATATCTAGAAGTTCTGGCCAAAATGTACTAATATTGTTCTTTAAACTGTTGTAGGTTAGGGAAGGATTGTGTTTATGCCAATAAAAATTATTATTTTTAAAATATTGATCAGCGGTTTTTTGATCAGGTTTTTCCTTGAAAGATTTAACAGGAATAACTTCCATAATATCACTGTGTAAGTCTGTTTCTAAATATCCAAGTTGGGTGCTTGGGAAGCCTGGTTTAATACCAATAGTTAGTACATCATAATCTTTATGCGCCAAGCTTTCTCCCATTTTACTAAGTGCTGAATTTAATTTGTCAGCATCTTCAGTTTTTTCAATCCAGTCATCAGATGGGACGAAAATTAAAGGTTCATCGGCCGAAGTTTGAGAAGCAATTATTGCGGTGGTAAGTGATATGGCAGCAAATGTATCCCTTTTTATCGGTTCGGCAATAATGTGATTAGAGTGGAATTCTTCTGGCAAAATATTCTTCACAATCTGCAAATGTTTTTCATTAACAGTAACCCAAATTTGATCTGGTTGAAATTTTCTTCTAAGACGATTATAGGTTTTTAGCATTAATGATTCATCATCAAGCAGTGGAACTAATTGCTTTGGGTTAGACTCTGTAGAAACAGGCCACAACCTGGTTCCTCCTCCACCACAGGAAATTATAATTTGCATAACAAGTTAAAGCTTTTAAAATAGCCCAGAAATGTCAATCGCTTGCCAAAATCATTCAACTAGTTAATTGTGTGGATGCCTGTTGTATACACAATAGGTTCGAGGAATTATTCGGAGCGTCGAAGAGACAAATGAGTAAATCAGATGAAACTGTTTTGTTAAAGCGTCCTGCAGATATAACATTTACACCGCAGAATGTTATACTGATTGAATTTAAGTTGGAAAATGGAGGTTTGGTTGCTGAAAACCCAATTGAGGTAGATATTGATTGTTTACCAATACATCTTAGCAGAACAGTGCCTTTGCTTTTTGCTATTTCATCAATTAAGGAAGCTTTTGGCAGTGTGGAAACATTGCAATATGCAGTTGTGATTCCTAACGAGTTGAACTGTTACTTAGTAGGCTGTAGTGAGATACGATTAAAAGCCGAGCAACTTTTGATGGATATCCAAAATCAGAATGGATTTGATACTGGGTGGCATTGGGAGATAAGATCTATCTAATTTTACCTTTTTAGTGCTACATCTAACGTAGCACTTTTTGTATATTTAAAATTTTAAATTAACAATTTTGCTTGAATCAGCCTCTATAATAAATTTGCCCATGCTGGAAGGTTGCTTATTATCCTATTAATTTTTTCAACTACTGGCTTTCTAAGTTGAATTAAACTTGTATCGTCGTAATCTTTTCTTAATTCATATTCCATACTAAAACTACTGTTTAAACTTTCAATTTCGTTGTATTTAGCAACGAAAAATAAAGCCTGACTTTTTAATAGCATAATTTTATTTACATCATAAGTTTTGTTTATGAATTTTTTAAGCCATTCAATTTTATCATCCAATTCTAATTCAGAAAAATTATTTGTGTTATTTTGTTCATTAGAATAGAAATTTTTAACATTTTTGTTTAGTTTAGAGTAAATACTTTCCTCATTTTGAATTAGTTCTTCATCAAAAACCAAACCCCAAGACTGCTCGTCATTTATTATTTCTAAAGTATCAACAATTTCTTTGATTTTGGAAAATAGTTCTATTTGTTTATCATTTTTTTCAACGGCTAAGTGTCCATCATTTGTATTATCATTTAAAACTTGTGTTTGAATTGTACTCCAAGTTTCTAAAATTTCTTCATCTTCATCTAAGATTATCAACGCCAACTTCTTCACTTGGTTTTTTAGTTCTTTTATGTTATTAATAATATCTTCACTTTCTGAATTATTATTTACAAAGTAATTCATTATTGTATCTGAGTATTTATTACCTGTAAGTTCTTGTTCATTTAGATCTTGTTCTTCAGCTTGTTTTTTAAAAAAAGCGTCCCTATCTACAGGGTTAGGGATTGAAAAATTTAAATAATCACGGGAAATCGAGTTTATTGTTTTCTCAATCAAATTATTGGAAAAAGTCTCTGCATTTTCAATTCTTTCCCAGCAATATTGATTAAAAATAATGGTCATGAATTCATTCAATATGCTTGCCATTCGAATTGGTTTAATTCCAATATTTTCTAAGTATGAAGTGATAAAAATATGGCTTATATCATGCAGTAATAAATCTTTGTCATTTCTAGAATCTAAATCAGACCAGTTTAAATCTACAATTTCTTCACCTTTTTCGCTTCTCCTTGTTAACCTTGTTCTTTCTTTCATTTTGTTGCCATACACTATCTTTCCATGTTCAGTAATAATTTGAAATATATCAAAATTAATACTAAGCTTGGGTTGAATAATTTCTATTTTGAATGAAACAGAATTCTCACGATCGTTTGCTTCTTTCTTTGAATTTTTGGAAAACCAGAGTTCACTATTAATCATAGCATGGTGATTTTAGCTATAATAATCGAAATTGTCTAAATTTAAAACCACCCGAAGGTGGCTTAGTTTTTCTTCCAAATGAAACTAGGCAATTTTAATGCTTGGGCTCATTGTTGAGGAAATGAAAGCTGAGGCAACTAATTTTTTCTTAACTGCTTCTGGCTTGCTTTTTTCAATGGCATCTAAGGCTGCTTGAATATTGCTTACAATACTATCAACTGTGAAAGCAGAATTAATCTTTCCACATGGAATGTGTAAGTTTCCACCTTTGTCATTCTTGAAATCTATTTTTCCAGCAAGAATTTCTTTGATAATTTCTTCAATATTATCTCCTACTGTTCCAGTTTTTGGGTTAGGCATTACTCCGGCTGTACCAAGAATTCTGGCAATAGCTGGTAATTTCTTCATCATATCTGGCATAGCAATAGCTCTTTCAAAATTGACAGAACCATTGGTTTTAATTTCTTCAATTAATTCTTCACCACCTGCAATTGTTGCGCCAGCTGCTAAAGCTGCTTCTACTTTTTCTGGGGTTACGAAAGCTGCGATAGTTACTTTTTTACCGATACCGAAGGGTAGGGTAACGCTGCTTCTAACATTTTGATCTGTTTTAGCAGGGTTAATGTTAAGTTTAACATGTAGTTCTACCATTGCACCATCTTTGAATTTAGGTTGTTCTAGGCTGAATAAAGTTTCAACAGCTAGTTTTAAATCTAGTTTGTCTTTGCCACCAGTAGCAGCTTTAATTTTTGCAATATTTGCAGAGTATTTTTTGGAAACCTTTTTGGTTTTGTTGATTGTTGTATTGGACATAAATGTATGTGGTATTGTTGATTTATAATCTCCCACGGGATTAGCTATTTTTTCTTTTTAAAGATAACTAAGTGTATAGTTAAAATTATTCCAGCAACAAGAATAGCTAAACTTGTTGAAAGTAGGGTTTGTTGATATTCAATGTTAAGTTGTTTATCAGCACAGGCTTTTTGTTCATCAGAACTAAGTTTTTGTTCTTCAATCTTTTTGTTATCACTAGATTCAACTGGGCTTGTTGGATAGTAATTAGCACCATTTTTACAAGTTTCGTAAGAAATATATGGTTTATTTTGTAAATCTGTAAAAACAAATCTAATAGCCGATGAATAGGTAAGTACAAAAATTGAAATAGCGATTGTTAAAATTGTTCCAGCTAGAACAAGGTAAAAATATAAATTCTTAACCCAGTTAAAGTTGGTTGGTTTGTTCTCGTGTTTAGCAGTTTCCATATATTAGTCTTTGTAATTAATCACAGGTCTTGGATTACTAGAGTCGTTCTTAATAGAATCATTGACCCTATCTGAGAGACTGGCTCCAATTGCTGCGAAAAAAATAATTCCTAGTATAAGAAAAATAATACTTCCAACTATAGAAATTATGTTTATAATGCTGATAATTTTAAAGTATGATTTTAGGTTGGAAATTACTTCTTCAGTGTTAGCTTTGAACTCTTTTGGTTTGTCGCTCGATTTTTCTAAAGCAGAAACCAAGTTTGATGCTTGTAAAACTTTGTTGTAAGCAATGATGTAAAAAACACCAGCTGCAATCATTAACAAACCAAAGCCTAAGGCAAGGATGTAAGGAATTCCAACTAGAATAAGGAAACCAGCTCCGATGAAACCTAAAATAGAGTATATTTTAGACCATCTTGCGAAATTGGAATAAACACTTGTATTTTTTGATTCAGAATTTTCTGAAACTTCTACTACTTCCACCATTTCTTCTGTCTTTTTTGTTGCCATGATAATGTAAATTTAAAAATTAATAAAATAATCCAGCCAAAGCTAGATATTCCTAATATAAAAGGAAAAGTTAGGTATTGTCAACTCAATGAGCTTAAAAAATATGAGTAGCTCTATTTCAGAATATATTATCTAAAAATCAAATGTTTTGCGTTATTTTGCTTTGGATCCTGAAATAAATTCAGGATGGCAGTGTCGCCAAATTCAGGATGGTGCGACTCATATTTTGCCCAACAAAAAAAGAGGTTGCCCCCTTAATTTTTTTTTGATTGTTAATCTTAATCTTCTACAACGCTTACACCCATGCTTCTACATGTACCTTCAACCATTTTCATAGCTTGATCAACATCGTAGCAGTTTAAATCTTCCATTTTTCTTTCAGCAATTGCTCTGATTTGTGATTTAGTAATTTTACCAATTTTCTTTCTTACTTGGTCACTAGCACCAGAAGTTACATTAATTGCTTGCTTTACTAATTCTGAAACTGCAGGAGTTTTAAGTACAAATTCAAAACTTCTATCATCAAATACTGTAATTAACGCTGGAATTCCTCCGGTTAATGTTGCAGTCTGACTGTTAAAGTCTTTTACGAACTGCATTAAGTTGATACCTAAAGGTCCTAAAGTGGAACCAATTGGAGGTCCTGCTTGTGCTTTACCTGCTGGAATTACAATTTTGACGACTGCCTTAATCTTTTTATCGGCCATATATTCTATAAGAGAAAGGAAATAGCTTGGAATTGTCAAGAATTAAACTAAAATCATCACTCTGAATCTAGTTTATTCTACTGTAAATTCTATTCTTTTTAGTCCCTGGCCAACGGACTTTTGTTTTAATAGTTTGAATTTACCAATTTCTAAAGAGTTTTGAATATGTGGGCCTCCACAAAATTCTCTTGAATAAACATTGCCCTGTCCGTCTTTTAAGGTGTAAATACTAACAATATCACCATATTTTTCTCCAAATAAACCAATTGCTCCAAGTGCTTTGGCTTCATCTTGTTTCATTTCTAACCTTTCCATTTCTAACTTCCTATCAATAATTGCTTGAACCCCAGTTTCTATTTCTGCAATTTGTTCATGGCTTATGTTGCTTGTTAGGGTGAAATCAAATCTAGCTTTTTCATTGGTAATAGCAGAACCTTTTTGCTTTACTTCATCACCGAAAATTTCTCGTAGAACCGAGTGAAGAATGTGAGTTGAAGAGTGTAGTTTTCTGGTTTTGTCTGTGTCTGCATCTAAACCAGACTTAAACTGACCGGCCGAAGTAGTTTGAGAAAGGGCTTGATGCTCGGCGATTAATTCTGCTAATAATTTAGTGTCTAATTTAAGGCCTTTGCTTTCAAGAATATCTTCTGAAACTTCAATGGGCACACCAAAGGTTTGGTATAAGTTCCAAGTTTTTTCAGCAAGAAATTCAGGGTTTAGTTCTGGTTTTATAGCCATATTAATAATAAAATTTTCTAAATAATATTTTTTGTCTATTTTAAATTAATTTGGAATTTTCAAGTTAAATTTTCAATCCAAAAATTCCAGCCAGGTTTTTTAAAGTTTCAAGGTTGGTTACGGTGTTTCCAACTGCATTAAAAATGGAAGAAAGTGTTTGTAGCGAATTCTGGATTATCCCCTTATTTTTATCACCTAATTCACCATCGTGGGTAGCACAGTTAGTAATTTGATCAACAGCTTTAATCCCAACTTCTTTTTGGTGTTCTGGAATATCTTGATTGGTTGTGACTAGTTCGATTAATTCTAATAAATAGCCTTGAATTTGAATTAATTTGTCTTCATTTTTGTCTTCTGGGGAAACCATGTTACTAATTTTTTCTTTTGTATTAATTATTAAATCACTGTAATTGTTTCCAAAAACAATGTTTCCTGAATTATTTATTGTAGAGTTAGAGAAGTTTTGACTGGTCATATTTTTGGTTTGGTTGTTAATAATATTAATACTTAAGGGAGAAAAACTAGATAGGATTTCCTGAAAATATTGATTATTTTTCTCTAAATTTTTCTTTTCGGTCAAGCTGTCTAAAATTCTATTTTTTACCTCGGCTAAATCTTTTTTGATTGAATTTAGGGTTTCGTCCTGATGGTCTGCTTTTACAGCGTGAAGGAGAGAGTTTTCAATTTTTAGAACTTCTTTTCTTACGGCTATCAACTTATTCAAAAGTTCTTCCACAATTTCATCCTTTAAACTATCTGGGTCATCTTCGCTGTATTGTTTCACTTTATTAATTACTTTTTTTAGTAAATTTGGCTCGGCTAAAAAGGTTATGAATTGATCGTAATAATTTTCAACTTGGCTCTGGTTAAAATCAACTGTCACTACTTGAAGTTCTAACCCATCCGGATTTGAAATAAAATTAACTCTTGCTTCTTTGTCTGGCGAATCGATTATGTTGTTTATATAATATTCAAAAAAAGCCAAAAATTGGTGAATATTAGTTTTGTATTTTAAGGTATCAGAATCTAGTTCAATCGATCTAGTCCAAATGGGATATTCAAGATAATTATCGCTCATAAACTTTAATTATGGTAGAAATATTATGTAATATAGCATAAATATTAAAACTAAAATTACTGGGGTGAAAATTTGAATGTACTGAATATTGGTTGTAATTAGCTGATTGTTTCGATCTATACCCTCCTCAGTATTTATATTTTCCCAAATTAAATTGGGGTATTTGTTTAACCAAAAACCTGTAATTGAACTTAACAAAGCCACTGTACCATAAATTAAAAATCCTCTAAGAAGCCAGGCTGACCAAAGACCGGCGAAATTACTTGGTAGGAATAACAAAACGAACATTAGGGCAACAATTAGCAAAGAAGCGATATTGATAGATGAAAATAAAACTTTGTAAATTTGATATAATCTTAAGTTTTCAAAATTGGTTGTGGTTATAAACTTATTTGCTGCATTTTCAAATTTGTTAGTTAGAATACTTTTCTTCATTTCGGTATCACTTTCAAATTTAGAAGATTGGAAAATAAACAAGTTCCTATTTTTTGGATAATTATGATAAATAATAATCCAATCTGGGCTGGAAGCGTTAGATATTTCAACACTTAATACATTATTATTTGCAGCTAATTGGTTAAAATATTTTGCCCAGTCTGCGCTAGTTTGCATTTTATGAATTATTTTTTCAGGCCTGCTTCGCTTTAATTGGCTGGTAATATAAACATCTTTTTGGAATTTGTCTGAACAAAATTTGGCTAATTTATCTATTTCTATTCTGCCAAACAATCTAGCTAGACTTGGTGTTGAAGTAACAAATGCAAACAATTTTTCAAACATATTGCGAATATTATTTTAGAATTTTAGCCCATTCCTTTTCACCAATGGCTATAGCCTTTTGGTATTTCCCAGCTTCTGTAATAAGGGTTGAAATAATTATTTCTCTATTTTCTGAAATTTCTGGATAACTTGTATTGAAAATAGAAATGACTGAATCTACTAACTCTTGAAAGTATTCTGTTTGTGTGATATCAATTTTTAACTTCAAACTAGCAGATAAAGACCTTCTGATTAATCTTCTTAGAACATAGCCTCTTTGTTTTCCACTTGGTAAAACTCCGTCAGAAATAATGAAACAGCTGGCCCTAATATGATCGGCGATAACATCTTGAGGTAAAATTTTTGTCATAAAATTATTTAATAAATTTAAAAATGCGGCGTAAAAAACTTCTAACTTTTTTATACAATGTATAATTTTTTCTAACTTTTCGAAAAATCTTGCCAAACATAATAGGAAATTGATTCTGCATAAGTTTTTGGTCAAGTGAATAATTGAATGGAGTAAAATGTTAAAATTGCTTCTTTCCAAAACATAATTTGTTTGGCATAATAGACTTGTGCATCATTATTCTAGAAAGGAATTTTCATCCAAAGCTTCGCTGTTGGTAAACCAGATGGCTACACCAATGGCTTTATTTGGTTCTGTGGCTTCTGTTCCTCAGGCTTGGAATGTTTGGATAATGCGAGAAGTTGCAGGGGTTTCACTTTTAACTTTCGGTTTTTTCTTGATAGGAAATATTTTTTGGTTTGCTTACGGTGCTTATCATAAAGATAGACCGATAATGTATAGCCACGCTACAACAGGGTTTTTGAATGCCCTAATCGTTGCTGGGAAATTGATTGTTTTAAGCTAGGGTTGCTTTTTTTTAAATATTTGCATACATAAAATTGTATGATTTCTCTTAACCAAATTGTTGAAAATCCAGATATTTTTAAACAAGAACTTTCCAAGCGTTTTAAACCTCCAGTGATCATCGACGATATTACAGAAAAAGCTGTAGTTTTCAAAGAAGCTCAGAAGGAATTAGAAGAACTTCGCCAGCAAAAAAATAGTTTCAACTTAATAATTGCCAGTCTTTCAGCTGAGGAAAAAACAGAAAAATTAGAGGAAATGAAGATAGTTTCTGAAAAAATTAAAACTTTAGAAGAAACACAAAGAGCTTTAAAAACAGAATTAGAAAATTTGTTGGCTGTTATTCCAAACCTAACTTGGGACGGAATTCCAGTAGCCAAAGATGACGCTGGGAATATTGAAATAGGGCAATTTGGAGTAAAGCCAGAGTTTGATTTTAACCCATCTGTTTATCATGAACTTCCAGTTTTTAAAAGAGATTATTTAAGTGAAAAAGGGGTTGAAGCAGTAGGTTTTAGAGGCTATTATATTACAGGAGAATTAGCTAAATTCCAAAGGGCTTTGTTTAACTGGGCTTTGGATAGAATTTTGGAAGAAGGTTTTGAATATGTTATTCCACCAATTGCAGTAAATTATGATGTTATGGCTGGAACAGGCTTTTTCCCAACAGGTCAAGACGATGTTTACGAAGTAATTGAAGGAGATAGAACCAAATATTTGGTTGGAAGCAGCGAACCAAGTTTAATGTTTATGGAAAGTAATCGTAACCTACAATTAGCTGATCCTCGGCTTTTAACCGCTTGGACAACTTGTTTTAGAAAGGAAATTGGTGCCCACGGTAAAGATACAAAAGGTGGAATTAGGGTTCATCAGTTTGAAAAAGTGGAAATGGTGGCTATTTGTAAACCAGACCAAAGTGCACAAGTTTTTGAAAGATTAACTAATTTTTTCTCGGCTGGATTAGATTTATTAGGTTTATATTATCACCAAATTGAAGTTAGTAGTGGAGATATTAGTATTAAAAACCACAGGCAAATAGATATTGAAGCTTGGTTTCCTGCTACCCAAGATTTTCGTGAATTATGCTCTTCCAGTAACTGCACAGATTACCAAACCAGGAATTTGAACATTACTTACACCAATTATGAAGGGCAGAAAGAACTAGCCCACAGTCTTAATTGTACAGGTGCAGTAAACAGAATTGTTTTTGCAATTATGGAACAATTCCAAGAAATAGACGGAAGAGTAAAAGTTCCAGAAGTTCTGAAAAAATACTATTCAAAAGAATATTTGGAATAGGCTGAAGGCAGCACACCAACTTGCAGAACTTATAAAAGTGTGCTTTAAGAGAAATTGTTCTACTGGAGAAAAATAAAAAATGATGTCATGGAAAACAGAAGAAAATGGACAGTTTATTAACGCTCTTCTAAGCAATTATGACAGATCATGTATTAAGATGCAGGCACACCAAGATTTTCCAAATGAGTTTAAAATCTTGATTTTTTACCAGGAAAAATGGTATAAGATTTGGTTTCGTCAAGAAGGCGGTGAGATCTCTAGAGACTCACTCAAACTGATGTCACCAGTATTCTTCTTTTGTTGTTTAGATGAAAGCCGCGTTTACTCAGAGACGCTGACTCATCATATTGGTCAAATAATGAGAGAAAGTATGACTATCTAAATTCAGTCGAAATATTCCTTGCTAAAGCTCGGGATTTTTTTTATGCTTAATTAATGTCTTCTAAAAAACCTTCTTCCCCAAATTATAACCCTCCAATTTCTGCTAGAAAAGCTGATAAAATTGCCCGAAGACTTGCTAAGCAGGAAATTAAAGTGGCTGAAAATAAATTAAATAAAAAAAGTTATTTTACATGGCAACGGGCTGTTAGCGTTTTTCTTGCCTTTGTGGTTTTGTTTGGTTTTGTTCTTTATACTTTCTTACCAATTTTGTTTAGATAGCTATCGTTAAATTTATGTTTGTTGCACTTTTTGCCGATGGAGGAAGTAGGGGAAATCCTGGTCCTTCGGCTTATGGTTTTTTAGTTGTTCAAGCTGAAAGTATGCTCGATTTGGAACGAATCTGTGACATTAAACTTCGTACAAAATTAATTGAAAATGGGGAAGTTAAAATTTTGGCTTTAGAAGGAAAATATGTTGGAAATACAACCAATAATCAAGCCGAGTGGCAGGGTTTGGTTTTCGCCTTAGAAAATATTGTGCAAAATTACAATCCAGCCGAAATAAATTTAATTGCTTACTTAGATAGCGAATTGGTAGTGAAACAGGTTAGGGGGGAATATAAGGTTAAAAAAGAGGAATTAAAGCCTTGGTCGGTTAAAGTAAAACAATTTTTAAGCAAGTTTAAATCCTTTAAAGTTTTACATGTTTACAGAGAACATAATAAGGAGGCAGATGGCGTGGTGAACGAAATTTTGGATGGGCAATAGATGTTGATGAAAACTTTATTGCGTTGACAAAATGACGATATTGTGATTGACCTAGCCAATTTAAAAATTACAACAATTTATGAACGAACAAAACAACAATTCAGAAATGAAAAACAAAATGACAATGTATATTATAGGTTTTATAATTGCAGCTGTTATAGTAATTGGAGGGATTTGGTATGTTGCAGATATGAACAAAAAAGCAGATGATAAAAAGAAGGAAGATGAGAAAACATCCTTAGAAAACAAGCAAAAACAAGAAAAAGAAAATGCCAAGAAAGCAGAAGATGAAAAGGCAGCTTTGGCCCAAAAACAAATTGATTTAGCCTCAACCTTGGCTGGTAAAACATTTACAGCTTCTAAAGTTACATTATTAACACCAGCTTTAATTTTTCCAACTGGACAATTAAGTTTTGCCACGGCAGGTTCGTTTAATTTAGATGTAAAAGGTTTAGATTTAGCACTATTAGGAAATCCGGCTTTAAAAGTTGGAGCAGTTTACCCAACTGTTTCTGGTAAAGCTTCTGGCTTGGCAGTTCCTGGAAAAGATGGCACTTCCTATGATCTTAATGTTTCTAGTTTACAACTGCAATTCCTTGTTGGAACCCAAGTTTTAGATGCGGCAACAAGTGCTGCATTAGTGCAAGGTTTGGCCCAAGCAGGTTTGGTAATTCCACCAGCTTCAGTTCAAGCCCCAATAGTTGTTAATGCAACTGTGCTGCCAACTGCAACAGGTTTAAATGTTAAAAGCACCGCCTCTTCCACATATCTAGTTGTGTTCGAAGGCACTTTATTGCTATAAGTTTAAGTATGAAGTTTGGCCCCTATAATTTAGATTTATCACCTAGGTTAATTCTAAAAAATATAGAGCTGGAAATTGATGATTCAGTAAATCATTTTTGGGGAAAAAATGGGGTAGGTAAAACCACTTTGGTAAATCAAATTGTTAAGGAATGTATTTCCAAGAACCAAGATTTTGCTTATATTAATCAGAATTATAGGCAAAATTGGTTGTGGTGGTATAATCTTGCAGATAATTTAGAATTGGCAGTGTTTGGTAAATTACCTTCAAAATTTGGTCGTAAACTATCTCTAAATGATTATGAATTTATGAAATTGCCTGAAATTCAAGCTGAATTAGAATGGTTATTGCCTTTATTAAATTCACAGAACAAACAAGTATTATTTAATATTCAATCAGAAATTTCCAGTGTAGATTTAAGTGGAGGGCAATTACAACGCGTAATTTTACTGCGTGAATTATTAAGAAAACCCAAAATATTAATTCTGGATGAAGCCTTTTCTGCTTTAGATAAAAAGGTGTTACCTGAAACTTTAGATTGGTTAATTTCTTGGCAAAAGCAATTTCCATTTAAATTAATTACAATTTCTCATGACAAGATAATTTTGGAAAAGCTTGAAGGAAAAGTTTGGGAAATTACAGTTAATTCTAATATGGAAATGGAAATATCCGGATAATTATGAAGATAAATCTTAAGCTTAATGAATTTTGGAAATTGGTCTGGCCTTGGCTTTTAGTTATAGTTTTGTGGCAATTATTATTTGTTTTTAAATTGGCTAATGTGGCTTTTCTAGCCGCCCCAACAGATATATTTTTAAGTTTTACTATCACAGGTTTTTGGGAAATACTATCAATAGATTTATTTAGTACAATATCCAGATTAGTTACAGCTTTACTGCTTTCTTACATAACATCTTTATTGATTATTTACATTTCTCTTTGGTTTGGGTGGTTTTTAAATTTAATTAGCAGTATAAATAATGTTTGGAAATATCTTCCGGCGCCAGTAATTATCCCACTTGCAATTCTAGCCTTTGGTTTAACCGATTTGGCAAAAACCAGCGTGGTATTTTTCACAGTTTTTGTTTTGTATTTATCGCACTGCATTAATGTAGTTTCCAAAGATTATTCTGAATACCAAGTTTTAAGCAGTTCTTGGAAGTTAACACCCAATCAAAAATTTAGATATATTTTCTTACCACAAAATAATTTTTTAAGCTTCAGAATTTTGCCACAGGTTGTATTATGGGGAATGGCTACTGCTATTTTAACCGAATTAATTTTGGGTGGACAAACAGGCCTGGGGTTAAGACTTTTACTATTTCAGCAACTATATAAAACCAGCTATCTTTACGCTTATCTGGTAATTATTTTGATTGTTTCTTTTGCTTTGGAAAAAGTTTTACTGAATTTATTTTCAAGATTCAAATGGGATTTCATAAGAATATTTTGTGGATTTTTAGTGCTAATTTTAATTACTTTTGGACTCTGGTTTCAAGTTTCCAGTTTGGTAACTAATTTTCAAAATAACAATCAAGTTAAAATTGTTACTTATAAAAGTGTAATAAATTTACCGATTTTGGTTTATCAGAAAAAGTTTAACAGGTTGGGGGCAAGTCTTGAAAATGTGGGCACAGGTTTGCAGGCCATGGATGCTATGCAAGCTGGGAAGGCCACAATTGGAGGGTACAGCGATATGCCAAATGCGCTACAAGCATTACAAACCAATTCAAGCCTAAAAGTTGCCAGTCAGATTACCGAAACCCCTAATAATCCAGCTTTATTTTTAGTTGGAAAACAGGTTTTAGATCCAAATAATTTAAGCGGATTAAATGGGGCAACTATTGGTTATTTCCCTAACAATCCTGTGGTTCAGCAAGGCTTAGATTTTGTATTATTCACTAGGCAAGTTAAAACAAGTAGTGTAAAATATGTTTCAGGAAACGATCCTTCTGCTTTAGTTCAGGCTATGATTGCTGGCAAAATTGATGCTTTGGTTTCCTTCGAGCCCTACATTTCTGATGTGGAAGAAAAGTTAAATACCAAAAGGGTGAATCCAGATAAAACCTTAATTGGAATTATTACTTTTAAGAATTTACCCCTTGCTGGCCTTGTTGTGAATTCAGAAAAATTAGTCGGGCAGGCTAGAACAGATTTCATAGAAGATTTAGATAAAAGCCTTAATTTTATTAAAGAAAATACCAATAAAGAAGGTTTTGCGGTTGGTGAATTAAAAGATATTTTAAAGGAAAATGATTTAAATACAAATTCAAGAATTCCAACTTGGCAAAACTCGAACGCTGTTGAAGGCGAAGATTTGGGCCAATTAATTCTAATTCTAAAAACCTATTCAGTAGAAGGATTTGATAATTTAGATATAAAAAAATTGGATCAGTTTTATATAAAATAAAGAAAGCCCAGATTCAGAACCTGGGTTTATTGTTTAGTTTAAACTAATTTCAATTCCAAACTTGTCGGAAGCTTTGGAAAGTTGGCGACAGCATTCCCTTATATCCATGCTATTTGGTATCGCCAGAAAAAAACAAGTCATTGGTTTGCAAGTGTCTTCAAAGTAAACTTGATGTTGAATTGCTGTGTCTGACCCAAAAGCTGCATCCAATATTAGAATCAATTTGTCCTCGTAAAATGTCTCTCCATCAAGTTTCACGCAAACAAGCTGGTCTTGATACGAATGAGCTCCGCTGAATTTTTTTATAAGAAGTGGAGGATTGTTTTTACAAAAGTATTGATTTAAATTAGATGAATTCTCTAGTTGTGCAGTGAATCTTCTTAATTGTTCTAGCATTTTATGCCCTCAGAAACTAAATATAGTAACAAATTGTAATTAGTTTTCGTCAATATTTGACTTGTTGAATAATCAATATTCTATTGCAAAAAATACTTTGAAAAGTAAACATGACTAGAATAGGCCAATTTATTATAGTTTAAATTTAATTTAATCTTACTACTCTGCTTTCTCTGTTTTCCCCTCCACAGCAACAGTTACTGTTACGCTTCCGTCTTCTAGGTACATGTCCATATCGAAGCCGAAGGTTCTTTGAATTTTTCCAATTTTGGCGTTTTTATTTATTTCTCTCCATTTATCTATTACGGTTATGGGCATTATTCCTTTTACAGTTTCGTATTTATAATTCTGGGCAGGAATAACAATTGTGGTAATTTCAGGATCGGTTTGTTGGCCTTTTTCTGTAACGAAGCCAATTAACATGTCATAGCCGCGGTTATTTACATCTTTGGCATCGGTATAGTTGTAATATACGCAGTGAACTGTAGGGTTTGTTTTGCCCTTAATTTTATCGGCCATATTTTCAGTTCTGAATTTGGTCCAAGCAGCCCCTATATCTTTTCTGCTTTGAAAGTCTGTGTTGGTAGTGGAAATTTTGTAGCCGGAAACTTGAAATTCCCCATGTGAATAAGATTGCATATTTTTATTCTAGACCGTAAAACCAGGCTTTGTCAAAAATATTTAGATTGAATTTTTAAGGTTTCCACTTTCAAATTGCTTAATAATTTCTTGGGTCGAATCTAATATTCTTTGTTCGGCCTGAATTGTTTTATAAGCTGTATGTGGAGTGAAAAATACATTATCCCGCTGAATAAGTTTTTGTAATTCTGCATTTTTACCTTGTAATAAACTGGCTTCATCTTCTAGCACATCCAACCCGGCTGCACTTAATTTTTTTTCTTCTAACGCATTTTCCAAGGCTTTATTATCAATTATAGCACCTCTGGCTGTATTAATTATAACAACACCTTTTTTCATTAAATTAAACTCAGCATGACCAATAAAATGATGATTTTGTTTGGAATATGGAATATGCAGGCTAATAATATCTGAATTATTTAGTAAATAGTTCTTTTCAACATATTTAAAACCCATCTCTTTTTCTGCTTTTAAGTTTGGGTAAATATCGTAAGCTAGAACATTAATGCCAAAACCTTTAGCAATCTGAATGGCTTTTAAACCAATTTGTCCCGTGCCAATAATTCCAATGGTTTGGTCAGCAAGATCGAACCCAAAACCTGCATCTGTAAAATTACTTTTTTTCGAATTTGAAATTTGTGTGTAAAGATGTTTGGCGATAATTAGAATTAAACCAAAAGTATGTTCGGCAACAGTATTTTGACCATAGGAGGGAATGTTACAAACTGCAATTCCACGCTTTTTACAAGCCTGAATATCTATATGATCAAAGCCAGTAGAACGAGTTATAATTAATTTTAAATTAGGAAGTTTATCCAGAACTTCTGGTGTTATTTTGGTGTAAATAAAAATTGTTAGAATCTGAATGTCCTGAATTTTTTCTAGGTTATTCTTAATGTCGTTACTCTCAAAAAATAAATTTTGCCCATCAAGTTTTTTGCCCAGATATTCTCTGTCGAAATTGGAAACTTCAAAATGGGCAATAGTCATGGTGAATTTAACCCATTATGCCATTAATTTGTTTTTCTGTCTAAAATAAAACCCCCGAAGGAGGGGCATAATTATTGCAATGAAGAAAATATTTAGGAAAAAGGAAAAGCCTAGAATTATGTTACTAGGCGATTATTTCAATTAATTTTTCTAAGTTTGTCGTGGCAGGCTACATTGCTTATTTTTGTTCCAACAAATTCATTGAAGAAATTATCAAGGAGATAAGTAATAAGGTCGCTAGAATTGCATTGGTTTGAAACAGAGAGAATAAAGCAATCAACTATTTCAAAAGTCCTTTTGCATTGTAATTTCTCATATTGATATGAGATGCAAAATCTAGGATAAACTCTATTCATCTGTTCAATAATTCCATTAAAATTATGATCAATGGGAAATTCGTTTCCAAAGAGCATAAATGCTATTCTATATCCATTATCAGTGCAATCCTTGTATATAACTTCAATTTTCAAAGTACCTTCTTTGGTAAAGGTCATTTGTTTTCTCCTCACAAACAGCTAATTTTAATAGATATTATTTTTTGGTTGGTGTCAAAAATTGTTTGGTTGATGATGTAGATTTAATAAGATTGGTTGATCTTATTCCAATAAGTAAAGCGACCCAAATGGTCGCCGTTATGCCCTCGCTTTTGCTGTGGCGACCGGGGGTCACCCCTACGGTTACGGTTAGCTTTTCATTATTCCGGCTGGAACTATGTCTGGATTTACTTTGAAGATTGAATCGGCTACTTCGCGGTCAATTTCTTCTAATAAGTTCAAGAATAAACTCATTCCGTCTTGCTTGAATTCTACTAATGGGTCTTTTTGGGAATAGCCACGCAAACGAACGGAATCGTTAAGATGATCTACTGTTACCAAATGTTCTGTCCAAAGCACATCAATGGCTCTTAAGAAGATAAAGCGAACCATAGCTGCTTGAACTTTTTCTTCGTAAATTTCCCATCTAGTTTTTAATTGGTGAACAAGTTTATCGCTTAATAATGTAGCAACCTTATCATTTTTAAACTTATAGTCGGTAATTAAAACTTTCAAGACATCGGCGTCAAAATCGGCTAGGGCTAGAATTTCTTTCAATTCTTTGCTGGCTGTTTCTAACTGCTTTGCATCTAAACCAATTTTAGCATTAACAGGTTTCTGAATTTGCTTAATTGCCCTAAATACTTCACGAATTACAGACTTTTGGCTTTCATCCTTCCATTCGAAACCTTCGTTCAAAAGAACTTTTCTTCTTCTGGAATAGATAACACTTCGCTGCCTGTTAATAACATCATCATATTCAGTTACATGTTTACGAATATCATAGTTTTGACCTTCAATTCTTTTCTGGGCTTCTTCAATTAGTCTGGATAAAATTCCATTAGAAATCGCTTCATCATCAGCAATTGGAAGAATGTTGTAGTAAGAAACTCTGTCTCCGCCGAATACACGCAAAATGTAATCTTCCAAAGAAATATAGAATTGGCTTAAACCAGGATCTCCCTGTCTTCCAGCTCTACCGCGAAGCTGATTATCAATTCTTCTGCTTTCGTGTCTTTCTGTACCAATTACAAATAAACCACCTAAAGAAACTACTTCATCGTGTTCTTTCTGCCATGCAGCTTGTTCTTTCTTATCGTCTGGTAAATTACCACCTAAAATAATATCCACACCACGACCAGCAATGTTGGTAGCCAAAGTTACCATGCCTTTTCTTCCGGCATTAGAAATAATTCTAGCTTCTTGTTCGTGGTTTTTAGCATTCAAAACTTCATGGCTAATTCCGGCTTCGTTAAGGAATTTACTTAACATTAAGTTCTTTTCAATGGAAGTTGTTCCAATTAAAATTGGCTGACCCTTTCTGTGTATATCGGCAATATCACGCACGATAGCTTTAAATTTACCTGTTTCAGTTTTGAAAACCTTGTCAGCTAAATCTTTTCTAACCATTGGACGGTTAGTTGGAATAGTTACCACTAAAAGTTTGTAGATTTTGAACAATTCTTCAGATTCTGTAGCGGCTGTTCCGGTCATTCCAGCTAATTTAGAATATAGTCTGAAATAGTTTTGGAAAGTGATGGTTGCAACAGTTTTGCTTTCGGCTTGAACATTTTGGTTCTCTTTTGCTTCAATAGCTTGGTGTAAACCTTGGTTGAACCTTCTTCCTACCATTAATCTTCCAGTAAATTCATCTACAATAACAATTTCTCCGTCTCTTACCACATATTCTTTCTCGCGTCTGAATAAAGTATGAGCTTTCAAAGCCTGATCTAAATGGTGAATTAGAACAACATTTTCGGCGTTTCCGTATAAATCTTTAATGCTTAATTTATCTTCAACTTTTTCAATTCCAAGTTCGGTTAAACTTACAACTTTCCTTTTTTCATCAACAACATAGTCAATTTCTGGGGTTAATCTTTTAGCAATTTCAGCGAATTGATTGTACCTTGCCGAAGAATCTGCGTCTTGAGATGAAATAATTAAAGGAGTTCTAGCTTCATCGATTAAAATAGAGTCCACTTCGTCGATAATGGCTACAACCTGCCCTGCTTTTTGGCTCATTTCCTGAGGAGTGCTGGCCATGTTATCACGAAGGTAATCAAAACCGAATTCAGAGTTTACACCGTAAACAATATCTATAGCAGTATTGGTTTTTTCATCCCAATAGGCTTCTTTTCTTTCACAAGGAACCAAGTGTTTTACATCTAAAACAGTTTTAGAATCTTGTTTAACACCATCTTCATAATTTTCAACAATGCCTAAGCTTCTCTTTTTATCGGAAACTTCATCATCACCAACCCCAAGTTTGAAACGGTAGGCAGCTTGGTTGTGAATAACACCAACAGTCATTCCTAGGAAATCAAAAACTTGACCCATCCAAGAACCTCCAACACGGGCTAGGTAGTCGTTCACTGTTACAACATGAACTTGGCTTTTACTTGGAAGTGCGTTTAAATAAGCAGCAAGCGGGGCAACCAAGGTTTTTCCTTCTCCAGTTTTCATTTCAGCAATTCTACCGTCGTTTAAAACCATAGCCCCAATAAGTTGCACAGGGAAATGTCTTTTTCCAATAGATCTTACAGAAGCTTCACGAACTACAGCAAAAGCTTGTGGTAAAATTTCTTGTAATTTAGCTTCTAATAATTTACCTTCCAAACCTTCCAACATTGCTCTAAATTCTAAGGTTTTTCCTTTTAATTGGGCATCGGTTAACTTTTGAATTTCAGGTTCCAAAGCTTCAATTTCAGCTACAACTTTATCGTATTTTACCAACTCCTTTTTTTCTCCAACTAAAGCATCCAATAATTTGTTAAGTCTGCTTCTTGGTTTGCTGGCCAATTTTTCGGTTGGTTTTTTGGAAGTTTTTTCCTTAGCTACCTCTGTTTTTACTTCGGTAATTGTGGTTTTTGGCTCTTCTTTGATAGTCATTTTTTCCTCGATTTTAGTGGCTTTAGCTTTCAAATTTACAGAATTTGGTTTGTTTTTTGCGGTTTTAGCAGCGGAAGTTTTGGTGGCCATAATATGTTTTATGCAAATTGCTTGATAAAGCCTAGTCTTGTTGGTGCTGTTTATATTGTCAAGGCGATTGATTATTGCTGACTATTTTTTAATGAAGGACAAGTCAAGTTCCTTAGTGATGTGTTATTTTGATTCTTGAAATGGCGATATTGTGCCGACGCGGTGGTCGCCTCTAGGTAACCCTCCGCCCTTTGGGTACCTCCCTTTACAAGGGAGAATTGGCCTCCGTTTTGCCATGGCGATCCGCGATCGCCGCTGTATATGTTAATAATTTCGATGACACTTTTGTGTTATTAATCTAAACTATACATATACAGGATTTTATGCATTCTACAGATGGTACTATTGAGCGTAAGCTACTTACTCATTACAAATTCTTGTTTTCCGAGTATGAGTTAATTAAGGCTAAAAAACACCCTAAATACAAATTTGTTACT